>Ga0316218_1002185_pt1 | contig 18679 bp, 15 predicted proteins | sample TBH18003metaG_FD_203634 | JGI IMG/M metagenome (GOLD analysis project Ga0316218, IMG submission 203634) | Freshwater microbial communities from Trout Bog Lake, Wisconsin, USA - TBH18003 | ecosystem: Environmental > Aquatic > Freshwater > Lake > Hypolimnion/Profundal zone | place: USA: Wisconsin...
TAAGCGTAAGAACATAGTAAGTGGCAAGAACAACGACAAATGAAGTTGGTAGAAAAAACAGAGCTAGAGTGAATGCAACAAGTAGTAACACTGGTATCAAAAACAATGCGTGTATTATAGGAAAAGTACCTGCTGCCAACGGACGGTTATATTTACTAGGGTGCACCCTATCATCAGGAAGATCAAGCAAGTCATTAAGCACATAGACGCTTGATGCGCAGAGCCCGAATGCCATAAAAGCTATGAGCCCGTTCAAAAGAAGCTGTGATTCAAATATACGGTGCGATGCAAGTAGTGGCACAAAAATTAATAGATTTTTTGCCCATTGATGAATACGTAATGTCTTGATCAAAGATTTGAAGTAATGTGGCCTATTCTCAAAAATTGTTTTAACTGGACCGATTTTCCTAGCAGCTGATATGACACCAATATCTGGGTTAGATATATGAATCGCTGAAGCTGAACGCCATACAGCCAAATCTGCAGATGAATTTCCTATATATTCATAGCCATTTTCACCGAAAATTCCGACTAACACATCACGTTTTCGCTCGGATGAAAGATTCAAATTTTCAGTGCCAAAAACATGATCAAATATACCTAAATGCGAAGCCACTCTTTGAGCAATACGAATGTCAGATGCTGTTGCCAAACAGAGCTTCGCTCCATTTTCTGCTTCATTTATGAGATAAGCTATAACTTTATTGTTATATGGCAACTTTGTTACATCAGGAGTCACGCAATCAGCAAGATGACTCTTGAAATACGCCTTACCCCTAAACAGCCATAAAATAACTTCAAAGATACGAAAAGGATGCAATCTCAAAAAAATAAACAGGCTTTCAACGAGCATGTCTGAATTAACAAGCGTACCGTCTAAATCAACAACGACATATCGGTTAAAACCCAAGGAATTAATCATAGAAGATAAACCTCGCAATCGTCGATATGATTAACAATAGCTAAAGGATATTTTTTTATTATTTCAATTTTCACCATGTCGTATTTTGTCATAGGGCATAAGACGACCGCTGAGGGAATATCCTCACCTAAAAAGATATCTGGAGTTTTTATAGAATCAATAACAAAAGAATCCCAATCAGGAATGGTTAACGACTTTCGTTCAGAATAAAAAGCAGCCTCACTAGACCAATCAAATCCGTACCAAATAACCGGTTTATTAAAAGTTGTATGAGTCTTAATGAAATCAGACAGTTTTAGCACCTTATTATTTTCAACGTTAATTACTGTGCTCTTATCATGATAGTAGGTTCTGTAAAAGAACATATAATTAGAAAATATAAAAGCGAGCAATACCAATCCGTAAATTGCAGCCCTTTGAGCAAGATAACGGTTGCATAAGAAGCAAACAGAAATACCTACTGCGATCGACAAAAAAACCGAATTCGCAATTTGATAATACGTGTGAATTGAATGTAGATTAGAAAAGATTAGAAAAGGCACTAAGAATAATAATGAAGACCCCAGTAGAATGTTTTTTAAGAGCTTATCTTTTGATAGAAGATATGTTATGCATACAGCAACAACTCCCAGTCCATAAAAGGAAGCTGCTTTAATATTACGATTGAAAATCACGTCTAACCAAAATTGTTTTGAAAGTCGTAAGTCGATAGTGCCGTAATTCCAAGATGACAATGCCTGGGGTGTTAATTTCAAACCAATAGGGTTTTCCGCTTTAACTAAGTCCGTATACTTAATCCATATATATGCTAACAACAATGGTAAAACAATGGAGACTAAAAGCCCAAATAAGCTAGGCAGTCTTAATCTAAAATCTTCCAAGATAATTGAGACAAAAATAATAATAATTCCTACTAGAAGAAATATAGGAAGCACGGTTGTTATTTTCTGAAGTGAGGCTAAAAGTAAGAATGTAGCAAATAATACAAAATTAACTGGACTCCAGTTCCTTTGAATCAAATTAACTGCAAAATATAAAAAACTAAGGGAGAAAAACAATGCCGCACTTTCTATCATGAAAGTACCAGACCAAAAAATATAAATAGGAGAGCTTAGAAAAAGTGCTAATGAAAAGTATATTGATTTTTCATCAACCTTTAATTTAGATAATGTAAAAAAAATGGGGAAGCACGATAATATCAAGAATATAAGGCTTACCAATCTGCCTGTTTGAGTTAGTGGTGAGTTAAAGAATTTCGAGGTAGATGCAACAATTTGTTGATATATTGGAAACTCAAATGGGATAGACCATGGCTTACCAACAACGGGCGTTTCATAACTAAGACTAAAGCCATTTTCATTAAGATAATAAGAAGTTAATGCAGTTTGTGTTTGTCGAAATCCATACTGATCTAGAATTGGATTTTTAGAGTAAATAAAATTCACACTAACTATTATGAGAAGCGTTATAGCAAACAATAATTTAGAAAATAAATCTAAATTTAATAATTTTTTAATAATTGTAATGAAATTATCTTTTACTTCTATTTGACTGTAAAACATAGACTATTTTTCGGGTCAAATTTTAACAAATTGACCGCCTTTATAATTTAAAAAACACTAATAGTTTATCGCGTTAACCCAGTTACATAAGTTGTTGCTATTCGGTATTCACCTAAACTTAAAACAACGGAAAATAATCTTTCAACTGCATGAAGCATGGTTCCATCATAAGGCAATGGTTCTTCTGGGTAATCTAACCAATTTAACTTCAAATTAAATAATGGTTCTAAAGCTGAAACTCTTGCCCAGAACATTGATCCTATAGGGAAAGTAAAATTATCTGCTAAGTTTTTAACTCCTAATTTTTCCGCATACCTCTCTGCTAGTAATTTATTTTCACTCCATCCAATCGCATTCGGATCGTCTGGAAAAACTATACCAATTGATTCATCCTCTATCATTCTAGATATGATTACATCTGCCATAAACTCTGACTTACTACCAAGCAAATTACCTAACAAAAATTTGTACCATATTTCAATTATTGACGTGTCACTTACATCTACAGTTTTTTTAGTATGTAGATGACCAATAATGTCATAATTCTCTTGAATCAAATCTCTGAATTCAGTTAAAAAAGGACCAATATCTCTGCCCAAGTTTGGCACAACGTTAATGTAAAAAACATTAAATTTATAATTTGAAAGATATTTAGCAACTATTAATCGATCAGATTCGCTTGTGACGCTAATTAATAAATCTGGTCTTAGGAGGTTAAAGCTAAGTCGGTCAAGAATCTCAGGCAGTAGCTCAGTATAGTAGACATGGATATGTAACCCGACACGAATCAGAACTTCTTTAGGTTCAAAGATATCCCCTGAAGAAATTATCTCTGAATTCCAAATACCTTGAGGCTGTCCAGACCTCAAATAATCGGCAAAAGGGTCACTATCCGGAACCTGAATACCATGTGCCTCACGATAAATTCCAGGATGAAATCCAGGGAATGGTTTGCGTTGGCCAATATTACTTTTCCATGATCGAATGAAGGATCTAGTTGCCTCAAGATTACGACTCTTAACAGACCAGCTTGGAGAGTTGTAAAAATCCCATTTAATTAACTTCGAATTAAAGATCATTTCAGCATCTAAAGAATTTTGGTGCACACGCGCAACTTGAGCTAACGCAAGATGTTCAATTTTCTTGATATAGCTATCCATATTAAAAATGTTGCTAGCCAACTTTGCTGAGACTTTACCTAACCTTATCCTCAAGTCCTCTGATTCTGCACAGTAAATTACTTTTAATGCCATGTCATTAATATCTATATAGTCGGCAACGCAAGAGTCACCAAGTCCAGCATCTATAAATATCTCGGCAATTCCAGTTGTATTTTTAAAGCATATAACAGGCAAATTACTGGCCATAGCATCAATTGCAACATTGGGTAATGGATCTAAACGGGAACTTAAGACAAATATATCCGCAGTTTCATATACTATGTCAAGTGAATGAAGCTCTCCAACAAATTGAACATGACTTTCTAAGCCTGCACGAGTAATTTGATCCGATAGATAGACCGAGTAATTTAAATCTGCTTTCGGATTGTAGCCTTTACCGACCCAAATGAAGCGAAAATTTTTATCTGGTGCCATATGTAAAACTTTTTCTGCACACTGTAAAAAAAGATCAACTCCTTTTCTGTATTGAACATAGCCCGCACCAACAATAACTATTCCATCTTTCGCAAAACCTTTTGGTCTCATCAACAGCTTAACTCTATCTGCTTCAAGGGTGAGCTTGTAATTACTTGCCAACCTATCAGGTGGAAGGGTGCAGCGACCTTGAGGAATAACAGCATACGACCGAAAACCTAAGTCAGGAAATTTCTCAAGCATGTTATTTAAGGTAATACGAGCGGGAAAAACTGTTTGGTCAGACCAAGATATAGCATCACTAAAAGCCTCCATCGGTAAAGTGTTAGAGGCAAACTCATGAATAAGACTTATAGTTGGAACTTGTTGTAGCATGAGTGCAGGAAGCACAGACCTTGATTCAATACTGTTAATTATTGCAAACTCCAATTTAACTTTCCTGGCGATTTTCCTAATAGCTATCTCAGAAAAAAATACAGAGCCTTGAACAAATAAGGGCCCTACAACGACTACCCCCGGCAGTTGACTTTCATTTATTAATGGGCCAGGTCCAAGAAATAGTGCAACAATGTTATATTGTTTAGCAAATCCTACTATTAAGTTATAACCTACCATCGGCGCACCTGTGCGACTTCCCTCATGGCTAACAATTAAAATTGTCTTTCTGTTAGGCAAAAAAGTATCGAAGGATCCAATAAAATTTAGTTTTGGTAAAAAAAATCCTACAAATCCTGATCTTTGAATAATCTTTATAAAATAAATTAAAATAAATTTCAGAGGTTTTGGCAACCTTCTTGAAAGTAGATCTCGAATTTTATTCAGATTTGAAACATGAATTTGCATCATTGATTAATCCGTGATTCAAATATCCATAATTTAAGATTTGCAGTCTGAAAATCCGTCGCTAAGAATAATTTGTATGCAATAACTAAATTAAAATTTATCATTATTTTTTGAAGTCTATTCATTTAGTTATACTTATTTTTTCATCCAGTCAATTGTTCTTTTAAGCCCGTCTTTAAGAGGCACAATTGGTGACCAAGCTAACTCCTGTTTCGCTAATAAATTATCGAGAATATTTACTGGTACATCAAAATTTCTTGAAGGCAAATAGTTACAGTTAACTTTACATTCAATGATAGATTCAACATTAACAATCAATTCATTTAAACTCGTACCAACACCTGAACTTATATTAAATATTGATTTTATTCCCTTATAATATAACGCCTTTGCAAAGGCATCTGCTACGTCACCAATGTAAATAAAATCTCTGATTACGCTCCCATCACCCCAGATTTCAATGGGCTCTTTCCTCATGGCTTTATTAAGAAAAACTCCTACTGCACCCTGTGAAGTCTCAACTCTTTGACGCTCTCCATATGGATTTGAAACTCTAAGTATTATCGATTTAACACCATGAATCTTTTCAAACATAAGCAAGTATTTTTCTATAGTAAGCTTTGTGATTCCATATGGAACCTCCGGATTGGTTGGATGTAGTTCATCAACTGGCAAATATATTGGTTTTCCATATACAGTTCCGCCTGAAGATATAAAAATAACTTTAGGAATTTTTTGGATAACCATAGCATTCAACAAGTGAAGACTTCCAATTACGTTAGTCTCAACATCATAAATTGGGTCATCATTTGAACCTTTTGGTAACGTTGTGGAGACTAAATGGATAACTACATCAACTTCATCCAATGCCAATCCAACATCAAATTTACTAAGCATATCTCCAGTGAGCCACTCAACTCTTTCATTAGAGCTAAATTCACGAAACGGAACTACTCCTGGGCGTTCAAAAACTCTCACATGGTGTCTGTCTAATAACAATCGATCTACGATAGCAGAACCGATAAAACCTCCCCCACCAAAAATTACACATTTCATTTTTATACCTTCAACATTTTCCCTCTAGTGCAATTCGATATAACTCTAGAGTTTTTGTGTAAATAAGATTATATGAGCAATTTTTCTCAACATAACTGCGTGCATTCGAACTTAATCGCTTACGTAATTTAGGTGACGTACATAATTTTAAAGTCTCAACTGATAAACTATTAGCATCTCCTACAGGAAAAACAAGCCCAGTTTCATTATGTTTAACCATTTCAGGCAATCCACCTGCGTCAGAAACTACCACTGATTTTCCACAAGCCATAGCCTCAAGGCATATAAGTGGATAATTATCATACATAGAGGGAATCCAAACTATGTCATGCTGGTTAAAAATATCAGGTAGATTTTCAAGAGGTACATGCTCAATATATCTTACAGCAGCGACACATTCATTTTTGTTGAATGCGTCATCTAAAAGTAATCGAGCTGAAGTAAAACCATGTACATTCGTGGTGTCATGACCGACAATTGTTAGCGTCGCTCCGGGGCATGCTAAATATACTTTTGGAAAAGCTGCTGCTATTGTTTCTATTCCTTTTCTCTGTTCAAGCCTTCCTAAGAATAATATACGCGGGGAGCCTTCATACTTGTTCATCATGGGTGAAAATAACTTAATATCTACTGGATAGCCAAAAATCTGTAACGGTATTTTTTTTATACCAAAAAGGAAATCACAACGTTTAGCTAGATCCATACATGGCGCATATATAACTTTTGATTTCCTTAGAGCAATTAACTCCATTAACCAAATAAGATAGTATGAGAAGTCTTTTTTATAGTTATTTAATTTCATATCTACAATAAGAGCAAACGGAGTATGCAACCTTGTGACTACAGGTATTTTAGAAAAAATACAGGAGAAAAGTCCCTCAGCCAAGTGATCTGGAACGTCTATAAGATCAAATGGGCGTAATTTATGACAGCGCATAATTTCACGGTAGATTAAGAAGTTAAAAGCTAGAATAAATAAAGGTAAATTATTGTAGTTACTAAACCGTTTGGGAACGTTAATTTTGTGTACCTGAACTCCATTTAACATACTTATGTTACTTGGCCCTAGACTTTGACTAAAAACTGTCACTTCATGACCATGCTCCCTTAACATACATGCTGTATCAACCGAAAACGTAGAGATTCCGCCAAACGCTGTGTCTGGAGGGAATTCTCTACTAATAATACATATATTCATTTTCGACTTTACCGCCCTTTCAAAGATTTATAACCATTAAGAAATAAGTGAAAGGTAGTTCTGGCTAGACACTTAGGAGTTTTAAAGGCCATTGCAGTCATTTTAGCTACTAATAATGTTTGAAATAAACCAATTCGCCCATAGTTACTGATAGTTAACCTGTCCCACTCCCCTAAAAATCGATCAAACGCTCTAAGTCTCTCTTCTAAGCCAAGAGAAAAAGCTCTTGCAACATAATCTTGTACATATAAAAACTCACGAAAATATGTTAAATCCAGAACCGAGTTTTTAGTATGCTTAGCAGTGTGCTGACGGTGAAAATTTAAAGGGGAACTAATGTAGGCAACATTAGAGTGATGAAGAACTCGGCAATAAGTTAACCAATCTCCACACATGCGTAAATTTTCTGGCGCGTAATTAGCACTAATAAAAGATTCTCGCCTAAATAAAACACCGCTAACGTTAGTAATAGTATTTTTACGCGCTAAATAATTGCGAACTTCTAACAACCCATTTGATTGAAAATCACTTAACCAACGCTTTGAGTCCAAATCAGACGTGTATGTAGTATAAAAATCTTTATCTATCACCAATCCATTATCGTCTATGGGAGTGGTATTGCAGTAGGCTAAGCCAACAGAATTGTTAGCTTCCATTACATTCACCATACGTTCTAAGAAATCTACAGTACATGTATCGTCTGCTTCTGCAATCCAAACATATTTTCCACGAGCAAACCTAACACCCCTATTCCATTGAACAAAAGGATTGCCAGAATTCTCCTTATTAACCTCAAAATGAACAATATGCTGACCATATTTCTCACGTGCAAGTGAGACACTACAATCACATGATGCATCATCAAGAAAAATGATTTCAAAATCTTTAAAAGATTGGTTAAGAATGGATTCAAATCTTTCAACCAAAAACTGTGCGTAGTTAAAGTTAGGTATAACAATACTGACAACAGGTGTGTTAAGTTTCATAATATCTACAGAAACATTATCTTTAAACTGATTCTATTTACCTCATGCCATTTAGACCCCAACATGTTAAATATATAAATGTAAACTATCACTTTTTAACCATAACCGCTTGAAATGAGTTAGCTGTAAATTTTTGACCGGAATATGGAGTTTGAAAGAAATAAGAAAAGAGATAAATTGGAATCCAGCACAATAATTTACCATACTTACTTCGTCGTTCTTCGAGGTGTGCCCATAAAAGCCAACCAATAGTCTGAGCAAAACTATGTACGGGATTTATTGTTAAGAGATTAAATCCTGCTAACTCACCTAACTGCTCCAGTCCTGAGCGAGTATATCGACGGTAATCAAAAGGGGTTGGATGAAATGGTTGTAGAAAAGGAACTGACACAACTAAATGCCCGCCAGGAGCCAGTAACCTATTAAATTCATTCATTACTTTATCAGGATATGGCACATGTTCAAGTACCGCATTGCAAAGAATTGAATCATAACAAGCATCTGGTTTTGGAATATCAGTTAGATCACATAGAAAAGATTTAGGTATTGATGATTGGATATCGCAATTATCAACAGAATTGGCATGCCAACTCATAAGGAGTGGAGTTATGTCACGGTCTCCGCAACCTGCATTAAGAACCCGTCCTTTTAAGTACACGGAAATTGGTAACAACTCTTTTTCTAGTGGTAAGAAGTTAACTGGGAATCTCATGATCTGTCCTTTAATGTTAATGCTATAAATAGTGGCTGATTAGGGTTGAAATTTTCTTACTTCCAACATCAATATCGTGATTACTTGTTACCTTTTCTTTCAATCTTTGACCCAGTTTTTCTCTTAATGCCGAATTTTCGGATAACTCTACTATTGCATCCGAAATTTCGTTTATGTCCAAATACCTAGAGACTCGTCCAGCATCGTCTTCAATCAATTCTGGGGCACCACCCGCACCTTCAAAGCAAACAACAGGAATACCTAAAGAGCCTGCATCTAAAACTACTAAGGGAAATGGATCCTCACGAGAAGGTAATAAAAAGATATCAAACTCTGACAGGTAGGGAATATGCGACTCCACAGAATCAAGAAAAATGACTGAGTTATCTATCCCCATCAATTTTGTATCTTGGCGAAGTTTCAAGTAATCTTCATTTGAAAGCGAACCACCTACCCATACAAAAACTATGGAACAGTTTGTTTTTTGAAGGACTAGTTGTGCAATTTGAACAAATATATCAGGCCCTTTTCGATGGCAAAATGTACCGCAGGTCCCAACAACCAAAACATCATCCTTGATGTCTAAAACCTTTGGTAAATTAGAAAGTTTCTTTTGATTCTGAGCAACATTAACAAATGGGTAAGCTAGATTAATTTTATCTTCAGGTATAGATAAAGACTTATTTAGATAGCTAGAGACAGCCTTGGAACCTGACAAAAATAGTGTTGTAGTATCTAAAACTTGCTCTAAATTAGTTTTGCTAAAGAAATTTTCAATAGAGAATCCCAGTTCATGCACGTGGCAAATTATAGGAATATTTAGATCTTTAAATTGCTTTTGGATAGGTCCGTTTGTAATCGTATTTGAATAGATTAATTTAATATTTCTTTTACTTAGTATTTCTAAATCAATTTCACTTAGCTCTTGATTGTGAGATAAAACTACCGTTTCCGCGATTGAATTAAACTCATCTTCCAATGCCCCGCCTTGACGGAGAATAACAATACAATCAACATTCAACTGCCTCTTGAGAGACTTTATAAGATTGATCAGGAATATTGGAGCTCCTGTCCGTGAAGCCTCATGAGAAATAAATAAAATTTCAGGTCTGACTATTAATGAATCTGCTCTATGTTTTGACTTATCTTTGAAATGAGTAATTGATTGTTGATGAGAATTAAATAGAGCATTACAAATAGGAGAGCTCAATGCAGTCATCATTCTCTTTACTTTCAGTCTCTGTTGACCGAAGTATCGCAAAGGGGTTAATAATCTCCATATATTTGAATTGTAAATACTTTGCAAAATTTCAGTATATTTAAAAACCAAACCCCGCGAAATTTGCAATTGTTCATCAAGATGATTCACCTGAATTTCGTACTGATCAACTTTATTATTAAGAATAATCGCAGCTTTATTTAGATTATCTATCAAAACATCACGTTCAGTTTCGCCTTTTTCCCAGTTTGAAATCAATACATCTTTATCAAGTAATATCTTCTTAAGGTTTTGCAATTCAAAACTTGCGAATTGAAACGCCCCTAATGACGAAAAGTAATTAATTAACTGATGTTTTTCAGGGTAACTGGGTTGAAGCCACTCTAACATTTTGTCTGTTGGCGCATTATTAAGTTGCAAAACTCCTAGGCCATGAGAATGCAAAAATTCTAAATTGTTATGGTATATGCTCTGTAACTCTTCCCATAACTTCCAAACACCAAATCCATGCTCTCGCACATTAGTATCGTGAAATACCACAATTGCACCAGGAGCAAGTTTAGGTAACCATATTTCAAAATCATGACGAACAGCTTCGTACGTATGCAAACCATCAATATGCAAAAGATCAATTGATTCATCATTAAAATAATTTACAGCATCATCGAAAGTCGTCCGCAACAACTGAGAAATGTCAGCATAATATTTCTGATTGTGATCAGAAACTTTGGTAAATATTTCATTACCATATGTTCCAGAATGAGCATCACCCTGCCATGTATCAATTGCAAAACATTTTACTGAAATTCCAGACTCAACAACTGATTGGCAGAAGGTAAAGTATGAGTTACCAGAGTGCGTCCCAAGTTCAACAAATATTTTAGGGGATATTTGTTGGATTACCCATGATGCAAAAGGTAAATGTCCTACCCATCCGCCAGGGCTTTGTATTGAGCGAGGATTAAAAATTGCTGCTTCCATTAAACTACTTATATTCATAATTGATTTTCTAACGCTTGCATGCTTATCTCAAGCATTGGAATGCCTATTAATCCAGACACAACACTACTTGATTCTGATTTAAATAATACGGCATCATGAATCCAATGATGCTGCACATGTATGTCCTGTGTTCCATTTGCTATAGCAGCGGTTATGCTGTAATTCCCTGCAGGGAGTAAAGGCATGAAAAAAGTAAAGTCAGCTTGAATCTCACATCCTTCTTGAAAATTAACTTGTTGGTCCCTATAAGATAAAAACGTATTATCTCCAAACAAAGCTTGTCCTAAATGATCTTTGATGTAAAAACCAACAATAGGTGAGTCAAGGTACTGATTTATTTTAACTAATATACTGAGTGTAACTTTTTCGCCACCAACAATCCAAGCAAGGGGAGATTTGCTCTCATTGAGAAGCAAAACATTGTAAATTTCAGCTCCACCAATACCAAAAGAAGCTGAATCCGGATCAAACTTAAAAACCTGCAAATCATTACGTAAATTACTTATGTTAATAAATGATAAGCGCTGATCTCCAACTGAATTTATTTCTCCTATCTTTTTGGGAGTTTTAAGTTTACTGCTTTGACCCTGACCTTGTTGAATTTCAAAAAACGCTTCAAGGTAAAGATTACTTACATCCTTAGGTGCTCCTTCCTGCAATACTTTTCCCTTTTCTAGCCACAAAGCGTAGTTACACAAGTTTTTAATGCTACCTGTGTCATGACTAACAAAAAGTACCGTCCCATTTTTCATAAAATTACGTAAAAATCGCATGCACTTTTGTGTAAAAAAAGCATCTCCTACGGCCAATGCTTCATCTATTACGAGAATATCTGCATCCACATGGGCTATGACGGCAAAGGCCAACCTTACCATCATCCCACTAGAATAAGTTTTTACTGGCTGTTCTATAAAGTCGCCTATATCGGCAAATGCAACAATTTCATCAAAACGTTCACCAATTTCTTGGTTAGTTAAACCTAACACAGAGGCGTTCATATAAACATTTTCTCGGCCAGTAAACTCAAGATTAAAACCAGAACCTAGCTCTAACAGTGCTGCAATACGCCCTTTTGTTTCAATAGTTCCACTGGTTGGTGTTAGCGTTCCACAAACTATTTGCAGTAACGTTGATTTACCTGAGCCATTTCGGCCAATAATACCGACCGTTTCTCCTCTTTTAACTTCAAATGAGACATTCTTAAGCGCCCAGAACTCACGGAAATATTGCTTATTAGGTTTTCCTAACGCGCGCCTTACCCTAGGCATTACAAACTGCTTTAATCTGTCGCGCGGGGCTTCATAAATTTGATAGCACTTACTTAGATTGCTCACGCGGATAGAGAAGTCGTTAGAGGACATCAGCAAATCCCTTCCTTGTTTTTTGGAAAAGATAGTACCCAGCCCAAGCGACGATTGTGGCTAATAGAGTGTATGCGCCGAGACCAATCCAGTTAGGCAAGTGCCCCCAGATAAAGACCTCGCGTGCCTGCTCTATAATAAAGGTGAGTGGGTTGGCCATAATGAAGGGACGAAACCTCTCAGGAACTGCAGTCACGGGATAAAACACGGGGGACAGAAACATCAACACGGTGGTAATTAGGCCTATGGTCTGGCTAACATCCCTTAAAAAGACCCCAATGGCGGCGAGCATCCATGAGATACCCAGTGTAACGATCACAAGGGGCAATAAAATCAAGGGGATAAAGATTACTGTCCAATATAAAAACCCATTAAAGAGTAAAAACGCGATTAACAGGACGCTCAGGCTAATGAATGTATGGAAAAGTGCAGCACCCATGGCAATTACAGGTAGTATTTCAATAGGAAACACCACTTTCTTAACGTAATTAATATTAGCCAAAATGATTGATGGCGCTCGGTTGACCACTTCGCTAAATAAACCTAATACGATCATCCCCACAAATAACACTAACGCGAACAGTGTTCTGCTTTCATCGCCACCCCAGCGTGATTTAAAGATTACCGAAAATACAAAAGTGTACACGACCAGCATGAACACCGGATTAAAGAAAGACCAAGCCAACCCCATGACAGAACCCTTGTAGCGCCCCACCACCTCACGTTTGGTCATCTGCACAATCAACTGGCGGTTGCGCCAAAGGCTATGCGCTAAGGATACTAGGGATGTAGGCTGTGCAGCGTGTGGGTTAATGATGATCGATGTATGGGTCATGCAAAGTATTCCGCGGTTGCTAATGTGCCGGCTAACTTATCTTTACCTGTCAAGCTAGGTTGGCAACTTAAAGGCCACTCGATCCCAATCTGTGGATCATTCCAAGCGATACTACGCTCAAACTCTGGCGCCCAGTAGTCCGTGGTCTTATAAAGAAACTCAGCCGACTCCGACAGCACCACAAAGCCATGTGCAAACCCCTCAGGCACCCACAGCTGTTTTTTGTTATCTGCGGAGAGTATTTCACCGACCCATTGGCCGAAGGTGGGCGAGCTCTTACGTAAGTCCACCGCCACGTCAAATACCTCACCCTCAACCACGCGCACTAATTTTCCTTGTGGTTGCTGGATTTGGTAATACAGTCCGCGCAAGACATTTTTCACGGATTTACTGTGGTTGTCCTGCACAAAATTGACCTTGCGACCAATTGCTGCGTCAAACTTTGCTTGGTTGAAGCTCTCGAAGAAGAAGCCTCGCTCGTCACCGAACACCTTAGGTTCGATCACCAAGACCTCTGGAATGTTGGTTGGGGTTACCTTCAAGATTGGAGCTCTTCTTTTAACAGGCGCTGCAGGTACTGGCCGTAGCCATTCTTTGAGAGGGGCTGGGCGAGTTTTTCTAATTGGGCGGCGTTGATGAAACCCTTGCGGTAGGCAATTTCCTCTGGGCAGGACACCTTAAGTCCCTGGCGGTGTTCAATGGTCTCAATGAAGTTACTCGCCTCAATTAAGCTCTCGTGCGTACCCGTATCGAGCCAGGCATAACCGCAACCCATGATCTCCACATTGAGCTGGTTGCGCTCTAGGTAAATGCGGTTAAGGTCGGTGATCTCCAGCTCACCCCTTGGAGAGGGTTTCAGGTTGGCGGCAATCTCCACCACCTGGTTATCATAAAAATAGAGGCCGGTCACCGCGTAGTTGCTCTTCGGCACGTCTGGTTTTTCTTCTAGGCTAGTGGCGCGACCCTTGGCGTCGAAGGCTACCACGCCGTAGCGTTCTGGGTCCTGTACGTGGTAGGCGAACACGGTTGCGCCTTCCGTGCGTAGCATGGCCTGCTCTAACTGTGTGTGCAGATCATGGCCATAAAAAATATTGTCCCCCAACACCAGGGCACAGGGGTCGCTACCGATAAAGTCTTTGCCGATGATGAAGGCCTGCGCTAAGCCATCTGGGCTAGCTTGCACCGCGTAGGTGAGCTTAATGCCCCACTCGCTGCCGTCACCTAACAACTGCTCGAAGCGTGGCGTATCTTGTGGGGTCGAGATGATGAGGATGTCACGAATCCCAGCCAGCATCAAGGTGCTGAGCGGATAGTAGATCATCGGCTTGTCGTAGATGGGGAGCAACTGCTTGGACACCACCTTGGTGACTGGGTAGAGCCTGGTGCCGGAGCCACCGGCGAGGATAATGCCCTTACGTTGCGTCATTGTGATTGTCCTAGTGTCTCGGTGAGCATACGCTTAACGCCCACCTGCCAGTGTGGCAGGTTTAAGCCAAAGCGTTGCTTAAATTTAGTGGTATCCAGGCGCGAATTCATCGGGCGCCTCGCGGCGGTTGGGAACTCACTGCTTGGTACCGCGTGAATAGCATCGGTTGCGACCTTAATGGCCACGCCGGCATCCCGTGCGGCCTCAATCACGAACTTCGCGTAGGCGTGCCACGAGGTCTCGCCTGCCGCGACTAGGTGGTAGATCCCCGCCAAGTCGTCTTGCTGTTGTGCTTGACGTATCGCGTGCGCGGTGACGTCTGCCAACAGATCTGCCCCCGTGGGCGCACCGATTTGGTCATCAATGACCTTCAGTTGTTCTCGTTCCTGCGCGAGTTTTAGCATGGTCTTGACAAAGTTATTGCCGCGCGCGGCATAGACCCAGCTCGTCCTAAAGATGAGGTGCTTGCAACCCGAGGCCACAATCACCGCCTCGCCCGCCAATTTCGTACTGCCGTAGACGCTTAAGGGGCCAGTGGCGTCCAACTCGTTTCGAGGCGCGCTCCCGCACCCATCGAAGACGTAGTCGGTCGAGTAGTGCACTAACCAAGCGCCACAGGCCTTGGCCTCCCCTGCCAACACACCGAGGGCCAGGGTATTAATGGTATGCGCCAGCGCTGGTTCACTCTCAGCGCGATCGACGGCGGTGTGGGCGGCGGCGTTCACAATCACGTCTGGTTGTATGGCACGTACTGTTTGGGCCAAGCCCACTAAATTGGTTAAGTCACCGCAGTGGTCAGTGCTATGGATATCAAGCGCGATCACATCCCCCAGAGGCGCCAAACTGCGTTGCAGCTCCCAGCCCACCTGGCCCTCTCGGCCTAACAGTAAAATTTTAAGGGGCATCAAGCGGCACGCTCCGCGTAGTTCTTCTCGACCCAGTCGCGGTAGCTACCGGACTGCACGTTGGCGACCCAGTCTTGGTGACCTAGGTACCACTGCACCGTCTTACGGATGCCGGTGTCAAAGGTTTCCGCTGGCTTCCAGCCTAACTCACGCTCAATCTTGCTCGCGTCGATGGCGTAGCGGCGGTCGTGCCCTGGGCGGTCGGTCACGTAGGTAATCTGTGTGGCGTAGCTTGCGCCGTCGGCACGCGGTCGCGCTTCATCTAAGAGGGTGCAGACGGTGTGGACGATGTCGATGTTCGCCTTCTCGTTCCAGCCGCCGACGTTGTAGACCTCACCCACCCTGCCAGCCTCCAGCACACGGCAGATCGCGCTGCAGTGGTCCTTCACGTACAGCCAGTCCCGAATCTGTTGGCCGTCGCCGTAGACTGGTAATGATTTACCGGCGAGGGCATTGACGATCATGAGCGGGATCAGCTTCTCTGGGAAGTGATAAGGCCCGTAGTTGTTGGAGCAGTTGGTGGTGAGTACTGGCAAGCCGTAGGTATGATGGTAGGCGCGCACCAGGTGGTCACTCGCAGCCTTACTCGCCGAGTACGGGCTGTTGGGCTCGTATGGATGCGTTTCGGTAAAGGCCGGCTCACCCACGCTTAAGGAGCCGTACACCTCATCGGTAGATACATGCAGGAAACGGAAATTGAGCTTAGCATCCTCCGCTAAGTCACCCCAATAGGCACGCACGGCTTCTAGCAAATGAAAGGTGCCGACGATATTGGTCTGGATAAAGTCCTCGGGGCCGTGGATGGAGCGGTCCACGTGGCTCTCGGCCGCAAAGTTAATGACAGCACGCGGCTGGTAGCGAGCAAGTAGCCCAGCAACTAGGGTGGCATCACCAATGTCGCCGTGCACAAAAATATGGCGCTCATCGCCTGCAAGGGTGGCTAAATTTTCTCGGTTACCGGCGTAGGTCAGGAGGTCGAGGTTAACGACAGGCTCATCGGACGCGGCTAACCAGTCCGTCACAAAGTTCGACCCAATAAAACCAGCACCCCCCGTCACTAATATCACAGGCAGTTCCCAGTATTTTTGAGCGTGAATGGCGTATGGCGAAGGCTAGGCAACGCGCACAAGGCAATCCACTTCACGATAATCGGCGTATTCCACTGCATCCGATTAGATCTTATTGAAGACTGCGGCGGCAATCAATCCCAGCTTACCGAACAGGGTCTGGCGGTAGACACCCGCACGCATTAAGCCTACAAGGCGCTGGTGTAGGGGCAACTGTCTTGCCACCAGAAATTGATTGAGTACCTCCTGATTCCTGGGAGTCAACCGATTCTGTACCGATTGAAGGGCCGCCACATTGAGATCGTTCCACTCCCTGAATCGTCCCTGAAACAGTTGGTAAATTCGTTTCAAGCGAGCTTGCCATGAAGTGTTCATGCCCACGAGGTTGCTGCCATGTTGACGGTAACGTACGGTCGGTTTCGGGTCGTAGAACACCTGACCGCCACAGCCGGTAATGAGCATATAGGCCCACCAGTCGTGTGTAACCACCTTTACCTGATCGCCCGCCGCAATCAGCAGTTGGCGCGCAGCCTCGTTAAACACCATGGTGTTGCCGCCACCGATGTTCTGCATCAGCGCGTTGGCGAAGCTTGGGGGCTTTTCAAAGAGCGGGGACATGCAGATTGGTTTGTCGTCGGCGTCCACAATGCGGGTACGTGAACAATAGAGCCCAGGGACACCCTTGGGTACGGTAGAGAGCGCCGCCACCGCGCGCGCTAATTTTTCTGATTTCCAGATATCGTCCTGATCGGAGTAAGCGTAGTAGTCGGCCTTGATGCTGGCCTTACAGGTGAGCGACAGGAAGTTCGCACAGAACCCCTCTTGAGGCCCGTTGTGCAGCGAAATATTACCCGGGCCCCAGTCCTTAACGGCCTCCGCCAGAATGGCATGCGTATCATCCTTAGAGCCGTCGTCGGACACCCAGAGTTCCCAGTTTTTGTGGGTCTGGGCCACGAAGGAATTTAATTGCTCGTGCAAATACTTCTGTCCCTGGTAGGTGCAGAGCAGAATCGCGACTTTCGGGGAGGTGTGTGCAGTCATGTTTTCGGATTAGTTCCTGGATTGACTGCCTGGGTGAATGGAATAAGGCATCCCTGCCGCCACTGCGGCGATTGGGCCAAACGGTTTAACGCCATCCGCTTCCATCATGTTGTCTTGTCTTGTCTTGTCTTGTCTTGTCTTGTCTTGTCTTGTCTTGTCTTGTCTGTATATTTTAAACATTCGCCAACACCCTCACAAGACTTAATATGTCTATTTTATATTTTATTTGTGACACTAAGATGATAAAGTTTATTGTCCTATTGACCACTATACGCACGTATAGACCCACTCAATGTAACCGAATCACACCGTGAAACGAATACGTGTAAGCCCGTAATCAAGCTTGTCTTATTGATATCAATTGTACACTTAACCACCATTACAGGGTATAGGAGAAACTCCCGACTAAGCCCTTAAAAAAGTGGACATGGAACGCTAACGCCGTTTCTAGACACCACTTCCCCGACTATTTTACACATATTTATCAAATAGTCGCGACTATTTAATAAGATTATATCAAATAGTCGGGGAAGTGGTGTCTAGAAACGGCGTTAGCGTGCATGGCTTTCCCTGCTATCAGGGAAATCATCAGGGAAAAGAGATTTATTTCTCGACTTCATCGCCAAGATTCTTTCTAAAACCCTATGACAGAGTGCATCAACACCCTACTACAGGTAATCCTGATCAGGGAATAATAGGGAATGAGGCGGCTTTAGATACGTAGACTATAAAAGTATGAGCAAAGGATGTCCTAAGACACCTGAGTTCATATAATTCTATATAGGGATATTAAGGGCCTTTAAGCCTGACCCCCGGCCGGTTTTCTGGGGTACCGACAAATTCCACGCCACCCTCTTCTAGCGCCAACTGTATTGATTGCAACACTTTAATACTTGCACTCTCAAGCAGTAAATCACAACCCTCTACTCTACGAATAGTTGACAGCCCA
>Ga0316218_1002187_pt1 | contig 18668 bp, 22 predicted proteins | sample TBH18003metaG_FD_203634 | JGI IMG/M metagenome (GOLD analysis project Ga0316218, IMG submission 203634) | Freshwater microbial communities from Trout Bog Lake, Wisconsin, USA - TBH18003 | ecosystem: Environmental > Aquatic > Freshwater > Lake > Hypolimnion/Profundal zone | place: USA: Wisconsin...
ACCCTTGGCATTAGGGCCACTGTAGGTCGCGAGAATCGGCCACGCCGGGTTGATGTCTAGTTCCATGGCTCGCACACAGTGAAGTAGGACCATCATGTGCGCTAGTGATGCGCCCGTCTGCAAGGGCGCGGCGGCGTAGATGAGATTGCCGTTGGCATCGATGCCGAGTGCTGACCGCCAAACGTCAGGCACCCCGTGGAGGGTTGTACCCCACGCCAAGTTGTTAGCACTCAACTTGGTGGCAACGCCGGCGTTGACGAGCAAGGGCAGGTTCTGACGCGCCATGACTACACCTGCGGGAACCTTGTCTCCTCCCGTCCAGGTAACTATGTCGACTGTCCCGTTCGTGAACCGCTCAACAGTTGCAAGACCCTTCTTCATTGGGTAGTAGAGCGTGTGGTTGGTGTAGAAACCGGCCGGACCATCAGCTTCGTAAAAACCAGAGTTAAAAACGGCGAGTAACTTTTGGCGTCCGGTAACGGGTACTTCTTCGGGTCCGCGAGCAATGGTGGTGATACCTGGCCCCTTGTACCCGAGGTAGAGGCCGAGCGCTGTCCCCGACGTGCGCATCCATGTCGCGTACCCGTCGATGCCTCCGGGGAGGGCAACGGTAGTGACCTCGACTGGCGGGTGCAGGGGGTCGGCCCAAGCATCGGCTGGCTTCCACGTGGCGCACGTTGCTACTGCTGGCTTGGTTGCCTTGCACAGTGGTGGAGGGGTGGCGATAGTGGTCGTTGTCGTACTCGAGGTGGTTACCACTGGCTGGGTAGAAGACGTAAGCCCCGATCCGGAGTAGCTGAAGTAGAAAACGCCTGCGGCGATGCCGACGAGGGCTGCCAGGGAATATTTGGAGATTCTTTGCATAACCCTAATTTTGTCCGAGAATTCAATCATTCTACGAAACAAGGTGGTCGGTTCGTGGCAATTGCCGAGCAAAGTAGTCCCGAAGGTGCTCGATGAATGCGAGGTCCGAAAGGGCTCTAGGCTTAGAGGCGATGTCTCAGTCAACTCAGCCCAGCGAACGTACTTTCCGAGTCTCGAGCCCGTACCAACCACGGCTCTCGGTGATGATCACTCTGGTTGTCGTGTTTGTCGTAGGTGCATTTGTCATGTTGCGCTCGAGTTCGTCAAACACGGCGCCGTCGATGAATGCGACCACGCCAACCATGGCAACAACAGGTTCGGTCTCGTCAAGTGCGGCCGTCGTCACCAAGGCCAAGGTCAGCGTGCAGGTTTCAAACGGAACGTCGGTGGCGGGGCTTGCTCGTACCTACACCCAGCAGTTGATGACGCTCGGTTGGGACACACTTCCTGAAATGAACGGTCCGAAGGTCACCGCCACCCTCGTGTACTACAACCCAGGCTTTCGCAGCGCCGCTATGGATATCGCTAAGACGCTCAACGTCCCCGCAACTGCGGTGACACCGCTTAACGGTCAGCAGCCAGTCGCGGGCGCGTCCTCGGACGACATTGTTGTCGTACTCGGCCCCGACGTCGCCATTAAGGGCTAACTACACCTGCGGGGGTAGTTCGACCGAGTAGCGCTTCAGCGCTGCACGCAGTACGTCAACCGACATTGGTCGCAACTCTTCGAGTGGACGATTCCGGTGACGCCGAACGCCAAGGTCAACTTGGGCAATGCTGCTCACGCCGAAGGCGCGAGCAATGTCGATCAACATGGCTATCTCGACGCCGTAGGCGTGCTCGAGGGTCAGTGACTCGAGTGCACTTCGACGTCCGGCAGTTTCTCCAGCGAGTGGTTGACGAATCTCACCGAGTCCGGGATAGAGCAGGGACAAGATTGGTCGGGCTGCGAGTTCATTGACACGCCCACCTCCGGAGGGCATGTTGTGCAGCGGGCGTTCGTAGTAGCCCTTCACGAACTGAACCTCGGGTCGTTCGACGAGCGGTTGGATGAGTCGACCCACGAATTCAGCTCCGGTGTTGAGCACGTCGGCATCAAGGAACACCACGAGGTCCGACGCTGAATGCGCGAGGCCGGTCTGCATGGCGAGACCCTTGCCCCCGTGGCCATCGACGCTCACTACCCGAGCGCCATGGTGGGCCGCAATCACGGCGGTGTCGTCCACGCTGTTGTCATTGATCACCACCAGATCGTCAAAGAACTGACCGTGGGTCTTCACCGCCTCGAGGACGGGCCCAATCGTGGCCGCTTCATTACGGGCGGGGATCAGGACCGAAACGGTTGTGGAGCCCTTGGCGCTCAGGACCGCCGAGGCATCAAAGTCCTCGGCACTGAGCGTCCAGGGCGTCTCGCTGTGGTTCATACTTCGAGGTTAGGGGTAAGTCGCTCGGTGCCACTTGACAAATTCGGCCCAAGGGGGGAGAATGGACAGGTCATCAAGAGCGACAGAGGGACGGCCCCGTTGAAGTCGCGACAACCAGTGTGATCCATGAGCAACCCGCTCGTCACACCAGGTGCCAAAGGCCGAACGATGAAAAGGGAGATATGAGTTTCGCAACAGGTCTTTTATGTCGAGAGTGTGGGGAGACCTACCCCGCCGAGGCTCGCTACTCGTGTGAGTTCTGCTTTGGTCCGCTCGAGGTCTCGTACGACCTTGAAGCCGCCAAGGGCGTGGTTACTCGTGAGTCAATTGAAGCTGGTCCTAATTCCATCTGGCGCTACGGCGCGCTGCTGCCTGATCCAGGTGAAGAGCCCGTCGACCTCGGTGCCGGTTGGACGCCACTCCGTCGTGCGACGCGTCTGGCCGAAGTGCTCGGCGTCAAGGAACTGTGGTTGAAGGACGACACGCGCAATCCCACTGGTTCGTTCAAGGACCGCGTGGTGAGCTGCGCACTTTCTTCGGCTCGCCGACTCGGCTTCACAACTGCCGCCTGTGCCTCGACTGGCAACCTGGCGACGTCAGTGGCCGCTCACGCTGCCTTTATTGGATGGCCGAGCGTGACGATCATTCCGTCAGACCTCGAGAAGTCGAAGATTGCCATGACCGCGATCTTTGGTGGCACCGTGCTCGGTGTGAAGGGCAACTACGACGACGTCAACCGTCTCTGCGTTGAACTTGTAGCCGAACACACTGACTGGGCTTTCGCCAACGTCAACCTCCGCCCGTATTACGCGGAAGGTTCAAAGACCTTGGCCTACGAAATCTGTGAGCAGCTTGGCTGGAAGACACCAGACCAGGTTGTTGTACCAATCGCTTCGGGTTCGCAGTTCACCAAGGTCGCCAAGGGCTTCAAGGAGTTCCGCTACCTCGACCTCGTGACTGGTGAGCAGCCGATCTTGTTCGGTGCGCAGGCCACCGGTTGTTCTCCTGTGGCGACCGCACTCTACGAAGGTGCCGAGGTTGTCACACCGCAGCGTCCGAACACGATTGCTCGCTCGCTCGCCATTGGTAACCCGGCTGACGGTCCCTACGTCCTCGACGAAGTGCGTCGTCAGGGTGGCGACATTGGTTCAGTGAGCGACGAAGAGATTCTCGAGTGCATTGGCCTGTTGGCCGAGACCGAGGGTGTGTTCGCTGAGACTGCGGGAGGAGTAACCATTGCGTCACTTCGCCAGATGATCAAGCGTGGCACCATTGACCCGAACAAGTCCATCGTGGCCATCATTTCTGGTCACGGTCTCAAGACGCTCGACGCCGTGTCCGAGACCGCTACGGTCACTGCCACAATTTCTCCTTCACTCGCAGATGCTGAAGAGGCACTGCTCAAGCACAGTCTGGTGGCCGCCCAATGAGCGTTATCGTCCGTCTCCCAAGTCAGCTCCGCGCCCTCGTTGGCGGTGTTGGTGAAGTACCGGTAGAAGCCGCCACCGTGCGTGAAGCCATTGCCGCCGTTGAGGCCGCCTACCCAGGCATTGCCTACCGCGTGCTCGACGACAAGGGCGAGCTTCGCCGCTTCGTCAATGTGTTCGTGGCCGACGAAGATGTTCGTTTCTTGAATGGTCTGGACACCGAACTGGCCGCCGGAACGACCGTTTCACTGGTCCCCGCCGTCGCCGGAGGCTAATTCCCCCGTTAGCAGTCTCCGGGGGAGACTGCTAGAATTGTGATGCACCTACAACGGGTGCCTCGCACTAGGAGGAATCAAAGTGGCGAAATTAATTGCTTTCGACGAAGAAGCCCGTCGCTCGCTGGAGCGCGGTATGAACAAGTTGGCCGACGCAGTACGCGTCACCCTGGGACCTAAGGGTCGCAACGTTGTTCTGGACAAGAAGTGGGGAGCCCCCACAATTACCAACGACGGTGTTTCCATTGCCAAGGACATCGACCTCGAAGACCCCTTCGAAAGGATCGGTGCCGAACTGGTGAAGGAAGTCGCTAAGAAGACTGACGACGTTGCCGGTGACGGCACCACCACCGCAACCGTGCTCGCATGGGCCATGGTTCGCGAAGGTCTTAAGAACGTGGCCGCTGGCGCCAACCCAATGTCACTGAAGAAGGGCATCGAGGCCGCTGTTGAAGCTGCCGTGGCGTCACTGCACGACCTCGCCAAGCCGGCTGACACCAAGGAGCAGATTGCTCAGGTTGCTTCAATCTCTGCAGCCGACACCGAGATTGGTCAGATGATTGCTGACGCTATCGACAAGGTCGGCAAGGACGGCGTTATCACCGTTGAAGAGAGCCAGTCATTCGGCATGGACATGGACCTCGTTGAAGGTATGCGCTTTGACAAGGGCTACATCTCTCCCTACTTCTCCACCGACACCGAGCGCATGGAAGCAGTTCTCGAGAACGCCTACATCCTGCTCGTCTCGGGCAAGATCACGAACGTTCGCGACGTGCTCCCAGTACTCGAGAAGGTCATGCAGTCGGGTCGTCCACTGTTGATCATTGCTGAAGACATCGAAGGCGAAGCACTCGCCACCCTCGTCGTCAACAAGATTCGCGGCACCTTCAAGTCAGTGGCGGTAAAGGCTCCGGGCTTTGGTGAGCGTCGTAAGGCCATGCTGCAGGACATCGCCATCCTTACGGGCGGAACCGTTATCTCGGAAGAAGTCGGCCTCAAGCTCGACACTGCTGATCTCACTTCACTGGGAACCGCTCGCAAGATTGTGGTGACCAAGGACGAGACCACCATTGTTGAAGGCGCTGGTTCGGCTGAAGACGTTGCTGGTCGCGTGAACCAGATCAAGGCCGAAATCGACAACACCGACTCTGACTACGACCGCGAGAAGCTCCAGGAGCGCCTTGCCAAGTTGTCCGGTGGTGTTGCTGTCATCAAGGTCGGTGCCGCTACTGAGGTTGAACTCAAGGAAAAGAAGCACCGCATTGAAGACGCTGTTTCAACGACCAAGGCCGCAATCGAAGAAGGTGTTGTTCCTGGCGGTGGCGTAGCGCTACTTCGTAGCCAGCAGCACATCCTCGCCGCAGCTGAGAAGCTTTCGGGCGACGAAGCTACTGGTGCCCGCATGGTGGCTAAGGCTGTTGAAGCTCCGCTCAACCAGATTGCCGTGAACGCTGGCCTCGAAGGTGGCGTCATTGTGGACAAGGTTCGTAACTTGCCCAACGCCACTGAGGGCCTGAACGCCGCCACGGGCGAGTACGAAGACCTCATCAAGGCTGGTGTCATTGACGCCGCTAAGGTGACCCGTTCAGCGCTGCAGAACGCTGCATCAATTGCCGCACTCTTCCTCACGACTGAGTGCGTCATCGTGGACAAGCCTGAAGCGGCCGCTCCACAGATGCCTAACGGCGGTATGGACGACTTCTAAAAAGTCAACGTTTCAAAGAAAACCGCAGGGCTTCGGCCCTGCGGTTTTTGTATTATCGGCGAAATCTGGGCGTAGGCTAGAACCATGACTTCTTCACCATTAAGCCCTTCACGCGGACTCAACGTTGTTCACTTGTTCTGCCACCCCGAAGGTTCGGTGGACGCAGCTGCGGTCAACCAGGCGGTTGACGAAGCACGAGCCAAGGGGCTCCAGGTGGTCACCGCGGCCATCATGGGCGCCAAGGCCGACACCTGTTTCATGGTGCTTGGTGAAGACCTGTGGGACCTCCGTAAGTTTCAGACCAAGATTCAGGCCGCAGGCTTTAAGGTCGCTGAAAGCTACGTCTCAGTGACTGAAGTCAGTGAGTACGCCGCGGGCATGCCCGAGAAGATGTTGAACGACCGGCTCTTCCCCGTTCTTCCCCCAGAAGGGAAGAAGGCATTCTGCTTCTACCCAATGAGCAAGCGTCGTGGCGAAGAGCACAACTGGTACTCACTGCCTTACGAGAAGCGTGAAGAGCTAATGCGCCAGCATGGTGCCTCTGGTCGTGAGTTCAAGGGTCGTATTTTGCAGGTCGTCACCGGATCTACGGGTCTCGACGACTGGGAGTGGGGCGTCACCCTTTTCGGTGTCCACGTCGATGACCTGAAGGACTGCGTGTACACCATGCGTTACGACGAAGCCTCAACTCTCTACGGAGAGTTCGGCGCCTTCTACACCGGTCTCGTAGGCACGGTTGACGAAGTACTAGCGGCCACTATCGCCTAAGTAACATCGTCACCATGCAGCCCGAATTCGAAAAGTCTCTTCGCCGCTGGGCGGAGTCACTCGCGAGCATTGCTCGAACGGGCATGGCCTTCACGGAGAGCCAGTATGAACGTGAGCGCTACGAAGAAGTACTTCTCGTTGCCGGTGAGATCAAAGCCACTGCCGAAGAAGGACTCGACGAAGCAACCGACGCCACTGGCTACGTCGTGGAGTGGATGAAGGAACAGGGCAAGGGTGTTCCCGGCTACCAGACACCCAAGGTCGCAGTGGGCGCAGCGGTAATGAATGAAAACGGCGAACTACTGCTCATTCAGCGCGCCGACTCCGGGTTTTGGCTCTATCCCACTGGCTGGTGTGACGTTGGTTACTCGGCTCCAGAAGTTGTCGTGAAGGAAGTCAAAGAAGAGACGGGCATCGACGTTGAGGTCGTTCGTCTGATTGGCGTGCTCGACGGTATGCGCCTTGGTGCTTCACGTGTGCCGCTCTACTCAATCCTGTTTCTCTGTAAGAAGGTCGGGGGAGAGCTCGACCTTCACCCACTTGAATGTTCAGACGCCGGATGGTTCACTCGTGACACCATCCCCTCGCCAACCATCGGTGCGGAGAGATGGGCTGACGCTATCTTTGCTGCATTTGATGAGAACAACACTGACGTCTTCTATGACGAACTACGAGCGCCTGTATGGCGGGGGGAACAATGAGCGTTGAAGTAACGAGAGTCACTAAGGCAACGCCGGAATTGACGACAGCTCTCAATGCGCTGATTCCGCAACTTTCTTCAAGTGCCTCGCCGCTGAGCGAGTCGGACGTAGCGGAACTTGTTGCTAATGAGTCGGTGACGCTTCTCATTGCCAAGAGCGGTGAGACTGTCGTTGGCACACTCACTCTCGTTACGTTTCCAATTCCCACCGGGCTACGCGCCTGGATTGAGGATGTTGTAGTTGATGAGGAAGCCCGAGGCCTAGGTGTAGGCGTCGCTCTTACGTCTGCCGCCATTGACATTGCTACGAGTTTGGGCGTGAAGTCAATTGACTTAACGAGTCGACCTTCGCGTGAAGCGGCCAATGCAATGTACGTGAAAATTGGTTTTGAGAAGCGCGAAACGAACGTCTACCGTTATTCGCTAGAGAGCTGACACTGCCGCGACCGTTGGGTGGTCGTGAAGGTGAGAGAAGTCCTTGAGATACTTGAAGATGAGGGGTGGGTCCAAGTCCGCCAGACTGGCAGTCATCGACAGTTTCGCCATCCGAGCCGTTCGGGCGGCGTGACAGTTGCTGGTCACCCGAGACGAGACTTGCCAATGTGGATTGTCAATAGCATTATGAAACAAGCAGGAATTGAGCGGAGGAAGAAGTGCTCGAGTACACAGTCATCATCGAAAAGTCCGGCTCAAACTTTGCTGCGTACGCGCCAGATGTACCAGGGTGTGTTGCCGCGGCAGAAACCTTCGATGAAACCCGAACGATGATGGAAGAGGCGTTGGCACTTCACTTAGAAATGTTGCGCGCGATGGGGGAGCCTATCCCTTCACCTAGCGCCCAATCTGCCCTGGTTCGTGTTGAATCTCGATAGGTCATAGTTGAAAGGGGCACCTTCAGCCACAGGGTTTCCACTTCGAGCGGTGATGCTATCCGCAGATGAGCCACAGATTGCTCCGTAGTAGTCGGAACATTTGTTCAGCATCAATGAATCTAAAAATATGGTGATGGGAGAATTTGTGTCCTTCGATTTCGCAGAAATCGAATTCGGCTTTCACCGGTCCGACCAAGAGAAGAATCCTCAAGGCCGATCTCCAATTGCTTACCTCAGAGCTGTGAGTGTTCCGAGCACAAAATACGATGCTGAAACCCTGGGCGCAATGTTCCATCGAGGGCCACTTCGCATTACAGTCGGCCGGACGATTGCGCAGTTACTTGACCCCCTTCGGAAGTTTTTTCGGCTTCGAGGTCCCTTTCTAGAAGCGGCATCTGAACGTTGCCCATTGACTAGGGGTTGGGCCAACCTCGTTTTCAACAGATAGCGGTAAACAAACGTCTACCGTCACTCGCTAGAGAGCTGACACTGCCGCGACCGTTGGGTGGTCGTGAAAGTGCGAGAGATGATCAGGGAACTGAATGCGGACGGGTGGTTTCAGATACGGCAAACCGGCAGCCATCGCATCTTCCGCCATTCTGAGAAAAAGGGGTCGGTGACCGTGCCTGGAGCGCTGGGCATTGAACACTCGAAGTCAACGCTGGCTAGCATTGTGAGGCAGGCAGGTCTTGAACGGAGGTCGCGATGAGCAAGTACGCCGTGATAATTGAGGATGCCGGGCCTAACCTCTGCGCGTACGTGCCCGATCTCCCCGGCTGCGTTTCGGCGGGTTACACCATTGAAGAGGTGACCGCCAACATCCATGAGGCTATCGAGTTGCATATCGCATCGATGATTGAACACGGCGAAGCAGTGCCACCGCCCTCGTCGCAGGTTGTGCTCGTTGAAGTCGCTTCATAACTGCCGCGCACTTTTATCAACTAGCGATGGCCAAACGTCTAGAGATCTACCTTGAAGGGCTAATTCGTGATACGAAACTACACAGTTGATATCGAATGTGAATACGTACGCGCGTAGAGGGAGTTCATCATGTCAAAAGTTCGGGTCCATAATTTTTCAATATCGCTTGATGGTTTCGGCACTGGTGAAGGTCTCTCGGCAGAGGCTCCTTTTGGTCACGCTGCTCGTCGTTTGCACGAATGGATGTTTGCCACTCGCTTCGGACACGCCATGTTTGGCAAAGAGGGTGGTTCTGAGGGAGTCGATCAGTCCTTCGCCATGAAGACTGACGTTGGCATAGGAGCAGAGATCATGGGCGCCGGAAAGTTTGGCCCACCCGGTTGGCATGAAGATGCGAATTTTAAAGGATGGTGGGGACCAAAGCCCCCATTCGGCACTCCTGTTTTTGTGCTGACGCGCCACGTTAGGCCCTCGATTGAGATGGAAGGTGGAACAACATTCCACTTCATCAATGAGTCTCCTCAAGATGGCCTTTCACTTGCTCGTGAAGCTGCCGGGGGGCTGGACGTACGTATCGGAGGCGGACCCACCACTTTGCGCTCGTTCCTCGAAGCTGATTTGGTTGACCTTCTTCATGTTGTGCAGGTGCCAATTCTCTTAGGTCGAGGTGTCCGCCTCTGGGACGGCCTTGAGGGCATTGAATCGCGTTTCGACCGCGAAGCCGTTTCATCGCCGAGTGGTGTTACCCACATAACGTTCAACCGACGAAGCGAGTAGTGCAATCGGGAATTAATTGACAACTCTCTACTGCTGGTAGATATCGCGTCGAGGACCAAGTGCGATAACAACAATCAGAATTTGATCATCGTTAATCGTGTAAATGATTCGGAAATCCCCCACTCGTACTCGCCAAGCAGGCCGACCTTTCAATTGGCGCGAAGCAGGCGGTCGAGGGTCAGTCGCTAGCAGTTCTATTGCACCGACTAGCCGAGCCTTGTCAGTGCCCTTTATTTTTTTGAGATGCCGAACTGCTGCTGGACGAAGTTCGACACGATGGCGACTCACAGCCAACCGAGGTCTCGTTTTACTACGTCCCACGGAATCGACTGGCCCTCTTCGGCAAGTGAAGCATCAAATGCGGCAATATCTTCCAACTCTTCAAGGGCGTCCAGCATCTGCTCGTATCGAGTGACACCAATCATCACAGCCACATCCTCTCCGTACCGTTCGAACACAACGGTCTCACTTTGGGCGGATTGGATGGTCTCGGAAAACTTTTCTCGACCCTGTGAAACGCTGAACCTTTTCATATGAGAATTGTACAAGATAAATTGAGTTTTGTACATAAATATTTTGAGCAGTAGCAAGCACAGATTCTCATTGGCTCTGAAGCACGAATCTGTTCCTTTGAATGCACGTGGTGTGAACGTTGTGCTGACCATCTAGGTAACACATGTCCAAATTGCGCAGGAGGACTGGTGGTGCGCCCGGCGCGCGCTGCCAGCCTTCTCGACGCGTTTCCCGCGAGCGCCGAGCGGACGCCAGCAAAACACCTTTGCTGAGGTGATGAGCGACTTAGAGTGAGGGCAGCAGTGCTACGAGCCCTGAGGGCTGTTGGCAAATGACGGTTGCTCCGGCGGCGGAGAATTCCGCCACAGAACCGAATCCCCAGCCGGCACCAATGAACGAAACACTGGTGGCAGTGGCGCCCTCGACATCTTGATGGCGGTCGCCAATCATGCAGACGTTCGGCCCAGGTGTAACGCCAAGCCCCTTCAGGGCCGCGGTGATGATGTCGGCTTTGGTCTCGTCAGAGTGGTCAGACGTTGTACCCGACACCACCTGGAAGTAGTCGCCGAGCGGCGACTCCGCAATGATGTGTGCAGCAAAGCGCGTTGGCTTCAACGTAGCTACCGCTAGAGCTTTGCCTGCTGACTCCAAGTAGTCCAGTACGGGGAGAATGCCCTCATAGATTGTGTAGTTCAAGAGACCGTCATTGGCGTAGTGGAATCGGTACGAGGTAATGAGGTCTGCAACGTGAGCAGGGTCACGCACCCACTTTGAAAATGACTGGTGGAGCGGTGGCCCAACAAAGGTGAGAAGTGTCTCGTCATCCAGGGGCTCGTACCCATTGTCGATAAATGCTTGATTTGCACAGTGTCGAATACCTGGGAATGAGTTGATGAGAGTGCCGTCGAGATCGAACAGCACTGTAGAAATAGTCACCTCTCCATTATTGACGATGAGCACGTGCGTGGTTAGTGCCTATTCTGTGAAGTGCCACTACGTACAAGGACAGTTATGACCTCATTCGTTGTTCCCACTCTTTCGGGAACTCATGTTCGCCTCGAGCCACTGAGTGAGACCCACGTTCCTGGAATAGAGGCTGCGGTTGCGTGCGACCGCTCAACATTTGACTACCTCAGCGTTCCTACGCCGAGTGAAGCTTCGCAAGAGGTTGCCACATTGCTAAAGATGCACAGCACTGGTGAGACTGTCCCTTTCGTGCAAGTTGATGTATCAAGCGGTGACGTCGTTGGCATGACGAGGTATTTAAACATCAGAACAATGTCCACTCGCGAATACCCCTTCGCGGTAGAAATTGGTGGAACATGGGTAGCGCCAACAGCACAGCGCACCGGCGTCAATACGAACGCTAAATTCCTTTTGATGTCATACGCCTTTGAAGTCTGGGGCGTGGACCGCGTGGATCTTAAGAGTGACGAGAGGAACAGTCGCTCCCGGACGGCAATAGAACGACTCGGGGCAACCTTCGAAGGAATTCTTCGAGGCTGGCAGCCTTCACAAGTAGTGGGTGAGGAACGAAAGAGCCGCAATACGGCCATGTACTCAGTAACGGCTGCTGAGTGGCCCGATGTAAAACAAAACTTGGAGAGTCTGCTTACTAGGTAAGCAACTTGATGAGTGAAAGAACGGCGCGGGGTCGAAGTGACTTCTTTGAGCGAACGAGATAACTCGTTTCGAGCCGGTCCGGCGAAAACTTAATGCGGAACTTCGAGATACCACCGAACTGGTAGCGGTGGTCGAAGAACTTGATGATCGAGTTACCAAAGAAACCGAAGCCTTGGTCCTTGCCCGCTTCCTTGAGCAACTCGCCATCATCGGGGAGAAGTCCATTGGTGGCGAATTCGAAGCCCTCTTCTTTGAAGGTGTTGAGCGCCAGAATCATTGCCCCTTCAAGCGATCCGCGAGGCGACTCTGGCAGACGGGTGATGTCTTGCAAGTACCAACCCCGCTTCGAAATTGGTGTGCACGTTGCTACGGCCTGAGCAATACCTTCTTGCTCCGCGATGAAATAGCGGCGGTACTCAATGAGGTCGGTGTAGGCCGTTCTTAGGAACGTATCGGTGTGGCGAGCGGGACGGTCCTTCTCCCACTCACTTTCTACGAAGGCAATGGCTGCGCGGTCCTCTTCACTGGTGCGAGGAAATGCTTCGCGCCACGTCACACCGAGACCAGTGGCGTAGTTGCAGTTGAGTCGGATGTTCTGGCGTTTGCGACCAGCGGTTGTCCAGGCGCTCAGGTCAAACGAAGCCTCAGCACCAACACGCAGGGTGGGGAGTCCGAGTTCCTCGCCAGCGAGACGACACTCCTCGTTAACCCCGAGGCAGTAGAGGGCCTTTTTGGTCTGCTTGCTGTATGCCGCGAGCTTGGCCATGATTTCGCGCTGGACTTCAGTAGTTCCAACGGGGGAGCGCCACGTGATGATGGCCTTCGAGCCTTCCATAAGGTTGGTAAACCCGGTCCGGTCGTCGCTAAAGATCACTTTCCACGGATACGGCGCTAGCACGGTGCGCTGGCCGGACTCTGCGGCCTGCTCGTCAAGAAGGGTGATCACTTCCTGTTTTACCGACGCAATGTCGACGGCGACGACGGGTGAAGTTCTCTCAACGCTCACAACCATCTCGCTTTCGTGTTCCCTATAACCGCGTAGAAACCTTAGTTGCTGGAAATCGATATTTTGACGACTCAGCGGAAGTTAGACCGAGAAAATGCTTGGTTTTAGAGGGATTCAGCCGCAGCCTTGATGCCATTGATTGTGGCGAGCATGTTGTCCTGCCACATCTGCAGGCGACCAGTGAGGAGGCGGTCCTCCGCTTCAGGGTCGTCCTTGTAGCGGTCGGACATGCCATTTTCTCCCAGGCCGAGCTGTGCGAAGAACGTCAAGACGCAGTCTTCGCCCCGGTCTTCAATGCTGAAGCGCCACGTAGCGACGGGTACCTCGACGGACTCGACTTTCCACTCGAACACTTTGTTGACGTCACACGCAGTGACGTGGTTCGTCGTGTCCCACTCGGACTGGCCGACACGGTTGTGGCCCCTAAACGCTGCTCCGAGGGCTGGGCCCTGTGCGCCATCGAGCCATTCGGCTGCGAGAAGCTCCTTCGACTTGCCAATTGGTGAATTGATATTGGAGATGAACGACCAGAGCGTCTCAGGTGTTGCCTTGACGGGAACGGACACTTCAACTGATGGCTGATCGCTTTGGCGCATGCATCAGTTCTACCAGCGCTGTTGTCGGCATCGACAATTACCCAATACCTACTAGGAAAATGGTGAATTCGACTACGAGTACGATTTAGTCACTCCTAGAAGATTGGGCGCCATGGAGCGAAAGAATCAATCGCAAAGCGAGCGACTCCGGGTCCCTCAGCCGGTCATCAAGCGCCGGATTGCGTCCGGTCGTGGAGCAATGGAGCAGCCCAACGTAACGAGTGACGGCGATGCCCGTCTGACGTGGCAGTTCTGGCTGGCGGTACTGATTACGGGAGTCGTCACTGGTCTCTTTGGTGACCTCTTGATGTGGGTACTGAAAGTATTTGAATCGGCTGCTTTTCACTACACGTCGGGGAGCTTCCAAGATGCTGTCGCGCGCACCTCGAACGAACGGCGAATTCTTTCGTTGCTGATTTCTGGGGTTGTAGGTGCAGTCTGTTGGTACTTCATCCGTCGTTATTTGAAGCACGAAAAGTCTGAGATTGACGACGCTATCTGGAGCGGTGACGGGGAGCTCTCGATGCGCCGCAGTTTCTTGACGTCCGTCGTTTCTGAAATTGTCATTGGCCTCGGCGCTTCGGTTGGTCGAGAGGCAGCGCCAAAACTCATGGGTGGTGCATCGGGATCACTGCTGTCGCACTGGTTCAAGCTCACACCCCACCAGAAGCGTCTGCTCGTGGCGTGTGGTGGTGGTGCTGGCCTGGCGTGCGTCTACAACGTCCCCCTCGGTGGCGCAATCTTTACCGCAGAGGTTCTCTACGGAAGTTTCGCATTGCCCGTGGTGATGCCCGCCCTCGCTACGTCGATGATTGCCACATTGACCGCGTGGATCTACCTGCCCCACGGTGCCACCTACGCCGACATTCCGAATTACAAATTCACTGGCTCGCTCATGGTCTGGTCAGTTGTCGCGGGCATCGCAATTGGTCTCCTTTCCACGTTCTACATTCGCCTCATTGGCTGGGCCTCGCACTACCGAGCACGAGGCGTCAACATCTTCTGGATGATGCCGCTCGCCTTCGTCATTGTTGGCGTGGTTGGCTGCAAGTACCCGCAGTTGTTTGGTAACGGCAAGGACATGGCCCACGAAGCCTTCCTCGGCGTTGGCTCGATTGGACTCCTGTTAGCGCTCTTCATGCTGAAGCCCTTTGTCACGGCCCTTACGTTGGGCAGTGGGGCGGCTGGTGGCGTGTTTACGCCGTTCCTGGCCACAGGTGCCGTGTTTGGGGCATTCTTCGGGGCGGCCTGGTGTCACCTCTGGCCTGGCACCCCGGTTGGCGCGTTTGCCCTTATTGGTGCCGCGGCCATGATTGGCTCCTCGATGCAGGCACCACTGGCTGGCATGGTGTTGACGCTGGAGCTTTCGCAGAGTGGCTTTTCACTGATGCTGCCAATGCTGACGGCAGTAGTGATTTCAACGTACTTAGTTCGCCAGGTCGACGGCTACTCGATTTATTCGGCGCGCCTTCCACGACACTGACGCTTACCTGAGTGCAACAATAGGAAGATGTACGTTCCTCCAAAGTTTGCCGTCGACGAAGCTGCGGCGTGGGAAATAGTTCGCGACGCAGGATCGGGCATGTTGGTGATCAACACTGACGAAGGCCTCAAGAGCGTCTTCGTCCCGGTAACGCTGAACGATGACCGAACGATTATGACCTCACACCTGGCCAAGGCCAATGAGTGGTGGAGGCTCGCTCGTGAGGGCGACGAAGTGCTCGCAATTTTTCTGGCCGCGAGTGCGTACGTCTCTCCTTCGTACTACCCGAGTCGGGTCGAGAACCCCGGCGTTGTGCCCACGTGGAACTACGTGGCGGCCGAAGTGCGTGGCACGCTGTCGCTTCGCCCGGACCCTGAGTGGATGTTGAACCAGGTTCGAGAAGTCACCGAGAAGTTCGAGGCGGGACGTTCTCCCGAGTGGACGCTCGAGGACTCTACCGAGGACTACATCCAGAAGCAGCTCAGCGCGATTGTTGGTATTGAGATTGCCGTTACCAGCATTGAAGGTAAGGCCAAACTCTCTCAGAACCGCCCCGACATTGACCATGACTCCGTTCGCGAGCACTTGGCTGGTGGAACACCGACGGAGCTAAACGTGGCGCAACGTATGGCTAACGGTCAATGATCACTGTTCGTAAGGTTGAAGCCGACGACTGGCAGGCCCTGAAGCAACTGCGCTTGGAGGCTTTGCAGGACACACCTGACGCGTTCGGCTCCACGTACGCCGAATCAGTCACGTGGCCCGATCAACGGTGGAAAACAATGGCCGCCGACTGGAACTACTACTTCGCCGAGAGCGACGGTCAGGTCGTGGGTATGTTGTCGGGCTCCCTGCATGACCACCATCCCGGGACCTGGTGGATGTTTGGCATGTACGTGAAACCAGCATTTCGTGGTCAAGGGGCAGCCGAAGCGCTGGTGGAGCGCGTTGGTCTCTGGGCGAAGGCGCAAGGCGCCTGCGAACTCTACTTACACGTCACCGAAAGTGTGGGCCGCGCTCGCGCCTTCTACGAAAAGAATGGTTTCGTGTTGAACGGGGAGCGAATCATCATGGACCGTGATCCCTCCATTTCTCTCGTCACGATGGTGAAGCACCTTGACTGACGACGTCTTCACGATTCGCACCGTACGCCCTCAGGAACTGCACGAACTACGTCGCCGAGTCCTACGGTCCAATGACCCGACGAAGAAAGTTGCCGACGACCGCGACGAAGAAGCGACCGCTCTGCACTTCGGAGGTTTTCTGGGCGACCGCTTGGTGGTGAGTGCATCGTTCTATCCTTCAACACCACCAATGAACCCGGAGCTCGTTACCTACCAACTGCGTTACATGGCGACCGATTTCGACGTTCAGGGGCAAGGTCTAGGTGCGCGCGTTTTGGAGAAGGCCGAAGCTGATCTTCACGCGCTGGGAGCAGAGCAGGTTTGGGCCAACGGTCGAGACACTGCTCTTGGTTTCTATAAGGCCACCGGTTGGCAACTGGTCGAAGGCTCGGAGCACTTGAGCCCCGAGACGGCACTTCCGCACACGGTAATTTATAAGACACTGCTTCGCTAGATTGGATTCATGAAACGTGCTGTCACGCTGGTGGCTCTCTGTGCTCTGATCGCGCTTGGCGTTGTTGCTTGGCCTCACCTCAAAAAGGACTTCTCGAGTACGAGCTCAACGACCTCGACCACCGCAGCCAGTGCCCAGTATGTTGCCCCACTGTCGGGCCTCGTGGATCCCACGGGAGCTTCGAAGAGCCGCCCGGCAATGACGGTGAAGATTGAGAACACCCCTGACGCCCTGCCCCAGTGGGGCGTCGACCAAGCTGACGTGGTCTACGAAGAAATCGTCAATGGTGGCATTACGCGTCTCGCCGCTGTCTTTAATTCGCAGGTGCCTACGAAGATTGGTCCGGTTCGCTCCGTTCGCCCAACTGACACCCAAGTGGTCTGGCCCCTAGGCGGTCTGTTCGTCTACTCCGGTGGCGCACAGTATGCGGTGGACAGCATTGAGACCGCACCGGTCAAACTGATTGACGAGAGTTCGGCCGGTTCCGCCATGTTCCGCGACACCACGCTCCAGGCTCCGCACAACCTCTTCGCGAGCGCCGCCGGCCTGTTCGCCTTTGGTGGAACGCCAACGCCCCCACCGGCGCTGTTCCAGTACTCAACGAAGAAGCTCTCGAGGCGTGACCCAAAGGTCAATTCCTTTACCGTGAACTTTCCCTCGATCTATCCTGTGACCTGGACGTGGGATACCACCACACAGTCGTGGGACCGGACGCTCTTTGGTAAGGCGGACGTCACAGGCACCGGTGTGCGCGAGTCGCCAAAGACGGTCGTTGTGATGTTCGTTAACTACTACGGCGAACTCGGGGCGGATAACTCGTACGCCAACTTGCAGGGGTCGGGCAATGTCGAAGTCTTCGAACAGGGTCGTGAGATTACGGGTACGTGGTCGCGTGGACCTTCGAAGTCCGACATCATTCAGTACACGACAAGTTCAGGTAAGCCCCTCACGATGACCCCCGGCCAGACCTGGGTCGAACTCGCCGACGTCGGCGAATCGGTGAACGTTACTTCTTGACGAGTTGCTCGAGAAGTTCGAGCGACGTCTCCATACCGCGTTGGTTTCGCTCAATAAAGCCCACACGCTCAATCGTGAAGCCCCACGGGCGGTCGTAGTTGAATGACTCGGTCACCTGAGTGCCACCTTCAACCGGTACGAGGTCGTAGCGCCAGATGAACCGGGCCCAGTGGTGCCAGGCAATGACTTTTCCTTCTTCGAAGCTCGAGACGGTGTTCGTTGTTGAATAGTTCTTCTTCACGAGCATGTTCATGGAGAACTTGGCGCCTAGAGAAAGCCGGGCGGGCGCTTTCTTCACACTGAGCACCGACTTAGTGCCATCGAGAAGAGGATGCTTCGTGGGATCGGCCAATACGTCGAAGATTGCTTGTGGTGGCGCTGGAATGAAGCGTGTGGCGGAAATGATTCGATTTTTACCCATTCCCTTATCGTAGGGAGAGATAGAAATTCCGAAACGGAGCAGTCATGAAGTTTGAACAAAAGAGCATGGTCCTGAGCGATGGGCGCACCCTGGAATACGGCGTGGCCGGCAATCCGCAAGGTCCAACTGTCCTGATCCACCACGGCACCCCGGGTAGCTACACCACCTTTCAGGGGTACATCAGCGACGACTTTTTGAATGATCACTTCGTAGTGAGTTACACCCGCGCCGGGTACGGAAATTCCACACCACGTCCTGGCCGTCGAGCCGGTGACGTGGTAGCTGACGTCACCGAACTTCTAGACCACGAGGGTCGGGGCTCATACGTCACCATTGGCTGGTCCGGTGGTGGCCCGCACTCCCTGGCCTGCGCAGCACTCGATGCTCCACGCTGCAGGGGAGCATGGTCGGTTGCCGGTGTTGCTCCCGTCGACGCAGGCTTTGACTGGACTGAGGGCATGGGTCCAGAAAATGTTGAAGAGTTCGCTCTCGCGCGTGAGGGTGGCCCCGAGTACGAAAAGGCTATTGAAGAAGCGGGTGCCGCCATGGCGGCAGCAACAGCGGACAACCTGCATGAACTCTTCGGTGGGCTTCTTTCAGAGCCCGACAAGATTGCCTGGGGATCTACTGAGATGAAGGAAATGGAAGCGGCCGATATTCGCCACGCATTTCTCAATGGGGCTCACGGTCTCCACGAT
>Ga0316218_1002193_pt1 | contig 18653 bp, 14 predicted proteins | sample TBH18003metaG_FD_203634 | JGI IMG/M metagenome (GOLD analysis project Ga0316218, IMG submission 203634) | Freshwater microbial communities from Trout Bog Lake, Wisconsin, USA - TBH18003 | ecosystem: Environmental > Aquatic > Freshwater > Lake > Hypolimnion/Profundal zone | place: USA: Wisconsin...
GGCGGCGGGGCGGTGCGTCCGGCCTCGATGGCCTCGACCAGGCCCTTGCCCAGGCGCGAGTTGACGAAGCCCTTGGGCACGGCCCGCACCTTTTCCAGCGCCTCGCCATCCTCGGGCGGATGGGCGGCGATCTCGGAAATGGCTTCATCCTTCAGCACCCGGCCGCGGGGAATGTCGCGCGCCTGCGCCTCGCGCTCGCGCCAGGCGGCGAGGGAGGCCAGCATGGCGAGAAAGCGCTTGTTGGTGGTGCGCGGCTTCAACCGCTTCCAGGCCAGTTCCGGCTCGATGCGGTAGAGCGCGGGGTCTTGCAGTGCCGCCACTTCCTCCGCCACCCAGGCTTCACGCCCGGTACGCTTCAGCGTCGCCGCCAGCTTTTCATAGATGGTGCGCAGATGGGTGACATCGGCCAGGGCATATTCCAGTTGCCGCTTGGAAAGCGGCCTGTGGCTCCAGTCGGTGAAGCGGGCCGACTTGTCGATCTCCACCTTCGCCAGCTTGCGTGACAAGGTTTCGTACGATGCGGAGTCGCCAAAGCCGCAGACCATCGCCGCCACCTGGGTGTCGAACAGCGGCGCGGGAATGACGCCGCCCTGCAGGAAGAAGATCTCGATGTCCTGCCGCGAGGCATGCAGCACCTTGACGATCCCGGGCCGCTTCATGAAGTCGTAGAAGGGTGCCAGGTCCAGCCCTGGCGCCAGCGGATCGATGATTGCTTCGGCCTCCGCTTTCGGGGCCGCCATCTGGATCAGGCAGAGCTTGGGATAATAGGTCTGGTCCCGCAGGAATTCGGTGTCCAGGGTGACATAGGGCACGCCTTCCAGCTCCGCCAGGAAGGCCGCAAGCTGGTCGTTGGTTTCAATGATCCGCATCCCGCCTCAATAGCGGATTCGGACCGTGGCGGGGGAATTTCCTATGGCACCAGCCCCACCGTCTTGCCAGCAAAGCCCGCCGCGTCGAAATAGCGGTTCGCGCCCACGGTCTGGAGGTTGAGAATGGTGCGGATGCCGTTCGGGCCGGGGTCGGAAACCTCGGTGGCCTTTTTCACCGTCACCGGCGCGCCCCTGCTCAGCGCTTCCCCGATCACCCGGCCCGTCAGTTTGCCCTTGGGGGCGAGGTCAATGCCCGCGATATGGGCCAGGGTGGGGGCGATGTCGGCGTTGCTGATGGGGGCGGGATCGGCATAGCCCGCCTTGAAGCTGGGCCCGATGGCGGCCATGAAATTGCGGGTCTCGCCACGGCTGAGTGAGCCATGGCTGCCCTGGCCGGTGGCCAGTCCGGTGTCATGGATGCCGATTTCGCATTGCAGGGGATTTTCGCACGGCCCCGCGAAGGTGCGAAAATTGACATAGATGTCGGGTGCCGGGGTCTTGGCCGATCCGATCAGGTTGAGCGCGCCCATCGGCAGGGCGCCCGCCATCTTGCCCAGCCGGTCGTTGACGAAGATGCCGCTGACATAATCCTGGGTGGAGAGGAATTCGATGATCCGCGCCGCCATTTCCTTTGCATTGTCCTGCGGCAGATAGATCAGGTCGGAGCCGCCATTGGCCGCGACGATGACGTCCGGCGCTTGCGCACTCGCTCCCAAGGCCGCGTTGTTGACCTTCGGCAGGCGCAGCGCCGTGCCCAGGTCGGCCAGCAGGAAGCCGGAGGCGATCTGGCCATCCTTCGCCGAAGGGCTGGTGGCGCTGGCGTGATCGACGGTTAGAAAGCCGTGATCGGCGGTGACGAAAATGTCGGTGGTCTTGTCCAGCCCCTGGTCTTTCAGGGCCTGGCGCAATTCCCCCAGAACGGTATCGGCATTGCGCGTGCCCGCCTTGCCACTGGGACCGTTGATTCCGGGCACATGCTCGCCGACGTTGTCGCGGGTATTGTGCTGGCTCATGTCGGGATCGCGGCTCCAGAACAGCAGGGCGAAGGGTTTTCCCGCCTGCTTGAAATGCGGCAGCACGATCCGGGTCGTGGCTTTCGCCAGCCAGACTTCCTGCGGGATGTTGGGCACCTGGGTGCCGGGCACCGCGTCGGGCAGAAAGGCGGCTTTCATCTGCGATGCGAACCAGTCGGGCAGGGCGAAGCCTTTCGCGGTTCCGGTATTGTCGTCCAGGATCAGGGTCTGGCTGCCGTCCGGCGCAGCGGTGGAATCCTGGATGCGCGTCGGGCCCAGCTTGCCGATCACGGCGGTGGAAAAGCCCTGCTGGCGCGCCCGCGCGATCAGCGTTTCCTCGTTCAGGTAGTTGCCGTCGAATTTCTGGTTCATCTCGGCCAGCACCTGGTCGTTCTCCAGGCCCACCACGCTGGCGCCGCCGGCGCTTTGCATGGCCTTGCCGGTCCACAGCGTGTTGCCGAAGTCGCCGGTGTCGCCGATGTAATGCCCGGTGGCGATGGCCGAGGCGTTAACGGTGGTGACGGTGGGAAACAGCGAATGGCTGTTGGTGAAGTCCACGCCGTCCTTCTTCAGTCGGGCCAGATTGGGCATGTTGCCGGGCTCGACGCTGCCATAGCGCAGGCCGTCGGCCACGAAGATGATGATGTTGTGCGGCGGGGCCGGGGGCAGGGCGGAAGCTGGACCGGCAGCGAGAGCAAAGGCGGCGGCGAGGAGCAGTTTTTTCATCGGATTCCCCAGTGGAAATGGCAGGTTAGCGACGGACTGTGACAGGGCAAGCAGCGCCCGCCGCGATACTTGACCACCCCCCATAAAACGGCCACAAACGCCGCCAAACCCTCAGATTCCTCAAGGTTTTCGCGCCATGCACGCTTACCGGACCCACACCTGCGGCCAGCTTCGCAAAGCCGATGTCGGCGCCACTGTGCGTCTGTCCGGCTGGGTCAACCGCCGCCGCGACCATGGCGGGCTGATCTTCATCGACCTGCGCGACCATTACGGCATCACCCAGTGCGTCATCACGCCGGAAAATCCGGCCTTCGCGGCGGTCGATGCCGCCCGCTCGGAATGGGTGCTGACCTTCACCGGCAAGGTGGTCGACCGGCTTGACGGTACCGTGAATGCCGACCTGCCCACCGGCGAAATCGAACTGCGGATCGAAAGCGTCACGGTGCAGGGCCGGGCCCAGGAACTGCCGCTGCCGGTGTTCGGCGATCAGGAATATCCGGAAGACACGCGCCTGACCTATCGCTTCCTCGATCTGCGCCGCGAGCGGCTGCACAGGAACATCATGCTGCGGGCCAACATCATCACATCGCTCCGTAAGCGGATGATCGCGCAGGGCTTCACCGAATTCCAGACGCCCATCCTGACGGCGTCGTCGCCGGAAGGGGCGCGCGACTTCCTGGTGCCGTCGCGCCGCTATCCCGGCAATTTCTACGCCCTGCCGCAGGCGCCGCAGCAGTTCAAGCAGCTGATCATGGTGGCGGGCTTCGACCGCTATTTCCAGATCGCGCCCTGCTTCCGCGACGAAGATGGCCGCGCCGACCGTTCGCCGGGCGAATTCTACCAGCTCGATCTGGAAATGAGCTTTGTCACCCAGGACGACGTCTTCGCCGCCGTCGCCCCGGTGTTGGCGGGCGTGTTCGAGGAATTCGGCGGCGGCAAGAAAGTCACCGCCCACGACCAGTTCCCCCGCATCCCCTATGCCGAGGCGATGCTGAAATACGGCACCGACAAGCCCGACCTGCGCAACCCGATCGAGATCGTCGATGTCAGCGCCGTGTTCGACCGGGAAGATGTCGCCTTCAAGGCGTTCAAGGGCAAGACCGTGCGCGCGATTCCCGCGCCCGGCGCGGCGGCGCAGCCGCGTAGTTTCTTTGACAAGTTGAATGAATGGGCGCGCGGTGAAGGTGCGGCGGGCCTTGGTTATATCCAGTTCGAGGAAGAGGCGGGTGTGCTGACGGGCAAAGGCCCCATCGCCAAGTTCATTCCGCCCGCCGCGCTGGCCGAAATGGCGAAGATCGCGGGATCAAAGGCCGGTGACGCCCTGTTCTTTAGCGCCGACGCCAAACCCGACCGTGCCGCCAACATCGCCGGCCAGGCCCGCACCCGCCTGGGCCGCGAGTTGAACCTGATCCCGCAGGACGAGTTCAAATTCTGCTGGATCGTCGATTTCCCCATGTATGAGTGGAACGAGGACGACAAGAAGATCGACTTTTCCCACAACCCCTTCTCGATGCCGCAATTCGACCGCGAGAAATTCCTGGCGCTGGACCCGAACGACAAGGACACGATCCTGGGCATGAAGGCGTATCAATACGATATCGTCTGCAACGGCTATGAATTGTCGTCGGGCGCCATCCGCAACCATGATCCCGATGTGATGCTGAAGGCCTTCGAGATCGCCGGTTATGCCCGCGCCGAGACCGAGGAAAAGTTCAAGGGCATGATCAACGCCTTCCGCCACGGCGCCCCGCCCCACGGCGGCACCGCGCCCGGCATCGACCGCATCGTCATGCTGCTGGCGGGCGAGGAAAACCTGCGCGAAGTTACCATGTTCCCCATGACCCAGTCCGCCCAGGACCTGCTGATGAACGCGCCATCCCCGGCCAATGCCAAGCAGCTCAAGGAGCTGCATTTGAAGGTGGTTTACCCGGAGAAGTGAAAGCCCGATCTGCATAGCGGGTACGAAGGTCCGTCGCATGAATTCAGGCCATGCATCCGAAATAGCGCGACTGTTTAATCGCGCCGTTGGGTTTTTCCAGCAGAGGAACCTGGCCGAGGCCGAGCAGCTTTGCCTGCAGATCCTCGCGGTCGCGCCGGCCAACTTCCAGGTTCCCCAGCTGCTCGGAGCAATTCGTGCCCAACAGGGCCGACACACCGAAGCGCTTGCGCTGCTCGGCGACGCCCTGAAGCTAAATCCGCATGCCACGGGGCTGCTGCTGAATTACAGCAATGTGCTCAAGGCGCTTGGGCGTGACGAAGACGCCTTGGTGTATTGCGACAAGCTTCTGGCGCTCGAACCGGATCATGCCGGGGCGTTGTACAACCGGGGAAACCTGCTGCTGTGCCTGAAACGCTTTGACGAAGCGCTGGCAAGTTATGACAAGGCGTCGGCGGTCAGGCCGGGCCGCCCCGAGATTTTGAACAACCGCGGCATGGCCTTGCACGGCATGAGGCGTTGCGAGGAGGCGCTCGCAAGTTATGACGAAGCCCTGGCGATCAATCCGGATTATGCGGAAGCGCTGAACAATCGCGGTACCTCCCTGTATTTCATGAGACGCCTGGAGGAGGCCCTCGCAAGCTATGAAAAAGCCCTGGCGATCCAGCCGGGCTTCTTCGAGGCATGGAACGGCCATGGCCTTGTCTTGCGTGACTTGAGCCGCCCGGAGGAGGCGCTGGCGAGTTACGACCGGGCCTTGGGCGTCAGGCCGGATTATGCGGAGGCGTTGCACAATCGCGGTAACGTGCTGCTGATTCTGAAGCGCTTTGATGAAGCGGTGGCGTGTTACGACAAGGCCCTGGCGATCAGTCCCGACAATGTGGAATCCCTGAACAATCGTGGCCTCTGCCAGTATTTCCTGAAACGCGTTGACGCGGCGCTGGAGAGTTATGACTGGGCGCTGGCGATCAAGCCGGATTATGCGGACGCGTTGCACAGTCGCGGCATGGTTCGATGGCGAGACGGCCAGCATTACGAAGCGGCAGTCCTTGATCTGGAAAACGCCGTGGCGGCAAATCCGGATCATGATTACGTGCGCGGCGATCTGCTGCATGTGCGGATGCACGGCGCGGACTGGTCTGCCTTTGAGCAGCAGGTGTCGCTCATCGACGCGGGCGTGCGCGCGGGCAAACGGGTCATTGACCCGTTCATGTATCTGGCGATCTCGGAATCGCCTGAAGATTCTCAGAAATGCTCACGCATTTTTTCGGAGGACTTCTATCCGCCGGCCCCGATGCTGTGGAAGAAGACGGATCGCGGACACAGGAAAATCCGCCTGGGCTATGTGTCTGGGGAATTCCGCGAGCAGGCAACGGCCTATCTGACCGCCGGCCTTTATGAATGCCATAACAAAAGCAAATTCGAGATTGTTGCCTTCGACAATGGATCGCGCACCGACAGTCCCATGCGCAGGCGCCTGGAGGCAGCTTTTGATCGTTTCGTACCCATAGCGGATATCTCCGACCGGGCCGCAGCGGAGAAAATCGCCGGCGAGGAAATCGATATCCTCGTCAATCTCAACGGCTATTTCGGAAACCACCGGATGGGCGTTTTCGCCCGCAGGCCCGCGCCGGTTCAGGTCAATTATCTGGGTTTTCCGGGGACACTGGGCGCCAGCTATATCGACTATATTCTCGCCGATCGCTTTGTGATCCCCGATGACGAACGGCAATATTATATGGAAAAGGTGGTCTATCTTCCCGCCAGCTATCAGGTGAATGATTCCAGGCGGTACAGGGCGCAAGGCGCGCCGGGTCGGGTCGAGAACCAGCTGCCCGAGACGGCGTTCGTTTTTTGCGATTTCAACATGGGCTACAAGTTCACGCCGGCGATGTTCGCGGTCTGGATGCGGATTCTGAAGAGGGTTGAAGGCAGCGTGCTCTGGCTGCTGCAGAGCAATGCGGCGTCTCCGGGAAATCTCAGAAACGAGGCGGAGCGCCATGGGGTTGCAGGTGACCGGCTCGTTTTCGCGCCGTTTGTTTCCATGGAGAAGCAATTGGATCGGCTGCAGCTGGCCGACCTGTTTCTCGATTCCCTGCCGTGCAATGCGCACACCACGGCGAGCGACGCCTTGTGGGCGGGCGTGCCGCTTCTCACCTGTCGCGGCACGAACTTTTCCGGGCGGGTGGCCGCCAGCCTTCTGCATGCCATCGAATTGCCAGAACTTGTGACAGCCAATCTGGAAGATTATGAAGCGCTGGCCGTGAAGCTGGCCAGCGACCCCGCGTTGTTGCGGGGAATCCGGCAAAAGCTCGCGGGCAATCGGCATGCCACGCCGCTGTTCGATACCGACCGTTTCCAGCAACAGATCGAAACCGCCTATGCGAAAATGTGGGAAATCTTCCAGCGCGGCGAAGCCCCGCAAAGTTTTGACGTCCATCGCTAAAGACAGTTGGGCGATTGTTTCCGGTTTGATGGGACGCAAGCGTTCGATTGCCATCCAAGTCCGGGCGATGCCGACACCGGCATCTGCGCATAGCCTTTGGATATTGACGCCAGAAATCGATGCGGCGTTCGCCGGGCGAAATGTCCGCCAGACCTTTCGTTTCTTCCCCGATCACCGCTCTCACATCAGAGCGCCGCATTTGTTGTGAAACCGCCACGTGATTGCTAGGAATAGGACGCATCAAGGACAAGGGCACCGTGACAACAAGAACCGACCTGGCCGCCCTTCTGTCGCCCACCCGCGTCGAGGATTTCGTGCAGTCCCACTGGGCGAAGACGCCGCTGCTGGTGCGATCGCACAGCAAAAGCCGTTTTGATGGCCTGCTCGACCTGGCGCGTTTTGAATTCCTGCTCACCACCGTCGCCGCGACGGGCTGGCTGAGCATCGTCAGCGGCGGCGAGATCAAGCCGCCAGCGCGCGACCAGTTGACTATCGACGGTACGCCCAACATGACCGCCGTCGTCCGGGCGGTGTCCGAAAAGAAAAGCCTGCTGCTTCTCAACGTCAATCGCCTCGATTCCGGGGTCGGCGGCTTTTGCCGCGGTATTGCCGATGATTTGCGTGGACTCGGGCTGGTGCTGGGCAAGCCAGTGCGCGCCAACGCCTATTTCACGCCGCCGCACGCACAGGGCCTGGCGCCTCATTATGACGACCATGATGTACTGGTGCTGCAGCTGCATGGCGCCAAGCGCTGGCGGCTGCATGGCTAGGCCGTGAAATGGCTGCGCAAGCCCATGGTGGACGCGCTGCCCCGTGCGTTCATCAAGGCCGAGCCGGAGGATGTGACGCTGACGCCAGGTGACCTGCTGTATCTGCCGCGCGGCTTTGTGCATGAGGCGGCGTCGCAACAAAGCTCTTCGCTGCATCTCACATTGAGCGTGCAGGCCGCCACCTGGGCGAATGTGATCGAGCGGCTGATCGAGCAGGAGCCGGGGCTGGGTGAACCCTTGCCGGCCGGCTTCTGTAAAGGTGCGGTGCCGCAGACATCCGACACGGCGGCGCTGGCTGGCATCGTCGCCAGCCTGGCGCAATCGCCTGGGCTGAACCGGGCGATGATCGAGATTTTCAATCGCAACCTCCTGGATGGCGACATGCCGGCGAATGGCCAGCTGGCCTGGCTGGAGACCGAGCCCAAGGTTGAACCCGATTCCTGGCTGGTGCTTGCCGACGGCGTATCGGCGCAGCTGGAGCGGGAAGGGGATGTGCCGGTGCTGCGTGTTCCCGGCGCGGCCTATCGTGCCGACCCGCGAGCCGCAGGCTTTTTCGGCGCGGTGTGCGCGGGCAGGCCGTTCCGGCTCCGTGACCTGGACGATGGCCCCAATCTCCTGCCGATGTCCGAGCTGGCCCAGCGGTTGATGACACGGGGCATCCTAACCATGGCCGTCAAGGCGCCCTAACGGCCGCGCTTCCCATCGCCATCCAGTGCCTGCATAAGGTCCATATGGAATGGCGGGATGTCGTGGTCATAGGGGCAGGCGCGGCGGGCATGATGTGCGCCGCGATTGCGGGCCAGCGCGGCCGCGGTGTGCTGGTGCTGGATGCCGCACCTGCGCCGGGCGAAAAAATCCGCATTTCGGGCGGCGGGCGCTGCAATTTCACCAACCGTCACGCCACCCCGGCGCAATTTCTCTCGGCCAATCCGCATTTCTGCATTTCCGCGCTCAGCCGGTACGCGGCCGCCGATTTCATCGCGCTGGTGGATCGCCATGGCATCGCCTGGCACGAAAAGACCCTGGGCCAGCTTTTCTGCGACGGCTCGGCGACCCAAATCATCGCCCTGCTGCTGGATGAGATGAAGAATGCGGGCGCCGAACTGCGGCTGGGCGTCAGCGTTCAGAGGGTCGAAAAAACGGACAGGGGATTTTCCCTGACCTTGTCCACCGGCGAGGTGCTGGAATGCGGCGCGCTGGTGGTGGCGACGGGCGGCAAGTCCATTCCCAAGATGGGCGCGACGGATTTCGGCTACCGGCTGGCGCAGCAGTTCGGGCTGGCGCTGACCCAGACGCGGCCCGCGCTCGTGCCGCTGACCTTCAGTGGCGAGATGCTGGAAAAGCTGTCGCCGCTGGCGGGCGTCGCGGTCCCGGCGCGCATCCGGTGCGGCAAGACCAGTTTCGACGAGGCGCTGCTCTTCACCCATCGCGGCCTCAGTGGCCCGGCCATCCTGCAGATTTCGTCCTACTGGCGCGAAGGCCGGGAAATCGCAGTCGATCTCCTGCCAGGCACCGGCGCGCTGGAAGCGCTGCGGGCCGCCCGCCAGCAGAACGGCAGGCAATCCGCGCACACGCTTCTTGCGACCCTGCTGCCGCGCCGTCTCGCCAAAATGGTTGCCGAGACGCCGGACTATGACGGCGCCTTGGGCGGCCTCGCCGACGAAAAACTGCGCCGGCTGGCGGCGGCGGTGAATGATTGGCGCCTCACTCCCACCGGCACCGAAGGCTACCGCACCGCGGAAGTCACGCTGGGCGGCGTCGATACCAATGGCCTGGATTCGAAAACCATGCAGGCCAAAGCCGTGCCGGGGCTTTATTTCATCGGCGAGGTGGTCGATGTCACCGGCTGGCTCGGCGGTTACAATTTCCAATGGGCATGGTCATCCGGCTGGTGCGCCGGCATGGCGGCGTGAGCGACAGGACACCATGCCGTTCGCCGTACTTGCTCTTGTCGTCATCGCTGCGTTGCGGGCGTTGTGCTGCTGGGCCATGGCTGAAGCGGCGACAGCTTCGCCAGCCGTGTCTATTTTGCTGCAATGGGGTTCGAATCCCAATATCGAGTCTTCCAATGTCCTTGCGCACCCCCATTTGCGAAAAAGAGTTCACCCTGTTGATGGCGCTGCTGATGTCGGTGGTCGCCATCTCCATCGACGCGCTGTTGCCGTCACTGGGCGTGATCGGCGCCGAGATGGGCGTGGCTGACATCAACCGGACCCAGCTCATCATCGGCTTCATCTTCGCCGGCATGGCCATCGGCCAACTGGTGGCGGGCCCGCTGTCCGATGCCCTGGGCCGCAAGCCGGTGCTGTATGCCGGGCTGGCGCTCTATCTCTTGGGTAGCCTGTCCTGCTGGCTGGCGCGGGATTTCGACTGGCTGCTGGCGGGGCGCTGCCTCCAGGGCGTGGGCGTTGCCTGTCCCTATGTCACCGCCGTTTCGGTGGTGCGCGACAAATATGCCGGGCGCGACATGGCGCGGATGATGTCGCTCATCATGATGATCTTCATCCTGGTGCCTGCTGTGGCCCCCAGCCTGGGACTGGCCATTGCCGGCATGGCGGGTTGGCGGGCGATCTTCCTCTTCTATGTCCTGTATGCCGTGGTGATCGGCAGCTGGATCGCGCTGCGGCTGGAAGAGACGCTGCTGCCTGAACATCGCGCGTCACTGACGCCGCGCGCCTTCGTGCATGGGTTTCGCACCGTCATTACCAACCGCACCACCACCTTCTACATGGTGGCGATGGGACTGACCTTTGGCGGGCTGATCGGGTATGTCGGGGCCTCCCGGCAGATCTTCCAGGATCAGTTTCACACCGGCGGAGACTTCGCGCTTTATTTCGGGGGGCTGGCGCTGTTGCTGGGCGTCGCCTCGATGCTCAATTCTCACTTTGTCGGGCGCTGGGGCATGCGCAACATCTGCACCTGGTCCGCCATAATGATGACGGTGGCCTCGGCGCTGTTTCTTGCCTTCCAAGCGGTCTTGCCGGTGACGCTGCCCATCTTCGTGACCTATGCGGGACTGCTGTTCTTCGCGTTCGGCCTGATGTTCGGCAATCTCAACGCCATCGCCATGGAGCCAATGGGTGCGGTGGCGGGCATGGCCTCGGCCATCATCGGCGCGACGTCCTCGGTCATCGCGCTGCTGCTCGGCACCCTGATCGGTCAGCTTTACGACAACACGCTGCGGCCCATCGCGCAGGGGTTTCTTCTGCTGGGGCTGATGTCCTGGCTGCTGATGCACTACGAACGAAGCTGGCACGCGCGTCAATCGTGAATTGCTGGGGGATTTGAAATGGAAATCCTTTGGCTTTCCAATGCCGCCCGCGTGGATAGCTGAGGGAAAGCGCTATCCCAGCTTCAGCGCCGCCGCAGTACCGCGGCCAGAACGGTGGCGTGATTGATCTGCGGATCCTTCGCGCCATACAACAGAGTCAGCTTGCCCTTGGTGGCGCGCAACGCCGCCACGGCGGGATTGCCCTTCAGTTCGGCGCGATAGCGTTTGCGGAATTCGGCGAAGCGTTCCGGCTTATGGCCGAACCATTTGCGCAGGGCCGCAGAGGGCGCGACGTCCTTGTCCCATCCGTCCAGCGCCGCATTGGCCTTGGACAGACCACGCGGCCACAGCCGATCAACCAGGATTCGGGTTCCGTCCGTATCGGCCGGCTTGTCGTAGACGCGCTTGATGGTGGCACTGCGCATGCCCGCCAGTATGGCATGCGGCGGCGTGGGTGTCAGTTCAGCTTTTCGCCCAGATCGACGATGCTGGCCTTGATCAGGCCCGATGCCTTGGCGGCGTCCATGCGGGCGGCGATCAGCTTCTCGGCGCCCGCCACGGCGGCATCGGCGGCCAGGCCGCGGATTTCGTTGACGGCGGCGGCTTCTGCCTGGGCGATCTTGTCTTCGGCGGCCTTGGTGCGGCGCTCGATCTGGGCGGCGAGGGCGGCGCGGGATTCCGCGGCAAAACGGGCGGCCTCGGCCTTGGCATCCTCGAGGATGGCGGCGGCTTCGGCTTCAGCGCCGGCGGCCTTCTGCTGGTAGCTGGCCAGCAGCGCGGCGGCCTCGGCGGAAAGTCGCCTGACCTCATCCAGCTCGGCGGAAATGGCGGTGGCGCGCTGGTCCAGCATCTTGCCGACCATGCCGGGAAGGCCCTTCCATAGCAGCAGGGCAAGCACCAGGAGGAAGCCGAAGGCTTCCCAGAATTCCGCTTCGTGCAACATTTCCATAATCAGCCTCCAACAGCCTTGGTGGCTTCATCCGCCGTCACCGTCTCGCCGGTCAGGCGGGCGACGATGGCGATGGCGGCGTCGCGAGCACTATCGGCGATATGGGTCTTGGCCTGGGTGCGGGTCGCTTCGATGCGGGCGTCGGCAGCGGCCATGGCGGCAGCGGCCTGGGCCTCGCCTTCGGTCTTGGCCTTGGCGATTTCCACATTGATGCCCTGGCGCGTTTCCTCGGCCAGTCCGTTGGCCTTGGCGCGGGCCGCAGCCAGCGCCCTGTCATAGGCGGCGGAAGCGGCATCCGCCGCTTCTCGGGCCTTGGCCGCCTCGGCAATGGCACCATTGATGGCGCTGCGGCGGGTGGCGATGGTCCCCTTGATGCGGGGTCCCGCCACTTTCCACACCACCGTGAAAAGCACGGCGAAAGTCACCGCCAGCCAGAAGAACTGGCTGGGGAAGGTGGTGGTATCAAACGGCGGGAAGCCACCCTCCTTTTTGGGGACTTCCGTCGTCGCGATGGTGGCGTGTTCTCCCACGTTTATCTCAGCCGTACAGGATGATCAGGGCGACGACGAGGCCGAACAGACCGGTCGCTTCGCAGAGCGCAAAGCCCAGCAGCAGGTTGGTGGTCTGGCTGGCGGCGGCGCCCGGATTGCGCAGCGCGCCCGATAGGTAGGAACCGAACACGTTGCCGATGCCGATGCCGGCACCCACAAGGGCGATACAGGCGATACCGGCGCCAATCATTTTCGCGGCTGCGACTTCCATGGTTTTATTCCCTTCGTTGGTTCAGTGATGATCGTGGAGGTGGAGAGCTTCGTTCAGGTAGATGCAGGTCAGGATGGCGAAGACATAGGCCTGCAGGAAGGCGACCAGCAGTTCCAGCAGCATGATCGCGACGATCAGCAGCATCGGGGCGATGGCCAGGCCGGAGAGGATGCCGCCCGCGAAACCCAGCGAAACCACAAAGCCGGCGAACACCGCCAGCAGCGTATGGCCGGCCAACATGTTGGCGAAGAGACGGACCGAGAGGCTGATGGGGCGGGTGAGAAAAGAAATCACCTCGATCGGGATCAGCAGGATCAGCAGGTACCAAGGGGCGTGCGGCACAAACAGCTTGAGGAAGCCCAGGCCGTGCTTGGCGAAGCCGACCACGACCACCATGCCGACCACCAGGCAGGAAAGCGCCAAGGTAACGGCGATTTGGCTGGTGACGGTGAAGCTGCCCGGCACCATGCCGAAGAAGTTGCTGCATAGCACGAAGATGAACAGCGTGAAGACGAAGGGGAAGAATTTCAGCCCATCTTCCCCAGTGGCGGAATGGATCATATTACCGACGAATTCATAGGAAAGCTCGGCAACGGACTGGCTGCGCGAAGGGACCAGTCGGCCCGGCTTCACGGCGAAGGTCAGGAAGAGGCCGGCCGCTACCGCGACGATGATCATCAGCAGCGACTGATTGGTGAAATAGATCGGATGACCACCAATCTCGAAGAGCGGGGCTTCGATGAGCGGCTTGATGGTGAACTGCTCCATCGGATTCATCGCCACGAACTAGTTCTCCTTGTCGGATCGCGTCGCGGCGATCCCGGCATTAATTTCCTTGGCCGCGCGCATCACGTTCAATATTCCCGCCGTCGCGCCCAGTACAACAAACACAAGCATGAAGACTGGGCGTGTATGGATGCCGAAATGGCCGAACAGCCAGTCGATCCCCCAACCCAGTCCGCCTCCCACGATCAGCGCCGCGACCAGTTCGGTGGCGAAGCGTCCCGCAATCCCTGCCTGGCTCGGCGGCGGGCCCTTGGCACGGGTCGCCTGCTTCGCCTGCATCTGGTCGATCCGCTGGCCCAGGTCGCGCAACTTGTCGGGATCGGGAACCATTGAGTCCGCCTAGAACGCCGAAAAATGCTGCAAAACCGGCCTTCAGCGGCACCGAAGGCGCGGCGAACATAGGTGCGCCCCCATGGGGTGTCAAGAAAGACAGATTGATCGCAAGCGGTTGATTATAATGAAGAAAATTCAGGCGCGGCGAAATGGCAGCAGGTGCTTTTTGCGCCTGCTGCCGAATCCCTACTCCGCCGCGATCTTCTCGGCGTCGGCCAGATTGACCGAAACCAGCTGGGAGATGCCGCGTTCGGCCATGGTGACGCCGAACAGGCGATCCATCCGGCTCATGGTCAAGGCATGGTGGGTGATGACCAGGAAGCGCGTGTCCGAAGTTTCCACCATCTGCGACAGCATCTTGCAGAAGCGCTCGACATTGGCGTCGTCCAGCGGTGCGTCAACTTCGTCCAGCACGCAGACCGGTGCCGGGTTCACCAGGAAGACGGCGAAGATCAGCGACATCGCCGTCAGCGCCTGCTCGCCGCCCGACAGCAGCGCCAGCGACTGCAGCCGCTTGCCCGGCGGGCGGGCGAAGATTTCCAGGCCCGCTTCCAGCGGGTCTTCCGACTCCGTGAAGGTGAGCTTGGCTTCGCCGCCTTCGAACAGCTTGGTGAACAGCATCTGGAAGTTGGCGTTCACCTTCTCGAAGGATTCCAGCAGCCGCTCACGGCCTTCCTTGTTCAGGCTGGAGATGCCCCGCCGCAGCCGCTCGATGGCGCCGGTCAGGTCGTCGCGGTCGGCCACCAGCGTCGTCAGGCGGGTTTCCTGTTCGACGGCTTCCTCTTCGGCACGAAGATTGACGCCGCCCAGTTGCTCACGTTCCTGTTTCAGGCGCTCGACCCGCTTTTCGGCCTGCTCCAGGGGCGGCAGTTCCTGGCCTTCCTCGATCTCGGCGCGCTCACGCAACTCTTCTGGGGCCGCCTCGATCTCGTCGCGGATGCGGGTCTTGAGTTCCTCGATGCGGGCCAGTGCCCCTTCCTGCATCGCCTGGGCGCGGGCGCGCTCCTCACGGGCGTTGGCCAAGGCGGCGTCGGCGGCCTTGGCCGCCTTGTCGGCTTCCGCCAGAACGGTCTCGGCTTCCTGGCGGGCGTCGGACGCGGTGTTGCGCGCGGCTTCGGCTTCGCTGATGGCAGAGAGCAAGGCGCCGCGCTTCTCGCCGATCTCGGCGGGGACACGGTCGGCCGTTTCCAGTTCCAAGCCCAGTTCTTCCTGGCGGCGGGACAGTTCGGCCAGCTGGCTGGCCGCAGCGGCGCGGCGGCTTTCCCAGCGGCCACGGTCCTGGACGATGACGGCGAGGCGGCGGTTGCGCGCCTCCGTCTCGCGGCGCAGCGTTTCCAGGGTGGCGCGCGCTTCACTGGACTGGGTGCGGGCATTGGCGGTGCGTTCGCGGGCGTCGGTGACACGTGCGTTGAGGTCACTGCCGTCACCGATCTCCGCCAGACCGCGTTCGGCTTCGTCGCGGTTCTGTGCCGCAGTCTGGACCGACTCCGTCAGGCGGCGGATTTCCGCTTCCAGCGAGGCCAGCTGGCTGGCCCGTTCGGCGGCGGCACGAGCTGCCTTGGTGGCATTGTCCTGGGCCGCGATCAGCGCCTGCTCGGCGGCCCGCTCGTCATTCTCGGCTTCGCGCACGGCATCGCGCGCGGCGATGGTGGCGTCGCGGGCGGTCGTATAGGCCTCGTGCATCTCGGCACGGATGGCTTTCGCTTGCTCGGTTTGCGCTTCCAGCATGGTGAGACGGTTGCGCTGCGCCAGCCGCACGGCCGCCGGCGAAGGGGCCTCGGCGGAGGCGACATAGCCGTCCCAGCGCCACAGATCGCCACGCGCGGAAACCAGCCGTTGGCCGGGCCGAAGCGTTGACTGGAGCGCCGCGCCCTGATCAGGGAACACCAGCCCGGTCATGGCGAGGCGGCGGCCCAACGCGCCGGGCGCGCGCACGAACTCGGTGAGCGGCTTGCAGCCCTCGGGCAGTGGGGCCTCGATGTCGAAAGCGCCAAGGTCGCGCCAATGATGCGGCGAGGTGTCGTCCAGCGGCGCCTGCAGATCATCGCCCAGCGCGGCGGCGAGGGCGGCTTCATAGCCGGCCTGTACCGTCACCGCGTCGATCAGGGGCGGGAACAGGCCTTCGCCTTCGGGATGCAGCAGATCGCCCAGCGCCTTGGCCTCGGCGGAAAGGCGGTTGACCTCGCGCTCGGCAGCATCCAGCGGCGTGCGGGCGGCGGCTTCCGCGGCTTCCGCCTCCGCGCGGACCTGGCGGGTGGCGTCGGCACGGCCGCGCAAGGCCTCGCGGCTGCTGCGCGCCGTTTCGGTGGCGGCCTCGGCGGCATGGACGTCTGGCGCATCCTGCGCCGCTTCCAGGGCGCGATCGAGCCGTGTCTGAGCGTTCGCCAGCTGTCCGGACGCGGTTTCCGCCAAGGCCGAAGCCAGGTCACGCCCACGGGTGAAGCTCGCCTTCTTGGCGTTCCATTCCGCCAGTTCGGCGGTGACGCGCTCCAGTGTCGCCTCGGCTTCGGTGAGCGCAGTGCGCAGTTCGGCTTCGCGCTCGGCAGCGGCCTCGGTCTCGCTGCCGGCGGTGGCGGCGGCTTCGCTCAGCGTTGTCGCTTCCGCTTCCAGTGCCGTCAGCGCCGCTTCGGCATCCTTGTCCAACGCGGTTTCGCGGCTGATGTCGCTTTCGCCCTGTGAAAGAAGCTGGCGCAAGCGCTGCGCGGCCTCACGGGCGCGGGCTTCCTCGGCTTCGAGTTGTTCGCGCTGTGCAATAAGCCGGTGATGGGCGGCGGCACGCTCGGCCTCGGCCTGGCGCAGCGGCGGCAGCACGGCGGCGGCGTCGCTCTGCAGCGTCGATGCCTGGGCGGCAGTGTCGGTGGCGGCAGCAACGGCGGCCGCGGTGATCGCCAGTTCCTCGGCGGCGGCGGCGGCGCGGAGTTCAGCGGCCGTCCAGCGCAGATAGTGTGCCAGCGCCTCGGCCTTGCGGATATGGCCGGAAAGATTGCGGTAGCGGGACGCCTGGCGGGCCTGGCGCTTCAGGCTGGCAAGCTGGCCTTCGACCTCGGAAATCACATCCGTCAGCCGGTTGAGATTGGTTTCCGCCGCCTTGAGCCGCAATTCGGCTTCATGACGGCGCTGATGCAGACCACCAATACCGGCGGCTTCCTCCAGGATGGCGCGACGCGCCAGCGGCTTCTGGCTGATCAGAAGTCCAATCTGGCCCTGACGGACGAAGGCGGTCGAGCCGGCGCCCGAGGAGGCGTCGGCGAAAAATATCTGTACGTCGCGCTGACGCACATCGCGGCCATTGATCCGGTAGACGCTGCCGGCCTCGCGCTCGATGCGGCGCGAGACCTCGATCGTATCGTAATCGTTGAAAGGGGCGTTGGCGGTGCGGTCCTTGTTGTCGATGAAGATGGTGACTTCGGCGACATTGCGGGCGGGACGGCCGGCGCTGCCGGCGAAGATCACGTCATCCATTTCGCTGCCGCGCACCGAGCTGGGACGGGTTTCGCCCATCACCCAGCGCATGGCGTCGAACAGGTTGGACTTGCCACAGCCGTTCGGCCCGATCACGGCGGTGAGGCCGGGCTCGATGAAGAGCTCCGTCGGTTCGACGAAAGACTTGAAACCGGAAAGGCGAAGGCGGGTGAACTTCAAGTCTTTATGTCCTCAATTGTGAGGAGCCGCCTACTGCTTCTTGGCGAGCTCCGCGTCCAGTGACTGGCTCAGCTGCTCGAAGGAGAGCGCGCCGGTGCCGATGGTGTTGCCGTTCAGGATGAAGGTCGGGGTCGAATTAATGCTGTAACGCGACTCTGCCTCGGTCTGAACCTTGTTGATGCGACTGTCTTCCGCCTTGTTCTCGATGCACTTGTCCACCTGATCGGCGCTCAGGCCGGCCATGCGGCCCAGCCGCACCAAGCCCCCATGGACGTCGGTCACCCCGAATTCAACGTCCCATAACGGCTGATTCCGGAAGAGCAGGTCAATGAAGGAGAAGTACTTATCCTCAGGCAGGCAGCGGGCGATTTTCTCGGCCGCGGCATCGTCAGGGCGCAGGTTGAAGACGCGGAAGATGTAATAGACCTTGCCGGTGTCGACATAGGCTTTCTTGAACTGGTCGAAGGTGTTGGCGTTGAACGCGGCGCAGACCGGGCAGCTGGGGGCGCCATACTCGATCAGCACCACCTTGGACTTGGGATTGCCAAGCGCCTTGTCCGTGGGCAGCAGGACATAGCCGGGGTTGGCGCCAGAGGCGCCGGTGACACCGGCACCTGTGGATGAATCGCCCATGGCGAGCCAGACGCCCAGGCCGCCGGCGATCAGCACGAAGGCGGCGAGCAGGATCAGAAGTTGCTTCTTGGTCACGTGGGGGCTCCGGGGGCCGGTTTCACCCCCGTTTGTGGCAGAGACTGCCCCCCCGGTTCAACCCGGCTTGTCTTACCGGCTCTCGCGGGCTGCCTGGTCCAGCTTTTTCGCCAGTTCCTCGTAAGGCAGGCCGCCGGATTCCAGCGCCTTGCCGTTGATGACGAAAGTCGGGGTGCCGGTCAGGCCGTAACGGCTGACTGCTTCCTGGCCGGTGGCGTTGATGCGGGCATTGTCGGCAGGCGAGTCCATGCATTTGTTGATCTGGTCCGGCTGCAGCCCCATCTGCGTCCCCAGCTTGACCAGCTGGGCGCGGCCGTCCTGGACGCCGAATTCATAGTCCCATTTTTCCTGGCTGCGGAAAATCGCATCGGCGAAAGCGAAATATTTCTCGCGCGGGGCACAGCGCGCCATCTTTTCCGCCAGGCCGTCTTGTGGGCCGCGG
>Ga0316218_1002207_pt1 | contig 18554 bp, 19 predicted proteins | sample TBH18003metaG_FD_203634 | JGI IMG/M metagenome (GOLD analysis project Ga0316218, IMG submission 203634) | Freshwater microbial communities from Trout Bog Lake, Wisconsin, USA - TBH18003 | ecosystem: Environmental > Aquatic > Freshwater > Lake > Hypolimnion/Profundal zone | place: USA: Wisconsin...
CAATACAAAATGGCCTGTTATTCTCGATGATTATGAAAGCGTTGAATCCTTACCCGGAACCAAGGAACTTAAAAAGCTTCCATGGTTCTTTATCATATCAAAAAATCCAGTTCAGGACCCGATAATAGATTCATCAATTGAGTTTAAGGGTATTTCTTCAAAGGAGTATGCATCCGCCAAGGGTATATCCGAAGAAAAGGCTCACACCCTTCTCGAATCTGTCAAAGGGAACGTGAGGCTTTTGGAGCTTGATTCTGAATTTAAAAGCACACGAGACATATTTCTCGACTCGAATGAGTACGTGAAGGAACTCATCGAGTCAAGGTCTTCAATTCATTTTGTTGATAGGTACATTACTGAACACGGAAACACGCTTGGGATACTTCACGAAAATTATACAGATTATTGTTCACACAAGGATATATGGGCCATATCAAAGAGTATATCGGATGCAGATCTTATAGATTCTCATATATACTCTGAAATATCATGGGATCTCATGCCGTTTTTTAACGTGAGTGCATGCCTCATACCGTCCCTCTTTTTAAAGGGACCCGTGAAGAAACCTTTACGGCCAGGGAGCCTATGGACAAAGACGAATAATATGCTTATGAAGGCGAGTCGTCTCAAGAAACTTCGCATTCACAGAGATTGTATATCTGTCATAGCTCTCATGGCAAATGCAAAAGTGGATGTTCATGTATCATCTAGTTATGATCTTGACACTGTAAACCAGTTGGCATTTACGAAGATAAAGCCAAAAATTCTTCAAAACCTAAAAAAGAAATGGAAGTCGTAGGCAATAAAATATTTTTTCACGACGAAGTCACAGATGAATCTGTTCTAGGGCTCGTAAAACAAATTCACGAAATGAGCAACCTAAGAGAGATTACTATATTCATAAAGAGCGACGGAGGGGACTTGTACTCGGGCCTGAGCGCAATGGATCACATGAGGAGTAGTCCTGTGCGAATCACAACAGTCGCAGATGGTCTTTGTGCATCAGCTGCGAGTATTATGCTTCTGGGGGGGCGGAAGAGACTCATTATGGAGAATGCTCACGTTTTGATTCATCAGCTCACCTCGGATTTTTCCGGAAAGTACGAAGAACTCAAAACTGAAGAGAAACATCTTTCCAATCTCATGGAGAGAATGGTCAAACTGTACATGAATGAAACTCGTATACCTGAAAAGAAGCTACATACATACCTTAAAAAGGATACTGTTCTCTCTGCGTCAAAGTGTATCAAGTATGGTATTGTCGATGGGTATTACTCTTCGTCAAATTCTTCCTCTTGAAGAAAAGGACACGATTTAACTTTTGGTTCCAATTCGTCATCTTCGTCATCTACAAAATGATGTCCAGTTTCTTTTTCGTATCCTTCCATTTTTTATATTAGTATCATTTAAATGATTAAAAATAGACCGCGTCTTTTTTCATTTCTCAGGAAGGAAATACCAAAAAGAAAACCAAGAGATATTAACAAGAATAGACGACAATCAATTATTGAAAAATCAAAGAGAAAAAATATAAATCATTTAAACAAAATTAAAAAGATGCTTAACTCAAACTATTATAACTCAAATAGATTCATGAACCTATACCTAAAGGCGCGCAATCGAAAATATACTAATTCCGAATACAAAAAGGAAGTTGATCGCCTTTTTAAAGAACTTTTTCCATATTACTGAAATACCAAATAGATAAAAAACGTAAAGTTTAAATGAAATAAAAAGGACACGATTTAACTTTTGGTTCTAATTCTTCATCTTCGTCATCTACAAAATGATGTCCAGTTTCTTTTTCGTATCCTTCCATTTTTTATATTAGTATCGTTTAAATGATTAAAAATAGACCGCGTCTTTTTTCATTTCTCAGGAAGGAAATACCAAAAAGAAAACCATTCACAGAAGGTGTTTATTATACAGAGGAACCAAAACCATATTATATAAGAGATATTAACAAGAATAGACGACAATCAATTATTGAAAAATCAAAGAAAAACAACGAAATAAAAAAGAGAAATCTAAATGTGCATTTAAAAAAAATTATAAAGCTACGTACCTCAAATAGGTTCATGAACCTATACCGAAAGGCGAGCAATGGAAACTATACTAATTCCGAATACAAAAAGGAAGTTAACCGCCTTTCTAGACCACGAAAGAAACTCTACTATTTTTCCGAAATAGATGAAAAACGTAAAGAATGGATTCGTCTTTTAAATGAAATAAAAAGGACACCAGCTGGCATGCGTTGGTTTATATTGTATAGTGCATATTACAATCACATTGCCAATAAAAATTTTGTTAAAAAGATATATTCTGGTAACATACCTCGAGAAAATGAAGCTCAATTTATTGGAAAACTCAATCGCAGATTTGAAAATGTCCGTAATGTTAACCTTGTAAAAAATAGTGCCAACTTAGCAAGGCGTATTAAGACTAGCACCCGTTAAAGTCTCTCATCTATAGCATTCTTCAAAAGGGTTTCAGCCGGAGTCTCAGGGGTCCATTCAGACCATTCGTCATATATGCGATTCATTTCTGTAAACACTTCATCTGAACCTTCATACCTCTTGAATGGCTCGTCATCATCATCTACAATTTCAACCGGATCGACATCTTCATCGCTATCACTCTCGTCATAAATCTCTGGAAAGATACTGCCAATCTTCTTCCCGAGAATGACACGCGTTGCGTATTTTAGCCCATACTCTACATCCTTTGAAGTGACTGTTGATCTCCCAGATGCTTTACAGTAATGGCATGCGTACACCATAGATGATTCAACCACGGGTATGAAAATGTCTTCCATGTATTAATGTAGTTTATGTATTTTTTAAAACCCGAATAGACGCCATTCACCAATATCTATTACAGTATATCCGCTTGCACCCGGATTTGGCTTGGCGCATGTAAGTGAAACACAAAATGATTGATATGGGACTATTGAATTTGTTGTGTATGTTACAGTTGTTCCTGGTGTAGGAGTCTGTGCATTTTGTTGATCTATGAGTACTAAATTGCTATGAAAATCGTTATCATTTGTTCCTCCAAGAACCCAATTATATGGAGTGTTACTTGTCGTCGACACGAACGAAAATGAATAACTCGTTAAAATTATAGGATATGTGTATATAACTACCAATGTACGTTACACTTGATATATTTACTTGACCTATGTATATACAATAGGTCTAATCGAATATGCCGGGCCGCCTCTAGCTGTGATACTAAATGTGTACGAAGACCCATTGGTAAACCCGGATGAGATTATTCCTGAAGTTCCAGAGTATGTCACTGGTGAATTAAATCCTGTGATTGAAGGACCTGAAACAAGAGCCACGGAAACAGTAGTGAGGTTAGTTCCGGTCCATGAGAGGACAATACCAGTTCCTGGTGTGTATACTGATCTAAACGAGGTTATTGTTCCCCATGTGGTTGTGACTGTAGGTTGTGTAGAATACGTAGTTCCTCCTATTGGCGTGATACTAAATGTGTACGAAGATCCATTAGTAAACCCTGATGAGATTGTAGCTGTTGTTCCAGAGTATGTATGAGGAGAAGTGAATCCCGTTATTGAAGGACCGGAAACGAGAGCCACTGAAACCGTTGAGAGGTTTGTTCCGGCCCACGAGAGGATAATACCAGTTCCTGGTGTAAATACTGCCGTAAATGATGTTATTGTTCCAGAGTATATAAATGGAGTGCCAGTTATACTCGGTAAAAAGTAAGTTGCGTCATATTTTGCCGTCGTATTTATAGATAAATTAAAACTAAAATTAAAATATAAAGAATACACTGGAAGTGTATTATTTTGTAAAAATTGAAGATCTCTATCAAGATAAATGTATGATGCTGAGCTTGGATTGAGTGTTATAGAAAATGAACCAGTTGGAGATGTAATCGTAGTTGGCACAGTAAGACATCCAAAAAATACCATCACATACGTTTGTCCAATTGAGAAATCATACCAATCTGCGCCATAGATAGTTATTGTTTGTGTACTTGATGCACATGCTACAGTATATGATTTAATATCTGGATTTTGTGAGAATGAAAAATAAATACTATCAAAATCATCTGTAAGACATTTTATAACAGGCACACCAAATGAATCAGTTTGTAAAATATTTAAATTTTCATCGAGAACATAAATTGCTTCTTGGCACACAAAGTATAAACCCCCACTTGAAATCAATTTTAGAAATCCATTTGCAGAATTACCTATATTTTGTGATGCAATAAGAACAAGCGATGGAACCAAATATTTGCATACTGTATACCCATCTGAAGTATACAAATTCATTCCATCAGATACAACTGTAATGATTACGTTTGACGTATTTATAATTCCATATGTTGTCTGTATTGTGTTATTATTTAATGGAATAGCTTCAAAGCCAAAATATGTAGCCGGAAGACATGATACATTTGGTATGGAATACAATTCTGAAAAAGTATTTGAATATTTGTATAATGTTCCAGTTGATGAAAGAATAAACATATTAGCATATTCATCAATACTGAATGAAGAAATAGTAGGTATACCTGTAATTAATGAAATTGCATATGAATTATATTGTCTTTGATTTCCGTCTATAAGATTGTACATAGGAGCGGGTGCGAATAAACGCATGGTAGGATTTACGAATGTATTTCCAGCAAATGTATATTTGCACGTTACATCCGAATATCCGGGCGAAGAATATGTAATACTCTGAGTCGAATTAAATACCTGTGTAATTGGTGTTTGAATATCAACCGGTGAATTTGTAATAACCGTCATTGTTGAATTTAAATTCACGGCTGATGTTCGTAGAGGAACAGGTGGTAAAGTTGTCGCACACAGTTCATTTTTATACGATAAAGAAAGTTCATATGACTCAAAAACCTTTTTTTGGTTGTACACAAAATTTCTTGAGCAAGACCATATTGTTAATGTTCCTTGTACAGAATTAGGTACAAAATCAAAAATAAATCTTTGATTAGAAGAGAGAGTCGTCTGCCCAACGCCATCTTCTGAAAATGAATATGTCATTATATTCGATGAAAATGATCCATACTTTTTGAGGGGTTCTATATACATGAAATGTTCTCCTGATAAAGAAAACCTTTCCCGATCATCAATAAGTAACCGAATATTTTGAATTAAATTTGTAACAAACTGTCCTTGCAAGTCACGGACTGTGAAGAATAATTCATATACCGATCCGGGTAAATATACGTCTAATGTAATCCTACTTGAAGAATTAACTGGTGTCTTGATTACAGAAACTTGTCGTATTTTTTTAAAATATGGCTGACTCGGAATTATACTTGTAGCTACGTAATCTATGAGAAGATGACCATCGAGTTGCTCTGATCCATTTCCATTAAAAAGAATTCGTAAATCTATGGGGTCAAAATATAAATCACGAAGACAATGAAATGGAAGATCAAATATATTTAGAGTTGATCTAGTATTTGCTTTTTCAATTGAAACGAGAAGGTCATTTTCTATACGAATAAACTCGCCCCATAATTTTTCAATTCCTATAATTTCACATTCGTTTATGATTTCTTCGAGTGTGTTTGATGAAATAACCAAACGTATTCTTGATATGGCATCTGCCATTTTAGGAAGTCTCATGATAAGCTCCGTACCAGGAAAAACGATTGAATTAAATGGAACTTTTATTGGTTGTGCACAATATGTCATTACTGATACATTCTTTGATTTTTATTGTACTAAAATTGGAACGGGGGAAGTTTGGCCACCTCCGCTATTTTGAATAGCTCCATTATACATGAATCCTGTATCATCTATAAAATTTACTATCCCATCTGATGGAAAAGAAATACCATTTGGAATTGGATCATGTCCGCTAATGTATACTGTTCCATTTACATATGAATATGTATAACTGGGTGTATTACCACCAACTCCATAAACACCTGTTAAAGTACCTGAATCAGATCTAAACCAGCATATTAAACCGTGACCGAATTGATCATAATATATATATGATGTATATACAGCCTGATTAGTATACTTGGAAGGAACTGGAAGATTATAATATGATATCCATGTATTCGTATCAAATGTAATAGTTCTACCATCTTCTGTTGTTATAGATGTAATGTATCCGTTATCATCTTGAGTTGTATTTGTTACAGTTGGAGACATTATGGCAGATCCACCTAAAGAAACAAAGTTAACATTTGAAGATGTTGAATTGAGCGAAAAGACATACTGCATACCATTTGTATCCGTCCCTGTATAGGACCACAATGAAGTATTTGGTAAATTAGGATATCCAAAATTCCATGGTACACCTTGCTCAAATATAAATGTTTGTTTAATAAATTTGAACACACATGAAAATGCATAATTTTGAGAATTAATATTAAATTGTGAATTTGATGAATCATAACTGTAATATGAATTCAAGTACAAAAATGAACCAAATAGTGAATTAGATTCCGCCATGAATTGTATTAAATTACCTAACGTATCGAAAGCTGTTAAAGAAAGAAGAGGATACATAATACTAACCAAATATGTAAATACAGGTTCCTTCCATTGCGATGTTTCTGTTATATTGTGTTGTAATCCGGAAATACCTCTAGAAATAAATAATGTATTCTTCGTTTCTGTATACACATTTGGAGAAGAAAGTTGATATCTAAATCTATTCATACACATTGTTCCGTTTATGATACATGTGTTTGAACTTATAGGAATATTAAAATCATTTTCATATGATGATATTGTTGTATATTCAGAATCACAGAATTGTTCGCCATTGAGTGAAAATATAAACTCTTGATTTATATTTGATGTTATAAATTTTACCATGTCTCCTTTTGAATCTATGATTTTATTGGAAAAATATGCAACTTGTGTTATTGGTATACTATACTCAGTTGGTAGATCGACTTGAAACACATCATAATGAACTATGAGTGAAGGTGTAAATACAGAAAATACACTTGGGATAGTTTTTACGAGTAATCTTACATCTTGGCGAGTGAGGGCATGTATTGGAATTTGAATGCACGGAATCTCGTAATAAAAAACTCTATTAAAATCTACAACTGATGTATCTCCATTTTGAACAAGATCAAGTACAGGTCTATTTTTATATGTTTGTGTAGATTCTTTAGTATATCGTATGTAAAAGGGATCAAATTCTTGGACTAATTGACCGCCTATTTGTAGAGTTATAGATTGAATACTGTTTTCGATTATATTATTTGCATATGACGTTGCAGATGATTGTGTTTGGGGAATACCTTTGTACCACCCAGTTTGAGACCACGAAGCCTGTGAATTGAATGTATTACATGTATATGGTTGAATTGTATCAGTGTATACAATAAGCCCACTTGGTGTAACAATATCAGGTGATTTGAATACAAACGTATTACTTGTAAAACTTAGTGTTGTCTGTGATGATGTAAATACAGAATCTACTTGTAAAGTATTTCCATTTGAAAATGAAATTGGTTCATTAAGTATATAATGAGAACTCCAATCTGTTGAAAAGAATATGAGCGTACAATTATATAAATCATATGGATAATGGTTCACAGTCATTCTAGAAATATAAATACTAAAAGCCCCGTCACATCCAGTTACTTCTCCGTTCATTGTATACGTAGAACCAAGATATGGGCCTATACTTAGCGTGGTTGCATTTGGAAAATTAACCATAGTCGTAGCGTAAAAACTAATAGGATATCCTCCTCCAGGTGATGTTGTCCCTATGAAAAAAATTGTTTTGTTCGTATTAGAAAAATAAGGCCAGCCAGAAACGTATGAGCCGGATGGTAATGTAAAATCATTTTGATAATAATATGGAGATATGTTTGACTTGTACGTTGTTGGAATAGAAAATTGAACAGGCCCCCCATACAAATAAATAGGGTTATACAAAAACCCCCAAAAGTTTGCAAGATTTATGGAATCAAATACAACACTTGCAACTGTGTTCGAATAAGAACCAAACTGAAACAGAGATGGACTCGTTTCAGAAACGAGTACATCTCCGGTCGACGTATACCACCCAGACTTTACATTTGATGTGGCGAGATTTCCAACGAGTTTCAGGACAAATACAGTGTATCCATTATTATCAAAACCATACATATTTCCTGACAAATTACTCACATCAAATGACCAATATTGATCAAGTGTGTTTGTAAGTTGAGGAACTATAATTTTGAGCGTCATTCTTTCAATGTAATCACCATTTCTCGGCAAAGTGCAAATGAGAGTTTCTGCAGAAGGATTATCAAAGGGAATTTCATACCCCCGTGTAACCGATTCGGTATCACGTGTGATTACAGTCTTGAAACAGGTGAAATCTGGATTCTCCGTCAGAAAAGTATCCTGGATTCCCTTATAAAGAAGATACACCATTACTACGTTGTGTCAGTATTTTAATTTTTAATTTGATGAGACACTATAGGGGAAATGAATATTCAGTTGAAAAGGTTTGATCCGTCTCGTATCGCAAATGACAAAGTGTGTGTCGTCATAGGCAAACGAGGAACCGGAAAATCGACACTCGTGACTGATCTTCTGTGGCACAAGAGAAACATTCCAGCGGGTGTTGTCATGTCTGCAACTGAAGAAGGGAATCACTATTACAAGCAATTTATCCCCGATCTCTTCATTTACGGGGATTACAATAAAGAAACTATTGAAAAGGTCATCGAGCGTCAAAAGAAACTCATATCTCAGAACAAAGATATACCAACATTCATATTGCTGGATGACTGCATGTACAACAAGGCATTCATGAAAGATTCGTGCATTCGTCAATGTTTCATGAACGGGAGGCATTGGAAGATATTCTTCGTTCTCACGATGCAGTATTGCATGGACCTTAGCCCTGACCTGCGAGCGAACGTGGATTATGTTTTTATTCTTCGAGAAAATGTGATACAAAATCGCGAGAGACTTTGGAAATCATTCTTTGGCGTGTTTCCATCATTTGAACTGTTCAACCAGGTTATGAACGCGTGCACCGAAAATTACGAATGTCTCGTTCTGGACAATACGAGCAAATCGAACAAATTGGAGGATTGTGTATTTTATTACAAGGCTCCTATCCGTAGAGGATTTCGCGTAGGATCTCCCGCCATGTGGCAGTACCATCAACAAAATTACAATCCCGGTGCGCCTCGTAACCCACCAGTTACCAGAAAGACCCACGTTGCGAATATTATAAAGGCGTGACGACCTAAAAGAAAAATGCAAATTTTTGTAAAGACTCTCACCGGAAAGACTATAACCATGGAGGTTGAAACGGGCGATACGATTGCAAACGTCAAGGCGAAGATTCAAGATAAGGAGGGCATTAAGTAGGGGTGCCGAAAAATATCCAGCCTCTGACATCAGAGCTCTGTCAAAGGGAAAACTGTTGTGATCTCTGTCGTTTGAAAATCCAGATATTAGTCGGGAAACCGGCGACATGCCCAAATTGCGGGAACACCCTTAGAGCTCTAAGTACCACTTTCAACTGGAAACAGTGGAAAGGAACCCAGTTAATTGCTGGCTCCAATGGTAAAAAACAAAGAGATTGGGCAATCCGCAGCCAAGCTCCTAAACTCGTTTTCCAGAGCATGGAGAAGGTTCAGAGACTAAATGGGTATGGGTCAGAGGGATGTAGGAAATCCCTGTGATGGCTTAAGATATAGTCCGGCCCGTTTTGAAAAATTCGGGAGTTGATCCGCCCTCCAGATCAACAGCGCCTCATTTTTGCAGGGAAGCAACTTGAGGATGAGCGAACTCTGTCAGATTACAATATTCAAAAGGAGTCTACACTGCACTTGGTTCTGCGACTACGGGGAGGGGGTCATTAAATATAGGTTCACATAGTTTACCACCGTACATCGCTGCCATATATCCAAATGTTGAAAATGAATTTGTTGTTTGGTGACCACCTGTCTACATAGCATAGTCTCATAAGTATATTTCCCAATCCACCGGGATCTGGTCCGGAATTGTAGTACATTTTATATCATCTTTTTAATTAAAGTCATGGTACGTAGTACACGGAGATGGAACATACCGTATTATATGGCACCGGAGATTCTGATAAACACGTACTAACGTTATACGCTATCGCTCTTAGTCTGGGAGCTAAGAACATACTTGAACTCGGTGTACGGAGTGGCGCAACAACTCTACCACTGTTGACAGCCGCCAAGAAAACTGGTGGGGTTGTAACGTCTGTTGACATAAATGACACGGATTTTTCCTGCCCGGATGAATTTAAAGACACGTGGACATTTGTAAAATCGGACGCTATACAGTTTCTAGAAAAATGCTCAAACCCTCCATATGATATGGTATACATAGACGATTGGCATGCGTACTCACATGTAAAAAGGGAATTCGAATTATTAGATTACTTAATAACACCTAAAACAGTTATACTCGTGCACGATTTAATGTATGGTAATCATGAACCGTATTATCACACTGATCTTACGCTACAGAGCGGTCAATGGGCAGAGGGAGGGCCTTATAGGGCTGTTGCTGAACTTAATCCACAATTTTGGGAATTTGCTACAATTCCAGTTAATAATGGTCTAACTATAGTACGGAAGAAATATTCATCTCTTAAAGCTAAGTGAAATGATATAGTAAATGAAACTTTCAGCCGTTTTAGTTTCTCGAAACGATAATTATGGAGGTCATCTTATTAGGACTGCAAATTATTGTCTTAATAGTTTACTCGCCGTATTTGATGAAGTTGTGTATGTGGACTGGAACACAGAAGATGGCAAACCACCTTTGACCGATGTATGTACCATACAAGATCGCTCAAAACTGAAGGTTATAGTTGTATCGCCCGAAAAGGCTAAACAGTTATGTCCAGAATTTCATATTTCTGAACCGATAGGTAGAAACATAGGTATCCGTAAAGCAACTGGCGATGTTATTGTGTGCACAAATGTGGATATGATTCCACCGAGCAGGGGATATTTAGATATGACATTGGCAATGACACTCGGGGAAAATATGTTACTGACAATGATGTCAAATGCTGTGAAGATTGAAGATGTTGAGAAACATATAGGCCAAAATTTTTCATCAAGTCCACATGTATCTCCTATAGTTTTTGGAGCTCAGTCCATCACAGCCCGTGCAATGAGTCCATTTTTGGAAGTGACATCGGATACTCTGTCAAATGTAAAACCTGAACAGTATCACACAGTTTCAAGTATTATCATGGCGTGTGGGGATTTTCAGATTGCGCATAGGGATACATGGTTTGCAGTGAGAGGATTCGAAGAGTGTATGCAAAAAAGAGGATATATAGATACAGTTGTACAGTATAAAATTATTAGAAATGGCGGGACTGTAAGGGCAACTAATTTCCCTCCAGTGTACACGATTGAGCATGAGCGCACTTCACATCTATCAAATGATCCTGCCTTTTTACCAGATGTATCGACAAACTCGGAAAATTGGGGATTATATTAAATCAGGTGGCATTAAATGAGAATTCTCGTATTAGGATCATCGGGCGTTGTTGGAAGTGCTCTTGTAAACCATCTAAAGAAAAAGAAGTATGATGTCGTCGAGTTTGATTTGATGAAGGGAGATGATTTACGTATACGTGGATCGATTGATTCAATACTGGATACAGGAATAGATTTTGTTTATTTTCTGGCATTTGATGTCGGTGGATCAAAATATCCCATGAATTCGATTACATATATATCGAATAACATGAAACTTTTACAGTATACATTTGAATCATTGGAAAAGTACAAAATCCCATTTATACACACGACATCTCAAATGTCTAATATGGATCATAATCCATATGGACCTTTAAAGAAAATTGCTGAATTTTACACCACATTATTAGGAGGAGTAAATGTTAAGTTATGGAATGTATATGGACCAGAAGAAATTGGTTTAAAATCACACGTAATCACAGATTTTATACACCAGGCAATCACACATGGATGTATTAAGATGCTCACGGACGGATCTGAAAAACGGCAGTTTCTTCATGCAGATGATTTCGCAGATTCTCTAGAGCGTATACGGAACTCTTATCCATCTGGATCTACAATTGATGTGAGTTCTGGAAAATGGGTAACAATCCGTGAAATTGCTGACATGATTTGTGATACTGTCATACCTGGCACCGAAGTATCAACATTTCAGACCAAAACAAACGAACCCAGTTCTGAATTTATAGCTACACAAGATATACCACTTGAAATAGGTATACAGCGCATGAAGTTTAAAGCAATGAATTCTTTATAGTAAAATGCTCCTTTCAATTGCAATATGTGTGTGTGATGAACACCGAGAGCTTGATATCCTTCTTGATTCTTTAAAAGATGTAAAAATAAATCACGAAATTAAAGTACTCGTTGATACGGGTAGAATAACACCAGATGTAAAGACGGTTCTTACCAAATATCCTCGATGTGACATATACGAACGCAAATTCAAGCGAGATTTTTCAGAGCACAAGAATTTCCTCAATTCAAAATGCACGGGGGAGTACATTTGGAATTTGGACGCTGATGAGGTTCCTTCAGAACTTTTAATTGAAAAAATCGGTGAACTTATCGCGTCAGACGCAGACCTTATCGTCATACCGAGAGTGAATATCGTACTTGGGAAACTCGTCGGAGAATTCACACGAAATGACGCTGGGTTTGTAAACTGGCCCGATTACCAGGGACGTCTGTATAAGAATACACCTGAAATACAATGGAGCGGAGTAGTCCATGAAAAGATTCACGGGGCTAAAACAGTTGCACGGATTGAGCCCAACCCGAATATGGCGTTGTGGCATGTAAAGACGTCTCAAAAATGTAAACAACAGTTACAGCTCTACGAAAGTCTCTGATTTCTTTCCCGAATAACCCGTCTCAAGTGAATGGCCCATTCTTTCATTGCTGTACGGGACCATACGGGGGGTGGCCAGCGTATCACGTGATTCCTGTAATGAGCTCTACACATCTCACACGGAAGAACGTACTGAAACGACATGAAGAACATTCTGTACGGCTCAGTATCCGCTGGATACGCTGGCATGTCATCTATGACGGCAAAAATAAACTTCCAAGCAGGTGGCCCCCATTGACTCGGTGGTGCCATGTATATTATCACCCTATATAATTTCTGCGTAAGGAATGTGAATTAATAATCACGTAAACATGCAAGAATGGAAACCATGGATTTTAGCGGCGCGACAAGCCTGGTTCAGGAAATTACCAGCGAAAAAAACATTGAACAACCACAAATGATGGAGTTTTCTAGTTCGGTAGCAGATCTCCTTCCTCAGGGTGAAGTTGGTGGTGCATACATAAATCCATCCAATGACAAGGTGTCCGGCCTTTCAATTCCAGATGCACCACAGCCCCCTCCTTCCTCAAAGCGTAAGAGTAACCCTTTCAATCTCACAGATGAGCAGTTCAGTGCGCTCCTCGCGGGCCTCATTGCGGTCGTCGTATTCTCTTCTACGGTTCAAACAAAGCTAGCCGGAACCGTACCAAACTTTGCAGGTGTGAATGGATCCATAGCAAGTCTCTTGGCGGCTGCAATTCTCTTCTTTTTCGCTCACAGATTTATAAAGAATCGTTAATTGTCTGGCCACAGTATACAGATTCCTTTTCGGGTTTGTAAATGCCAATATCCCGTGCATGTTCCCTGAGTAATTTAAAGTTTGCCCAGAATTGTTCGGAATGATCATATTCTTCAACCGTTATATGAGCCAATTCGTGGAGGAATACGTACATGGCGCCGTTGATTTTGCGCCCATCAAGACATATATGAATCTCGTACCCCTTGTTTACGTTAAAGGCTATATTCCCATCGTTTTCGTACGTTGATTTACCTGTTATGATCGCCTTATTTTCCTGTATAGATTTAAGGGGGGCTGGGAGTGTACTTTTCAACAGAATATCATATCGTCTCTTAATTTCTGAAAGAAGCGGATCCTCCTCGTTCGTGTACAATATCACCGCGAGGACAAGTAAAAAAAGAATCAATACAATTTTTTGATCCATTTAGTATCTGAAAACAAATTTAGCATAGATGGAAAATGGTTCCCATAGAAGACATGTGAATCCCATATCCTTGAGACGTTCACATAATACGGACTTTTCAAGAATTGGTTCATCTACTGGCCCGTGTTCATAATACGGTGTGTTTGGTATGTACACCTTGATCATATCCTGATTGTACTGAACAGATATACCATCATCAGAAGCAGCCCATAGACGTGAAGAATCTGTAACAACTCCTATAAGGAGGCCACCGGACTTTCTGAGTCTCTTAGTCACCTCTGGCAGTAGATCAAGTGATTGATATTGTAGAGAAAAGTTATAACACACTACATCGTACAATTCTCGTGGTGCGTCAACAATCGTCCCGACGAGAAATGTTCCGTAGCCTCTGCTCCTTCTAATCGCCTCTTGAATAGCAATTGGGTTGGGGTCAATACCTGTGAGTTTTACATTGAGTGTCCTCCATTTGTGAACATCACCGCCTTGGCCGCAGCCCACGTCGAGCACTTCTGATCCCCGCGGAACCCAGTCGGTTAATAACTCTCGTTTTATTGTGTTGTTTCTTGTTCGGAGATCGGACATTATGGCGCTCTCTTAATAACTTGACTGCAGTTTTTAAATTGTGTAATTTGAACTCCTTACCTGTTGCGTCCTTGTATATTTTAGCGGCCTTTTTAAGAAGTCGTACCTTTTCCGGTGTGTTTGGTGCGCGTTGGAAAATAACAGCGCTCTTATTTTCCGCTACAGTAGGCACACCACTTCTATTTACAATTGCAAATGACTTTACCATATTAGTAAAGATCTTATTTGCATTGTGTACGTTCTTTTGATTAACTGGTCTACTTGCATTTAGGTTGAACATAAGTCTAGCTCTATTGTTAGGAGGAAGTGTTGGGTACTTGTTCTTTATATTATAATACATTTTAAGGTAATTTCTATTTCTATTTTTTTCCACTAGACCTCTTGTATATGTCGGTTTTCGTGTAAAAAAAATGAGGAAAAGTGTACTTCTGTTTGCGTATTGTGCACCACCAATAGAAGATGTTACTGGTGTTACTTTGTGAAACATTCTGTCATCAAAGAATGTAATCGAATCACCAGTCTTAACCTTGTGCTTGTAATATTTTGAATCTATTATAGTTTCGAAATCACCACCTTGAACACTTGGAGGAATATTTACGTGGAGAGCACTCACAACAAACCCTTTGTGGTTACCGGTTTCATCTGTGCGAAGTCCGTCTCGGTGCCACGGTATGTGAAATCCAGTTTGTACCTTTCGACGCATCAAAAACAATAATGAACCGTCCCAATCATCTAAAAGTCTTTTTCTGTCACCCTCTCCTAAAAAACTAATCACCTTTTTCGTGGTCCAATCTATTAGCCTAGTTAAATCGATTGAGTTTATATGATGAGGGGTTTCGTACTTAATAGAACTAGGATCTACATGGGGTTTACCAGTCGATTCACTTACGCTCGATTTACACATTACGCGAATTTCCGGATGAGTTGTGTACAGTTCATCCGTCATCATTTTAATAACCCACGGGGGATATGTAACACCCTCTGTAACCAACATTTAATGTACATAAATATTTTATTGTATACAAATAAATGAATAATATCAGACGCAAGTTAAATCCTCTGCGTAAACCATGGGCAGTGAGCGGCAGCATGGCTATGAAGATGTACGCGAACAGAGCAGGTATCCAACTTCACAGACAACCAAATGACATAGACATTGTAGTTAGACCGGAGGATTTTGAGCTGTTCGTGAGAACATTGGCTCAAATTGGATACACCTTTGATGGACCTCCTCCAATTAATTACAGAAAAACAAGACACTTAAAATTATACAAGGGTAATAACAGTATAGATTTATTAAAGGCTGGATCTAATCTTGCACCTAATATACGACGAAACAATGTAAATGTGTTTAACGGGAAAACCCCTGTAGTCAAGTTACATCATCTCATACACCAGAAGAAACGTACACTGAACAATTTCGAGAATGCAAAGGCGAGATCAAATTACAATTTTCTTATGAAGCTCCCTTGATTTTCTTCCTTGGTCTGTTATTGTTATTAGGGGCGAGGCGTTTTCCTAGAACGCTTTGGGGACTAGGTGGTAAATTACCCGTGTACCCTGTGAGATTTCCAGAAGCAAATTTGAAATCGTGACGCGGTTTGGTTATTATAGTACGACCCCTGAACGAAAGAACCTTACGAATTTTTGTAGGTACTCCTACAAAATGTGTGGCTTTTGCATTTAAAGGACGGTAAATTCCTGGCATATGCCGAATCCCGTGAATCCAATTACCAGTGTTTATATTTCGAATATAACGCGGAAGTACTCTTTTCTGGGGGGACCCTCTGTTCGGAGAGGCTCCTCTGTTACATGTTTGGTTTTCTATACTCACGGACCGAAGGCGATTCATCATGATTTTTATCCGTTCACGCTTTGTAGAAATTGCAGTGAGTGCTGTTGTGTTAAGTGTATTTGTGTATTCCAAATGAAACACTTTAACCGTTCTTTGGTTTTCTGTCAGTGGTGGAGGATGATGTGAATGGTATCTACGGCCTCTTCCTATAACCTGATTCTGGTTTGATGGACCCCATGGATGGTTCATAAATACTATATTACGAACCCCCTTGAAATCAAGGCCCTCTTTTCCAGCACTCGTAAGAATAAAAATAGATTTTGAATCTATTGGATCGTTTTTAACCATGGATGTTCGTAAAGGCGCTGGCGTTTTTCCCGTTATTATTTTTATAGTACTTGAATGAATGCCATTTTGTTCGAGAAACTTTACAAATGGCTCGATGGGTTTAGATTGTGTGAAATACACTATAGTCTTTAATGGTCTCGCGTGGTATATTTCAAGAAATCGTGTAAACTTTGGATTTGGTCTATTGGTAAAAACCCCTGGCCCAAAAAGAATTCCTAGGTTTTTTGCAAATGTTTTATTTTCACCCTTTGCGGATAAGAACCGTCTTCTTTCATTTTCGGTGAGGTTGTGCTTTGAGTGACTTGGACTTTCAAGTCTTGGAAAATTACTTGAACTGGTAGAAGTTTCGTAAAATGAAATCTTGCACTTGAAATATTTTTCATAATCGTCTGGAACCTTTGTGATTTTTATACCGGGGTCAAGCATACGCACATATGGTAAAAGATCTGATTGGTTTCCGCTCTCAACCGGAGTTGCTGTGAACAACATGAGCTTCTTCGCCTTTGCGAAAATCTCAGTAAATATCTCCGTTTTTTTCGCATCTTCAGTGAGGTAATGAGCTTCATCGGCTATAATCATGGTATTTTTTGAACTTTCCTTTGCAAATTGTCTAACTATATCTCGTCCTGTTGTGAGTCTGTGTCTCATGAGATCATATGTTGTGAATAATATCAACTTACCAGGTCCCAACAAACCAAGAAACGATTTCTTTGCTTGGGCACTCACAGCAAGAGGCGAAACAAAAAGAACTTTATTTTCTGCTGACGCATTCAGAAAATCGCGTGCGCACATTGCAGCCGTATATGTTTTACCAGTTCCAGTTCCGTGAACAACCAAAATGCGTTTATGTGTTCTCATGTGTTCTACTATTCTAATCTGGTGGGGTTTCAGATTAATGTTCACACGAGGAACATGTCCTTCATTCCTTGGAACTCTGTAATTGTATATAAATTGATTTATATTCTCTTTAAATTCTTTGCTCATTATAACATGACCAAGGTTTTTCTGAGTAAATCAAAAACAAAAAAGTGGCGTGTTACGTTTCAGAATGGTAAGCATGTTGATTTTGGCGCAAAGGGATATTCCGATTACACTATACACAAAGACCCCGTGAGGAAAGAAAGATACATTATGCGTCACAGGGCCCGTGAAAATTGGAACAATCCTAAAACAGCCGGATTTTGGTCTAGATGGCTTCTTTGGGAAAAACCAACTCTGGCTCAAGCATCAAAAGAAATCAAGAAACGATTTGGGATAAACGTGTCTGTACGCAAAACAGTTTATGGATAGGTATACTGATGAGAAGCAGTAACAGAAAAATAATAATGGTATTTTTTCCGCGTCCTAGAAGAAGAGCTAACAAAAACGTACCCAGTGTATCAAATGCGGCAAATCCAAATATTCTAAACGAATGAACACCTTCACCAGGAGCTCCAAAAATATTTGAAAAGGGACAAAGTGACATTTCCTTTTTCAAATATTTTAAACGACCTCAGCGAGGATCGAACTCGCAACCTTTGGATTAGAAGTCCAACGCTCTATCCAATTGAGCTATGAGGCCTGGACAGGGCCGGGGCCCTGGACAGGGTCTGTCGACCCTGAATTGGTACCGACGGGATTTGAACCCGTGCGTAGCATAACTACAGAGGATCTTAAGTCCCCCTCCTTGACCAAGCTCGGACACGGTACCGGAGTGCTCTCGACGGGGCTCGAACCCGTGACATTAGGCTCATAAGACCTACGCTCTACCGACTGAGCTACGAGAGCTTGCGCTGGAAGCAGGGGTTGA
>Ga0316218_1002217_pt1 | contig 18497 bp, 15 predicted proteins | sample TBH18003metaG_FD_203634 | JGI IMG/M metagenome (GOLD analysis project Ga0316218, IMG submission 203634) | Freshwater microbial communities from Trout Bog Lake, Wisconsin, USA - TBH18003 | ecosystem: Environmental > Aquatic > Freshwater > Lake > Hypolimnion/Profundal zone | place: USA: Wisconsin...
TAGGACGGCCAGTCGCCCGCGGTCTGGGCATGCAGGGCGCCGATGGCGCAAAGGCTGAAGGCCGTGATGAAAGCGAGACGCATGCTGTTTTCCTATTTCTTCTTGTCTGGCAGGCCGAAGACGTAGAGCGCGTAACCGGTGGCGGGGCGGTGCACTTCGCCCAGCATGGTGCCGGGCTTGAGCTGCGGGCTGCCGCCGCCCAGCGCCGTGGTGACGGCGATATACTGCTTGCCATCGACCAGGAAGCTGACCGGATAGCCCTGCACCGTGGTTCCCAGCCGTGTCGTCCACAGCGTCTTGCCGTTGCGCGTATCGACGGCGCGGAAGACGCGGTCGAAATCGCCGACGAAGGCGACATTGCCCGCCGTCGAGACCACGGCGGTCAGGAACGGCGCCCGCTGCTGGAACGACCAGAGCGGCTTGAGGTCCTTCGCGCGATAGGCCGAAAGGCGGCCCAGGTTGCCGTCCGAGCCGGGCATCTCGAAATAGGTCTCCGAGCCGTTGCCCAGCATGAAGACGCAGGATTGCGACAAGGGAATGATCAGCGCGTCGCTGGGCTGGTGATAACTGGCCGACTGCCAGTTGTGACCGCCTTCCGGGCCGGGGCAGGAGGAGAGCCACTGGTCCACCTTCTGGTCGATAATGTCGTCGCGGTAGGTGGGATGGCCGGTCTTGGGGTCGATGCTGGTGAAGACGTTCTGGAACACGGTCTGGGTGTGGGCGAGATATTTGCCGGTGACGCGGTCCAGCTTCCACAGGATGCCCGCCTTGCCGATGGTCAGCAGCGATTTTTCCTTGCCATGGTCGATCAGCACGCGGTCGAAGACTTCGTCCAGGTCGAAGGTCTCGCCGGGCGAATGGTTGTACCACCATTTCAATGTGCCGGTTTCGGGGTTCAGTGCCAGGGTCGAGTTGGCATAGTCGGTGGCGCCGCTGCCGCTGCCGCGCAGATCGCGCCGCCACGGCTTGGCCTGGGCGGTGCCCCAGTAGGTGGTGTTGAGTTCGGGATCATAAGTGCCCGCCACCCAGGTCTCGACGCCTTTGCGGTCATTGTCGGCCATGCCGTTCCAGCTGTCGCCGCCGGGCTGGCCGGTCAATGCCACGGTGACGAACTTCCAATCGCGCTTGCCGGTCTGTGCGTCATAGGCGCTGATGTAGCAATGGTCGGGCGTGCCGGCGCGGGCGCAGTTGGTCATGCCCACCAGAACCCGGCCCTTGATGATGATCAGGCCGCCAGTGGAATTGCCCAGGTTGGGATTGTCGTTGATCTTGGTCTTCCACACTTCCTCGCCGGTGCGCGCGTCGAGGGCATAGAGCCAGCCTTGCGGCGTGTTGACGTAGAGATTGTTGCCATAGAGACCCATGGCGCGGGTTTCTTCGGATGACGGCCCGGGGCCGGGGGCGCGCGCGGCGGGTCCGATACGGTTCTCCCACAGCAGTTCGCCGGTCTTCGCATTCAGCGCCTGGATGGTGTTGGCGGTGCCCCACATGTACATCAGGCCGTCATGGATGATGGGGGTATCTTCCATCGTGCCGTTCTCCGGCATCGACCACATCCATTTCAGCTGCAGCTGATCGACATTGGCGGTGGTGATCTGCTTCAGCGGGCTGTAGCTCCAACCCTGATAGTTCCCCCGCATCATCAGCCAGTCGCCCGCTGAAGGATGGGTCAGCATCGCATCGGTGACGGGGACATAATTCTGAATGTTGCCCTTGAAGGTGACGCCAAGCCTGGTCGGCAGGGTGAAGCGGCCCGGATCGCCATAACGCACCGTCTGGCCAGGCTGGGCGAAGCCTGCCGAGGTGGCGACATTGCTGGCGCCTGCGGCGGCCGGTGCGGCAGCGGCCACGCGGGGCGGGTTGGCGATGTCGGCGGGCAGGGTGCCGTTGGCGATGCTGCCGATGGCCGTCGCATTCGCGGCGGTCAGCGCCGCGTTGCCGGCGGCCGCGCCGTTGGCATGCAGGATATAGGCGGTGACGGCGAGATAGGTGGCGTCATCGAAGCTGCCGCCGCGCCCCGGTGGCATGCTTTTGCTGATCTTGGTGAACAGCGCTTCGGTGGTTCGGGCCCGCCAGGCACCCATGAAGGCGTTGCCCGCCAGCGCCGGCGCATCGGTGGCGCCGGACAGGTCGTTCTGGTGGCAGTTGGCGCAATTGTCGTTATAGGCCTGACGGCCTGCCTCGACCTGGGCTTGCGTGAAAGGCCCGGCGGCGTTCTGGGCGCGGGCGCTCCAGGGGCCGAAAGCGGTGGCGCCGACGATCATTGTCAACGCGGCGGTGGCCAGCAGAACGGTTTTCGTGCGCATCATCTTTTCTTTCAGCGCGACGGCGTGTCGAGTTGCGGAATGAACCAGTGGCCCTGTTGCGGCACATTCTGGCCCACAGTCTTGTGCGCCGGCAGCAGCCAGCCCCACAGCGTGCCTTTCGGGCCCCAGCTGTAACCGGGCGGGGCCTTCTCGCTGTTGATCTGGATATAGAGGCGGCCCGTTCGCAGGGCATCGGATTGTTCGGCGGTGAGCGCAAAGCTGCCGGAAAGCGTGCCGCTGGTGGATTTCGTCACGGTCAGGTCCAGCACTTGGTGACCGGGCACGCCGATATGCTGGCTGAGAAGCAGGTGCGCCTCGGTGGCGTTGGAGGGCAAGCCCTTGAAGCTGCCCTTCACTGCCAGGGTCTTGCCATCGTAACTGGCGGTGGCGTCGCCGCGCCCGGCGATCACCGCCTTGGTCTCGTCGTCCAGTGGCATCGGACCCAGATTGGTCTGGTAATCGGCAGCCCGCGCAGGGCCCGCCGCAAGGCACGCGACCAGCGCCAGCGACAGGCCCAGCGACAATGGAAGTTTGGCAGTCATGTTCGGCCCCCCGAAGCGCCGTTGTCGGCGATCTTGTTATTGGCGGCTGGGACTAGAGCATGCGGCGGCAACCGCGTCGATATTTGGCGCGTTTTGCACCGCACCATAAGCGGAATCCTGTCTTTCCGTTCCGTGCAGGGAAGGGGCCGCGCTTGGCACAGGCCGTGGCGTTATGATCTGCTTGCGCAGGGGAGGCGCGCTGCGGTGAGCCGAACGGGCTGGTGGATCACAGGCGGATTGGCGGTGGCGCTGGTGGCGCCGCTTCCGCTTGTCCTGCGCGCCGCGCCCCCGCCGCCTGCCGCCGCGCCGCCCGCCGCCAGGCGAACCTTTGACGCCCTGTGCAAGGATGGTGTGGTGGCCGAGAGCCGCCCCGATCCGGCCTGGCTGTTGGCCAGTTATGACGGCGACAATTGCCGCGCGCCGGCGATGCCCGCGGCCCTGGATGGCCGCTCGGCCACGCGCGCGCAGATCACCGCCGGCATGGCGGCGGTGAAAGCCTATGCCGCGAAGGCCGAAGCCTTCGAGAAATGCGTCACCGGCTTTGTCGCCGTGGCGAAGACGCAAGGCGTCGCACCGGGCAAGTCGTTCCTGCCGGTGGAGACCCACCGCATCCTGGTCAGCGAGAAGAACCGCAAATTGGCCACGGCCCGCATGGCGGCCGCCATCAATGCCTTCAATGAATATGGGAGTGAATGCGCGGAAGAATGAAAGCCCCGGCGCGCGGGCGTTTCACATAATAAAACAGGGAGGAATGCATGCGACATCTCATCCGGTCCCGGAAATTCACCACCGCCGCGAGCCTGGCCGTGCTGCTGGGAGCTCTCCAAGGCGGCGTCAATGCGCAAGGCGCGGGCGACGTCATGGTGCCGATGTTCACGGTCGACCCGCTCTGGCCCAAGCCGCTACCCAATCACTGGATCATCGGCGCCACCATCGGCCTGTCCACCGACGCCCACGACAATATCTGGATCATCCACCGGCCGGGCTCGCTGGAGCAGAAGGAAACCTATTCCACCCGGGGCGAGGCCGATTGCTGCACGGCGGCGCCCGATGTGCTGGAGTTCAGTCCCGCGGGAGCGCTGCTGCATCACTGGGGCCGGGTGGAAGGCCATGACTGGCCGACCTCGAACCACGGCATCACGGTGGACAAGGATGGCAATGTCTGGCTGGGCGCCAATGGCGCGGGCCAGCCGGGCCCGGCGCCGGGCAGCGCGGCGCAGTTCGCGGCAGCGGGACGCGGTGCGCCCGCACCGGCGGCGGCGCAGAACCGCGAAGGCGGCGGCGAGCGCGGCACCTATCACGACAGCTTCATCCTGAAATTCACCCCGGACGGGAAATTCCTGGGCGAGATCGGCAAGGCCAATGCCAGCAAGGGCAGCCTGGACACGGAAAATGTGAAGGGCGTGGCCCAGATCCGCTTCCTGCCCCAGACCAACGAACTGGTGGCGGCGGACGGCTATGGCAACAAGCGCGTCTCGGTCTGGGATGCGACGACGATGAAGTTCAAGCGCATGTGGGGCGCCTATGGCAAGACGCCGGACGACACCCCGATTCCCCACTATGATGTGAACTCACCGCAGTTCGGCAATCCGGTGCATTGCGCCCAGCCGTCGAATGACGGGCTGATCTATGTCTGCGACCGCACCAATGACCGCATCCAGGTCTTCAAGACCGATGGCACCTTCGTGAAGCAGTATGCGGTCGAGCCGGACACCAAGGGCGACGGCGCCCCCTGGGAAATCGCCTTCTCGCGCGATCCGCAGCAGAAATTCATGTACATCGCCGACGGCGCCAACGAGAAGATTCATGTCTATGACCGCCAGTCGATGAAGGAAATCTATTCCTTCGGCGGCGGCGGCCGCCAGCCGGGGCAGTTCTATGCCGTGCACAGCATCGTCACCGACTCCAAGGGCAATATCTACACCACCGAGACCTATCGCGGTCAGCGGGTGCAGAAATTCCTCTACAAGGGCATGGTGCCGCTGAGCACCCTGTTGAAACGGGGCGTGGTGGGCGGCAGCCTGATCAACCCGTAAGGCGCGATGGGGCGGCGTCGGGCTTTTCGCTTGTCCCGGCGCCGCGCGGTTGCCGCCTCTTTGGCGCGCGGCCCTGCTTTATAGGCTCGCCCTTGGGGGGCGGGGAACGGGGGGCCGGTTTGGGGGTTTTCAGGTGAACCGGAGTTCGCCATGACCAAACCCGTTTCCCCCGCGCCCCTGACGCAAAAACCCAAATCGCCTGTCCGCCTGCCGCAGCGCTCGGAAGAAATTTCCGGCGACGAACGGCGTGACGCGCCCAAACCAATCGCGGCAGAGCAGGCCAAGGGCAAGTAGAAGCCGCGTTGACGTCGGTGGCGGTCGCGGCCACGCGGCATCACCGTTTCAGGCTTGTCCGCATTCCCTCTGTTGGCACTGGCGCGGCCCCCGCGGGGTGTGCCGCCACGTGAGAGCCGTTTCTTTCGGGCCGGCCCTGTTCATGCCGGGTTCAGGTTTGTGGCGGCAACTTGGACTTCGGGCCTCGGGGATCGGAATGGGATCGGCACAAACACAGACGCGGGCAGACGTGATATTGCGGCAGGGGCAGGCGGGCGGAGAGGTGGGCCGCGCCATCCAGTGTAAAGGCTGCGGCGAACTTGGCCGAGCCGCCTGGGAAAAAAGTCCCATGGACAGCTACAACACGATGCCGGCGGTGACGCGGCTTTCCGGCAATTTCTATCTCCATCACGGCCATATCGCTTGTGGCCGCTGCCAGCAGATTTACCGCGCCGACTGAGCCGCCGCGCTCAACTGCGCTGCAGCGCGGCGATGGCCCGCGCCAGGTCCTGCTCGGAGAACGGCTTGCCCAGCCGGGGCACGCCGGCGCCCGCGCCGCCAGGCAGTTCGGCATAGCCGGTCGCCAGGATCACGGGCATGCCGGGCCATTCCGTCCGGATCGTTTCCAGCAGCTGCATGCCCGTCATCTGCGGCATCGCCTGATCGGTGATCACCAGATCAACCGGCTCGCGCCGCAGGATGGCCAAGGCCTGGGCGCCGGATGTCGCTTCCAGCACGACATGGCCAAGGTCTTCCAGCATGGCGGCGGTATTGAACAGCACCAGGCCATCGTCATCGACCGCCAGCACGCGCAGTGTCCTGGCGGAGGCGTCGTCGTCAGGCTTGCCGTCGGGGTGGGCGTTATCGCCTTCGCCGATGGCGGCGGGCAACCAGATTTCGGCCACCGTGCCTTCGCCCACTTTGCTTTTCAGCACGAGCCGGCCGCCCATCTGCGCCGTCATGCCATGCACCATGGACAGACCCAGGCCGGTCCCCTTGCCGACGCCCTTGGTGGTGAAGAAGGGCTCGGTGGCGCGGGCCAGGGTTTCCTCGTCCATGCCTTCGCCGGTGTCGCGCACCGTCAGGCGCAGATAAAGGCCGGGCGCCAGCCCTGTCGCGTCGCCGCTTTTGACCTGTTCGGCACCGGCGCCGATGCGGATGACGCCGCCATCCGGCATGGCGTCGCGCGCATTCACCGACAGGTTGAGCAAGGCCAGTTCCAGCTGGTTCTCGTCCGCCCGCACCATCGGCAGGCCGGCGGGAATGTCGACTTCCAGCTGCGCCTGCGAACCCAGCGAGCGTTCCAGCAATTCGCTCATGCCATGGGTCAGCCGGGCGAGGTCGAGCGGGCGTGCGTCCAGTTCCTGGCGGCGGGCGAAGGCCAGCATGCGCTGTGTCAGGGTGGCGCCGCGCTTGGCGCCCAGGGTGGCGTTGTCCAGCAGACGCAATATTTGCGGATCGTCGGGCACGCGCTTGCGCAGCAGCTCCAGGCTGCCCAGCACCGCCATCAGCAGATTGTTGAAATCATGCGCCACGCCGCCGGTGAGCTGACCCACCGCATCCATCTTCTGCGACTGGAACAGCGCCTCGCGCGCCTTTTCCAGCTTTTCCTGCGCGTCCTTGCGCTCGGTGACGTCGCGGGTGATCTTGGCGAAGCCGTTCAGCGTGCCGTCGGGCATGCGGATGGGATCGATCACCACATGCGCCCAGAAGCGGCTGCCATCCTTGCGCAGGCGCCAGCCTTCCTTTTCGAAGCGGCCTTCCGCCAGCGCCGCCGCCAGCGTCTTGGCGGGCATGCCGGCCAGGCGGTCTTCCGGCGTGTAGAATCGGGAAAAATGCTGCCCGATGATTTCGGCGGCGTCGTAGCCCTTGATGCGCGCCGCGCCCGCATTCCAGTTGGTGACGATGCCATCGGGACTGAGCATGTAGATGGCGTAGTCGGTGACGCCCTGCACCAGCAGGCGGAACTGTTCCTGGCTGGCGCGCAGTTCGGCTTCCGCCTTGCGGCGCTCGGTGAGATCGCGGGTGATCTTGGCAAAGCCGATCAGACGCCCATCCGGCTCGCGGATGGGATCGATCACGACATGGGCCCAGAAGCGGGTTCCGTCGCGGCGCACGCGCCAACCTTCGGCTTCGAACTTGCCCGCCTTGTCCGCCATCTGCAGGGCGCGGGCAGGAAAGCCGCTGGCGCGGTCTTCCTCGGTATAGAAGCGCGAGAAGTGCTGGCCGATGATTTCCTGGGATGTGTAGCCTTTGAAGCGCTGGGCGCCGGCGTTCCAGCTGGCGACGACGCCGGTCGTGTCGAGCATGCAAATGGCATAATCCGTCACCGCCTCCACAAGACGGCGATAGCGCTGTTCGTCGCCCGGGGTACGATCCGGGACGCTGGCGTCGGACATGCTCTTGAGACCCCGCATCAACAAACCAAAACGCCTGGGATGGGAAACCGTTCCCTCTCAGGCTGCCCCCCGTGTAGCAGATTTTTTGTTTTTGCCGGCATCGAGAATGAAGGCTACAGCCGGGCGGGCAAGACCGGCGGGCAGATCAGGGTCTGACGCCTTCCAGCGCCAGCAGTCTCTTCTTGGCCCCGAGGCCGCCGGCGAAGCCGGTCAGCGCTCCGTTGGCGCCGATGACGCGATGACAGGGGGCGATGATGGAGATGGGATTGCGGGCGTTGGCGGCGCCCACCGCCCGCGACGCGCTGGGCTTGCCCAGCCTGGCCGCGATGTCGCCATAGGAGCGGGTCTCGCCGAAGGGAATTTCCAGCAATGCGCGCCAGACTCTCTTCTGGAAGTCGGTGCCGGCGAAATCCAGCCTGACGGTGAAGCGGGTGCGCTTGCCGGCAAAATATTCGCCAAGCTCCTTTTGTGCCTGCAGCAGCACAGGATGATCGTCGCCGCGCGTCAGGACGGGCAGCGTCACCCGTTTCGGATCATCCTGCGGCCACAGGATCGCGGTCAGCCCCTTGCCGCTGGCCACCAGCGTCAGGGTGCCGACGGGCGATTTCATCAGCGTGTAAAAATGGCTCATGGCGTCATTTCCGGATTCGTCACCGTCAGAAGATAGGCATTCGCGATCGCGGTGGAAGCGCCGTGCCGTCTCAAACGGTGAAATCGGCAGCCTATTTCGCCGCGATCTTCTGCTCGAATGGTCCGGCGGGCAGGCCCGTCGAATCGTAGAGCGTGCAGACTGGCGAATCGCCCCAGCAATAGCGCACCCGTGTTGCGTTGCCGGCGTCGCGCAGCACCACATCATCACCCCGGATTTCGGCCGGCGCCCAGCGGCAGCTGGCCTGGGTGGCGCCACACAGTTCGAAGCCGTTGACGCCGGAAAGGCCGAGCAGATTGCCGGCGAAGCGGGCGAAGTGGACGACGATATTGCCGCCGCTTTTCACCGCGCTTGCCACCTGCGGCCCCGATGGCGGAACGTTCATGCGATAGACGGCGAGCTGCGCCGCGACGGCCAGCCGCCGTCCCAGTTCCTGCTTGTTGGTGGGATGCAGGCTCTTGGGATCGCCGATATCGATGTTCACCGTCAGGGCGGAGTGATTGTCGTCGTCCAGCACCGACAGGCGCTGGGCCTCGCGCACATCGGCCCAGCCCGAGGCGGTGGGCGTCGTTGGCGCGGCGCCATAGTTGGGTAGCTGTACGACCAGGAAGGGCAGGGTGGGGTTGACGAACTGGGTCCGCCAGTCGGCCATCATTCCGGCCATGGTGGTGCGGTAATGCGTGGCGAAATAGATGTTGCTTTCGCCCTGGTACCAAACCGCCGCCTTGAAATTGTAGGCGCCGATGGGTGCGACCATGCCGTTGTAATCCATGGTCAGGCCATGGGTGACGCCCCAGGGGATCATCGGCGCGATGATGTCGTCCTTGTCTGACATCTGCTTGTACCGCCATGAATTGTTCAGCACGACGTTGCTGCCGTCGGCCAGCCGCAGGACGCGGTTTGCGTCGGGACCGCGGAAACCGCAATTGCGCCAGCTGCAGAAGATATTGCTGATGATGACGTTTTGGCCTTCCTTCAGTATGCCGGCCGCCACCACATGCTCGGCCTTGTTGGAGAAGCTGGTGCCGCCGACATCCTTGCCGTTGATCCAAGTCTCGTCTTCCTCGTTCACTGCGCCGAGATCGAGGTTGGCGGGCATTGTCTGATTCTGGGCCGCCTGCGCCGCCGTCAGGGTGATGGTGGTGCGCATCCACATCTGGCCGATGAAGCCGTCAGGATTGTCGCCATGCCACAGCGCCCAGGCCTTTCCGGCGTCAGGCGCCACCTGCCACGCGGAATCGTCGAAGCCGGCGTCCCAGGGCGGGGTGCCTGGAATTTTCAGGCCGCGCCACCAGGCTTCCCATTTGCGGCCCCACATCCGCATCGCCGCCTGTTGATCGGTCTTGTAGGTATCGAGAATTTCGAGATCGTCGTTGAAATAACCCAGCTTGCGCAGCGTCGGTTCGCTCACCCAGTTGCGGATGCGGGCGCCGCCCCAGGCCGCCACCACCATGCCCATCGGCACATTGACGGTCTTTTTCAGCTCGCGGACCATGTACCAGCAGCTGGCGGAAAAGCGTGGCACGGTATCCGGCGTCTCCACGGTCCAGGTCACCTTGTTGGCAAAGCTGGCAAGGGGCGTGATGCTGGCATTGTTGGGAATCGAAAGCTGGCGGATCTGGCTGTCATTGGCGGTGCGCGAATCCGCCGCCGCATTTCCCGCCGCCGCCTGCGCCAGCGCCATGTTGGACTGGCCGGCGCAGAAGAAGACATCGCCCACCAGAATGTCGCTGGCGGTTTCGCGCCTGCCGCCGCCGCTGGCGGTCAGTGTGTAGGGTCCGCCCGCATTCATCTCGGGCAGGGTCGCGGTCCAGTGGCCGCTGGCATCGGCGGTGGCCTGCGCGGTGGCGCTGCCCAGCGTGACGCTGACCACGGTGCCTGCCGCGGCGTTGCCATAAATCCGCAGCGGCTGGCCCCGTTGCAGCACGGCGTGATCCTGGAACATGGGATGCAGCAAGCCCGGCGGCGGCGCAGGCTGCGGCCCGGTAAAGGCGGCGGGTGCCTGTGCCAGCGCGGAAGCTGTCACCACACAAGCCAGCAAAAGCGCCAGAGATCCAGTCTTCATGTCATTCCCCGTTTCCGCGTCAGCCCTTCATGCTTCGACAAGCTCAGCATGAGGCGCATCAATTTCCGTTCGCTGCCGTCTGCACCGGCTTGCGGCCCATGAACCTGTCGGCCCAGGCGATGAAATACTTCATGTTGGGGGCATCGGTGTGGCCGCCGTCATGCTGACGCCAGGCCAGCTGGCCGTCCATCAAGGCGACATTCACCGCCGGCATCTTCTCGGTGTGATAATCGTCAGAGACGCCGAGGGTCCTGGCGCCATAAAGACGCCAGGCCGGCTGCGCCGCCACCGTCGCCATGTAGCTGCCCTGGTGGTCCAGCCATTTGGCGTCGCCCTTTTCCGGCACACCGTAGGAGATCAACGTCAGGCGTGGGGCGCAGAGCGCGATCAGTTCATGCGCGTCCACCGGCAGGTCGCCCGGCGTCCTGGCGCCGAACCGGGAGTCCGCCGCGCCATATTTCAGGAAGTTGCCCGCCATCCAGTGATACTCGCCGGTCCCGGTGAGGGTTTCCACCGCTTCGCCCCAGTTGCGGCGATGCAGCTTGGCGCCGCCTTCGCCCGACGAGCCGACCAGTACCATATAGAAGCGCTCGTCATAGGCCATGGTGATCAGCGCCGCCTTGCCATAACGCGAGACGCCCTCGATGCCGACATGGGCCGCGTCCACCGCCTTCACGGTCTTGAGATAATCCAGCCCCCGGCTTGCGCCCCAGGCCCAGGCCTTCAACGCGCCCCAATCGTCAGGCTTGCGGGGCTGGCCCTTGTTGGTGAGGCCGATGATGCCCTTGGTCAGCCCAGCGCCGTTGTCGGCCTGCACGCTGGTGGGATCGATGGAGACAAAGCCCCAGCCATCGGCGATCAGCTGCTCCTGGTTGGGCGGATCGCCATCGGCGTTGAGTTGGCGCGGCTGCGGCGCGAAGGGATTGGGCGCGGTGAAGGCGGTCCAGGCGGGATAGGCCTGGAATGTCGCCTTTAGCGACGGATCGGCCTTGATCATCGCAGCCTTCAGCGCCGCGTTCATCTTGTCGAAGTCTTCGCGCGGCGGCGCGGCGGGGCTGGGATAGGCGCTGCCGCCGAACATCATCAGTACCGGCACGGGCCCCTTGGCATTGGCGGGCAGCACCAGGGTCATCTCGATATCGACCTTGATCGACGGCGCGGCGGCATTGTCGACATGGCCGATCAGTTTCGTCGCCGTCACCGGCATGCGGTTGATCGTCTCGTGATCGACGCCCGCCACCTTCCAGCTGACCTTGGGCACGTTCTTCGGTGTGCGGCCCAGCACTTCGCGGTCGAAGGCTTCCCGGATTTCAGCCTTGCGCAGTTCCCACTGCGCCACCGTCGTCACCGTCTGGCCGCTCTTCAGGGTCATCAGTTCGGGCAGGTTGGGGAAGGGATTGGCCTTGGCCTCGTCATAATTGGCCGCGTTGGGCTCGCCCTCCTTGGCCTGGCCGCTGGGGCCCCGGCGCAGCGCGGTGATGCCCAGTTGCCCCATCATGTTCTGGTGGTCCTGTTCCGCCGTCCAGTTCAGCGGCGCGGGCGCCGCATCCCAGGCAAATGAAGACGCCGCGGTGCCGCTCAGCAGCAAGGCGCCGAGTAGAGCAAGAGCGGGTCGGTTCATCACGATCTCCCAGGCACCCGCTTGCGGGGCATTATCTGTTGTGGCGCGACCATAGCACCCGGGCGGCAACAGGCCAGCAGCGTGCCCGCGCGGCAAACGGTTTCGGCTGCATCATCCCCCGCTGGCGCGGCTGAAATTCCTGCCCTAATGTTCGCGGTAACAAATAAAGCCTTCGGGAGGGGCATCATGGAAGGGGGACGGGCTGCGGGTCTGACGCGGCGCAGCATCCTGGCGGCCAGCGCAGCCGGTGCCGGGCTCGTCGCGGCCGGAGGGCCCGCCCTGGGCGCGACCCTGACGGCGGGCGAAATCCTCAACCGGATGAAGCAGAATGTCGGCGGCCCCTGGCGCGACGGCGGTGTGGACCATTTCACTGTCGGCGGTCCGGACACGGCGGTGCGCGGCATCGCCACCGTGATGATGTGCACCTTCGATGCCTTGAAGGATGCTCTCAAGGCCGGCTGCAACATGGTGATCAGCCATGAACCGACCTACTGGTCGCACCCGGACCGGCTGGACGATATCAAGGACGACCCGCTCTACAAGATCAAGCTGGATTACGTCACTCGCAACAACATGGCGGTTTTCCATTTTCACGACCATTGGCATGGCCTGCGGCCGATAGACGGCATCCATGTCGGCGAAGCGGCCCAGCTGGGCTGGACCCGGTACATGCACAAGGACAATCCGCGCTTCTACACGCTGCCATCCATGACTTTGCTGGACATGGCCAAGCACATACAGAGCGCGCTGGCCGTGCGCACCATGCGCATCATTGGCGATCCCGCCATGGCGGTCAGTAAAATGTATGCCTCCTACGGCAATTTCGGCGGCATTTCCGGCGCCGCCATCCTGGACGGTCCGGATTGCGACGTCATGGTGATCGGCGAGGCGCAGGACTGGGACCTGCCCATGTATGTTCAGGACACGATGGCCGCGGGCAACAAAAGGGCATTCATCATGATCGGCCACGACAAGTCCGAGCAGTGGGGCATGAAATATTGCGCCGAATGGCTCAGCGGCTTCATCAGGGAAATTCCCTGCAAATATGTTCCCATCATCGAGCCTTACTGGAATCCGGAAAAGCCGGTGATGGAAATCAATACGAAGATCTGAGGGCATCATGGCCGACATCCGTATTGCACAAGCCGCGCCCGCCGCGGGCCGTGGCGCGGCACCCGCCGCCCCTCCGCCCGCCGGGTTCGGCCGTGGTCCCGCCCATACCGGTCCCGTCCCGGCGCTGGAGTTCATCACGCGCCTGCACCAGCGCAGCGGGGCGCCCACGCGGCCGCAGACGCTGGATCGCGTCGTGGCAGGCGACGTCACCGCCGATGTCACCGGCATCGCCTGCATGGCGCTGGCGACATTCGACGGGCTGAAGGCCGCCGCCGCGGCGGGCCGCAACCTGGTGATCGTGCTGGAAGACACCTGGTGGTCGGACAATGACGACCTGCAGCGCCTGGAGGGCAACAGCACCTACAAGGCCAAGCGCGACTTCATCCGCGCCCACAATCTGGTGGTGGCGCGCTTCGGCGACCATATTGCCGACATGAAGCCCAACCCCATCGCCATGGGCATGGCGCAGCAGCTGGGCTGGGAAAATTATGCGGCGGACAAGAACGATCCTGTCCGTTTCAATGTGCCCTCCACGACGTTGCAAGCGTTGGCGCAAAGCCTGGGCCGGACATTGGGCAGCCGCACCCTGCGCGCGGTGGGCGATCCCAATTTGCCGGTCTCGAAGATTGGCGTGATCTGGGGCAACGCGGACCAGCTGCCGTCCATCCGCCTGTTGAACACCGACATCGATACGCTGCTGGTCGGCTATACCCATGAATGGGAGGCGGTGATGTATTGCCAGGATCAGGTGGCAGTCGGCATGAAGAAGAGCCTGATCTCGCTGGGGCAGGCGGCAGGCGAGCAGGCGGGCATGAAATACTTCGCCACCTGGCTGAAAACCATCATCGACGAAGTGCCGGTGGGCTATATCCCGCTGGCGGAGCCTTATTGGAATCTCAGCCAGCCGGTGAATTTGGTTTCCACAAAAATATGAAGAGGAGCAATTCATGTCTGTGAACGGCGCACCCCAGGCCAACCCGGCCGCTCTGGGGCTTGCAGGGTTCGGCCTGACGACGGTTCTTCTCAGCCTTATCAATGCGGGGTTGCTGCCCGCCGGCGGCGAACCGGTGGTCTTCCCGCTTGCCATCGCCTTTGGCGGCACGGCGCAGCTCATCGCCGGCATCATGGAATACAAGGTCGGCAACACCTTCGGCGCCACCGCCTTCACGGCCTATGGTGCCTTCTGGTGGTGGTTCGCGCTGCTGCTGTTGTTCGCCGGCAATCATGTCATCGACATTTCGGCGGCAGGGCCGACCGTGGGCGTGGCGCTGCTGCTGTGGGGCCTGTTCACCTTCGGCTTGTGGATCGGGACCTTCCGGCTGCCCAGGCTGCTGTTCCTGATTTTCCTGACGCTGTGGATCGCCTTCCTGGCTCTGGGGCTGGGCGCGGCGCTGGCCATGCCGGCGCTGCACAGACTGGGCGGCTATGCCGGCCTGATCTGCGGTCTGCTTGCGATGTATGGCAGCTTCGCCATCACCACCAACACCACCTTCGCCCGCACCGTCATTCCGGTCGGCGACCGCAACTGAGGACACGCACCATGCGCCTTGCCAAATTCGCTTTCGCCGCCGGCCTGTTGCTGGCCGGCGTTTCCGCCGCCTCGGCCGCCGACAACTGGGTCGGCGCCTGGGGCTTCGTGCCGCTGCCCCTGCCGCCCGGCCAGGCGCCGGTGGTGATCGCACCCGCCGTGGCGCGCCTTGCCACCCTGACGCCGATGGCCGTGCCGCCCGCCCCCGCGGCGGCCCCCGCGGGTGCGCCCGGCGCGCCGCTGCTGGAGAATCCCGGCAACCTCGCCATCCTGCCGGGGAATGTCGAACTGGCGAATGTCACGGTGCGTCAGTTGGTGCGCGTTTCCGTCGGCGGCAGCCAGATCCGCCTGCGCTTCTCCAATGAAAGCAGCGCCGATGTGATGCCGGTGGGCAATGTCCATGTTGCCGAAGCCGGTCCCGATGGCCGCATCGTGCCGGGCACCGACCATGCCGTCACCTTCGACGGCAAGGTCGGTGTAATCATGCCCGCGTCTTCTCCGCTGTACAGCGATCCGGTCGCCATGCCGGTCAAGGCGCTGGACCGGCTGCTGATCTCCATCCATGTGCCTGGGCCGGTGCCGCGTTCGGGCCACGCGCTTTACACCTATGTGACCCAGGCGCCGGGCGACAACACCGCCGCGGTTGCGTTGCCCAATGCCAAGCTGACCCGCGTCACCGCCTTCGTGACTGGGGTCGATGTCAACGCCGAGCCGTCCGTCGGCACCATCGTCACGCTGGGAGATTCCATCACCGAAGGCGCGGCCTCCACTGCCAATGCCTTCCGCGGATGGCCGGACCGTCTGGCCGAACGGCTGGCGGCGGCAAAGAAGGACTGGAGCGTCTTCAATACTGGCATCGGCGGCAATCGCCTGCTGCGCTATGGCACCGGCCCCAGCGCCTTGGCGCGGCTGGACCGCGACGTGCTCAGCGTGCCGGGCATCAAGGCCATCATCCTGCTGGAGGGCATCAACGACATCGGCGTCAGCTTCAATCCCGCCGGGGGACGCGATCCGGTCACGGCCGAGGCGCTGATCGCCGCCGACAAGCAGGTCATTGCCCGGGCCCACGCCAAGGGCATCAAGGTCTATGGCGCGCTGCTGACGCCCTACCAGGGCGCGGGCTATGCCTCCCCGGCGGGCGAGCAAGTCCGTACGGCTCTCAACCAGTGGATAAAGATCGGCGGCGCCTTTGACGGGGTGATCGATTTCGCCACTCCCGTGGCCGATCATGCCAATCCTTTGACCTTCGATCTGCGCTATAACGCCACCGACAAGCTGCATCCCAATGATGCCGGCTATCAGGCGATGGCCGATGCCATCGATCTGGAGATGATCACGAAATAGCGTAAGGGATTTCAGGTTTTGGCGAGAAAAGCGGGCCGCAAGGGCGGCAAGGCCGTTACGATTCACGACGTGGCGCGCCATGCCGGTGTCTCCACCATGACGGTGTCGCGGGTGATCAACGCCCGCGCCAACGTGCTGGAAGAAACGCGGGCGAAGGTCTCGGCTTCGATCAAGGCGTTGCAATTCTCGCCCAACCTGGCGGCGCGCAGCCTGGCCTCCGCCGACACGATGCAGGTGGGGGTGCTCTATTCCAACCCCAGCGCCGCTTATCTCAGCGAGTTCCTGCTGGGCAGCCTGCACCAGGCGCGGATTTCCGGCGTGCAGCTGGTGATCGAGCAGTGCAAGGGCATCGGCAGCGAGCGCGAGGCGGTGCAGCGTCTGGCCAAGAGCGGCATTCATGGCGTCATCCTGCCGCCGCCGCACAGCGATTCCGATCCGGCGCTGAAGGCGGTGGAGGAGGCAGGCCTGCCGGTGGTGCTGGTGGCGTCCGGTCGCCCGTCGCCGACCCACTGTGCCGTCAGCATCAACGATTTTGAAGCGGCGCGGGCGATGACGCTGTATCTGGCGGGGCTGGGGCACAAGCGCATCGGCTTCATCAACGGTCATCCCAACCAGACCGCCAGCGGCCAGCGCTTTCGCGGCTTCATCGAGGGCATGACCGAAGCCGGTCTTTCCGTTGGCAGCGACCAGGTGGCGCAAGGCTTCTTCACCTATCGCTCGGGTCTGGCGGCGGCGGAACGGCTGCTGCACGATTACGCCCCCACCGCGATCTTCGCCTCCAACGACGACATGGCGGCCGCCACCATGGCGGTGGCGCACCGCAAGGGCCTGGATGTGCCGCGCGACCTGGCCGTGGTCGGCTTTGACGACACGCCGGTGGCGACAACCGTGTGGCCGGAACTCACCACGGTGCGGCAACCGATCGTGGAGATGGCGCGCGAATCCGTTCGCCTGCTGATCGAGCAGGTGCGGGGCCGTCGCGCCGGAAAGCCCGCCAAGGTTCAGCATAAGCTGTTGAAATTCTCGCTGATCAAGCGGGAGTCGTCGGCGACGGCGAAACCGGCGCGGCGCAAGGGGGCGAAGGCTTAAACCGCTCCAGGGGCGCTTGTTGCCATCCAAATAAAGTCTCATGGGCCACTCCATGTGGGCCATGACATCAGGATATTCGGTTCTCCCAAAAGATGACATTTAGCTTGGAAAAGCCAAGGGCGATTCGCCGGTGCGTAGGCGACTGGTTCTCGCCTGAAGCAGGCATTTGCTTTGAAGGCCATAATCCCGCCGGCATCCACCGGTAGGTGAGGGAAAAAGGTTCCTGACCCTCGACGTGTGTTGTTCGAGCCGCCCTAATGCTGCGTCTCGGGATTGACGGGCACGCTGGGCCGGGGCCGCGGCCAGCTGGTCCAGCGATTGTCGTTGGTGACATCGCCGGTGGGCGCATCCCAGGGCAGGGCTTCCAGTCCGTTCAGGTCATAGACGATCTTGCCGCTTTTGATGGTGAGTTCGTCCACCAGCTTCTGGTCGCCATCGACGCGGGTGTTGACCATGTCGGTGAAACCGAAATGACCTCTCTGAATGCTGAGCACAGCGACGTCCGCCACCGAACCCGGTGATAAATTACCCAGCTCTTCGTGGCGGATCTGGCGGGCCGGATGCCAGGTCGCTTCCGCCACCACTTCCTTCAAGGGCAGCCCGATCGCCATCATCTTGCTGGCGACGTTGAGCAGGTCCTTGGTGGAACTGTTCATGCTGTCGACATGCAGGTCGGTGGAGATCGAATCCGGCTTGAAGCCCTGTTTCACGAACGGAATGGCAAGCGACCATTTGAAACTGCCGCCGCCCGTGCCGGCGTCGAACCAGACGCCACGGGCGCGGCCTTCAATCATGCCGCGTTGCGGGCCCATGGTCTTCATGTCCTGTTCCTGGCGCAGGCCGGAATACATGTGGGTATAGATGTCGCCGGGCCGCAGCTTCTTGGTCAGCAGGTCATAAAGCGGGCGGGCCGGACGATCGCCGCCGAAATCCACCATGACGGGTATCTTCGCCGCCACGCCCGCGATCTCCGCCTGGTCCACGGCGATCCAGTCGTTGCCGTTGTAATGTGCGGTCTTGATGCCGACCACCAGGCCGGGATAACGCTGCGCCATCTTCGCGGTCTGCACGCCATCCATGTCGAAGGTGTTCTGCTCGAAACGGCCTTCGCGCATGCCTTCGCCGACAATGTTCAGCATGGCCAGGACGCGGGTCTTGGAACGGTCGATGATGCGGTCCTTGAAATCCTCGAAATTGCGCCAGCCCGAGCAGCCGGCATCGACCACGGTGGTGACGCCATTGCGGAAGGTGAAGCCGTCGGGCGGCACCGACAGGTCGCCGGCATAGGAACCCCTCTCGCCGGTGCCGTTATAGACATGGACATGCATGTCGATCAGGCCCGGCGTGACATACAGCCCTTTCACATCGATGGTCTTGATCGCGTCGCGGGAAGACAGGTTGGCGGCGACGCGGGCGATCTTGCCATCCTTGATGGCGACGTCCATGTCGGCGTCGATGTTGTTCTTGGCGTCGATGACATGGCCGCCCTTCAGCAGCAGATCATATTGAGGCAGGTTGGGGGCGGGCTGGGC
>Ga0316218_1002221_pt1 | contig 18480 bp, 14 predicted proteins | sample TBH18003metaG_FD_203634 | JGI IMG/M metagenome (GOLD analysis project Ga0316218, IMG submission 203634) | Freshwater microbial communities from Trout Bog Lake, Wisconsin, USA - TBH18003 | ecosystem: Environmental > Aquatic > Freshwater > Lake > Hypolimnion/Profundal zone | place: USA: Wisconsin...
CAGTGACCGGGCCTCGTTCATGTGCACGTAGACGCGGGTCTTGTCGATGTCCGCCACCCCGGTCTCATAGATTGCGCTCACGCGGTAGCGGCGCAGTTCGCCTTGGGAGTCGAGAATGAACGAGTTGCCTACACCCAGTTCCAAGCGCTCGGCGAGCACCTTGCCCATCAGTGCGCCGGTGGGCGACTCGCGAAACGTGGAGATGTCGCCCTGCACGATCTGCGAGCGCATGTCGGACACCTTGAGATGCTCATCGAGGTTGATGCCGAACACCTGGGCGGTTTCGTTCTTGAAGGAACTGCGCACCAGGACATTGCCCCGCAGGACCGGCGAGGTGCCGGAGACATTGGCAAAATCCTTGAGTCCGTTGATCACCCGTTTGGGCTCCTCGACGCCCTCGATGTATTTCAAGCCCTCGCGGTGGCTGACGAGGAAGTCCGAGCCGTCACCGGCTTTCATGCTCCGCATCGTGTCCTGGATCTTATCCTCAACGCGCAGGGCACCATCGGTGCCCAGGATCGTCTTGATGAAGAACTCCTCAAAGCCGGTCGTGGTCGCCTGTGTCACAATGAACAGCCCGACGCCCAGCACGGTGCAGGACAGGCTCATCAGCATGGCGCGCTTCTTTGCGGTGAGGAACCGGAAGGCGATATAGAAGTTCGGCGACATGGACTACGGCAGAATTAGACGCAAAGAGGCGAAGAGACAAAGGGCAGCTCCGCGAAGAACTTGGTGGCGGTACGGTTTGTCATTGCGAGGAGCCCGCGAAGCGGGCGACGAAGCAATCCATCCGGCTGGATCGCCGCACCCGGCTTCGCCGGGCTCGCGATGACAAGGCAAACGGCATCCCTGCGAAGAACTCCGCGGAGTGCGAGCTTCGCGACCTTGGCGCCTTTGCGGTTAAATCCGGGTTCATCCGTGGTTGAGCTGCCTGGCGCCGATGGCGCCGGGCGGGCCCGATGCGTCGGCTACTTGACGACTTCCGTGCTCACGCGGTCGCCGTCGCGGAATTTGTCGAGCTCCTCGACGATCACTTGTTCACTGGGCTCGAGGCCCTTGGTGATTTCCGCGATGTTGAGGCTCACATAGCCGACCTCGACCTTGCGGAGCTGCACGCGACCGTCCTGCACCACATAGACATTGTTCCCAAACAGCGCGCGGCGCGGGATCAGCGCTTTCGCCGCCCGCTGGCCCACCGTGATGTTCACTTCCCCGGTCAGGCCGGGCACGAGCACATCGGCCGGGCACTTGACCTCGAGGTGGATCAGGTAGCGCTGGGTATCGGCCTCGGCCGTGGGCAGGATTTTTATGACCGTGGCATCGTAGGTATCACTTTCGCGGCCCAAGAAGCGGACGTGGGCATTCTGCTGAAGGCGGATATCGGCAAAATCTTCCTGGCTGATCTTCGCCTCCACCGCCCGGCTGGTGGTGATCAGGGTGGCGATGGGGGCGTTGGAATTGATCAGGTCGCCCGGCCGGGCGAAAACCGCCGAGACCACCCCGTCGAACGGCGCGGTGATGGTCATCTTCTCGAGCTGGCGGCGCTTGACCTTGAGGGCGTTTTCAAAGTTGGCGATCTCCTGCTTGTTGGCCACGCCTTCCAGTTCGAGCTTCTGCTCGATCTGCTTCACCAGCCTGCGCTGCTTTTCCAGTTCACCGACCGGATAGTTGCCCGCCTTGGTCAGGCGCTCGAAATTCTCCAGGTTCTCCTTCGCCGACTCCAGATCGAGCTTGATGGCCGAGCCGACGGCAATGCGCTGCTTGGCGGCCTCATAATCCGTCTCCGTCTTTTCAATGTCCAGTTTCAGGTCGCCCGTGTCGATCTGCGCCAGGACCGTGCCGGCGGCCACGGGTTTGCCGGGATCGAGCTCCGATTTAACCAGCCGCCCGCTGATCTCGCTCTTCAGGTCCATTTGGTACTCCGCCTGGACCGTGACACTGCCCGGCACGCTCTTGACCGCAATGCCAGGGATCACCGCGACGACCTTCGCCACCGGTTTCAGAAAGGCCCGCAACCCAAGGACCACCACCACCAGGATGGCCAACCCAATCAGTGCTTTTTTCATTGGTCGTTAAGCTGCGGCAGGTTCGCGAGTGCGGGATCTTCCAGGATCGTCGAAAGAAATTCACTCGTCCGGGTCAGGTAGTCCGCGCGGGCATTGAAGGCCGAGACTTGTGAGAAATAGTAGTTCAGCCTGGCCGCGCTGACTTCGGCATCGGATGCCAGTCCGCGCTTCAGGTCATCCTGCTTCATGTGCAGGCCCGCTTCGCTCGACCCATACACCCGTTCGGCCAGCTCCATCCCCCGGGCCGAGAACCCGAGCTGCTTGAATTCGCTGCGCACTTCGTCGAGCTGGTTCGTGGTTGCATCCTCGATGTTCTGTTCCAATTGCCGGCGGCGCAGCAGGGCATTTTTCACCATGCTCCGGGTGCTGAATCCGTCGAAAATGGACCAGTTGACCTGAATTCCGGCAAAGTAGGTCTCGAGCTGGTAACGGGTCGAGATGTCCGCGGTATAACTCTGCTGGTCCTGGCTCGTGCCCAGCACCATGTTCAGCTTGGGCTTCAGGCGCGCATTCGCGACGGTGTAATTGAACCTTTCGATCTCCAACTGCGAGCGGAGATTGTCGAGGGCATAGGATTTCGGCTCCTTCTGCGAGACGTAGGCGTTCATCAGGCCTTCCAGCCGGTCCTGCGCGGCGGTCACGCTGGGAATCTCGTCGGGCACCTGGCTGTCCTCCAGCACGGCGGTCCCGGTCAGCTTCGCAAGGGTCAGCTTCGCGGTGTGATAGTCTTCCGCCGACTTGTCGGCGGCCAACGTCGCTTGGTCACAGTTTAGGTGCGGCATGAACATGTCGGCGTCCGAGAAGACCTTCTTTTCGTATTTTTCCTGGGCGACGGCGAGCTGGTCCCGGGCAATGGCCAGGTTGAGCTGATCGCGGGCCACGACGGTCTTGGACAGGATCACCGCCATGTAGCGGCTGCGGATTTCCTGCACGAGCAGGCGGTAGGAGTCCGCCGTCTGGCCCTGCGTGATCTTCTGCCGCAGCTCGCCGATCCGCGTGTTGGCCTTCAACTCGCCCCAGTGGTACAGGGGCTGGTTCAAGGTCAGGTTATAGGTCAATTGCTGGGTCTTCAGGAAGCCGGGATGATCCGCCCGGTAATCGCGTTCCAACGGATTGTACTGCAGGCTGCCACCAATTGTAGGCAGCTGGCCGGCACGCGCCGCAATGCGGTCCTGCTCGGCCATCGCATTGTCCAGGTTCCGGAGAATCATGCGCGGCGACTGCTTGATTGCGCTGTCGAGCATGCCTTTGAGTCCTGGGAAAAAGGCCTCGGGCAGCGGGACGGAAACCGGCTGGGGTGTCTGGGCACGGCTGCTGTGCACGAGGCAACCCAAGGTGAGGATCAAGGCAGCGGGGCGAAGGATTCGGAGCATTAAGGGAGGGTGGATTAAGGTAATTCAACCCGCTGTTTTTGCGCTGGGCGGGAGGAGTTTGAATGGACGCCGTGGGGCGGCATCGGTTCCGCAGTGAAAAATCTGAGGCCATCGCGAAGACCGGTCAACGCAAGCCCAAAGTCCCGCGCTCCGACCGGGTCGAGCGCCGGACTTTGGGCGGAGCAGTGAGGCGCCGCGACGATGTCGCGGAGGAGAAGGGAAAAAGGCGCAACGAGGATGGAGTTCAACGGGCGCCGGGAAGGAATCAGAGCAGTGACGCATGCCGACGACACGCAGATGACCATTCGCGCAGGGCAAACCGCTATTTGCGCCATGCAGTGGAGGACGGAGAACGGCAAAAAGGAAACCGGCTCCAAATCGGGGGCTAGCGGATCTGGCATGGCAGACGGTCTTTAGTTGAAGCTTACGTATTCGAGCCGCGCTCATTTCTCCCTCCTTCCTTCTCCCGCGAGACTGCGTCTCGCCCCCTTTCACTTTAAGCGTCACACTCACTCGCGCTCCGCGCTTCCCTTCTCATTTCTCCATCCTCCTTTCTCCCGACGCAGCGCTGTACCCCTCACGATTTCACTTTACTAACGATCCACTGCGTTCCGTTTTGGCTCCATGAGTCAGGATATCGCCAAAGCTAGCCCTTCACCCTTTGCCTTCGCCACTGATCTTTGGCGGCAGCGCGAGTTGCTCTGGCAATTCAGCCTCCGCGAAGTGGAGGTGCGTCATAAGGGCAGTCACCTCGGCCTCATCTGGTCGTTCCTGAATCCGCTTCTGATGTTGGGCCTGTATGTGTTCGTCTTTGGCTATATATTTAAAGGCAGCTTCGGCGTGCTGCCCAATGAGACGCGAGTGGACTTCGCGCTCGGGGTCTTTGTGGGCCTGAGCCTTTTCCAATTTTTGGCAGAAGTCATCGCGATCTCGCCCAATCTGGTCGTGGCGCAACCCAACTTCGTGAAGAAAGTGGTCTTCCCCTTGGAAATCCTGCCCTCGGCCAGCATCATCGCGGCCGCGTTTCACCTGCTGGTTAGCATCAGCTTGGCTCTGTTGGGCATCGCGCTATTCGCGGGCGGCCTCACCGTCGGCGTACTGTGGCTGCCCGTTATCCTGCTGCCAGTAATTCTCCTCGCACTCGGCGTGGCCTGGATCCTTGCCGCCTTGGGCGTTTTTCTGCGGGATCTCAATCAGCTCACATCATTTCTGAACCTCGCCCTGATGTATTCCAGCGCGATATTTTATCCAACGCACAAGATCCCCGCCGCGGCTTGGCAGATCCTGCGTTTCAACCCACTGCTGTTGGCCATCGAACAATCCCGCAATGCCCTACTGTGGAACCTCCCGGTCAATCTCCAGCATCTGGCTTATCTTTATCTGGTCGGCTTCGGGACGTGCTATCTCGGTCAGCTGGTCTTCCGCCGCCTCAAGCCTGCGTTCGCGGATGTGCTTTAGCGCTGCGCTTGGTTCTAGGGTTTAAGTTTTAGGTAGTAAGCTCCCTGAATTTCGGCAGTCAGACCTTCGCTCTCAACCGTCAAAATTCAGCCATCGGCTTTGCAATTTCAGCCTTCTCCCTTTCCCACCTTATCTTTCGGATCCTACTCCCTGCCCCTTGCTCCCTGCTCCAACGCGACCCCCGTCGCGCTCTTCCCTTCTCCTTTCTCCATCCACCATTCTCCAGCGCGCTGCGCGCCTCCCTTCTCCAGCATAGCATGTCCACCTCCCCCACCTTCTGGCTCTGCGGCCTCTCTGGCGCAGGCAAGTCCACCCTTGCCGCCACCTTGACGGCCTCGTTGCGCACCCGGGGAATTCCGGTCCTTGAACTGGATGGCGATGCGCTGCGCTCCGGTGTCAGCCAGGGTCTGGGATTCTCCGCCGAGGGTCGTTTGGAAAATCTCCGCCGGGCCGCCTGCATCGCCCGGCTTGGAGCCCAATCCGGCCTATGCACGGTGGCCTCGTTCATCACGCCGCTGGAAGTCCACCGTCAATTGGTCCGCAACGTGGTGGGAGCGGATAACGTTTCGCTTGTTTACATGGATGCGTCCTTCGCCATTTGCCGGCAACGTGATGTGAAAGGCCTCTATGCCCGGGCCGCCAGCGGCCATGTTCCTCACTTCACCGGCCTGACGGATTCCTTCGAGCCGCCGGCCCGCGCTGACCTGGTGCTGCACACCGGCGGGGAGACGGCGGAGCAATCCGCGGCCAAGTTGCTGGAGTTTGCCCTCGGCCGGCTGGGCTCGATTCAACGTGAGTCACGTCAGCATTCCACAACTAGCTAATGGACGAAGCACCCGCCATTTCAGTTCAAAACGTCAGCAAGGCGTACCGCATCTGGTCAACACCCGCGCAACGGCTGCTGAGCCCAGCCGCTGGGCTCGCACTTTAGGAGTCGCTCGCCCAGACCCTGCCGAAAGACTCGTTCGATCCATTACCGTCAACTGCTCTCTTTTCAGAACCGCTTTGAAGACTGCTTCAGTTCGGCGATATCAAAGTCGCGTCGCGGCCCCGCCATAATAAAAGTATTTTTTCAGCCGGAGGATCGGCTTTTCGATCAGGTGCCAGGACACAACCGCGGCCACGGCACTCATCACGATGCTGAGCCACGCGTAGGTCCAGAGCGATGTAACATGGAGGTACTGGCGGCTGACCATCCAGCGCAGGATGTAACGCATGAAGAAATGGTAGACGTACAGGCCGTAGCTGATCCGGCCGACCATCACCATAAATCGGTTTTCCAGGAATCGTCCGAGCAGGCCCTGGGTCCCGCTGGCGGCGAATGCGATCAGCCCCGTGAAAGCCACCGCCGCCGCCGCAAAAGTGACCACCCCAAACCAAAGATAACCCGCGTAATTGGCATCCATGTCCACCGCGATACGTACCACGGTCAGGATCACCCAGGCTGCTCCACCCGCCATCCCTGCCCGAACCCAGCGGCGAACCGTCCCCGCCCGGCTCGCCGCTTCACTCCAGCCAATGGCCAGCAGCGCCCCCAAGCCCAGTGAGTCGAGACAGCCCAAAAGACTGGCGAACACCAGGGTGTAGGACGCGTTGACCAACGCCAGGGAGAGCTTGTAGAGGAACGCCAAGCCAATCAGGGCCACCAAAAATCGCCGCAGGTACTGGCGCGGGAAGAACAAAACCACCATCGGCCAAAACAGGTAGAACTGTTCCTCCACACTCAGCGACCAGAAGTGGGCCACGGCCCAGAGATTGTCCGTCGGCGGCAGACCGGGGACGTTGAGGCTGTAAGTGACCAAACGAAGCAGATGGACCCGGACCGGGCCGTAGCCTACGGCCACCGCAATTGCGATGGTCAGGTAATAGATCGGGAAAATCCTCAGGGCCCGGCGGACATAAAATGACCGGATGGCGACGGCTTTCCCCGTCAGTTTCCGGCAGTCGATTTCAAGCAGGATTCCGGTGATCAGAAAGCCGCTCAAACAAAAGAACAGCACGACCCCGATGTCACCCCAGCCCACGATTTTCTGCAAAAGCGGCAGGGGGATCAGATGCCCGATGAAGACCGTCGCGACCGCCAGAGCCCTGAGGCCATCCAGTTGGGGATAATAACGTTCACCGGGTGCGGCGGGCAGTTTCTCCAATGGGTTGGACATGCGGTCAGGGTGACGCCGCGGCAAAGCCCCTGCCTTGGCAACCAGAAATCGTACGCCAAAACCGTACCAAGCTTCCTGCTGGACACCGCTCACGGCTTCACCGCGCCCGCGAGGCGAAAGCGAACTGTCCCGCGACCGGAACGAGAAGAGTTGAAGTTGGACTGCAGCCTTCGGGCCGCCCGTTTGTCATCGCGAGGCACGGATAGCGCCATGGCGATCTAGCCATTCGGCAAGCTCATGGCCCCGTGCCCTGTCGAGGGGCTGGACTGCTTCGTCACTTCGCTTCTCGCCATGACAGCATCCGACAGGACTGATTCTTAGATTGCTCTAGCCTTTACTTGCCCAACCACCCAAGGCTTTTTACATCCACTCAATTTTTCCCTTCCATGTCGCCATTCTCTTCGTCGCTGCCGGCATGTCTCTCTGACTCCGAATGAGCGAAGCCCCGGTCATCTCCGTCCAAAACGTCAGCAAGGCCTACCGCATCTGGGAGAGCCCGGCCGCCCGACTGACCGCGCCGTTGCAGGAATCGTTGGGCCGGACCCTGCCGAAGGCGTCGGCTGGCCGCCGCTGGCTGAGCAATCGCGCCCAGGCCAGCTATCGGGACTTCTGGGCGCTGCGGGATGTTTCGTTTGAGGTTCAGCGCGGGGAGAGTGTCGGCATCATCGGGCGCAATGGCTCGGGCAAGTCCACCCTGCTTCAGATCATTGCCGGCACGCTCCAGCCCACGGCGGGGACCGTGCACGTGAACGGCCGGGTGGCGGCGCTGCTGGAGCTCGGCAGCGGCTTCAACCCGGACTTCACCGGCCGCGAGAATGTCTACCTCAACGGTGCGGTGCTCGGTCTTTCCCGCCAGGAAATCGATAACCGTTTCGACCAGATCGCCGCCTTCGCCGACATCGGCGACTTCATCGAGCAGCCCGTCAAGACTTACTCCAGTGGCATGTTTGTGCGGCTCGCTTTTGCCGTGCAGACCGCGGTCGAGCCGCAGGTGCTGATCGTGGACGAGGCGCTCTCCGTGGGGGACGTCTTTTTCCAACAGCGCTGCTACGAGCGGATGCGCCAGCTGCTCGACACCGGAGTCTGCATCGTCTTGGCCTCCCACGACCTGGGGTCCGTGCAGCAGTTCTGCACCCACACCCTGGTTTTCCGCCAAGGCGCGGTCGCCTACCATGGGCCCTCCGCCGAGGCCACCAAGGTTTACTTCCAAATCGAGCAGCAGGAAAAGGTCGCCGCCTTTGCCGCCAATCCCACCCTGGCTCCCGCTCCCACGACTTCACCCAAGCTGTCCGCCGGTAATGCCTCCATCCTCGCTTGGCCAAGCGACGCGGCCGCACCCGAAATCGACGCGGGAAAAGTCATCGGCAACGGCTGGGCCTGCTGCACGACCTTCGCGGTTGGCCGCCCAACCGGCGAGCCCTGCGCCCTGTTTCAGCAGGGCGAAACGATGGCGGTATTCTACGAGTTCGAGATCCTGCGGGACATGGAATTCTGCATCGGCTGCGTCACGATCCGCGACAAGACCACCCAAGCCGTCCACTCCAAGCTCACGCTGCAGGACGGCATCCGCGGGCCGGCCCGCGTGGCCCAGGGCACGCGCCTGCGCTTCCGGCAGGACACCGTCCTGAACCTCGGTTGCGCCGATTACACACTGGATGTCTCGCTGGACATGGTCTCCGCCGATCTCCTCGCGCGCCCCGGCATCACCTACGCCGACTATATGGGGGCGCAGTTGCGGATCTGCGAATTGCATGCCGTCGCCAGTTTCGCCGTGCGTCTGCGGGAGGAAACCGCTCCCTTTCAACTGCTTCATTTTGGCATGACGGGCCTGCCCGGCCACTCCATGATGGAAGTGATCGCACCCGTTGCATGATTCATGCCTTCCCTCCTTCCACCCCACTCCTTCTATGTCGTTTCCTATCCGCGCTCCGGAAACACGTGGCTGATCAATTGCCTGGTCATGCTGCTGGACGGCGTCCGGGGCGAGGCTTACACCCCCTTCAAGCTTTACACCGAACTGCATGGCTCACCGGACGCAGGGTTTCATTTCTGGTGCGAACCGCGCCAGCGACCGGATCAGCCCATCTGCATCAAATCGCATGACGACCTGGGCGCCTTCCGCCGCCGGCATCCTCCGGCGCCGACCGTTTACATCGCCCGTGATGCCCGCGACTCCCTGCTCAGCTACTATTTTTTCCAACAGGCCTATGCCCAGGGGGAGGAACTCGCGACCCGGCGCATCCAAGGGACCGACGTCCTGATCTCCCGGGGAGGCGCCGAGCCCGCGTTCGACCCGAAAGCCTTCGCTGGTTTTCTGCGCCAGGAAGCTCCGGCCTGGGCCGCCCACGTCACCTCCGCCCGGCTGGCCGGCGACGTCTGCTTTCTCACCTACGAGGACTTGATGCGGAACTTCGAATCCAGCCTGCGGCGGGTGGTGGAGCATCTCGAATTGCCGCTCGCCCAATCGTACGAGGAAGCGCGCAAGGTCCACCACGCCGGTTTCCGGGCCGTGTTCTCCGGCAACAATCGCGACTTCTTCCGCCGCGGCCAGACCGGCGATTGGAAAAACTGGTACGAACCCGAACATGCCCGCCTGGTCGATGAACTGGTCGGAAAGGACCTGATCGGGCTGGGCTTTGAACAGGATCCGGCATGGGCCGACCGTTTCACCCCCGCGAACCATTCCAGGAACCCATGAATTCCAATCCTCCAGATGCGGCGGTCCCCGACGTGGTTTATTCCGGCGATTATGCCAGCTTCGCCGAGGCCCGCGCCTGCTCGACCGGCTATGAGGAAGCCGTGATCCTCGAGCGAACGCGGGCCGCCCTGCACAAGGTGGTGCGGGGCGAGGCCGCCTATGAACGCGACTCGGTGACGTTCGAGCAGCTGGATCTGCCGCTGCCGCTGCTGGACATCCTCCACCGCGCCGCAGCCGCGCATGACGGCCGGCTCTCTGTGCTCGATTTTGGCGGTTCGCTGGGTAGCACCTACTACCTGTGCCGGAGCGCCCTGGGTCACCTGTCCCGGCTGGAATGGAGCATCGTCGAGCTGCCGGCGCATGTAGCCTGCGGCCAGCGGGAATTCGCCAATGCCCAACTGAAGTTTTACGCCACGATCGAGGAATGCCTGAAGGACCGCCAGCCGATGGTCCTCCTCCTGTCGGGCGTGCTGCAATACCTGCCGGAGCCATGGGCCTTCCTCCGGGAAACCGCCCGGCATGGCTTCGAGTGGATCATCCTCGATCGCACGCCGTTCATTGACGCGCCCAGGGACCGGCTCACGGTCGAAACCGTCTCGCCCCGGATCTATCCCGCCTCCTATCCGGCCTGGTTTTTCAGCCGGCCCCGGCTGGCCGGGCACTTGCCGGAGGGTTACGAGCTTGTCGTCCAGTTTGACGCGATTGACCGTCAGCTCCTCGATGGCGTTGAGCTCACCTTCAAAGGCTTGGCCCTGCGCCGGACCCCATGAGATATTTCTGCACCTATTTTGACGCCCATTACCTCACGCGCGGCCTGGCGCTGCACCAGTCGTTGGCGGCCCAGGCGGGAGAATTTGAACTGGTGGTGCTGTGCATGGACCAGGAGACGGAAACTCTCCTGAAAAAAAAGGCCCTGCCTCATGTCCGGCTGCTGCCCGCCGCCGAACTCATCGGTGAATATCCCCGCCTCGCCGCCGCGCAATCCGACCGGAGCAAACTGGAATTCTATTTCACCTGCACCTCCTGGCTGATGCGCCATCTGCTGCCGCAGATCCCGGCCGGCGAATTGCTTACCTACCTGGACGCCGACCTGTATTTCTTCAGCTCGCCCCAGCCGATCTATGACGCGATCGGCACCGCCTCCGTGGCGATCACGCCACACCGGTTTCCGCCGGCGCTCGTCCATCTGGAGCGCTACGGGAAATTCAATGTCGGCTGGGTTTCCCTGCGCCATGATGCCACCGGCCCGGCCTGCGCCGCCGATTGGTCGGAGAAATGCGCCGACTGGTGCTTCAACCTCCTGGAGAAGGACCGCTATGCCGACCAGAAGTACCTCGACACCTGGACCGCGCAATTTCCCAGCACGGTCAGCCTGGATGATCCCGGCGTGAATGTCGCGCCCTGGAACATCAAGGACTGCACCCTCACGGCCAGCCCGCAGGGCGTCCGCATCAACGGACAACCGCTGATCTTCTATCATTTCCACGCCTTGGTGCATCTGGGCCGGCAGCTCTACGATCCGAGCCTGAACAAGTACGACGCCACGCTGACGCCCGGGCTGCGCGACCTTGTTTACCAGCCCTACCTGAAGCTGCTCCAGGATGACACCGGCACGGGTGGGACGCCCGATGTACTGCCACCGGCCCGGGCCGACGATCCTCGCAGCGAACTGGTCGTGCATCATCTGCTCGCCCGCCTCCAGGCTTCCGAGCTCGACCGGGCCCAGCGGCTGGTAGCCATTGAAATCAACCGCGAGGCCTTCGAGCTGGCGCTCCAGGAAGCGCAGGCCGCCACCGAGCAGACCATCGGGTACCTGCGTATCGTTGAAAAAGACCGCGACCTGGCCCGGGCCGATCAGCAGCAGACAATCGCCTACCTCCGCTCCGTCGAAAAGGACAGTGCGGACCGCCTCGCCTCCATCCAATTTTATCAGGATAAGCTCAAGACCGCCTACGCCGACCTCGAGCGCAACGTGGTCTACCTGAAGACGCTGGAGGCCGAGATCGCGGCGCACATCAAGGTTGGTGCCGACAAGGACGCCATCATCGCCAGCCTCCACGCCCAGCTTCGCGCGGCCAGCGAACGTCCGGCGGCGGGTTCATGAGATATTTCTGCACAAGCCTTTCCCTTGCCGATCTGCCCCAAGGCCTCGCCCTGCACCGCAGCCTGCAGAACCACGCCGGGGAATTTGGACTGGTGGCGCTCTGCCTGGATGAAGCGGTGGAGGCCGACCTGCGATCCCGCGTACTCCCCGAGGTCCGCCTGCTACCGATCAATGAATTGACGGGACGCCATCCCGCACTGGCCGCCGCCCGGTCGGACCGGACCGGACTGGAATTTGCCCTGACCTGCAAATCCTGGCTGCTGCTGCATCTCCTGCCGCAGACTCCGGCCGGCGAACTCCTCACGTACCTGGAGGCCGACCTGTATTTCTTCAGCCCTTTGCGGCCGGTCTACGACGAAATCGGCGCCGCCTCGGTGGCGATCACGCCATTTCGTTATCCCGCCTCCCTCGCCCATCTTGAGCGCCACGGGAAATTCAATGCCGGCTGGGTCTCCCTGCGCCATGACGCCACCGGCCTGGCCTGTGCCGCCGATTGGGCGGAAAAATGCGCCGTCTGGTGTTTCACCCTGCTCGAGTCCGTCCGCTACGCCGAACAAAAATACCTGGACGCATGGAGCACCCAATTTCCCGGCACGGTCTGCCTGGCCCATCCCGGTGCGAACGTCGCGCCCTGGAACATCAAGGACGCCACCATTACCTCGGACAAAGCGGGAGTCTTCATCAACCGGCACCCGCTGATCTTTTATCATTTTCATGCCCTGACCCATCTGGGCGGGCGGCTCTACGATCCCGGGCTGCATGCCTACGATCTCGTGCCAGCTGACGCTGTCCGCGAGCACATCTATCTGCCCTATCTACGCCAACTCGGCGGCGCCGCGGCCGGCTCCCAAGATGAACCGGACATCGTGCCCCCCTCGCACGCCGGCGATCCGCGCTGCGGCCCGGCCGTGTCCCAGCTGCTGGAACAATTGCGCACCGCCGAACGCGATCGCGCGGCGTGCGTGCTGGCCCTGGAGAAAAACCGCGCCGCCGCCCGTCTGCTGCTCGAAGACGGCCGCGAGGCCGCGGCGAGATCGGCCCGCTATGTCCGGGAACTCGAGCAGGAACGCGATGAACAGCGCCAGGCCCTCCTTTCGCAACAGACCAAACTCAAGAAGGCCTACACCGATCTGGAGCGCAATGTCGCCTACCTGAAAAAACTGGAAACCGAGATCGCGGCGCATGCGCAGTTCGACTCCGACCGGGAAGCCCACATCGCCAATCTCCACGAACAGCTGGCGCGTCCGAGTGCCGGCCCGGCGGCGCTCAACCACGAGGAATACCGGGCTGTGCTGGAGCCGTATGCGCGCCAGATCCGCCGGCTGGTGGTGGCCCGGTTTCATCCACACCTGCTGCCTCAGATTCTCTGGTTTTCAACGCTGGGCACCACGGTCGAGGTGCTCGCGAGCCCGCCGGAATATACCTCGGCCCCGCGGGGCCCGGTGCAGTTCCGGAAGGAAACCATCTGGGAATGGCTGGGGCAAATGGACAGCCTGTTCAGCGAGAAAGCCTACCTGCGGGCCCATCCGGATGTCGCGGATGCCGTCGCCAACGGCGCGCTGCCCAGCGGGTGGGAACATTACCAACTGTTCGGCCAGGCCGAGGGCCGGGACCCGGGCCCGGCCGGCTATTGCGCTGGCCTGGCGGAAGTCGATGCCGTCGCCTTCGACAGTGCGGATGCGGCCCTCGTCATTCCCTGTTTGATCGGGCGCCTCCAGCCCCACCACCGGATCTTCATCAGCAGTTGCTTCAATCCGGCCACGCCCTGGCTGCCGCGCGACACGAACCAAACCGCCATCCTGGGCGATGTCCTGGTGTGCGAGCGGCCGCCAAAAAGCTGGCTGGGACCGCTCCTGCCCGCCAAGACCCGCTCCGTTGGCTGGACCCCGCCCGAGCCGCAGGAGGTTTATCCCCCGCTGTCGGCCCAACTCGCCGAATGGCCGACGATCTCGGTCGTGACGGTCAGCTACAACCAGGCCGCCTATCTCGAGGAAACCATCCGCTCGGTCCTCGATCAGAATTATCCCAACCTCGAGTACATCATCGTGGATGGCGGTTCCACGGACGGATCCGTCGAGATCATCCGGAAATACGCCAGCCGCCTGAAATGGTGGGTCAGCGAAAAGGACCAGGGTCAATCCCACGCCCTGAACAAGGGCTTTCAGCACGCCACCGGCCGCATCCTGACTTGGCTGAACAGCGACGACCGGCTGGCACCGGGCAGCCTTTACACGGTCGGTCAGGCGTTTCTGCTGCACACCACGGACATGGTCGTCGGCCGCTGCGCCCGGGTCGCAGATCAAGCCGCCGTGCCGCATCATATTCATCGCTCCTACCTGCCGATGGGCCCGATCCAGCAACTGTCCCTGGGCGATCTGCTCGATCTCGACCGCTGCTGGCTGCCGGGGTGCTTCTTCCACCAGCCGGAAGTGTTCTTCACGCGAGATATCTTCGACCGTGCCGGCGGCCTGGTGCGGGAGGATCTTTACTACAGCATGGACTACGACCTGTGGGTGCGCATGGCCAAGGCCGGCGCGAAGATCTTTGCGCTGCCGGAAATCCTCGCCCTCTTCCGCGAGCACCCGAACCAGAAGACCGGCGGTCCCGACGTCCCCTACCTGCCCGAATTGCGCGCGGTCAACGCGGCCCATCACGCCGAGGTCGCCGCAGCGGTTTCACCCCAACCGGGAACCATTAATTAACCACGAATGAACATGAAGGGGCATAAATGGGGAATCGAGCCGGGTGGGCGGCCACGTCCCGTGCCCGCATTTCCCGGCGTCGCTCTCGACCCACCTCCGATTGCTTTCTGGTTCCGCCCGCCGACTCCATGCGGGCACGGGACGTGGCTGCCCACCCGCGGGCCGCTTGATGAACATAATTTGAAAACACCCCCGGCTCATCCGCTTCCGGATTCGCGTCCCTTCGTGTTCCTTCGTGATTTCATCCTGCTCGCCTCCGCCTGACCACCATGCCTCCTGCCTCCGACTCATTTCAGGCCTGGATTGACCAACTCCCCAACTGGCGGGGCTGGCTTCAGCTCTCGCCGGAGCGGGCCTATATGCACACGGAGGAGGACTATAACAGCCAGTATGGCGTCACCCCCGCCGATCCCGCAGAAGGCGAGGGCCTGTGCAATCTGCTGAAGAGCCACCAGGTCGATACGCGCGGGCCAGCCCTGGAGATCGGCTGCGGCACGGGTTACCTCACCTTCGGGGTCGGCCAACATTACCCGGGTCCGGATTTTCTGATCACGGACCCGTCCCCGGCCTTCCTCCGCCTGACCCAAAGCCAGTTCGACGGGCACGCCGGATTTCCCACGCGCCGGCACTATGCCGTGCTCAATGCCGATGATCTCGGCCAGCTGCCGCCGGAGATGTTTTCCGTCATCGCCCTCCGCTCGACCCTGCACCACATCCTGCGGGTGGACGACTTCATCGCCGCCTGCGCCCGCTCCCTGCGGCCGGACGGCGCCCTGATCATGGGGGCGGAACCGTGCGAGAGCGGTTATGTCCTCATGGCCTCGGTGGCCCAGTTCATCCCCGTGGCGCTCCGCGCCGCCGGCGTTGATATGCGCCCCGAATGGACGCGTCAGCTCGCGGATTTCACCGACACCGTCAGATTCAGCTGCATCCGGGACCTCGACAAGACCGAGGCCGAGGACAAGCACCTGTTCGATCCCCACCAGTTGGGCGAACTGGCCGCCGCGCATGGCCTGCACCTGCGATTCCTCCCCACCGCGGCCTTCCGCGACTACGCGCCCCCGTTTGCGCGCGGCTTCAAGGGATTCACCGATTTCTTCTTCCTCTACCTCCAGGCCTGCATGCGATTCGATGCCGAGTTTCAGGAGCTGGTCCGAAAACACCTGAAGGACCAGCTCAAGTATATCGACGACTGCTACCGCAGTCATCCCGGTCCGGCCATGACCGGGGTGTTCATCCTCAAGAAGGGCCCCGCAAAAAATTGAGCGCGATAATCAGGATGATGGCACCCTTGGTCATTGCGAGAAGCCCGCGAGCGGGCGACGATACAATCCATCCGGCTGGATCGCCACACCCGGCGGAGCCGGATTCGCGATGACATGACAAACGGCATCGCGACCGAAAAACGCGGCCGGATTTTTCAGCTGGCCATGTCTCATATAACTCCTTCCTTTTGACTGTTTTTCCGGCGCCATCCTGACGCGGCTTGAGCGGCCATCACCCGATGCAATTGAGCTTAACGTCAGGATCCGGCTCTCCCGCGATGCCCATGAGATATTTCTGCACCCTCCTTGACCCCAACAACCTGACCCGCGTCCTGGCGCTGCACCGGTCCCTGCTGGACCAGGCCGGGGAATTCGAGCTGGTGGTGCTCTGCCCGGGTCAGGAGATGGAAAAAATCCTGAAGGAACGGGCGCCCGCCCACGTCCGTCTGCTGCCGATGGCGGAATTAACCGTGCAGTATCCCCGCCTCGCCGCCGCCCAAAACAACCGGACCGGGCAGGAATTTCATCTCACCATCAAATCCTGGCTGATGCGGCATCTGCTGCCGCAGATTCCGGCCGGCGAACTGCTCACCTACCTGGAGGCAGACCTGTTTTTCTTCAGCTCGCCCCAGCCCATCTACGACGGGATCGGCCACGCCTCCGTGGCGATCACACCCTACCGTTACCCGGCCTCCCTCACCCATCTGGAGCGCTACGGAAAATTCAATCCCGGCTGGGTCTCGCTTCGCCACGACGCCACCGGTCTCGCCTGCGCCGAAGACTGGGCCGGAAAATGCGCCGATTGGTGCTTCAACCTCCTGGAGAAGGATCGCTATGCCGACCAGAAGTACCTCGACACCTGGAGCGCGCAATTCCCCGGTACCGTCAGCCTGGATGATCCCGGCGTAAATGCCGCGCCTTGGAACCTCAAGGGTGCCACGATCGCCCCAGGTAAAGCGGGCCCCCGGATCAACAAGCGGCCGCTGATTTTCTATCACTTTCACGCCCTGGCCCATTTGGGCGGCCAGCTCTACGACCCGGGCCTGCACAAGTATGACGCCACCCTGACGCCCGGCCTGCGCGAACTCGTATATCTGCCGTACCTGAAACTGCTGCAAAGTGACACCGACCCGGCCGGGACTCCTGACGTGCTGCCATCCTCCATTGCCGCGGATCCGCGCAACGAACCGGCCGTGCATCATCTGCTGGCTCGCCTGCAGGCTTCGGAACTCGAGCAGGCGACTTATCTCGCCGACATCGAGCAGAACCGGCTGGCGTCCGCGCGCGCCGTCGAGGAAGCCCGCTCCACCACCAGGGAGACGGTCAGTTACCTGCGTGAGGTCGAAAAGGACCGGGACAAGGCGATTGTCACCACGAGCGAGACCGTCGGTTACCTGCGGGAAGTCGAGAAAGACCGGGCCGAACAGCTCAAATCGATCCATTTTTATCAGGACAAACTCAAGATCGCCTATGCCGACCTGGAGCGCAATGTGGCCTACCTCACGATGCTGGAGGCCGAGATCCAGAAGCACATCAAGGCAGGAGCGGAGAGGGACACCCAGCTGGCGGGGCTGAACGACCAGCTGCGAACGGCTCACGAACAGTTGCAGCGAGTCCCGGCCGGACCCACGGCCGATTACGAGGGCATCCGGCAGGCGTTTGAGCCCTATGCCCGCACCCTGCGAAAAGTCGTGGTAGCCCAGTATCATCCGCGACTGCTGCCTCAGATCCTCTGGCTGTCGGCCTTGGGTGTCAGTGTCGAAGTCTTCGCCAGCCCGCCGGACTATGCCAAGGGCCGGCAGGGGCTGGTCCGCTTCTGGCAGGAATCGCTGTGGGAATGGCTCGGCCAGATCGACAGCCTGTTCAACGAGAAGGCCTACCTGCTGGCCAATCCGGACGTCGGCGACGCGGTCGCCCGGGGATTATTGCCCGGCGGCTGGGACCATTTCATGTTGTTCGGCCAGCGGGAAAACCGGAGCCCCGGCACGCCGAACTACTGCTCTGGCCTCGCGGAATTCGAAGCCATCTTCTTCGACGGATCCAACGCCAACCAGGTACTACCCTGCCTCCTCGGCCGGCTGCAGCCCCACCACAAGCTTTTCATCAGCGGCTTCTCTCCTGCCAGCACCTGGCTGCCACCCGACAGCGCCCGGACCACAATCCTCGGCGACCTGCTGGTCTGCTACAAACCGCCGCAAACCTGGCTGGGGCCGCGTCTGCCCGACCATCTGCTCTCGGTCAACTGGCCGCTCGTCCGGGCGCAGGATGTGTACCCTCCGCATCCGGCCCAACCGGGCGAATGGCCGACGATCTCGGTCGTGACGGTCAGCTACAACCAGGCCGCCTATCTCGAGGAAACCATCCGCTCGGTCCTCGATCAGAATTATCCCAACCTCGAGTATATCATCGTGGATGGCGGTTCCACGGACGGATCCGTCGAGATCATCCGGAAATACGCCAGCCGCCTGAAATGGTGGGTCAGCGAAAAGGACCAGGGTCAATCCCACGCCCTGAACAAGGGCTTTCAACACGCCACCGGCCGCATCCTGACTTGGCTGAACAGCGACGACCGGCTGGCACCGGGCAGCCTTTACACGGTCGGTCAGGCGTTTCTGCTGCACACCACGGACATGGTCGTCGGCCGCTGCGCCCGGG
>Ga0316218_1002224_pt1 | contig 18475 bp, 19 predicted proteins | sample TBH18003metaG_FD_203634 | JGI IMG/M metagenome (GOLD analysis project Ga0316218, IMG submission 203634) | Freshwater microbial communities from Trout Bog Lake, Wisconsin, USA - TBH18003 | ecosystem: Environmental > Aquatic > Freshwater > Lake > Hypolimnion/Profundal zone | place: USA: Wisconsin...
CAGCCTATTTGCATGTGTGTACTAATGAAACAATGAGCGGTGTTGAGTTTGATGGTCTCCCTGATAGCCATGGTGTTCCTATTGTGGCTGATATGTCATCACATATACTGTCCCGTGTCATCGATGTTAGCCAATATGGTGTCATCTACGGTGGTGCGCAGAAAAATATTGGTCCAGCAGGATTGTGTATTGTCATTGTGCGGGAAGACTTGCTGGATCGTGCTTCACCGCTAACCCCGGCAGTATTTAACTGGAAAGCACAGGCGGAAAATCATTCAATGATTAACACTCCTGCAACCTATAGTATTTATATTGCGGGCTTGGTGTTTGAGTGGTTAATCGCTGAAGGTGGCGTGGCGGCTATAGAGCAGAAAAATATTGCTAAAGCAAAGTTGCTTTATGATTATATTGACCGTACTGAATTTTATGCCAATCGTGTAGCGGTTAAAAATCGTTCACGTATGAATATTCCATTTTTCTTAGCTGACGAGCGCTTGAATGATGCGTTTTTAAAAGGTGCGGAAGCTCAAGGTTTACTTCAACTGAAAGGCCATCGAAATGTTGGTGGTATGCGAGCTAGCATTTACAATGCAATGCCAATTTCAGGCGTTGAAGCCTTGGTATCTTATATGCAGCAATTTGAATCTACATATTCATAATGTCAGAACAACTTAAACAACATCGCGACCAAATCGATGCCATTGATGAGCAGGTGTTAAAACTTGTCAATGAGCGCGCTAAACTTGCACGACATATCGGTAGTTTAAAAAATGATGGTGTAATCTATCGACCTGAGCGCGAAGCGCAGGTGTTAAGGCGCTTGCAGGCTAGTAATGCGGGGCCACTTTCGAATGAAGCTGTCAGTAATGTATTTCGTGCAGTGATGTCTAATTGCCGTGCATTGGAAAAAGAACTGTCCATTGCCTTTTTAGGCCCACTTGGAACCTACAGTGAAGAAGCTGCGCTTAAGCAGTTTGGTCTTGGTTGCAGTGCGGTGGTTTGTGGCTCGATTGATGAAGTGTTTCGTACAGTTGAAGCTGGACAAGCTGATTATGGCGTGGTGCCAGTTGAAAACTCCACTGAAGGCGCTATTGGGTTAACACTGGATTTATTGCTGGCGAGCCCATTAAAAATTTGCGGTGAAATATCTTTACCTATTCACCATTGCTTGCTTTCTAGCCAAACTGATATTAGCAAGATCAGTCATATTTTTTCACACGTACAATCACTTGCGCAGTGCCATGAGTGGTTGAACCATATGATGCCTAACGCAACGCGTGAGGCGGTGACAAGCAATGCGCGTGCCGCACAGATGATTCATGATTTAGTTGCAAGTGAAGATACGTTTGCAGCAGCGATAGCCAGTAAGCGTGCAGCAGAGCTGTTTAACCTCAATGTGTTGGCTGAAAATATTGAAGATGACGCCAAAAATACCACACGATTCTTAGTGATTGGTCAGCACGATGTTGCGGCCTCTGGTACGGATAAGACGTCATTGGTAATGACCACTAAAAATAAACCTGGCGCGATGATCGACTTATTAGAGCCTCTATCTCGGCATGGCGTCAGCATGACCAAGCTGGAGTCGCGTCCATCTAAGCAGAATCTTTGGGATTATGTATTTTTTGTCGATATTGAAGGTCATCAAACTGATGTACATGTGCAGGCTGCCTTGCAGGACTTGCAAACGCGGGCATCATTTCTCAAGGTGTTGGGTTCGTATCCAGTCGCAGTGATTTAAATAAGGTTTTGTATGACTTCACCTAGCTTATCTAGTTTAGCTCCAGATTATATTCGTGCGATTAAACCTTACCAAGGTGGTAAGCCTATTAGTGAGCTTGCGCGTGAAATGGGGCTTAATGAGGCCGATATCGTCAAGTTAGCTTCTAATGAAAATCCGCTAGGCATTAGTCCTAAAGCGCAAATGGCAATTGATGATGCGTTGTTTGATGTAGCGCGTTATCCAGATGGTAATAGCTTTGCGTTGCGTGCAGCAGTTGCAGAAAAATTCAATGTTTCACATCAGCAGATTGTGTTTGGCAATGGTTCCAATGACATTTTAGAGCTGGTAGCACGCGCCTTTTTGCATACAGGTTGTGAGGTCATATACTCGCAACATGCATTTGCAGTATATGCTTTAGTCACGCAAGCTGCTGGGGCTACTGCAGTAGTGGTGCCAGCTGTTGGTTACGGGCATGATCTTGACGGCTTTTTACAAGCCATTACGCCTAAAACGCGCTTAATCTTTATTGCCAACCCTAACAACCCGACAGGGACACTAATCGATAAAGAGATATTGCACGCGTTTTTAGAGCAAGTGCCTAAGCACGTGCTGGTCGTGTTGGATGAAGCTTATGATGAGTATTTATCTGCTGCGCATAAATCTGAGGCCATTGATTGGTTAAGTGAGTTTGATCGTTTGATTATTTCAAGGACATTCTCTAAGGCCTATGGACTTGCTGGGTTACGCGTAGGTTTTGGATTAATGCATCAGGATGTAGCCGCAATCCTAGATCGAGTGCGCCAGCCATTTAATGTCAATAGTATTGCGCAAGCAGCTGCAGTGGCGTCTTTGGCTGACGATGACTTTGTACGTCGTAGTTATGCCTTAAATCAAGCTGGTATGGCGCAATTGACACAAGGCCTTGAAGCTATTGGCCTAGACTATATTCCATCAAGCGCTAACTTTGTCAGTTTTGCTGTTGCAGAGGCAGCTTTAGTGAATCAAAAGTTACTGCAAAAAGGCGTTATAGTGCGTCCAATTGCCAATTATGAAATGCCTAATTTCCTGCGCGTGAGTGTGGGTTTATTCAGTGAAAATGCGCGTTTTTTAATCGCACTTACAGAAATATTGAACAACAAATAAGATATGACTAATCAGCCAACTTCTAAGCACGAGAATCTAAACTACGAAAAGCTAGCCACGGATGATGTGCGTATTCGTGATATCAAAACTTTGATTACCCCATTGGATTTGCTTAGTCGACTGAAAGAAAGTCCTGCATCAACGCAGAACATTATCAAGACGCGTGCAGCTATTCATAATATATTACATCAGACCGATGATCGATTACTTGTCATTATTGGACCATGTTCAATCCATGACAGCGATGCTGGCTTGGAATATGCGCGACGCTTAATGGACGCTAGAAAGAGATTAAGTGTAGACCTAGTGATTGTGATGCGCGTTTATTTTGAGAAGCCTCGTACGACTGTAGGTTGGAAAGGATTGATTAATGATCCGCATCTGGATGGAAGTTATCAGATTAATGAAGGCTTAGCCTTAGCGCGAAAATTCTTGTTAGATGTGAATGAGCTAGGGATGCCAGCTGGCGCGGAATTTTTAGATACAATCACGCCGCAATACATTGCTGACTTGGTCAGTTGGGGTGCCATTGGAGCGCGTACAACGGAATCACAAGTGCATCGTGAGCTCGCTTCAGGCTTGTCTTGCCCAGTAGGCTTTAAGAATGGTACGGATGGGAATGTCCGTGTGGCGATTGATGCAATTAAAACTGCGCGAAGCCCACATCACTTTCTCTCAGTGACTAAAGAAGGGCAATCTGCAATTATATCAACCGCAGGCAATGATGATTGCCATGTGATTCTTCGTGGTGGGAAACTACCAAATTTTGACGCGGTTAGTGTTGAGGCTGCCTGTACAAAGCTTTCCTCTGCAGGTTTAGTGCCAAGCTTGATGATAGATTGCAGTCATGGCAATTGTCAAAAGCAGTATTTGCTTCAAAAAGAAGTTGCACAGGATGTGGCAACACAAATAGCCGCAGGAGATATTCGCATTATGGGCGTCATGGTGGAGTCTCATCTTAATGAGGGTCGCCAAGAACATAGTATAGGTGAGTCCTTAGCATATGGACAATCGATTACGGACGCTTGCTTAGGTTGGGACGATTCGGTTGAGGTGCTTAATATGTTAGCAGCGGCAGTAAGAGAGCGTCGCCAAAAATCTAAATAATGTCAGATAGAGCGGTTTACAGACGATCTATCATGAATTTACGTAGTGATTAATAAGTAAGTTAGCGGTTATGGTGAAATGAAAACAAGTGCAAAATTGTATTCACGTTGTAGCACTTTTAGCAGCAACGAATACAATAACTTACTTAAAAGGAATTTATCATGTGGACTACACCAGCAGCTACAGAAATGCGTTTTGGCTTTGAAGTAACTATGTACGTAATGAATAAATAATTAGCATAAAAGCTAAGTAAATAAAAAGGCTGCCGCAAGACAGCCTTTTTTTATGAAAATAAACAAGTTTTTGAATCGTAGAGAGTTATGCATATACATGTATTAGGCGCCGGTGCCGGCGGTGGTTTTCCACAGTGGAACTGTAATTGTTTTAATTGTGATGGCTTACGTAAGGGCACTATCAAAGCGACAAAGCGGACCCAATCGTCAATCTGTGTCAGCAGCGACGGTGTAAATTGGGTGTTGTTTAATGCCTCACCTGATGTATTGCAGCAGATTCAAGACTTTGCACCATTACAACCTGGTCGCGCTATACGCGACAGTGGTATACAGGCAATCGTGTTAATTGATGCACAAATTGACCACACTACAGGCCTTTATATGTTGCGTGAAGGCTCAGTAAAGCGTGAAATCTATTGTACTGATATGGTCTACGGTGACCTGACATCAGGAAATCAAGCGTTGAACATTCTAGGTTTTTACTGTGGTATTAACCACCATAATGTTCCTATTGATGGCAAAGACAGTTTTACAATTCCCAGTGTACCAAACCTTAAATTTACCGCAGTGGCATTAAAAAGTGCTGCGCCGCCATATTCACCCCACCGCAATGACCCTCACCCAGGCGACACAATAGGCGTGCTTATTGAAGAAATTAGCACTGGTAAAAAGTGCTGGTATTCACCTGGATTAGCAGAAATTGAACCACATTTGCCAGCGTTGATGAATCAAGCGGATTGTATTATGGTTGACGGCACTTTTTGGACTAATACCGAGATGATTGATCTTGGTTTGATGACCAAAACAGCACGTAGTATTGGACATAATCCGCAATCTGGCCCTGGTGGCATGATAGAAAAGTTAGATGAATTTGGTAAGGTTCGCAAAGTGCTGATCCACATCAATAATACCAATCCAATTTTAAGGGAAGATTCTGCAGAACGTGCCGAGCTTACTCATCATGGGATTGAAGTAGCTTTTGATGGCATGGATATTATTCTTTAGGAGAGAGCAATGAATGCAATGACGAATCAAGATTTACCGTGGACACGTGAAGAGTTTGAAGATAAATTGCGGGAAAAAGGGAAGGGTTATCATATATACCACCCGATACACGTCATGATGTACGAAGGTAAGATGACGAAACAGCAGTTGCAATGCTGGGTAGCCAATCGCTTTTATTATCAAATCGCAATTCCGCAAAAAGACGCAGCTATTTTATCTAACTGTCCAGATAAAGAAGTACGTAAAGAATGGATTGTCCGCATTACTGACCATGATGGAGTTGGTGACCAAGTAGGGGGTATTGAGGCTTGGATTCAATTAGGTCAAGCCGTAGGCTTAAGCCGTGATGATGTGACTTCGTTTAAGTTTCTAAGTCCAGGTGTAAAGTTTGCTGTTGATGCCTACGTAAATTTTGCGCGTCAGCGTCCTTGGCAAGAGTCTGTTTGCTCATCATTAACTGAATTATTTGCACCACATATTCATCAGCAACGTATTAGCTCATGGCCGAGCATGTATCCATGGATTAATGAAGACGGTTTGGTCTACTTTAAAAAGCGTTTAACCGAAGCGCGTCGTGATGTTGAGCAAGGACTAAGTGTGACCTTGGACTACTTCAGCACTTCACGTGAGATGCAGTTAAAAGCTTTAGATATTCTGCAGTTTAAACTTGATGTGCTGTGGGTCATGGCCGATGCCATTATGCTTGCATGTACTGATATTAAGGTTGAAGGCAAAGATTATTTGCGCCAACCTGTGATAAATTTTAACTAAAATAAATTCTAGTCAAAGGTTAAACGTTATGGAGCAAATGCAGATTAATACGTCAGCAAGTTCATTAATACTTAATGAAGACGTTTATGGCTTAGCATTTCACCATCGTTTTCAGTGGGAAGAAGCACAGCAAAGCTATGTGATTCTCTTCCCAGAAGGTATGGTGAAGTTGCATGGTGGGGCTGGAGAAGTTATTAAGCGTGTCGATGCAAAAAGGACAGTTGGTGATGTTGTAGCAGACTTGAAAGCAACCTTTCCTGATGCAGTAAACATTGAACCGGAAATTATCGGAATGTTTGAGATGGCGGTTGCCAAAGGCTGGTTACGCAAAGTGGAATGATTAAAGCAGTAATTATTTTAAGCGTTGGTTGCAAAAAGTTTTAAAATTTAGGAGTAGTAAAATGACACAAGCATCTTTGGGTGAATCAGCCGTACAAAAAGTCGTACATGCGCAACAAAATAATGGTGTTTCGGCTTCTTCTACAAATACTCAGCCATTATGGTTGCTTGCTGAAGTCACCTATCGCTGCCCTTTACATTGCGCGTTTTGTTACAACCCTACCGATTACGATAAGCACACGCAAAATGAGCTCTCTACAGAGCAGTGGATACAGGCTTTACGTGATGCGCGCAAACTCGGTGCGCTTCAGTTAGGCATATCTGGAGGCGAGCCATTGTTGAGAGACGATATTGAAGAGATTGTCGTTGAGGCTAATAAGCTAGGTTATTACAGTAATTTAATTACGTCAGGCGTGGGTCTCACTGAAAAGCGTATTCAGGCTTTCAAAGACGGTGGTTTAGACCATATACAACTGTCAATGCATGATATCAGTGAAGAAATTAATAACTTCATTACGAATACCAAAACGTTCGAATTAAAGAAAAAAGTAGCCGCTATGATTAAAAATCATGGCTACCCGATGGTGTTAAATGTAGTCATACACCGCTACAACATTGGTCATGTGAAAGAAATTTTAGAGATGGCAGAGGCCCTTGGTGCTGATTATATCGAGTTAGCCAATACCCAATATTACGGGTGGTCTTTGGTCAATCGCAGTCAGTTAATGCCGACCAAAGAGCAGGTTGATGAGGCTGAGGCGATTACCAATGCTTTTCGTGCTAATCCAAACAATAAGATGAAGATCTTTTTTGTGGTGCCTGATTATTTCTCAGATCGCCCGAAGAAATGCATGAATGGTTGGGGCGAGGTGTTTATGATTGTGACTGCCAATGGCGATGTGCTTCCATGTCATTCAGCCCGAGTGTTACCCAATATGCAATTTCCAAATGTGCGTGATAATGGGTTGGAATACGCTTGGAAGGAATCACCAGCATTTAATCAATATCGTGGCGATGACTGGATGAAAGAGCCTTGTCGCAGTTGCTCTGAAAAAGCCAATGATTTGGGTGGTTGTAGGTGTCAAGCATTCTTACTTACTGGTGATGCCGAAACTGCTGATCCAGTATGTACTAAGTCGCCTCATCATCACCTAATCACACAGGCTATTGAAGACTCTAAAAATCCTGTATTAGTATCGAAACCTATCGTATTTCGTAATGATAAAAATTCTAAGAAAGTCATCGCTGGTGAGTTTGATGATCGGGTAGCAGAATTTCACTCTTTACCTTAACACAACCAATTTTACATTAGGCTTAGCGTGTTTAAGTATCACATGCTAAGCTTATTATGTTTAAATGAAACGCGCGAACAACTTAAGTTTTGCGTGTTTTTTTTGAGGTAATATATTGAAATATCCATCATCCCCACTAGTTTTGTCTATTGTATTGGCAAGCTTAGCTGCGATTGCCCCATTTGCAATCGATACTTACTTACCCGCATTTCCAATATTAGAAACCTCATTAAATGCTAACTCACTAGAATTGCAGCAAAGCCTGACATTCTATTTACTCCCTTATGCACTCATGACTTTGTGGCATGGGGCAATTTCAGATTCTATTGGCCGACTGACCACCATTAAGTGGGGGTTGGGAATATTTGTACTTGCTTCTATTGGATGTGCTTTCGCTCCGAATGTAGAGACTCTATGGTTTTTCCGTGCACTCCAAGGCCTCTCAGGCGGCGCCGGAAACGTTGTGGCACGTGCTATGGTGCGCGATCTTTTTGAGGGCGCACAGGCTCAGCGCGTAATGGCGACGGTACAAATGCTCTTTGGTATTGCGCCTGCAATTGCACCGGTGATTGGTGGTTGGTTGCTCGGTATCCATTGGCAGGCCATTTTTATATTTTTAGCTTTATACGCAGGATTTAGTTTGTGGGCAGCGCTAAAATATTTACCAGAAACGATGCCTAAGTCAAAGTGCGTCCCTTTATCTGCAAAACAAGTACTTAAAGATTACCGCATTATTTTCGGAGATAAGGAGTTTAACTATGTAGCGTTTGCACTGGGTGCAAATTTTGCTGGTTTTTTTGTTTATGTCCTAGCCAGTCCAGTTTTTTTGGTAAAGCATTTAGGGCTTAGTGAGCATCAGTTTGGCTATATGTTTATCCCCACCGTATGTGGCATGATTTTAGGCTCCTATTTAGCTAAACGCGCTGCAGGACGTTATGCACGACAAAAAGTAGTTAAAGTAGCCTACGCTTGGATGGGATTAATGGTGGCTTTAAATCTCATTGCCTGTTACACCATGCCGATAGGACCTATCGTTAACATCTTGCCAGTGGCATTATTCAATGTAGGCATGGCGCTGGCCATGCCAGTACTGTCACTAGCCGCTTTAGATCGGCATCCCAAAATACGGGGCACAGCCGCTTCAGGCCAAGCCTTTATTCAAATGTTGTTGTCTACTGTATCTGCGGGCTTGGTTGTGCCGTTAATCTGGTATGCGCCGTCAGGCTTAGCTTGGGCGATGGCTGGTTACTTGGTCTTGGGTTTCTTAATAATACGTAAAAGTGCGCTTTGGACTAAGCCTCACTAGTTAGGCTTATCTCACATATTTAAGCTGAGATCTTGGTTGTCCAGCAGTGGTTTTTCGCTTTTCCATAACAAATAGACTCGGCAATCAAACTCTAGTTGATGATAACTAGGCTCCATATGTTGGCATAACTGATAAAAAGCTTTGTCATGGTTGCGCTCTTTAAGATGCGCCAATTCATGCACGACAATCATGCGCAAAAATTCAGCAGGAGACGTTTTAAAGAAAGCTGAAATTTTGATTTCTTTTTTCGCTTTAAGTTTACCGCCTTGCACGCGTGAAATGGCGGTATTAAGGCCCAATGCATGATGCTCTATACCTAGCTTATTGTCATAATGTACTTTATCTAACATAGGTGCATTACGCAGAAAATTTTGCTTTATCTCATTACTATATTGGTACAAGGCTTTGTCAGTTTGGATAAGATGAGCTTCTGGATAACGTTGACTAATATAGTCGCCAAGCATGTTCTGCGCTTGTAGTTGCCGGATTTTATCCTGAAGCATAGTGGGGTAGTGCTGTAGGAATTTAAGAGGGGTTGTCATTGTGGATGGGGAGCACTTATGCAAAAAAGGAGACCGTAGCCTCCTTTTGGTCACGCTAGCTGTTAATTAGTCAATCAGCAGCTCGCGTTTGCCTGGCACGCCATTCATGGCTTCAGCATCCTCTAGCGCGCTCTTACGTGAAGTAATGACTGGCCAAACTTGCGCTAAGCGCGCATTCAAGGCAATAAATTCTTGTTGATCTGCTGGTACATCGTCTTCTGCAAATATGGCTTCTGCTGGGCACTCTGCCACGCACAACGTACAGTCAATGCATTCGTCTGGGTTGATGGCTAGGAAGTTTGGACCTTCAACAAAGCAGTCGACTGGGCATACATCAACGCAGTCAGTAAATTTACATTGAATACAATTTTCGGTGACGACATAAGTCATTTTTTACAATCCTTAATATACTAAAAGCATGAAAGCGCTAAAACTTGTCGCTATTTTAATTGATTTTTGCATGGTTTCAAACTCAAGATCAAAGCAAGCATCTGAAAGCCCTAAATAATCATGCCTGCACCAACAGTGTTGTTAGTGCTTTCATCAATCACGATAAAGGCGCCGGTGGCACGATTGACGTTGTAACTATCTACCATCAAAGGTTGTGCTAGCTTAAAGCTGATGCGGGCGATGTCATTCATTTTTAGTTCAGTGGCAGCCTGTTGTTCTAGCGTATTCACATCTACTTTATAAGCAATTGCGCCAACTTTAGCCTTAGATTCACGTGTGGTGTGGCGAACGATATAGGTGCGCGCAGTAGACATCGGTGTTTCTGATAGCCAGCATACAAAAGCTTCAATCTGCTTTACAGGCGTTTGCGCTTCGCTAGATTTAACGATCATGTCGCCGCGTGAAGTATCAATTTCATCTTCTAGTAATAACGTGATGCTTTGCTCGGTCGTGGCTGCGCTGAGAATATCCTCACCTAAACGTATTGATTTAACTTTAGATTGATAGCCATTAGGTAACACCGTGACGGCGTCACCCACCGCAATTTCTCCAGACTCAATACGACCCATGAAGCCACGGAAGTCATGTAGCTCAGGATTATCTGAAGCGTGTGGGCGGCAGACGAATTGCACTGGGAAACGGAATGGTTCAGCATGCTCGGAGTGTGCAGGGGGGGTGGCTTCAAGGGTTTCTATCATGGTGTTGCCTTTGTACCAAGGCATATTCTCAAGCCTATCAACGAGCATGTCACCATTAAGTGCTGACATTGGAATGAAGCTAATATCATGGCCGGCGGCGCTTTTACTTTGTGCCAACCCAATTTCATTGGCGAATGCTAAATAATCTGCGCATATCTTGTCATAGGTTGCTTGATCGTAATTCACTAAGTCCATTTTATTCACAGCCACTACAATGTGCGGAATGCCGACCAAGTGCGCCAAATAAGAATGGCGACGTGTTTGTGTTAATACGCCTTTGCGCGCATCAATCAAAATAATGGCTAAATTGGCAGTGGATGCTGCCGTTACCATGTTGCGTGTGTATTGTTCATGACCAGGAGCGTCGGCAATAATGTATTTGCGTGTACCCGTTGAAAAGTAGCGGTAAGCGACGTCAATGGTAATGCCTTGCTCGCGTTCAGCTTGAAGTCCATCAGTCAATAATGATAAATCAACCGCATCCATACCGCGTTTTTTAGAGGTGCGTTCCATTTGCGTGAGCGTGTCAGCCAAGATGGTTTTGGTGTCAAATAATAGGCGGCCGATGAGCGTGCTTTTGCCGTCATCTACGCTGCCGCAAGTCATAAAGCGTAATAGGCTGTCGTTATGTAATTTTGCGTTCATTAGAAATAACCTTCTTTCTTACGTTGTTCCATCGATGCATCTGAGGTTTGATCATCCAAGCGCGTAGCGCCTCGCTCGGTAATCGTTGATGTTGCGGTTTCTAGCACGATTTTAGCAACGGTATCTGCATCACTGATTACCGGTGCTGTACAGGTAATATCACCTACCGTTCTAAAGCGTACCTGCATATCAATGACTTCTTCACCTGGTTTTACCGGAGTCACATGCGTGACTGGAACAATGGCACCACCACGGATTACAACTGGGCGATTATGTGCAAAATAAATGCTAGGTAAAGCTAGTTTTTCGCGTTCGATATATTGCCAAACATCCATTTCCGTCCAGTTTGATATAGGGAATGCGCGGATATTTTCCCCTTTATGTGAGCGGGCGTTATAGAGATTCCACAGCTCTGGACGTTGATTTTTAGGATCCCACTGACCGAATTCATCACGGAAACTCATGATACGTTCTTTCGCACGGGCTTTTTCTTCATCACGACGTGCACCACCAATGCAGCAATCAAAACCAAACTCTTCAATGGCTTCGAGCAGGGTTACGGATTGGTGTTTATTACGTGATTCATCTGGCGTTTTAAGGACGACAGTACCGCGTTGCATTGAATCCTCTACTGAGCGGACGATTAAACGTTCTCCAAGCTCGGCGGCACGCTGATCACGAAAATCAATGACTTCTTGGTAGTTGTGGCCAGTATCAATATGCATTAACGGAAAAGGGAAACGACCAGGACGAAAGGCTTTTTCCGCCAAGCGTAAAATGCATAATGAGTCTTTGCCGCCTGAAAATAGCAATACAGGATTGCTACACTGTCCAGCGACTTCACGCAGAATGTAAATGGCTTCTGATTCTAACCAATCCAAATGCGAAAGCGGTTGATGTTCTGATGATTTTTGATTTAACATAGTTAATTACTTACATTATAAATTTAATTTAAACTCTTGTTTTAGTTGACTTTAAATATCAACCAATGAAAGCGCGCTAAGGACTACTTTTTCACATGCAATCCACATTCTTTATTTAGTGGATCTTCCCACCACCATCTGCCAGCACGTACATCTTCTCCAATAGCTACAGCGCGCGTACAAGGTGCGCAGCCGATGCTTGGATAAAACTGGTCATGTAATTTGTTATAAGGCACTTCAAACAAGCGGATATAAGCCCATACTTCTTGCTCGGTCCAATCCGTTAATGGATTTAGTTTTTCTAATTGGTTGCCTGCATCAAATTGGCGCAATGGTAAATCTACGCGTGTTGTTGATTGCTCGGCGCGCATGCCTGTAATCCAAGCTTTTTTGCCCTTAAGCGCACGCTGTAACGGTTCCACTTTACGCATAAAGCAACACGCTTTACGTAAATCTATGGATTCATAAAATGCATTAATGCCATGAGTACGCACGTACTGTTGCACGGGTTCTGCTTGTGGAAAAAAAATCTTAAGTTTGGTTTGGTAAGCTTGTTCAGTCGCAGCAATTAAGTCATAGGTTTCAGTCGGTAGGCGTCCGGTATCTAATGAAAAAATTTCAATCGGCAATGCTTCACGCTGAATAATGTCCGTTAGCACCATGTCTTCTGCACCCATGCTATTTGCAAAGGTGATTTCAGATAGGTTGCCAAATTCTGTGATTGCTGCTTTCAGCAAATTAACCACTTCATGGCGCTTTTGTTTCACAGAAGTCTGAAGTGCAGGCGTTAGCTCTGGCGTGGTTGCTGGGTTGCTAGCTACTGGGCGCAATAATGAAGTTTGATCGTTAGACATTATTACTTGCGACTCACGCGACGCCATACAGGTAACTTCTCGTCTACCGCACCTTGGTAAGGGTGGGTGAAGTCATTTAGGCTGGTTAGGGCTTCTTGTGCATTTCTATCCGCGCGGATTAAGTAGCTGTCAAAGCCTGAACGTTTTAAAAAGTAGAGCTGGTCGCGCAATACATCACCAAAGGCACGTAGGGTGTTGTTATACCCATAGCGAGTGCGTAATAGATTGCCTAGTGAGAATATACGCCCATCAGCAAATCGTTCTACAAACACTGCAATCAATGGGAAGCGATTCAGATCAGGTTCAACCTCAATCAAGGTTTCTAAACGCTCATGCGTTGCTAACCAGATACCAACTTCCTGCTTAGCCACTCGGTTTTCTAGCGACGCCTTACGAGCGATATACACAGACATCGGCAATAATACTAAGCCATTAGGTGGAATGACTGTATTCGAAATTTGATCTGCACTAATGGTATTTTCACCCGTTAGGTGGAATTGCACCACTTTACCCGCCTGCATACGCACCACTTTTTCTACCTTGGGCAGTTCGACTAAAGTCCAGTCGTCGGTAGCAATGGCATTTTGGTAGATTAAATTAGACATGACTCGCCTCAGTTTCTTTTGCTGCATACACATGCGCTTTAAACGGCGCTAAGCCAAGGCGACGGACCGTATCAATAAATAGCTCTTCTGGTGTGCGCTGATCAATATAAACATCAATTAGGCGTTGTACAACGCCTGGCATTTCTTCTGCAGCAAATGAAGGTCCAATCACACTGCTTAGGCTGGCATCATTACCTTGCTTGCCACCAATGGATACTTGGTACCACTCTGAACCATCTTTATCTACCCCTAATATGCCAATATGACCGACGTGATGATGGCCACATGCGTTCATGCAACCTGAGATGTTCAGTTCTAACTCACCAATATCATGCAAGTAATCTAAATTATCAAACTGCATTTGTATGGCTTCAGCAATGGGGATGCTCTTGGCGTTGGCTAAGGAGCAGAAGTCACCGCCTGGGCAGCAAATAATATCAGTCAGCAATCCAATATTCGGCGTTGCCAAGCCATGGGCACGCGCCTTTTGCCATACGGCAAAGAGATCGCCTAATTGGACATCAGCTAAAATTAAATTCTGTTCATGCGACACGCGTAATTCGCCAAAACTATATTGAGTGGCTAGGTCTGCTACGACGTGCATCTGATCGCTGCTAGCATCTCCTGGCGCTTTGCCATGCGGTTTTAATGACAGCGTTACTGCGCGATAACCCGATTGTTTATGCGCATGTACGCAACGCTTTACCCAAGCGGCAAATGCTGTGTTGTTAGTTACTTCAGCTTCAAAGTCAGAATGATTGACGGGCAGGTTTTCATAAGGCATAGCAGCAAAGTGCTGTGCCACCCGCGCTAACTCATCTTCCGTAATCGTGTTTGGCGTATTTTTTAAGTGCGACCACTCAGCGTCCACCTGTTTACGGAACTCATCTATGCCCAAAGCTTTTACTAATATTTTGATACGTGCTTTATAGGAGTTATCGCGACGACCGTGCAAATTGTAGACGCGGACGATAGCTTCGCAGTAGGTGAGGGCGTGTTGCCACTCAAGATGCTCGTTAATGACGCTGCCCAAGATAGGGGTGCGACCTAAGCCACCACCCACCCAAACTTTGATGGCTACTTTGTTTGCCCCATCTAGGTAGAATTCCATGCCGATATCATGCATTTGAACTACTGCACGATCTTGCTTAGTCCCAGACACTGCGATTTTAAATTTTCGTGGCAAAAGCGCGAACTCAGGGTGGAAGGTGCTCCATTGGCGTATGACTTCGGCCATAGCACGTGGATCAACCACTTCATCTGGTGCTATCCCAGCGAATTGATCGGTTGTGATGTTGCGGATGCAATTGCCTGAGGTTTGTATGGCGTGCATTTCTACCGTTGCAAGCTCAGCTAATATGTCCGGAATCTGTTCTAGCTTAGGCCAGTTTAATTGCATGTTTTGGCGCGTACTGAAATGACCGTAACTGCGATCGTAGCGCTCTGCAATGTCTGCTAATTTATGCAGTTGCTTGCTAGAAAGCATGCCATAAGGCACTGCAATACGTAGCATAGGCGCATGGCGCTGAATATACAGTCCATTTTGCAAACGTAATGGGCGAAATTCTTCTTCTGAAAGTTCACCGGCTAAAAATCGTCGGGTTTGATCACGGTACTGCGCAACGCGCTCATCAACTAACTGTTGGTCTATTTCATCGTATTTATACATAGTGCTTTAAATCTTTCAATCAATCCGACATTTTAATGGAAAACGAGCTTCAAGCCCACAAAAATCAATATCAGCGCCAGTGTATAGCGCACCCAGTGCTCAGCAATTTTTGAGCTTAAATGACTGCCTATCCAAATGCCAGGGATGGAGCCGATCAACAATATGCCCAGCAGCTTGTAATCTACTGTGCCTAAACTGGCGTGACCTAGGCCTGCGGCTAATGTCAATGGCACGGCGTGGGCAATATCAGTCCCAACAATTTTATTGATAGACGCACGTGGGTAAATAATAAATAAAGCCGTGACACCTAGTGCCCCAGCCCCCACTGAAGTGAGGGTTACTAATATGCCTAAAACCAAGCCTAATAAAATTGTGAGAGGGGTCGTCCAGCTAGTTTTAATCCAGCCATGGGTTTTCGAAAACTGTATTAACTGGTTTCGAAACAACACTGACACAGAGGTGAGTAATAACGCTACCCCTAGCCAAAATTTAATCGTAGCCACTGCGTCGTCTGACGCAATATCTAGGCCTTTTAAATACAAAGTGGTCAATACTGATGCCGGAAGGCTACCCGCCGCTAACAGCTTCACGATACGCCAATCAATGTTCCCTAACTTGCCGTGGGCGAAAATCCCAGCTGTTTTGGTGACTGAAGCGTAAAGTAGATCCGTACCAACCGCTACCGCGGGTTTGATATGAAATAGCAACACCAGCATAGGTGTCATCAAAGAACCGCCCCCTACGCCTGTTAGACCTACCAGCAGACCGACCACAAAGCCGGAAAATATATAACCAAATTCCATATGGAGTATTCGTCAATTTGAGCAAATAAATGCAAGGGTGCGACTATATCAGCAAATAATAAATTGTTTTAGAATATGTTATTCTATGTATATGTGTTTTTGTTATATAAAAGTTTAAGGCCAAACTGAGGTGAATTTATGAAGTTACAGCAATTGCGGTATTTACATGAAGTAGCGCGGCAAGGCCTAAATATTACCAATGCGGCGCAGATCTTATTTACCTCGCAACCTGGGGTCAGTAAGCAAATTCAGTTATTTGAAGAAGAGCTCGGTCTGCAGATTTTTAAGCGTAACGGTAAACGCTTGAGTGGTATCACCGAGCCCGGCGCGCAAGTATTATCATTAGCCGCCAAAATTATCCATGATGTAGATAATATAAGGCGGGTAGGTGATGAATTTAGTAATGTTGAAACTGGCTCTTTTACTATTGCCACCACGCATACACAGGCGCGCTACAAGTTGCCAGCAGCGGTGAAAAGTTTTATTAGTCAATATCCAAAAGTTAAATTGAATATTCACCAAGGTAACCCTAGTCAAGTGGCGGAGCAGGTGGCGAGCGGTGAGGCCGATATCGGCATTGCTACGGAATCAATTAGTGGCTATGAAAGCTTGTTATGTCTGCCTTGTTACCAGTGGAATCGTTGCGTCGTCGTGCCTAAGGATCACCCTTTATTGTCTGAAGGGGTGCTTACTTTAGAAAAGCTAGTCGCCTATCCATTAATTACTTATGACTTCGGCTTTACTGGAGGTACCTTGGTGTCTGAAGTCTTTAGCAATGCAGGTTTAACGCCTAATGTGGTGCTAACGGCGATTGATGCGGATGTGATTAAGACTTATGTCTCGTTAGGATTGGGGGTAGGTTTGTTGGCTAATATGGCCTATGACCCAGAACGTGATGCACATCTGGTGAGTTTGGATGCTAGTCATTTGTTTCCAGACAGCACCACTTATTTAGGGGTGCGTAAAGATGCATTTTTACGTGGCTACATGTACGGTTTTATTGAATTGATTGCGCCCCATTTTAATCGTGCAGCCGTCAATGCTGCCCTTAAAATTAGCGAATAAAGGTCGGAGTTTAACTATGCTGAAGTCTTTTTTGATGGTTTGTTTAATATGTTCGATTAGTGCCTGTGTGGCACTTAAGCCTATGCCAGTGCATCAGGCTGCGTTGATTGGTAAAGTAAGTGCTGGGATGCCGGCGATAGACCCGAACTCGGCTATCTATGAGCTGCCAGTAAAAGCTGGAGTGAGTTATCAGGAGGTTGTTGACAGTCTAAAAAGCCTCAGTGTAGGTCTTAACTTTGTGAACCCAGCTAATTTTCCCATTGGAGAGCATATCAAGCAGCGTGGTATCGATCCACAAGGCATTAAAGATGTCTATAGTTTTTGCAATTTGAGCTTAGGCACTGAGATTATGCTCGACCATCCTGAGTTCCTAGTATTTGTGCCTTGCCGCATCGCCATTTATGAAAAGCCTGATACCAACAAAAGATTACAGTTATATATAGGATTGGCGCGGCCAACGTTCGATCTTAAAAGTATCAAAAACCCAACACTAAGAGCGCAACAAGCTGCGCAAACCTTAGAAAGCGCGTTGCTGGAAATGATCGATAAAGCGAGTCGCGGTGACCTATGAGCGCATTCCAGGCGCCGACTGCTAATGATTAAGTAAACCATTGTTAACCCTAACCCAAGCGGGATTTTCCGAGCAAGTAATAACAAAGTCACGCTTTATTGGTATGGCAGTGACCTGCACTAGTGAACGTGAAATTGGTGCTGCTTTACGTGCATTTGCGGCCCAGCATCAAGGTGCCCATCATCTGGCTTATGCCTTTCGTATTAAACCTGAGCTAGATCAAGGCGTGGATTCAATGCAAAGTCCGGCCATAGTGCAGCGCTTTTCAGATGCTGGGGAGCCCTCTGGTACTGCAGGCATGCCGATATTGAAGTTAATAGAAGGTCGCGATTTGATTAATGTCTGTGTCGCCGTTATCCGTTATTATGGCGGCATTAATTTAGGGACGGGTGGATTGGCGAGGGCCTATGGGGGCACTGCTAAATTAGCGCTAGATAGTGCAAAAACAGCCAGCTTTGTGGCAATGCAGACGGTATCGCTGACCATTGATTATAAGCAGATGGATCTACTAAACCGAGCACTTTCAAACTGTAATGGTAGTATTTTAACACTTTTTGCGCGGAAATCTTTGCCGTTCACGGCGGAGATCCGCCAGCGGAGTCTCTCTTGCCGCATAGCGGCAATTCACCTTCTGGATAGCGCGGATAACGAAGTTATCCTTTACTTACTGTAAATTACATATACAATAGAAGTTATGCTAACTGCAACCAAAATTCGTATCTACCCCAATG
>Ga0316218_1002225_pt1 | contig 18457 bp, 11 predicted proteins | sample TBH18003metaG_FD_203634 | JGI IMG/M metagenome (GOLD analysis project Ga0316218, IMG submission 203634) | Freshwater microbial communities from Trout Bog Lake, Wisconsin, USA - TBH18003 | ecosystem: Environmental > Aquatic > Freshwater > Lake > Hypolimnion/Profundal zone | place: USA: Wisconsin...
TAGCGATCATTTCTTTGGCAGCTTCATTTTGTTCACTAAACAAATCACTGATGATAGCCGAATCTCTGTCAATACCCAAAGTCAATTGAGTTAAATCATTTGAGCCAATGGAAAATCCATCAAAAATAGTTGCAAATTTTTCTGCAAGAATCACATTGCTTGGTATTTCAGCCATTACATATACTTCCAAATTATTTACTCCTTGTTCTAATCCATAACTTTTCATTACTGCAATTACTTTATTGCCTTCCTCAACAGTTCTGCAAAATGGAATCATCACTTTTACATTTATTAATCCCATTTCATTTCTAACTTTTTTTATAGCTTCACATTCCAATCTAAATCCTTCTTTATACAAATCATTATAATATCTTGATGCACCACGAAAACCTAACATCGGATTTTCTTCATGCGGTTCAAAATCTCTGCCCCCAATTAAATTTGCATATTCATTTGTTTTAAAATCACTCATTCTTACAATAACATCTTTCGGATAAAATGCAGCAGCAATAGTAGCCACCCCTTCTGACAACTTATCAATAAAATATTTTTCTTTATTGGGATAATGATGTGTAAGTGTTTCAATTTTTTGTTTTACTGCAGCATCTTTTAATTCATTAAACTTTATTAATGCCATTGGATGAATCTGAACAGAATGTGTAATAATGAATTCAATACGCATCAAACCCACACCATCATTCGGATAAAAAGATAATTTAAATGCTTTATCCGGATCCCCAACAATCATCATCACTTCTGTTGTTTCGGGCTTTTTAATATTGGAGAAATCCAATGTCATTTCTTTAAAAACCAATTTGCCTTTATACACAAAACCAGTTTCGCCTTCACAACAAGAAACGGTGATCATTTCTCCATCTGCAATTTTTGTGGTGGCTTCATCACAACCAACAATTGCAGGCACACCTAATTCTCTTGCAACAATTGAAGCATGACTTGTTCTTCCACCTTTATTGGTAATAATGGCTGCTGCTTTTTTAAGAACAGGGTCCCAATCTGGGCTGGTAACTTCTGTTACAACAATTTCACCTTTGTTTAATTTATCTGATTCTTCAGGTGAATGTAAAATTCTTGCAATACCGGTTGCGACTTTTGATCCAATGGCTTCACCTTCTGCGATCGCCTGGCATTTATTCAATAATTTATACTCGGTAACGAGCAATGGATTTTTACGTGAGTGAACAGTTTCAGGTCTTGCCTGAATAATAAATATTTCATTTGTATAACCATCCTTAGCCCATTCTAAATCCATTGGCTTTTGATAATGTTGTTCAATGATCAATGCCCAATTGGCTAATTGAACTATTTCCTCATCACTCAATACAAATTTTCCCCGTTGTTCTTGTGATGTTTCAATATTAATCGTTGGATTGTTTTCATCATCACTATAAATCATCGTTTTAGCTTTCTCGCCTATTTTTTTTTGAATGATCGGATATTTTCCCTCAATCAAAGCCGGCTTAAAAACTAAAAAATCATCCGGCGTAACAGTACCCTGAACGATATTCTCACCCAGTCCCCAAACACCGCTGATGTGGATAATATCCCGAAACCCAGATTCGGGTTCCAGCGTAAAACCAACACCGGATGAAGCTTTATCGGAACGTATCATTTTCTGAATACCAACGGACAAATAAACTTTTTCATGCGCAAAATGATTGTCCTCTCTGTATTTTATTGCCCGGTCAGTATACAATGAAGCGTAACATTTTTTAACGGCGTTCAATACTGCCTCTTCTCCTTTGATATTAAGATAAGATTCATGTTGCCCTGCAAAGCTTGCTTGCGGCAGATCTTCTGCAGTTGCACTACTGCGCACTGCCACTTCAAAATATTTTCCGCCGGATAATAGTTTATAACTTTTAATAATTTCCTGTTGTAATGCTTCAGGCAGTCGGGCATTTAGTATTAATGCTCTTGCTTTTGTTCCTGTTTCTTTTAAGTTGCGATAATTTTTCTTATCTAATTGTTTCATTAAATCGAATAACGTTTGATTTAATTGATTGAATAAAAGAAATTCTCTAAAGGCGAATGAGGTGGTGGCAAACCCATCCGGTACTTTAATTCCTTTTGAAGATAAAGTAGCGAACATTTCCCCTAAAGAAGAATTTTTACCGCCAACTGTTGCAACATCTTCAACACGGATGTCTGAAAACTGCTTTATATAAGTGTTCATTTGATTTGAATTTATTAAAGATCAATGATGAAGTGACATTACCGGAACATGGCTATGCAACACCAATTGTTTTGTATGGCTTCTGTGCATGAGCTTATCCAACAGGTCATGCCTTTTGGGTAAAATCATTAATAAGTCAATATTATTTTTATCAACGAATGCAATAATCGCTTCATCAATGTTCTCTGCTGTGATAAAATGATATTCTGGTTTTACTGATGCTAATTTCTCAATGATATAATTTGATTCGAAATATACTTCGGGATTAAACACATCTTTCTTGCCGATATTAAGAATATGCAGACTTGCATCCAAGTCACTTACCAACATTTTAATCTCATCAAACGGAGTTATATCAATCGATTCATCAAAATCGCAAGCCAATGCAATATGCTTAACAGTTAAATATTTAGTATCAACGGGAACAGTAATCAATGGCCATTTTAAATTTTTTGTTGTATAAACCGTATGTTCTCCAAAAAACAAACGAGTTGCTGCAGTTGTACCCTGACTTCCCATTACAACTGCGTAAGGATGAAATATCTCGCATACTGCTTTTAACTCATCGAAAAATACACCGTATCTAATCTCAGTTTCAATATCAATTTTACTTCCTGTCCGTTTAGATAATTCATTCTTTAAATATTGAATATTTTTTTCAGCGTTTTGTTTTAAATGGTTTTCATTTGCTGCTACTTGAATAACACTTTCTCCGCTAACAGCCATTGGTACTTGTGCATATATCAGCGGCATTTGAAAAACATGCAATAACAATAAGTTGGCATGAACGCCCAAAGCCATGTTGGCAGCATATTGCGCCGCATTATAAGATGCATCTGAGAAATCGGTGGCTACAATGATCGTTTTCATACAATTATTTTTTAATTAATAAAATTTAATCAAAACAATTTGATGATATACTTTTAAAAAATCTTTATCAACAAACTCAACATCACCTCCATTTTCTAATACTTTTTGAATAATATGATCGACTGCGTCTTTTATACAAGAAAATTTATCATAAGGTTCTACCGCTTGATAGATCATATCTTCATTGCTTCCATGTTGAGCAGTATAGGTAAAATCCTTTTCAACGATCAACAATTTGCCTTTAAGATTCGCAGCTTCATGCCATACCTCTTTTATCCCAATGGCTAATTTATTTTTATCTGCAGCTCGTTCAATTTGACTCAACAAATCTTTTTGTTTTAATTTATTCCAATCTGCGATAAGTGGCTTTATAATTTCCTGCAGTTCCGGCACAGTTGCTTCCAAATAATTCCCATGCATAAATTCAATTACTGCATTGTTATGTTTAGTAATTTGTTTAAAATGGCCAATAATTCTTTCTGTTCCCAGAACAAAAAGCGGCAAATGATAAGTGTTTAAAATAGTATCAAGCGAACCATCAATGTGATATAAGAATTTTTCCAATAAAATTTCTTTATGGCCGGATGCATCAGAAAAATTAGCCACTCGATCTTGTGATTCATTATAATATTCATTGAATGATTCAGCAGTGGCTGAAGCAATGTTTACAAACCCATCGGGGTTACCCAAGAGTATTCTACTTTCTTTACTACTCATTATAAGCAGCAGATATTTAAATAACTGCTTTTTACTATAAACAAGATCACGAATTTCAAAAGTCTCGCCAAGCATAATTTTTTCTTCCATCGGAATATCGAGATATAATACTTTTTCAAAAACAGGTGAGACATAAATAGCAATACTTTTTTTATTGGATTCAAAATTCAATTCAGTAGTTATCTTTTTCCATTTCTTCATCACGATAGCAGATAACTCCTTTGAATAATCTTTAGTTAAGGCTCTTTCAACTTTGTCTGTAATTAATTTCAGCGTATGCAATAACTCTGTTTTTAAATTGACTTTGGGCTCAAATGGCATAAATACAGAAACAGCAGGCTGATAGTGAGTAGCAGACATCACTTCCGCGATTTCAGGTGTAACAACAGGGTTCATAATATATAATTTAGATAATGTAAGCTACCCTTTAACTTAGTGAAAAACAATGACAGTAATCATCAAAAAGATTGAGGATCATCATTAACTTAAAAGAGAAAGAAATTGGTTGATTTAGGCACTTCTGTACTTTTTAAAGAACCATACTTTTAATAAATCAGCAGTAAAAATATATGCCAGTACAATCAAAAACATTAGACTGATATTTAAAAATGGCAAAGGAATTAATCCTATTTGAATGGCCAGAGGTGAATATGGTAATGCAACTGTTACAGCCAATCCTGCAATACTTAAAATGAATAGATATTTTCCCGGTTTACTTTTGAAGAAATTATTGCGTGTACGAATAATGAACAATATCAATAGCTGCACAATGGTTGATTCAACAAACCAGCCTGTTTGAAATGCAGATTCTTTAGCTTTTAACACATAAAAGAGTACAAAAAAAGTGATCATATCAAATAATGAACTATGAATACCAAAGATGACCATATAATTCCTTACAGATTTAATATCCCATTTCCCCGGTTTATTTAATTGTTCTTTATCGACATTATCGGAAGTGATCGCTAAATAAGGCGAATCCGTAATAAAATTAATCAACAGAATTTGTTTAGGCAACATTGGAAGAAAAGGCAAGATCAGTGAAGCAATGGCCACACTGCACATACTTCCAAATGTTGAACCGGTATTAATAAAAATATACTTTAAAGTATTGGCAAAAGTTTTTCTTCCTTCTTTTACACCGTCAATTAATACTGTCAAATCTTTTTCCATTAAAACAAAATCTGCTGCTTCTCTTGCAACATCTACCGCATTTTCAACAGAGATGCCCACATCTGCAGCATTGATAGCCGATACATCATTTATACCATCACCCATATAAGCAACCGTGTAGCTTTTTCTTAACGCCTGAATAATTCTTTCTTTTTGTTGCGGCTCTACTTCCGCAAAAATGTGTATTCGTTTAACCAGTTGTTTTAATGCTTCGGGGCTTGTATTGAAAAGTTCTGAACCCTTCATTACTACTGGATTTTCAATCCCGATTTTTACTGCAATTGATTTTGCAACATTCTTATTATCGCCAGTTATAATTTTTAATCCAACTTTTAATTTACCCAATGCAGCAAGTGTTTCAGCAATTCCTTTTTTTACAGGATCTTCCAATAAAACAAAGCCGGCAAATATCATTGCCGTTTCATCTTCTTTGGAAATTGTATCCATTTCTATACTCTTATAACAAATACCAATTGCCCTTAAACCATTAACGCCAAATTGCTCATACCGATCTTCTATTTCTTTTTGGTGGAATTGAATGTCTTCTACACTTCCATTGGCCAACCTTACTTTTGAACAGATATCAATAATCTGCGTAAATGCACCTTTTGTAATTAAAATTTTCTCCTGATTATTCTTTACTGCAATGCTTAATCTTTTTCTGATAAAATCATAGGGCACTTCACTAAGCTTCGTTGTATTAACATTTGTTTCAAGTTTTAATTGTTTCAAAGCATCATCAATTGGATTAGCATAACCGGTTTCAAATGTTGCATTCCAGAATGCTATTTGTTTTACCCATTCACTATCCACACCCAATCCATCAACCAATCCGTTTATTTTTATTTCACCGTCCGTAATGGTTCCTGTTTTATCGGTACACAATAAATTTATTGCCCCAAGGTTTTGAATAGATGCTAATTTCTTTACAATCACTTTTTTCGCTAGCAGCCTTTTTGCACCGGCACTCATGGCTATAGTGGTGATGGCCGGTAATAATTCAGGTGCCATACCAACTGCCAATGCCAATGCAAACAAAGCAGATTCGATAATGGGTTTATGATTTAATAAATTAACGACTAAAATAAAAATAGAAAGAACCAACGTAGTTTTCATTAAGAAAAAACCAAAATCTCTAATACCTTTTTCGAAGGCAGTTTCAACATTTACAGATGCACTTTGTGCAATGCTTCCAAAAATTGTATTTGCCCCTGTATTAATAGCCAACGCTTTGGCATTTCCGCTAACAATATTCGATCCTTCCCAAATGCAATTGGTCCTATGAGCTAATTCCGTTACCTCTTTTAAAATACCTGCTTCTTTTCTAACAGGATAAGATTCGCCTGTAAGGCTTGCTTCATTCGCATGTAATTCATTGGATTCAATAATTAAACAATCAGCCGGCACCATGTCTCCGGCTTTAAACAAAAGCACATCACCCGATACAATATTGGTTGAAATAATTTCTTGTTCTTTACCATCTCTAATTACAAGGCTTTTTAAAGCGATCATAGATTGCAGTTTCTCCACTACTCTATCTGCATTTCTTTCCTGAAAAAAACTTAATGTCCCTGTAGATAAAACAATAACCAGAATGATAATTACGTCAGAAGTGTCTCCTAAAAAAGCAGAAAGAATCACAGCACCAATCAACAAAAGCATGAGTGGATTTTTAAATTGACTGATAAAAAGTGTTATTTCTTTTTGAAAATTTGATTGGGTTCTTAATTTATTCTTTGACTGAAAAAGAATATTTTCTGCAGTAGCCTGAGTCAATCCATTTTCAGTACTGTTTAACTTTTGAAACCAATAATTTGCATCAAATTGCCAAAAACTATTATTAACTGGTGTTTGCATAAAAAACAATGATATTCAATTAAGCCCGGTGATAGATGTAATATAAGAATTTACTTTTAAAGTGATATTTGCATTTTCTGAGATTAGAATCTGATTATAGTTTTTAAATCAATACAGTTACATTTGTCAATAACATTATCTTTGCAGATAATCAATGCCGAAATTATTAAACATATTCCGCAGACTTTCTATGCTACTCTTGTTAAGTGCATATGTGGCATTGTTTTCAGCTCAGCTATCTTTCAGATATGATATCACATCAATCCTTCATCAATCTCAAATAGAAGCATTACAAAATGCAAAAACTTTATCCCATTCTTTTGTAACCTCTTGTTCAAAAAACAATTCTCATAAGGTCAATATTCGTCTTAACAAAAGATACCAGAAAGAAAATATTGAGTTTAACCTTCGATTTCAATCAGATCTAATTTTACCATTCAGCGACAAAACGAATTGCTTCTTATCTTATAATGAATCAATAGAACAGACTTTTAGCTCTGTTAATGCTACACGAGGGCCTCCCATGTTGATAATTTGATTGCTGCCCCGTTACTTTTTTTTCATTTTAAAATATTAATATGGTTGTTCTCTTAAAGAGAAAACTTTATTGGTTATTTATATTATCAATAAGTTTTCAAACAATACATGCACAACAAAAAGAACAGTATAACTTATCAACTTTAATTGATGCTGCTGTAAAATATTATCCGTTAATAATGCAAAAGCAGGCATTGGTTAACAGTGCACAAGCAAATGTTACTGACATAAAACATTCGTTTTTACCATCCTTAAATGTGAGTGATGAAATAGTTATGGCATCAGCGAATCAATTACCCGGAACTGCTTTACCGATTGAAATATTGCCTTCTGTTTCAGGTGGTACAAGGGCCGCAAACAATTGGCAAGCAACTTCAACCAATATGGGCGTTTTATACAGCGAATACTTATTGGCAGATTTTGGTTTAAAGAATGCAAAAATTAAAAATGCAGAAACCTTCAGCAATGTTCAAATGTCAGACTTGCAAAGAACTATTTTTTTTTTAAAAGCAAGCATAACACAATTGTATTTACAATTGATACAAACACAATTTCGTTTGAGTGCTGAGAGATTAAACATTGAAAGATACCAGTACATTTTTGATTTAATCAAATCATTAACACAAAGCGGATTGGTGGCTGGTGTTGATTCTTCATTGGCAAAAGCAGAATTATCCAAAGCACGTTCTGCCTACAATCAAGTAACAGGTGCTTTATTTCAATTAAAAAATCAATTATCATTTTATACAGGGATTGCTTCTTCAAAAATTATCGCAGATACCACTTCATCTACAAATTATTTGCCTAAAATATTACCTGAAGCATTTACTTATGACAGTATACACCATCCATTGATTGACTACTATATTAAAAAGAGAGATTTCAATATTGCCAATGAAAAATTAGTAAGCAAAAGCTTTCAACCAAAAATTCTTTTAGCAGGAAGCACTTGGGCAAGGGGATCAAGCATCACTTATAATGACCAGTATAATTCATTGACTAATGGTTTAGGTTATCAACGATTTAATTATGCTGCCGGTGTTTCTTTTGTGTATGATCTTTTTAATGGATTACATAAAAAGGACAAACTACAAATCAGTCATTTCGAAACAGAAGCAGCTAATTTTGATTTGATACAAGAAAAAATGGCATTAGGTAATGCTTTACTTCAATCTCAAGATGCCATAAGGGTAGCTGATGATAATTTACATGAGCTTCCTATACAAATGAAAGCAGCACAAGATGTTTATCAGCAAAAATTAGCACAGTATAAGGCCGGCATCATTAGTTTGATTGATCTTACCAATGCCTCATTTGTTTTGTATCGTTCTGAAATAGATTATATAGATGCAATGAATAGTTGGTACATCGCGGTATTTACTAAAGCAACTGCAACCAATAATCTTGATTTGTTCATTCAACAAATAAAATAATTCATGATAAAACTATCTTTAAAAAGGCCAATCACAATACTGGTTATATTTATGGGGGTACTGCTATTTTCGATTGTAGCCGTAAAAACTATATCTATCGACATATTTCCGCAATTGAATTCGCCAACCATATATGTAATTCAACAATACAATGGCATGTCACCCAAACAAATAGAAGGATTTTTTTCTGTACGTTATCAGGATCAATTGTTATTCGTGAATGGCGTTAAAAGCATTGAAACTAAAAATATACAAGGATTATGTTTAGTAAAAATATCCTTTTATGAAAACACCAATATGGGAGAAGCTTCTGCACAAGTGGCCATACAAGTAAATAGATCAATGGCATTTTTCCCTTCTACAGCATTACCACCTCAGGTAGTGAGATTTGATGCATCTTCATTGCCAGTTGGTGAATTGGTTTTCAGCAGCAAAACAAGATCTTTAAATGAGATTTTTGATTTGGCCATTACCAAAGTAAGGCCTCTTTTCAGCAGCATACCCGGATTATCTGCCCCTGCTCCTGCGGGATCTAATGCCAGAACAGTTGTAATTAATGTTGATCCCCAAAAATTAAGAAGCTACAATCTTTCTCCTGAATCGGTAGTTGATGCATTAATTAAAAATAATTCAATCAGCCCTTCAGGAAACTTACGAGTCGATAGCACCATGTATGTAACTACCGTTAATACATTAGAACAAAAAATCGAAGCGTTCAACGATATACCCGTTCTGAGCAAAGGTGCAGGTACAATTTTTATAAAAGATGTTGCTAAAGTAGCAGATGCATCTGATCTTACTGTTGATTATGCTTTGGTAAATGGCAAACGTTCTGTTTACATTCCGGTAGTTAAAACTGCAGATGCTTCAACATGGGATGTTGTTCAATCACTGAAAGGAAAATTACCTGAAATGCAAAGCTTATTGCCAGACGACATTAAGATTAGCTATGAGTTTGATCAAAGTGTTTTTGTGATCAATGCAGCAAAAAGTTTAATGACAGAAGGCATACTGGGGGCGGTTTTAACAGGCATCATGGTTTTGCTTTTTTTAAGGGATTGGCGAAGTAGTTTGGTTGTGATTATCACTATTCCAATCTCCATTTTAAGTGCTATCTTTTTTTTAAAGTTAGCAGGACAAACCATTAATATAATGACACTTAGTGGCTTGGCGTTAGCAGTAGGTATTTTAGTTGACGAAGCTACTGTAACCATAGAAAATATTCATCAGCACATGGAAATGGGAAAGAATAAAAAAAGTGCCATTTACGATGCTTGTGTTGAAATATCATTCCCTAAATTATTGATCCTGCTGTGTATCCTTGCGGTATTTGCTCCTTCCTTTGTAATGACAGGTGTCCCTAAAGCAATGTTTCTTCCCCTGTCATTATCCATCGGCTTTGCGATGATCGTTTCTTTTTTATCATCACAAACATTGGTACCGGTTATTTCAAATTGGTTATTGAAAGAAGAAAAATTCAGATATCAACACAAAGATTTTCATGCACATGCAGGTTTAGCATTAAATGCAGAAGAAATTAATGAAGTAAATGAACATACCAAACAAGATGAATTATTAAAACATGAAAATGGTTTCTTTCAAAAAATAAAAATAAACCTTTCAAACAGGTTAACTAAATGGATGAATATTCGAAAAAGAATTGTAATCATTTATTTAATCCTTTCATTCGCAGCTGCAGGTTCTTGTTTTTATTTGATAGGAAAAGATTTGCTTCCAAAAACAAATAACGGACAATTGCAATTACGCGTTAGAGAAAAAGATGGAACCAGATTAGAAAAAACAGAACGTACCATAAAAAGCATTTTAAATATTATTGATTCGGTTACGCAAAATAATGTGGCAGGAAGCTCAACTTTCATTGGTCCCGTTCCTGCTAACTTCGCTAATAATAATTTGTATTTATTTAATAGTGGTAGTCAGGAAGGTGTTATACAACTAAATTTAGCTGATGATTACAAAATTGATCCCGATGAATTTAAAGATCAATTACGAAAAATTATACTGAAACAATTTCCATTCATTCATTTGTCATTTGAACCTATTGAATTGACAGAAAAACTTTTAGCACAAGGTGCTTCCACACCTATCGAGGTTCGAGTAGCCGCTAAAAGCATGCATGATATAGAATCATATGCAAATGTGTTATTAGAAAAAATAAAGAAGATAGATTATTTAAGAGATGTACAATTTGCACAACCACTTCATTTCCCAACTATCAATATTAATTTCGATAGACAGAAATTAGCACAAATGGGATTGAGTATTGATGAAGTTTCCAAAAGCATTACTGATGCAACATCATCAAGCAGATTAACAGCAAAGAATTTATGGATAGACGAAAAAGTTCCTTACACTTATCAAACACAAGTGGCTATTCCTGAATATATCATGAATTCAATAGATCAGTTGCAGGAGATACCTATAGTAAAAGGTCAGGCAAGACCCATATTAGCTGATGTAGCACAATTATCAATTGACAGTGTTCCTGGCGAATATGATAGAAGCGGCCCGAGAAGATATATTACCATCAGTGCGAATATCTATAAAAAAGATTTAGGTACAGCAACTGCAGCAGTTCAAAAAGCAATTAATGAAATGGGGAAACCTCCAACTGGATTAATTGCTGAAACCAAAGGCATGTCGGCATTATTAACTGAAACATTGGGTTCATTACAAAATGGATTAATCGCTGCAGTGATAGTAATACTCTTATTATTAGCAGCCAATTATCAATCATTTGGTTTGTCAGTTACCGTATTATCAACTGTTCCAGCAGTTTTATTAGGAGCCACATTATTATTATTAGCAACAGGTTCTACATTAAATCTGCAATCTTACATGGGTATCATTATGGCGGTAGGTGTATCTGTTGCCAATGCAATTTTGATAGTGACTAATGCAGAAAAGTTAAGACTCGAATACAAAGATCCATTCAAGGCTGCGATTGTAAGTGCAAGCATTCGATTAAGACCTATTTTAATGACCAGCTTAGCGATGATAGCCGGTATGATACCAATGGCAAGTGGAATGGGTGAAGCCGGCGATCAATCTGCACCATTAGGAAGAGCTGTAATTGGAGGCTTGATTGTTTCAACATTTGCGGCTTTATTCATTGTGCCATTAGTATATGGATGGATTCAGCAAAAAAAATCATTTAACAGCGTTTCATTATTACCTGAAGACTCAATTCAATAAATCAAGAATATGAAAAAATATATTTTAATTATTTCGATGATGATGTTTTTTGCATCTTGCACAGAACATAAAAATGATAAGGCCAATAACACTACTGAAAAAAAATCAGCCTCTTTTCAAACAATTGAATTAGATAAATCAGCCTTAATCAGTTTGATAAAATTACCCGGGCAATTATCCGCTTTTGAAGAAGTAAGTATTTTCCCAAAAGTGAATGGCTATGTAAAATCTGTAACTGTAGATATTGGCTCTAAAGTTCATGCAGGCCAATTATTAATGGTATTGGAAGCTCCCGAATTAGTTCAGGCTGCATTACAAGCAAAAGAAAAATATGCCAGAGCTAAATCAGATTATGCGATTGATAAAGATCGTTATCAAAGATTACTAGAAGCATCAAAAACAGCCGGTGCCATCTCACCGTTAGATCTTTCTTCTGCACAAAATAAAATGCAGGCAGATAGTTCTCTTGCAAATGCAGAAAAAGCCAATTGGCAAATGCAGGAAACCATGCTTTCTTATTTAAATGTAACGGCAGCCTTTGATGGCATCATTACAGAAAGAAATGTTCATCCCGGCGCATTGGTTAGTAATAGTGAAAAAGACAAGCCCATGTTAGAGTTGAAACAATATGCACATTTGCGTTTACAAGTTGATATTCCGGAAACAATGGCTACTCAGTTAAAAGACAAAGACACTGTTTCATTTTATGTAAATGCTTTGCCGGGAAAAAAGATGACTGCCACGATCAGCAGAAAATCAATGAATATTTCTTCTCAATTACATAGTGAAAGAATTGAAATGGATGTTTGGAATAAAGATGGATTATTATCCCCGGGCATGTATGCAGATGTTTTGTTGTATAGCAAAGGCAATGCGATGTCATTCATCGTTCCTAAATCTGCAGTTATAACTTCTACCGAAAGAAAATATGTTTTAGTTATTAAAGATGGAAAGACAGTAAAGGTTGATGTATCAACCGGCAATGAAACGGCAGATCAAATAGAAATATTCGGCAATCTTAATAAAGGCGAAAAAATAATTATCAATGCTACTGATGAAATTAAAGAAGGTGTTGCAGTCAGTTAGTCAATCAAGTTTATTTATTTTTCTATAATTAATCAAGCCCTTTTAAAAGGGCTTGATTAATTTATCACTTATTTCAAAAGCTATTTCTATTTCGCCGGAGTAATTACAATATTTCTAAACTCAATTGCACCATGATCTCCCTGAATCATAATCGGCCCGGGTTCCGCTTCATTACTATCCAATGCACCGCCGGTAACACCGGGAATTTTTTGTTTATAAATAATTGTTTTACCATTCGCAACGATGGTCACCAATCTTCCTACTAAAGTAATATCGAATGTTTGCCACTCCCCTGCCTTTTTAGCCATCATTTCCAAAGGCTCAATAAAACCGTATACACCACCTAATAAAACACTGGATGGTTCTTGACCATAACAATCTATAATTTGCACTTCATATCTTCCTCTTAAATAAACACCACTATTACTTTCTTGCGGATATTTGAATTCAATATGTAATTTAAAATCAGAAAATGTTTTTTCTGTTTTGATATTAGAACCGCTGTGCGGGCTTTTTAAAACACCGTTTTCAACAATCCATTGATTCTCTCCCATTACATTCCATCCATTTAAATTTTTACCATTGAATAATTGAATGGGGGTTCCCCAAACAGGTTCCTTATCACGCCAAAGTTTTGGAGCTCGTACACCCTCCCAAGAAAAGATGTTGCCATTGGGCATTTTCATAGTGCCTATTAATTTGCCATTTTTCAATTCTCCTTCAACATACAATTCATTATCATTATTTTCCCATTGTGGAGGAATATGAAAAGACATTTTACCATCTTTATAAAATACTTGAGAGATGGGCCTTGCACTTCCGCCATCACCAACAAAATGTCCGACCAAAGTTTTAATGCCGGAATGTTTAATCTCTAACCAGGATGCCCTTCCGGTTGAACCCATCATTACGGTGATGTCCCATTTGCCTTCAATGCTTTCATTGGATGGTTGAGACTGTGCAAAACAAACATTCAAAAATATTGATTGAACAATAAAAATAAGTGTAAGAATAAACGTACTCTTTTTCATATGCAATTTCGTTTTAAGCGTTAGTAAATAAAAGTAATCAAAACAGCTGAATGAGAAATAAATGAATTTTATTTTTCAGTTTCTTTCATAAAATCTTTCAAATAATTTCCCCAGATTTTAGGCAATGAATGTGTGCTATGTCCTCTTGTTTCTGAACTAATAGGCAATAAAATATATTTTCCTTTTTGCACTTTTAATATCGCAGTATCCAACACTTTTAATTCAGGCGGATTGATCTGATCATCAGCAGAATTGATCGCCAATAAAGGTGCTTTTATTTTTGAAAGATAAGGTGCCGGATTATATTCACGTGATGCATCAAATTGATAGATCATATCATTCACATCCTTTCCTTTCACTGCATTGACCAGATATTTATCTAAATATTGTTCTGCTGATTTTCTGGTTGGAGCTTCCTTCTGCCATTGCAAAGGTGCGCTTGACATAATCATTAAAATATCTAAAGCATGTTTTAAACCTAAACTTGGTTGTTGAACATAATTACCATTATTCCATGAAGGATCATCTTTAATTGCATCAATGATCATTTTCCGCAGTATTCTGTTTCTGCCTGCTATTTCAATAGGCAAGCTGGCCAATGGCATTAATGCATCCATAAAATCGGGATAACGATAACCGAAAACCCAGGTATGCATAGCACCCATCGATGTTCCCATAATTAATCTTGCATGCTGAACATTTAATTTTTTTGTAAGCAATAAATAATCTGCATCCACCATATCGTCATAAGTATATGCCGGAAAATGCATTCTTAATCCATCGCTTGGCTTACTTGATTTTCCATGACCAATTCCATCCGGTAAAATAATAAAGTATTTACTGGCATCTAATATTTGTCCTGTTTTAAATAATTGCCCCGCAAAATTTTCTGTTAATAAACTTTCTCCGCTGCCACCAGTTCCATGCATAATTAAAATAGCATTATCAACATTGCCTTGTTTATTCAGATGCGGTGTACCAACAAAATAATAATGCAGTTTTAACGAATCTAAAAATGAACCATCAGAAAATTTGAAATTTTTGATTACAAAAAAATCATCCTGATACGGAACAGCTTTTTGTGAAAAAGAGATGTTGACAGAAAATAGACAACCGATGAAACAATAAAATACTTTCAAAAATGGCTTTCGATTTGGATACATAGTATATTTATTTATGCAGAAATAAATTTCTTGATTGAAAATACAATTTGTTTTGAAAGAAAAAGAACTTATCCTTTTTACTGTTATTAAAAGTACAAGTCTTATATTTATTACTCAATCTTTTTCATCACATCAATGCGTAATTGAATGAACCATTTTCTTAAATACAAAGTAGTTTCTTTTCTATTTGTACTGGTAATTTCTTTTTCAGTGTATGCGCAAAAAAGCGGAACTCCATCAAACCCATTTATATTAAACCCAACACCAACAACAGTTGTATGGGGAAATTATTGGTCTGAAACAAAGCCTGCATTGCGCATTCAATCCGGTGATTACGTAAAAGTAAGAACCGTATTAACGTCTAATCCTGAAAGACTTGAAGCAGCCGGTGTTGCACCTGATCAAGTTGAAAAAGAATTAAGAGATGTTCAATCTGTAAAAGACAGGGGCCCGGGCGGACACGTATTAACCGGCCCTATTTATATTGAAGAAGCAGAACCGGGAGATGTATTAGAGGTTAAAATAAATAAAATCGATCTGGCTATTCCATACGGGTATAATGCAATTGGACAAAGCGGTTATTTATCTGATGAAATATTTGATAGAAAAATGATGATCATTAAATTAGATAAAGAAAAAATGATCGGGCATTTTGCAAATGGAATTGATATTCCTTTGCATCCTTTTTTTGGAAGCATGGGTGTAGCACCACCAAAAGAAGTTGGCAAATGGAACAGTGCACCACCATGGATTCATGGCGGAAATTTAGATAACAAAGAATTGGTAGCAGGCTCTTCTTTATTTATACCTGTACATGTTAAAGGTGCATTGTTTGAAATTGGTGACGGGCATGCAGCACAAGGAAATGGCGAAGTGGATATTACTGCAATTGAAACATCATTGATTGCCAATTTGCAATTTATTGTGCATAAAGGTAAACCCATTCATTGGCCAAGGGCTGAAACAACCACACATATTATAACAATGGGATGTGACAGGGATCTGAATGCTGCCACACATATTGCCATTCGTGAAATGATTCAATATTTAATGGAGGAGAAAAAATTATCTCAGTCAGATGCTTATATGCTTTGCAGTGTTGCAGCAGATGTAAACATCACTCAATTAGTTGATGGTAATGTGGGTGTACATGCTATGCTTCCAAAAAATATTTTTGTACAACATTGATAACATTTTATATTAAAATTTTACATTTTACTGATTTAAATTATCTGCGGAACCGTACTGCCGATAAAATATTTAAATGAATTCAAGGTAAAGCATGATCAAAGCAGCAGCTGACATTACAATTAATGTAATAAATCCAATTATATTAGAAAAGCTACCGTTAGTATAATTTCCCATCACAGCTTTATTATTAGCTATGTGAAGTATAATCGCAATTAAAACCGGCGCAGTAAGCCCATACAGAATGGCAGACCAAATGAGCGCTTTGATTGGTGATATACCGATATAATTCAATAACAAGCCTAATATTAAAGAGCATATAATGATAATATAAAAAGCTCTTGCATCCTGAAATTTTTTATCAAGTCCCTGTTCCCAACCAAATGTTTCTGTTACCATATAAGAAAGTGATCCGCTTAATACGGGAATTGCCAAAAGACCTGTACCAACCACTCCAAATGCAAATAGTAAAAAAGCAGCATTCCCTGCTAATGGCTTTAGTGCCAATGCGGCTTGATCAACAGTATCAATTTGGTGGATACCGGCATTAAATAAAACAGTACCTGTTGAAAGAATAATAAAGAACATTACAATATTAGAAAACAACATCCCGAAATCGACATCCTTTTTCATATCAGTCATTATTTTTTTATTCAGGATAATTATGTTCCCTTTATCTTTCCGATCTTCTACTGACATGGTCGCTTGCCAAAAGAAAAGATAGGGTGAGATTGTAGTACCGAGAATGCCAACAATAATGCTGATAAAATTTTTATTGAAATGAATGGATGGTATAAAAGCTCCTTTAAAAAGTGAAGCCCATTCCTGTTTATATAAAAATGGAACAATTAAATAAACAAAAAGTACAAGGCATAGATATTTTAAAACAGCTGCAATCTTTCGATAAGGCAAATAGACTAACATTAGTATTAAAATAGCAGTAAACCCAATACTGAAAAAAATAGGATGGAAATAAGGGAATAGCAGATTTCCTAAAGCTCCCATGCCTTCAATATCAGCTCCGATATTCAATACAATGGCAGGGGAACTGAATAAAAGCATTAAATAGAGAACAGGCCTTTTATAATTTTTTTTCAGAACACCAGTTAACCCATTTGCAGTAACCAATCCGATTCTTGCACACATTTCCTGAATTGCAGCCATCATAGGGAAAGTAATCAAAGCAGTCCAAAGTGTAGAAAGCCCATATTGTGCACCTGCCTGTGAATAGGTAGCAATACCGGAAGGATCATCATCACTCGCACCTGTAATCAATCCCGGGCCAAGCAATTTCCAAAAGTGCTTAATTTTAATTAAACGCTTCTTCTCATAAGTCATCTTCAATATTTTATTCATCTTAGATTAGACTTAGTGATTTATAGTTTGAATACTCTGTAATATACATATTTAATGTATGTAGTTAAATGATCCTAAAGTGAAGCAATCTTTTAACTGTATAATTAAATTAACTGATGAAAAGTTTGAATAAGAGATTCCTCCCTGCTATTAAATTTCAATTGAACCGTTTTTAATACAAAAAAAAATCGAATAATAAATGCTAAGCAGCAATAAATTTTCATGCTGTTACTACCCTGCTTTAATTAACTGTATAATAGCTTTAAAATGATTCTTACATATCCTGATAGCCTTTTCTTTCGGGTAAGTCCACTAATTAGTGGACTTACCCGAAAGAAGGTGCGAAAAAATAAATAATTATCCTCTTTAAATACGTTTCCATTTACATCGGTCTTTTATGATGATAATGATTTGTATATGTTTTCTATAGCGTTGACTGAATTATTTATGGCACATGGAAAAAATAAAAATGCAAATAATTGAAAAATCATGTGTTTACAGTCGGCCTAACTACCCAAAGTTCTGATTAAATTTTAGCTGATTTAGGAAATATTTTAAGGCTTTAAATTTATCCGAATGGCTGTTCAAGTGATTTACTCTGCTTTGTAAAAAAATGTGGCCCGTCTTCTGATATGT
>Ga0316218_1002226_pt1 | contig 18455 bp, 15 predicted proteins | sample TBH18003metaG_FD_203634 | JGI IMG/M metagenome (GOLD analysis project Ga0316218, IMG submission 203634) | Freshwater microbial communities from Trout Bog Lake, Wisconsin, USA - TBH18003 | ecosystem: Environmental > Aquatic > Freshwater > Lake > Hypolimnion/Profundal zone | place: USA: Wisconsin...
GGTGCAGTGGTTGCAAATTTACTCGAATCATCCGGCTTTGAGGTAGACCGCGAGTATTATGTGAATGACGCTGGTCGTCAGATGGACATATTGGCGGCAAGCGTTTGGCTCAGATACCTTGAGCTCCAAGGTGGATGCTTCCCATTTCCAAGCAATGGCTACAGGGGAGACTATGTTAGAGGCATTGCGCATCACCTGGCTTCGGCGTTCGGTGCCCAATTCGAAAGAAAGACCGATCTGGTTTTCACGGGTATAACACCTGACGAGCCCGATGGTGGGGATAAAGAAGCTCATATTGATGAGATAGTTACAAGGTGCAAAAGTCTTCTCGGTCATAACGACTACCGATTGGTCTTCAATGCAGGCCTTGACTCTATTCTCTTAGATATTAAAGAAGATCTCGAAGAATTTGGGGTTGAATTTGACTCTTGGTTCTCTGAGCTTCAGCTATCAGATTCTGGAGCTGTTGAAAAAGCACTCAATAGATTGAAAGGAGCCGGCTATCTTTATAAGAAAGACGGAGCCACATGGTTTGCATCCAGTAGATTGGGCGATGAAAAAGACAGAGTGGTTATCCGTGAAAACGGTCAAATGACCTACTTTGCATCCGACATTGCCTATCATATGAACAAACTTGATAGACAATATGATCAGATCATTAACATCTGGGGGGCCGATCACCATGGTTATATACCTCGCGTGAAGGCAGCCCTCGAGGCCCTGGGTGGTGACAAAAGCAAACTAGATGTCCTCTTGGTTCAATTTGCAGTTCTTTACCGGGGTGAGGAAAAGGTTCAGATGTCGACACGCTCCGGTGACTTTGTGACGCTCCGCCAACTTCGTGAAGAAGTTGGCAAAGATGCTGCTCGCTTCTTTTATGTAATGAGGAAGTCAGATCAGCACATGGACTTCGACCTAAAACTTGCAACTTCAAAGACGAATGAAAATCCCGTCTACTACGTGCAATACGCTCACGCCCGAGTTTGCAGTGTGTTCCGACAACTGAGTGAGAAGAACTATCCTAGAGATGTTTTGGGTGGCATGGATAATTTAGATCGCCTTGTTGAAAACCATGAGCTGGCTCTTATTAGTTCTTTATCTCGGTACCCAGAGCTTCTTGAACAGTCAGCGCTTCAGCACGCTCCACATCATCTTATCCATTATTTAAGAGACTTATCTACCGAGCTTCATGCTTACTATAATGCCCACCAGTTTCTGGTTGCAGATACCTCTCTCAGAGACGCCAGACTCAACCTTATCGCTGCAGTGCGTCAGGTAATTGCTAACGGCCTAAAGCTCTTAGATGTGAGCACACCTGAGTCTATGTAGCATTATGGCTAAGGACTTAAAGCACCGAGTACCGGCATTCAGACCCAAACCAAAACGTGTTTCGTTACGCTGGATTGTGATTATTGGTTTCTTAGCGATAGCAATTATTCTTGGGGTCCGATCGGTCCTGAACCCTCTTGAACCAGCCGCACAATCAGAAGAGGTGAATGTTGTTCTTGCAAGGGGAGAACACAAACAGAAGCTGCAATTTAGTTTTTACAAACTCCTACCAGACTTAGAAAAAGAGCTTTCCGAAACTGATATCACCAACGAAACTCGTAAAGTAAGCCTTGGAAAACAACCCACCCCGGGACTCTTTTACCTTCAACTCGGATCTTTCACAGAACGAACTCTAGCAGAAAGGCTAAAGAAGGGGCTTGAAGAGTCTTCTGGTTTGAAACCTAAGCTAGAGCTTATTAAGCTCGAACATGCCGCTTGGTATAGGCTTAAGCTGGGCCCCTATAAAACCATCCCCGATGCAGTAAAAGTTCGCGCCTACCTTAAGGATCTTGAAATAGACAGTATCATTCAAATACCAGTACCTTAGGGTACGATTCAATGCCCCTCATTATTTATTTTTCTTTCGAGAGACCCGAACCAATCACCCTTATGTGGAGACCCGCTAGAGATGAGACTACTTCACACCATGCTTAGAGTCAGTAATCTTGAACGCTCATTAGGCTTTTACGTTGGTGTACTCGGAATGAGTGAGCTTAGGAGACAAGACTATAGTGACGGTCGGTTCACCCTTTGTTTTGTGGGTTACCAAGACGAGCAAACAAGCGCCGTTATTGAATTGACCTATAATTGGGACACACAACACTACACTCTAGGAGATGCTTTTGGCCATATCGCCATAGAAGTAGACGACGCATACCAAGCATGCGACTTGGTCAAACAACAAGGCGGAAAAGTCATTAGAGAAGCGGGGCCGATGAAGTTCGGAACAACAGTAATAGCGTTTGTTGAAGATCCAGATGGCTACAAAATTGAATTCATTCAAAAAGGCACTCAGTTCTGCAAATAATTCAGCCCCCATCAGCGAGGGGGAAATATAAAGCTTAATAAAATGAACCAATCTGACTTAGATCTCGCCGTAGACCTTCTTCACGATGGCCAAATCGTAGCCTTTCCAACTGAAACCGTATACGGATTGGGGGCCAATGCCAGTGACCCCAGCGCGATTAATAAGATTTATGCGCTTAAAGGGCGCCCCTCAAACCACCCTCTCATTATCCACCTGGCAGACATTAGCCAGATAGATTATTGGGCCAGAAATATACCCCTCTGCGTAGAACAACTGTCACAGAAATTTTGGCCGGGGCCACTTACCTTAATACTTGAGAGAGGAAACGCACCGCTTGAGGTCACCGGAGGGCAGGATAGTGTTGGCATTCGGATCCCTAGTCACCCTGTTGCACAGAAACTCCTAAAACAATTTGGCGGAGGTATCGCGGCCCCATCTGCCAATCGATTTGGCCGGGTGAGTCCAACTCAAAGTGATCACGTATATGAGGAGTTTGGAGATTCAATTAAATTGATCCTGGACGGAGGAAGTTGTCAGGTAGGACTAGAATCCACAATTCTAAGTCTGGTTGGAAACAGAGCCATCCTATTGCGGCCCGGATCGATCAGGAAGTCTGATCTTGAAGCAACCCTACAAACAACCATAGAAAGCCCTTCAGTGAACACGACCATCAGGGCATCTGGAACCCTTGAATCACATTACGCCCCTGAAACACCCATAGAGTTATCTAAGATTGAACATCTAAACGAGCGCATACTCTCGCTGACGGAGTCTCGTGTTCGTATAGCCGTTATGTCCCTATCTCATAGGACGACTGAAGAGCTAGCTCAGAAGAACGTCCACCACATTACCATGCCAATCTCTCCAGATAACTATGGAAAAGAGCTATACGCTTCTCTTCGCGAGTTGGACAGAATAGGCGTGGACCTAATACTTATTGAGAAGCCTCCGGAAGACTCGGAAGCGTGGCTCGCCGTGCATGATCGTTTGACCAGAGCCGCTCACAAGGATGAACCCAAGGTTTCTTAACATATACCCCCTCTATTGCTGAACAGGTAAAAGCATGATGACTCTTGGCCAAATCGCTAGCGCAATTCCGGGTGCAAAAGTCCTTGGTGATCCTAGCCTAGAATTTCTAACGGTATCCACTGATACCCGATCACTCCCAGAAGGATGCCTCTTCTTTGCGCTTAGAGGTGAGCGGTATGACGCGCATGACTTTCTGGACCAAGCAATTCAAGGGGGCGCCATAGCCATAGTTATCGAAACCCCGTCCATGGCTAAGATCTCTCAAATAATCGTTCCAGATACAAAAGTCGCCTTAGGTCTGGCTGCTGCCGCTTGGCGGAGCCAGTTTGAACATCCCGTAATCGCTGTAACGGGTAGTAACGGCAAAACGACCGTTACCCAGATGATTGCATCTATCCTTCGCGCAGAAGTTGGTGATCAAGGCTATCTGGCTACCAGAGGCAATTTGAATAATGACATTGGTGTTCCCCTGACACTATTCAGAATGCAGCAGCAACATAGGTTTTCAGTTGTCGAGCTCGGCATGAATCACCCCGGAGAAATCGAATACCTAGCCCAATTAGTTCGTCCTACCGTTGCCTTAATTAATAACGCACAACGCGAGCACCAAGAATACCTTGGCAGTGTTGAAGCGACGGCTCATGAGAACGGCCAAGTGATTACCATGCTAGAAAAGGCCGGCGTCGCCGTTTTTCCCTCCGATGACGAGTGTGTTGAGACTTGGCGTTCGCTTGCATGCGGACGAAAGGTTATGGACTTTGGATTTAAAAAGAAAGCACAGATAAGAGGCTCATATACCGCAAACCCATTGGGCATGGAACTAAAAGCCAATATTCAAGGGACGGAAATAAATATCAATCTTTACCTGTATGGTTCTCATAATGCACATAACGCCCTTGCAGCCGCAACTTCTGCTTACGCAGCAGGCATCTCAATAGCGAGCATCAAGGAAGGACTGGAAAGCTTCTCCCCCGTTAAAGGTCGGTGTGTTCCAAGGACAACGCTGTCAGGGTCTCTTTTAATTGATGACACCTACAACGCCAACCCGGACTCTGTAATTGCAGCCATTGATCTTCTATCCTCCTTAGATGGTGAGAGAGTTTTAATTTTGGGCGATATGGGCGAAGTCGGTCAGCGAGGATCTGAATTCCACAAAGAGATTGGAGCCTATGCAAAGAGTATGGGTATTGATTTATTCCTCGCACTTGGGGAGCTCTCTCGAAATTCCATAAGCAGTTTTAACCAGAATGGAACTAAACTAGGCATTCATTTCGAATCAATCGAGCCATTAATTGATTGCATTAATTCCCTCTCAAAACAAAACTCAACAATTCTGGTCAAAGGCTCGCGATTCATGAAGATGGAGCGTATCGTTAAGTCTTTATGCGAAACTGTAACTGACGAGGATCTTCATTAAAAAGCAAATCCCTGAAGCCTTCGAGAAAAACCACACATAAAAGCTTTGGCCCACGATATCCAGCTTGAGATGGCTCTAAGAGAATCCTATGAAATCCCTGACCGATGATGGCTTAATTTCACCTCTAAAATTCCATGACCACTTCATCAAGGCTCTTCCCGGCGACCCAGAAATGTCCAACTACCGGCGAGGTGTTTACGGGGCCTGTTACTCTTTCGTTAAACCAGCTAAAGCGTCCTCGCCCAATCTAATAGCTTACTCAACTGAGCTCGCGAATGACCTAGGGCTAAAGCCAGAGTTCTGCAACAGCCCACTATTCACTGGCCTATTCTCAGGAAACATCATTCTGGATGGAATGAAGCCTTATGCTAGTTGTTATGGGGGGCACCAGTTTGGAACATGGGCGGGGCAACTGGGTGACGGGCGTTGCATTAATTTGGGCGAGTTAGAAACCCAAAATGGCCAGATGTTATCTGTTCAAATCAAGGGCTCAGGCCCAACACCCTATTCGCGCATGGGTGACGGCTTCGCCGTTTTAAGATCTTCCATTCGTGAGTTTCTTGCTAGCGAGGCGATGTATCACCTGGGTGTACCTACTACTCGTGCATTGAGCATTATTCAGACAGGAAACTCGGTTGTTAGGGACCTTCTCTATGATGGAAACCCACGACTCGAGCCGGGGGCTATCGTATGCAGAACAGCCACTTCTTTTGTAAGATTCGGTCATTTCGAGCTATACGCAGCTAGGGGAGACATAGAGTGCTTAAAGCGTCTGGCTGATTACACGATCATCCACCAATTCCCACATTTAGGCGCCCCATCCTCCGATATATATACACAATGGTTCTTTGAGATTTGTGAGCGTACTGCTCGACTAATCGCTGAGTGGAAAAGAGTTGGCTTTGTACATGGTGTCATGAATACCGATAACATGGCTATTACGGGCGACACTATCGACTATGGGCCTTTTGGGTGGTTAGACCAATACGACGAAAACTGGACACCAAACCTTAGTGATAACTCGGTCAAGCGTTACCGATTTCGCTTTCAAGTAGAAATAGCCAAGTGGAATCTTTTCCAGCTGGCGAGAGCCATCTCACCACTCGTTAAGGCACCAGAAGAACTATTGAATGGACTCGACCTTTTTTCGCATCGCGTTGAAAATACGTGGCATCAACTTCTAGCTAAAAAACTGGGCGTTACACTGGGCGGAACTGATTCAGACACCTCATTCTGTGAAGAGCTTTTTAATATTTTGCAATCATTAAGAATCGACATGACCGTATTCTTCAGAAAGTTAGCAGAATTGGAAGTTGATAGGACTCAGCATAACAGAGCCGTGTTGTTGGCCCCTCTCAAACCTGCTTTTTACGACTCTGCGTCATTCTCTGAGGAAGACTGGTGCCGCTTAGATTCATGGGTTAGAACTTACGTGAAAAAAGTTCAGGTTAGCGAGATGAGCAATCAACAGAGGATCGCACTCATGAATCGCAGTAATCCGAAATTCATTCTCAGAAATTACCTTGCTCAGCAGGCGATAGAAAAGGCGGAATCAGGGGATTTTTCTATGGTGATGACTCTAGCAGAAGTACTTCGCAACCCATATGAGGAACAACACTCATTCGAGTCGCTCTCAGAAAAGCAGCCGGAGAATTTTCGCAAAGCCTCTGGAAATTGCGCTCTATCCTGCAGCTCATAGAAGATCACACGTTAATCATAATGCATCATTTGCGAAGGGAAACATGGTTCTCGTCCAGAAAACAGCTCGGTAAGAAAATACCAAAACATTTCCGCAGAGGGTGGACATCCCGGAAGGAAATAATCCACTTTAACAACAGACTGTATTGGATAAACCTTATCAAGGAGCAGGGGCAACTCAGGATCATCAGGAATTTGTGGATTCACGACGCCAAGCCCATCTAAATACACAGAGCTAAAACAGTCTTTAAGTGATAAATGATTACGCAGAGCAGGTATACCCCCGTTGATCGCACAAGCACCTACAGCCACAAGGGTTCTGCAAGATGCTCTGAACTCACGTAAGGTGTGAACATTTTCTGCATTGCAGACCCCTCCTTCTATCAAACCGATGTCCACCCTAGGAGAACAATGTTTAATATCTGTCAGGGGGCTTCTATCAAATTCAACCAGCTCACATAGATTCAGTATCCGTTCGTCGATATCCAGAAATGACATATGGCAGCCAAAGCAGCCCGCCAAAGAAGTTGTGGCAAGCTTTAATTTAGCCGTCATCAACACATCCTTCCTCAGAATCTAATTCGGACCTTAGTCGTACCCAAGAGATAGGGTCAGCATCATAAAGTCTCTTACCTATAGGAATCTCGTATGCCTTGCGCTTGACTAAGAGCGCACCGACAGGACAAACATGTACCGCACGATCCTCAATCGAAATATCTGTATCTCGCAATAAACCACTTTCAGAGTTGATTGAAAGATAACTCTTAAGTCCACGGCCAGAAAGACCAAAAGCATCTTTTAAGTCGATCTCTTTGCTCGCTCGAACACACAGGCCACAAAGGATACAACGATCTCTGTCCAGTAAAATATCCGGGTGCGAAGCGTCAACTTCACGGTGAGGAAACATTGGCTCAAAGTGCAAGTCAGTCATATTTAGGTAGTAACCTAGAGCCTGTAAATCACAGCTCCCTGTTTTTTCACACCCCGGACAGAAATGGTTCCCCTCCACAAACAACATCTGAATTATGGTGTGACGGAGACTATTAAGCGCCTCTGTTTGGCTTAAGATGTTTTGTCCATCAACGGCAGGCATTGTGCATGCAGAACAATTTCGGCCATTCACGTTAACGGTGCAAACCTTGCAACTACCGTGGGGCTCAAAATCGGGGTTGTGACACAGATGAGGAATATAAATCCCTGCCCTAGTCGATGCCTCTATGATGGTCTGCCCCTTCTCAAAGGGGACTATCCGGCCATCAATCGTTAAATATCCAGAATTCATTAAGTTTACCCATCAAATAGACACTATTCATAAGAATGAATATGTGCATTTTCATCATCTCGACCCGAGAACTCCCTCCCCGCTGAAAGCGCCTCATCCAAGTCAAAGCCTGGCTGAAAGTTCAGATCACTCAGTCTAGATTGATAGACCTCAGGAAATCGGTCCAACGTGTTCAAAATGGGATTCGTCGCCGCTTGACCAAGACCGCAATGGCTAGACGCAGAGACTTGGCGAGATAGTTCAGTAATCTCTTGAAGATCCATCGTTGTGCCATGACCGGCGACGATTTTGTCGAAGATTCTGCGGACTAAACTGGTTCCTACTCTGCAGGGAGTGCAAAAACCACAACTCTCATGCTCAAAAAAACGAGTGAAGTTCTGCACAATCGCCAAAAGATCTCTAGTCTTGTTAAAGATAATGAATGACCCTCCCGTCGATAAATCTTCGAATGCCAACCGCCGATCAAAGTCTCGAGAAGAGATAAAGGTCCCTGATGGCCCCCCCACTTGGACGCCCAACGTACCCTCTGCACCACAATCTGCAAGAATCTTAGAAATCTTCACTCCAAATACATACTCATAGATTCCTGGCCGAGCACAATCTCCAGAAATACTGAGCAATTTGCTACCTTTTGACTTGGCAGTACCTTGCGCAGCAAAAAAGGCGCCTCCTTTAAGAACAATGCTTGTAACAGCAAAGAAGCTCTCTACATTGTTGATAACAGTGGGATACCCCAAATATCCATGCGTTACCGGATAAGGCGGCCTATTCCTAGGAATACCCCGCTTTCCTTCCAGCGATTCGATCAAAGCCGTTTCTTCACCACAAACATAGGCCCCAGCACCGAGATGTATTGTTATGTCAAAATCGAAGGCCGGTTGCCCCAGAATTGACTTCCCTATCAATCCTTTTTCTCTCCGTGTTTCAAGGGTCTGCAAAAGGTGCTTATAAAGATGCCGATACTCACCTCGAAGATAAATGAAGCCTTTTCTGGCTCCCGTAACAAAGGCACATAGTGTCATACCCTCAAAAACATCATGTGCGCGACTTTCTAAGAGAACCCGGTCCTTGAAAGTTCCAGGCTCCCCTTCATCCGCGTTACACACAACATATTTATGGTAGGACTCACCCTCGAATTCAGTCTCTGCTATTGCGTCGCGGCAATAGCGCCATTTACTTGCCGTACCAAACCCTGCTCCACCACGACCTCTGAGCCCAGACAACTCGAGCTCATCTAATACCTTCTCTGGACCTAAACTAGCGGCTTTGGCAAGGGCCGCTCCCTCATGAACTTTCTCAGACAGTAGAGGACCTTCACGATGAATATTGTTATTGATATGAAACAGTTGGGTTGGCCATTGTGAGTGAGGCACACAATTATTGATAAGATCTGCGATCTGATAAACACGATCAGGAGTTAAAGCCGATACCGCATAGCCATTAATTATGACAGCCGGCCCCTGATCACAAAGCCCAGTACATGAGGTCACATTAAGACTCACAACACCGTCGCTTCTGGTCTCACCTACATTAATCCCGATCTCATTGGCCAGCAATGAAAGCATTTCACGACTCCCCAGCATGTGATCAGTAATTGAATCACTGAACCTAACATCGAAAAGACCTAAAGGCTCTTCTGAGAGAAACGAATAGAAATCAACTATTGCTCTGACCTGTGACTGAGGTATAGCAAGACTGGAGGCAATATGTTGCATAGCAGAGACTGATACATGACGATATTTATCCTGTACATCTCTGAGAATTTGCAGTAGCTCCGTTTCTTTCCGATCATGAGAGTCAACAATTCGATCAAGAGACTCCCGTTCTTTAAGGTTCATCAAAGGTCACCTATCTTTGTCCCTGGCCACAAGGATCAATATAGCAGTATGAGACAAGGCGGTAGAGGCAACTGATGCACTTGCCCATAAAGCCTATTATCCCTATTAATCTAACACTCAATATCACAAGGTTTGTGATTAGCTTACAATTATGGATGTAAGACCTAAATTTTCACCTGACCTCGTGCGTTGATGAAATCATGACGAACAGTTTCTTAAGAAATAAACCCATGCAAAGCTGGAAGAGGTTACTGAGAATTCTAGCCTTGACAGTGTTAGGCATAACCCTCCTGCTTTTAAGTCTAGGGATCAGCTTCACTGACCTCCTAGTCGATTTTTGGTGGCACGATGAATTAGGTTTGGCCCAGTTTTTCTGGCTAAAGCTACTTTACCGCTACATCATTTCTGGCACAGTTACAGCATTCTTCTTTTTTATCTTCTTCTTAAATTTCTGGGCCGCATCGCAGTTTCTTGGTGTAGAAGCAGAGAGCTTTGAGGGGTTAGCTCGCTCGGAAATAAACCGTAGAAAGCACGTACTCAAGCTATTCCAGCAAGGTTCTTTGAAGGTCTATCTACCTCTATCTGTCTTCCTCGCCGTGGGAATTGCAGTGCCTTTCTATCATGAATGGCAGGAAGCTTTACTCTTTATATTTGGCCCTGAGTCAGGTGTAAGAGAGCCCGTTTTCGGTCGAGACGTTAGTTTTTATCTGTTCTCTTTCCCTATTTACAAACTCGTTCAAGTAGAACTGCTTTTCGCGACGACCATCCTCAGTATCGCCATTTCCATCCTCTACACTATTGAACATAGCCTTTCCTCGAACTTAAAAAGACCTTGGGCCAATGGAGCAAAGACGCATTTAAGTGCATTGGTGCTTTTGACAGCACTAGTTGTTTCCTGGGGGTTCATGCTGGAACGCTATGAATTGCTGTACACGGAAGCCCACGAACCCCAGTTTTATGGGCCAGGATTTCTAGAAATCCGCTATTACCTACCAATAATATGGGTATCAATTATCAGCCTACTTGGGGCGACGTTAGCATGGATATACTTTTCAATTCAGAAGAAAAGGTGGGGTATTGCACTCGTCTTGTCCCTTGTTTTCTTGTCCTCTTTGGTAACAAGACACGTTGATTTGATTCCTAATGCACTTGAAAGATTCGTTGTTAGTCCAAACCCAGTGAAGACCGAACGCGAATTCATGAAAAACAATATCGATTCAACCCTTGATGCTTACGGATTAACAGACATCACCAACATTGATGTTGATCCAGGCCTTCCGGATGAGGATGTTCTTGACCCGGAATTAAGAGCCCACCTCTACAACATACCAGTATGGGATCCTGAGTTCCTAGATGATGTCTATCAGCAAATGCAGGGGATTCGACCTTACTATCGATTTACCCATACCGATGTTGCCCGTTACATGATCAATGGCAGGCTAGAGCAGGTAAATCTTGCAGCCAGAGAGGTGAACATAAGTCTTCTCCCTGAAACAGCCCAAAACTGGGAGAACATCCACATGCGTTATAGCCACGGCTACGGCGCTGTAGTCAGCCCAGCCTCTCAAGACGGTCAGACACCAATGAACTGGTATCTTCAAGGACTGGATATGCAGTCTGACAGCTTTAAAGTTGAACGACCCGATATTTATTATGGCGAGGAAGACCTGCCTTACGCAATTGTCCCCAACAAGCTCAATATTGTCGGCATCCCCAGCATAGACGAGCAATCAAGCTTTAACTACTCCGGCAGGGGGGGTGTTCCTATTTCATCTTTGTTCAGGAAGCTTTTGTTTTCAACCTACTTTGGAGATGAGCAATTATTTTTCTCCGTTAATGTCAGCGGAGAAAGCCGCGCGCTCTTTCATCGAAATATTATCGAACGAGTCAAAGCCCTCACACCTTTTCTTAAACTGGATGAAGAACCCTACATTGTCATCACACCTAGAAGGATTTTTTGGGTAATAGACGCTTTCACAACATCCGAATGGTATCCGCTTTCCAAGCGATCACAGACACATTTTCATGGAGATCATGTTGAAACAGAATTCAACTACATACGGGACAGCGTGAAGGTTATCGTTGATGCTTTTGATGGACACGTAGATTTTTATGCCGGTGATAATGATCCAATCGCTTTAGGGTTTAAAAATGCGTATCCGGGCCTATTCAAGAACATGGATGAAATGCCCCCAGAACTACTAAACCAACTTCGCTATCCGAAGGATCTTTTCATAAGCCAGATGAAAATCTATGCGCGCTATCACCAACGCGAACCTGAGCTCTTTTTCGAACAAGCAGAAACCTGGGACTTCGCGCGGGTAAACGACGCTAAAGTTGACCCCTATTATCTGACTACGGCATTGGAAGATTATGAAAGTGATAAACCCGGATTGGTTCTCATTGAGCCCATGACGCCCGTAGGAAGAAGCAACCTCAGTGTTCTGGCCGTTGGCGGAACATTCAAAATTGGCCCCAACGTCGAGGCTAATCCAAAATACGATACTCAGATCGTAATGTACAGGTTCAATAGAGAAATGCAGGTTGATGGTCCAGCCCAGGTAAGCTCCTTAATTGACCAAGCTCCTGATATCGCCCGTCAATTGACCTTATGGGACCAAAGGGGATCGAGGGTACTAAGGGGGCGCATTATCGTACTCCCTGTTGGGCATTCTGTACTCTATGTCCAACCGGTTTACATAGTTTCTACCAGTGGAACTCGTATACCTGAACTACAACGAATCATCCTCTCAATGGGCAATGTTGTCGTCATGAGTGATTCACTGGAGAGCGGGATTTCAGAATTGGAGAGACAACTAAAAATTGTTAGAGATAAAAACCCGTCGAGAGCAAAACCCAATCTTAATTTTCCAAACAAATCTAGGCTACCGTCAATGCAACCCACAACGGGACGTTAGATAAACATAAAAACCGAGGCGGCCAAGGATCAGGAAAATTAATTGACCGTTGATAGGCTTCCAGCATGGTCGTTAGGTGCTTGCATTGCTAGCATCTTAATCCGTCAAGGTCTCTCCACGTCAACTCTTATACTCGACTAAAATCTAACGGCATAGAATCTGCTTTGAGCTTATAGAGAGTTGAGCCATAAGGCTCTCTTTATAACTTAATCTAGAGGGTGGTTAAGATGATCATGCTTCATGTATTTTTCACTTTGCTCTTGTTTCTTCCCATTTGGATGCTTACGGATCCTGTTCTGCACACAAAGAGTGCGTGGGTGAACGGCATACACACGCTAGGCACCTTCCTATTATCGGGCTCAGTGGTCACTGTATTGGCGACAACAATCGACGTTTAGTTCGAAATCAAAAAAACAGTGGCACGGAATTGGCCCACCAAAAACGGGGATGGTCGAATGTTTGTGTAGAGGGTCAAGGCCTTAATGGGCCCTGACCCTTTTTATATGGGGAAACCAAAAGATCGGCTATTTTGCTTTCGGTATCCAGCCCTGTTTAACAAAATAACTTGATAGCTCCTCTGCAATTTTGTCGGCTATTTCAGAAGCCTCATGAGACGAGGACGATTGGTAAATGGTTGCAGCCGATTTTGCGACGCTAACACCAACTGATGCTGCCGTTCCGGCCCCTGCCGCCGCCCCAGCAGGACCCGTTATGGCACCGGGCTTGCTCCCGCTGTCCGCATGCGCTGTGAAGGTAATCAGCTCAACAGGGCCTTGAGAAGACAGGCCTGAAACGACGACTTGACCCTCGACCAAAGATTGACCAGCACCAAAACCAATCATATTTCTTTTTACCGCACTCCCCTCATCTATCTTTGTCCATCTTCCTGCCACTAGGACTTCTGAACTAGAGGGCTGCTTGCCGTCAGAAATGACGACCGGAGTCAGACCCATTTCCTTGACCTTTTGGCTAAGCTCCTCAACTAGGGCACCATTTACCTCCTTGGCAAGAGCTAATATCTCATCTCTCTTCGATGAGGAACCAGAGACCATTGAAATGGGGCTGGAACCCGGCTCAATGTCCTTCTCGTTAAACGTAAATGGCTGAATCAATACTTTATCTGGTTTTGTCAGGCCTGCCGCATTCACCTCCTTAACCTTACCTAATTGAGTTTTAGCGCAACCCAATAGGAAAAACTGGCATAGGAAACCCATTAAAATAATCTTTAAAAGTTTGCTTTTCACTCATTATCTCCTATATCCAAACCGAATCTTAACCATTGTAACTCCCCTGTTAACTGTGACTCTTCTGAACATAATCTGGCCAATTCAACCGACTGAAATGTTCACCATACGATTTGGTCAGCTCAAAAAAAACATTTGTGAGCTGACCAAACTAAATCATCACGTCAATTATAAACCGGATCCGCTTCAAAACTGGCTTTTGGAGGCGATCAAAGGTAATACTTAAGCACCAGATCTTGAAGCGGTTATTTTCAATAGCCTAATCAAGAAAAGGAATACCGGCTTAACAAGATGTCGATTAGAAGAACTTAGGATCCGCCACCAAATTTGGGGGGTGGAGCCTTCTTCATATCTGTCATAGATAACTCAAGATCCTGCACAGCCTCAGCCAAATTCCCTGCCTGCGCCCTCGATATGGCCCTTTTCAATTTACCCACTATTCTTTGTTGAGAAGCAGAATCCGTTTTGCCCTTTGCCATAGATAAGGATTCCTCTGCCTCCTTAATGAGCAACTGAAGATCACCCGCCTTACCGGCATCAATTGCCTTCTGTGTGGGTATAGAAATAGAGGATAGGTCCTCATTCATCGGTCCGCCAGCTGATTGCGCCAAACCAGTCAGAGACACGCTCAAAATTACGACCGATAACACTTGCTTTAATTTCATGTGAAGTTTTCCTTTAGTGACACGGATTAATGTGCCGAAATTAGAAGCCTTAGCTTCAGAATATTGAGAGATGTTTAAATCACCCCATCCTAATTCCGACCAATTAACTAAGGATTAGTTCAGCTCAATAGAAACCAAACTGATTTAACACTTAAACGAACATCTACTCGAAGGGTATTATGCTCAGAAGAGAATATAAGGAAGCCCTCAGCTCCACCAACAAAAGTTTGAGGATCCTCTGCTCTGGTCATTACAGATTAAATTAGGGCTAGCCTTCTTGAGTCTTTCTCATGTGTTGTTGCTCCACGCAAATGCCCACTGACGCATTGACTGAACATAATATCGAATGCATAACGCAATCTAGCCAATTACGGCGCTCGAAAGCAGTTCGGCAGTATGAATCTAATCAGGCTAAATTAAACCCAGACAAGCAAAGCTCAAAAGTCTTTCACCGTATAAAATAAAGGTGTTCACAGCGTCGCTCTTATGAATACGCTCAACAAGATCTTCACGAACACTCAGAGGAAATTAATGACATGAGCACCATTGCATTTATTGGTTTAGGCAACATGGGACGCCCGATGGTTAGTTTCTTATTAAAGGCTGGTCATGAGTTACGAATCTATGCGCGACGTTCTGATGTTTTTCACAATGAAGCAAGTCACTTAATTGAAGCTGGCGCAGTCACGTGTTCATCTCCCGCCGAAGCCGCAATTGATGCTGAATTCATAATTACTAACGTAACCAGCACCCAAGATGTCGCAGATGTATTGTACTCAGGGAAAAACGCAATCATTGAAACGGCCAACCCAGGCGCAATCTGCATCGATCACAGTACTATCGATCCACAAGGAACCAAAGATATTGCTAACGTGATGGCAACCAAGGGAGTTTCTTATGTTGACGCACCAGTTAGCGGTGGCGCTCAAGCTGCGAAAGAGGCCAAATTAGTCATGATGCTTGGGGGAACAGATGCTGATGTAGCAAGAGTTAGAGAAATTGTTAAAAGCTATGCAATAACAATGACGCATGTTGGTGGAGTGGGACATGGTCAAGTTGCTAAGTTATGCCATCAAATTGCTCAAATTGTTAACTTGCAAGGTATAGCAGAGTCGATACGCTTTGCTGCAGCAAATGGGGCTGATTTACAGAAAGTATTTGAAGCAATTTCTGGTGGCATGGCCGGCAGCAGAATGCTTGAATTAATGGGCCCAAAGATGATTCAACGAGATTTCAAGGCTGGCATTGAAGCGCGCCTGCACGCTAAAGATCTTTTTTTGATTAAAGACGCTGCCAAGAAAAATGATTTAGATCTGCCGGCCCTAGAAACTGTGGCTGTGCAGTTAGAGAAAATCATGAACTTGGGGTGGGGGAGCAACGACACTTGTTCACTTCTTAAGTTACTTGAGTAACCTATTGCAGGCCTCTGATTAATAAAACTTTCGCCTTTTAACACTGAAATTGCCGCTTGTAGCGACACTCTTAAACCACCCCACATTTAATGGTCGCTTATCAAGGAGCGGGAAAGGCAGTAATGTTCCTGCTGAATTAGTAGACGAGATAGAATCTCATACGATCCACATACAGCAATAGCCTGGACTGAGCTTCATGTCTTTGTCTTTCCACATCCCCTACAGTCATAAAAAATACTGGTAACCGCTATCGATGAAAAAGTTAGCATTCATGTCGGGCAATGACCTTCAATCAATTAGAAAACCCTAGTTTTCGCAAAAAGATGAGCGTCCCTATTTCAGACACTTACATTTACCTAACCATTCTTGGGGCTTTAGCAGGCACTTTGGCAGGGCTTTTGGGGATTGGCGGCGGCATAGTCATTGTTCCTGCCCTACTTTGGGTTTATGCGTCTGTGGAGGCAATACCTAAAGACCAAACTATGCATTTTGCTCTCGCAACATCGCTAGCCACCATCTGCTTCACAGCCATAAGCTCTATTTATGCTCATAACAGGCGCGGGGCCGTTATTTGGTCTTCCGTTTTTAGACTGAGCCCGGGGATTGTTGTTGGTACGTTGGTTGGAACTGCTCTAGCTGGGCTAATGTCCAGTGAAGCTCTCGTTCTATTTTTTGGGATATTTCTTCTGATCGTCTCAATACAAATGGGACTGTCAAGCCAACCCTCTTCACATAGAAAGATCCCCGGCTGGTTTGGTACGAGCCTCATTGGATTATTTATTGGGGTTATCTCTGCACTTGTTGGAGTGGGTGGAGGTACCCTTACAGTACCATTTCTAACTTGGTGTAACGCACCTTTACGAGCAGCAATTGCAAGTTCTTCTGCCGTTGGATTTTTTATCGCGGTTTCAGGATCTATTGGCTACGCATGGGCTGGTAAGAACTCGATTGTGCCTCTAAGTTCTGGATACATATATTGGCCTGCCGTAATGGGTATTGTGCCTACTAGCCTGATATTTGCGCCATTGGGAGCAAGGCTCACACACACTATTTCTATTCGACTCTTAAAGATCTTGTTCTCCATCTTTCTAGCAATTATTGGAATAAAGCTGATAATTAAGTCATTCCCTAGCCCAGACATAAATAGTGTGATGGCAGCGGCACGCCGAGTTGTATATTTTCTGGGAAATAAAATCTCTGAACTCTCGTCAGCTCTAAAGCTATAGCACGAATATTTTGATGGCTTTGGAGCTAAATATTGATTTTTACGGTAATCCCCCCTGAAATTGGTTGACTTGGATTCAACGGGTCAGCGCAACACCTCACTGAGTACTTCTGCCGGAGACTTAAAGTCCAGCGTTTTCCTGGGTCTAGTATTGAGCTTGTTCGCAATGCCATCTAGTTGTGCCTGACTATAAAAGCTCATTCCTTTGCCTTTGGGAAAATACTGTCGAAGCAGTCCATTTGTATTTTCATTCGTGCCACGCTGCCATGGGCTACTCGGATCACAGAAGTAAACCACCATGTTGGTTGCCATAGTAAACGTTTTATGTCCGGCCATCTCTGCACCACGATCCCACGTCAGACTCTTCAATAAGTGGGTGGGAAGCTCTGCCATCTGAGCTAGAAGAGCATCAACAACCGACGCAGTCTTCCTGTCTTCAAGTTTGCACAATACGGTGAACCGAGAGTGTCTTTCAACCACGGTGGCTATAGCCGTGTTGTTTGATCCTAAAATCAGGTCGCCCTCCCAGTGTCCAGGTACGGCACGATCCTCAATCTCTGCAGGCCGTTGCCTGATTGAGATAGCGTCAGGGATAGGTCCTTTGGCTTCAGATTTATGGTTCCTAGCATGACGAAACATTCTTTTTGTTCTCAAATGCTTCTTGAGTTCCTCACGAAATAAACCACGGGTCTGTATGAAAAGCGACTTGTAAATGGTCTCATGAGATACGCACATTTCCTTTCCAAGGCCTGAGGATTTCTTGAGCCATCCGGAGATTTGTTCGGGTGACCAATCTGCTTCAAGAAGGTCACTAACCTTTTTCCTTAATTCTACATTCTCAGCAAGTAGAAATGGTTTGGGTCGCTTGGAGCGTTTCAACGCCGTCTTCTCTGCAAGACATGCTCTATATTCAACAACCCCTCCATTACGCCCAATCTCACGAGAAACTGTAGAAGGAGCCCTCCCGAGATCCTGAGCGATTTGCCGCATACTAAGGCCACTGGCTAGACCTCTGGAAATCGTCTCGCGCTCTTCAAGTGCTAGGCTATCGGGGCGCCTTAATCGAATCCGGGGCTGGATACCTCCGTGATAAAGGAGGTAAGAGAAAATCGTGGCAGCCCAAGTTCGACGCCAAACCCATGAAAATACCTTTTTTGGGTGGTGGTCACCTATTGAAATCATAGGGTTATCTTCATATTTCCTTAATAGTCTGTGGTGGCACGCCATGAGTGGCTAATGTATCTATTGACATAGATCTATTGTGGTTTAGAGTGATGGCATGCATGTCAAAGTCACCACATCGGGCAGTCGCCAATATGTACAACTCGTTGAGTCCTTCCGAGATGAAGTTGGCCGTGTAAAAAAACGCAC
>Ga0316218_1002230_pt1 | contig 18428 bp, 10 predicted proteins | sample TBH18003metaG_FD_203634 | JGI IMG/M metagenome (GOLD analysis project Ga0316218, IMG submission 203634) | Freshwater microbial communities from Trout Bog Lake, Wisconsin, USA - TBH18003 | ecosystem: Environmental > Aquatic > Freshwater > Lake > Hypolimnion/Profundal zone | place: USA: Wisconsin...
AGGGGCAATAATTTAGTGTGGTAGTCGGTATTAGACGGGTCAAATATTTTATCGTGGTCCACCTTAGCCCAGTTGATGCGTTTTTTGGAAGCCACATTAGTATCTACAGTGGCTGCTGCGGTATGTATAGATGTGTCTGTAACACCCGGAGCAGGCGGAATTACGACAGCAGTATGTACTGAGGTGTCCGTTACTTTTGCTGTGGTATCCACTGGTGTTGCAGTAGCGGTGGCAGTAGTGTCATTGTCATCTTTAAGGAACAGGTCATCGTCCTTCAGGTACTTCACAATGGCAATAGAATCAATGACCCAATCGGTAAAGTTCCTGTATTGCTGGTTGGTGGTTTCTGTTTTATCCATGAAGAAAGAGGTAAGGCTCACTTTCTTCAATGCGTTAGAATCGGAGGATGATTGATCGTATTTTATAGTGCTAGATCCGCCCGGTATATAGATCATTCCCGGAGGGGCTTCCAGTGTACGATGGTTATAAGGGATCACCGCATTATAGCGGGAATCGTAACCGGACTGCGCATTGCTACTTAATGATGATAAAAATGAAGGAAGTAATATAGAAGTAGTGATAATCGCTCTTTTCAAGGACATGTCCGGCATTTTTAAAATTTAAAAATAGATTTTAAAACCTAAAACTAAGCAAATAATCTACGATTTACTTGGTTACTGTTTTGTTGTTATAAAAGTTATTTCAGCTTACTTCAACAAGGGTAAACGGGTTATTTTCAACAGCTCCACACTTCACTTCTTCACCGGAACGATAGTAATGTTCTAAAATATTAATCTGTTTACAGGTCGTTAAAAAAATCAACAATATAGGGTAAAGGTAAAAAAGATATTTCAAAAGCAAAAAATTATTCAAGAAATTAAAACAAATTTCATTATTTTTTCATTCGCAATATGTTTACGCCCTTCACAAATTCAATGATTTTTACAAGGACTGGCGTTTTATGTATTGATATAAGACAATAAATTATGTCAAATAGAGAGTACGCGTATCATTTCCAGCATATCATGTTTGATCATTCCATCGCCCTTGATCACTTGCGTAAATGGGGTAAATGCGATCTCATTATTGACCACCCCGGCCATGAATTGTGTTTTGCCGCTAAGCAATGCGTTTACGGCAGCATACCCCAGGCGGCTGGCCAATACACGATCGGAATAAGAGGGGGAGCCACCACGCTGGATGTGCCCCAAAACGCATAACCGGATGTCCATCTCCGGAAATTGCTGCGAAATGCCAGACCGCAGCTCATGTGCATTGCCGAAGTGTTCTCCTTCAGCTACCACTATAATGTGCACATTCTTTTTTCTTCTTTCATCATTGCCTATCCGCTCCAGTACCTCGGCAATATTGGTTGCCTGCTCGGGTATCAGTATGTCTTCTGCGCCACAGGCCAGTCCGCTGTTCAGCGCTATATAGCCAGCATCCCTGCCCATCACTTCCACTATAAAAAGCCTGTTGTGCGCGTCTGCCGTATCGCGTATCTTATCTATTGCTTCAACGGCTGTGTTCACTGCTGTATCAAACCCGATCGTGAAGTCGGTGCCATTGATGTCTTTGTCTATGGTACATGGTATCCCGATCGCGGGCATATTGTGCTGTTCAAAAAATTGCACTGCGCCCCGGAATGTGCCATCGCCGCCTATAAGTACCAGCGCCTCTATGCCATGGCTTTGCAATTGTTCATAAGCCTTCCGCATTCCTTCATTGGTGCTGAATTCCTTGCTGCGGGCGGTTTTCAGGATGGTGCCACCTCTTTGTATGATATTGGCTACATCAGTTGTTTTCATTTTAAAAATATCGCCTTCAATCATTCCCTGGTAGCCTCTGCGTATGCCATAAATGTCTATGCCGTTGTATACACCTGTGCGCACCACTGCCCTTATAGCAGCATTCATACCGGGGCTGTCGCCGCCGGATGTCATTACACCGATGTTCGTTATTTTGCCCATAATTCAAATTCTTCTCAAAGTTAGGAAAAGGACAACTACTCTTTTGGTGATAATGATCAGTAACAATCAGATAAAGACCTTGCCACTAAGGAATATAAAAATGTATTTTCGCAAATAATGACCATCCTGCATAAAATAATGCCCATCTTGTTTTGCGCCCTTGCCTTGGCCCCGGCGCAGTCTGTAGCACAAGGAAAATGGGCCTCACCCGAGACGGGAGAAATGTACCGGCAGGCACAGGAGTATATGGCAATGAAGAATTATCACGAAGCCGCTATTGCATACAAACATGTGCTGTTGCGGGAGCCGGGCAACGGCATGATATATGAGGCATTGGGCAAGGCGCAGCACCTGGAGGGCAATGATAAAGACGCGGAAGAAACATTACTTGCTGCTCCTGCAAACGCAGCGCACGACGCGGCATATTTCGAGATCCTCGCAGTAGTGCAGGCCACAGAAAATAAGACAAGGGATGCGCGTGCAACAATAAAAAAAGGCTACACACTTTTTCCCGGTTCCGGCATGTTGTATGACGAGGCTGCAAAGATCGCGGAGCAGGGGAGTGACACCGGGAATGCCCTCCGGTATTGGTTATCGGGAATTGAAGCTGATCCTCTATATGTGCCATCATACTACAGTGCCGCATGTGTGTACCTTCGTTCCGGCGATGTGTTTTGGGGACTAATATACGGAGAGATATACCTCGATATGCAGCACGATACACTATTAGATGACGGACTCAAAAAACTATTGTTCGATGGTTATAAAAAGATGTCAGACAATAGTGCAAATACATACTTGTCGCAAAATAATAAAACAAAAAATCGGCCTGCGGCACATGATTTTAAGGAACTGGTAAACGTTACATACGCACCGTTATTTGCCGTAATGATAGACGGTAATAATGCCGAAAACCTCACCATGCTCAGGGCGCGTTTTCTTATTGACTGGTTCCCCGAAAACGATCAGAAATATCCCTGCTCGTTATTTCGTTACCTCGATGGCCTGGTACGCAATGGCTACTTTGATGTGTATAACGAATGGCTATTTGGCAAGGCAGGAAATGTAAATGAGTATACTGCCTGGAACACTTTTCATGAAGGGGCCATAGCCCGTTTCCTGCAATGGAAGGTGGCTCACCCGTTGGTGCCGGTTAAGGCCGATTTTTATAACGATAAAAGCACAAAAGCTCAGTAAAGTGAATTGTGCATGATCGGACACTCACTCTTTTTTCTTTACCAATTGTTAATGCACTCCATGTTTTTGCAGGTATGACTGTTTATTTTGGATTGTTGGTGTTTTATATTTGTTTGCCGTCTGCGATCTCGCTTATTTACCTTATACTCCTATATGCCAACCGGCAAACAATAAAAGTTAAAATATGCAGTTTAGTTCGGATAAGGAGCTAAAAAGGCTATTTTTGCTCTTCATTCATACATATTCTCATATTATACCATGAGTTGCAATATAAAAAACTTAATACCGGGATCGGTAAAAGTACTGCTGTTGTCGGTTTTGTTGTCGTACAGCTATTCGGTGCTTGCCCAGCAAAGTGCGGATAAGATCATAGCTGTTGTTGGCAAAAACCGCATTATCCTCCAGTCTGAGCTGGAAATAGACCTCTTGCAGGCAAAACAGCAGAACCCTACCATCAATGACAGTATGAAATGCTACATACTGCAACAAAAAATATTGCAAAAAATGCTGCTGGAGCAGGCTGAACGAGACAGCGTAATGGTGAATGACGAAGATGTGGAAGGACAGATAGATAACAGGCTCCGGTACTTTGTGCAGCTCTATGGCTCTAAAGAAAAGCTGGAGCAGATGTCGGGCAAAACAATATACCAGATAAAAGAAGAGAACAGGGAACTGATCAGGGACCAGATGGTATCTGAGAAATTACAAGGCACTATCTTGGAGAATGTAAAAATATCGCCTGCCGAGGTCGATGCCTTTTTTAATAAGATACCCGTGGATAGTTTACCATTCTTCCCGGCTACTGTAGAAGTAGGCCAGATAGTGATAGACCCGCCTGTGAGCAAGGAAATGAGTGACTATGCCTACCAGCGCCTGGAAGGTATACGCAAGCAGATAGCAGACGGCACCATTTCTTTTGAACATGCAGCCGCGATAAACAGTGATGATCCCGGCAGCCGGGATAATGGTGGCAGGTATGATGGTGTTACCCGCAACGGCTCATGGGCGCCAGAGTTTGTAGCCGCTACCTTTAAGTTGCAGAATGGCGATATATCGCCTATCATCAAAACGAAATTCGGCTACCATATTATACAGATGATACAACGCAAGGGCGATGAGGCAGATATCAGGCATATACTGATCAAACCCGAAGTAACATCAATAGATATCCAAACCGCTCTTACCCGTCTCGATAGCATCCGCAACCTGGTGGTGACCGGCAAAATGACTTTCCCCGAAGCCGTAGGCAGGTACTCAACTGATGAAGCTGCAAAGCGCACGGGTGGTATGATCGCAGACCCTAACACTGGCAACACATCGCTGGATATGACCAAGCTGGATGGCGCCATGGTCCTCATGCTCGATACCATGAAGCAGGGCGATTATTCGGCACCCCACATCTTTCTTACAGATGCGCATGATAAGTCGTGCCGCATTGTATACCTGCGAACCCGCACTACGCCGCACAAGGCCAATCTCAGGGACGATTACAGCAGGCTGCAGGAAGTAGCGCTGGTGCAGAAAAAAACACTGAAGATGGACCAGTGGGTGAAATCAAAACTACCTACCTTCTACCTATGGATAGCCCCCGAATACAGGGATTGCAACAGTATGAAGAGCTGGCACGCCAACGGCGATAGCAGCGAATAGTATCTTTCTTAAAGAAAATAAATACTTGAAAAGGAGCCGCATAGCGGCTCCTTTTTTATGTCCGGCTTTTACGCCTGAAAGGCTATATCACGTAGAATAGGGGCTCACCCTATTACGCCCGATTAACAAAATCACATCGCGCCGAGGGGTGTTGCCACTCGCATTATGCAAACGCAACTCCCGGCTTATATTTGTTGCAGCTGACTGATAGTAACGGTAATGTATTTAATCTTAAATTTGTAATTGAGTGAAACGATTGATGCTAATAGTATTATTCATCTGTGCTTGCCCCAAAACACAAGCGCAGGTGAATTATGTTCTTAATCCAAGCCTTGAACAATATTCGGAGTGTCCGTATAATTATGATCAAATAAAATTTGCAAAAAAATGGAGCCCGATTGATACTTTTAGTGTTGATCCAATATGTTCTCCTGAATATTGTAATTCTTGTGCAGGAAGTGGCGGATATGTTGGTATTCCAATGGGGGGAGGGTACAATCATTATCCACGCACAGGCAATGGAATGGCACAAGTAATGATGTATTTTGATGAAAGTTTTACGTTTCCTTACTATAGAGATTATTTACAAGGGCGACTTTATACTTCACTCATTGCTGGAAAAAGTTATTGTGTTACTTTTTACATAACACTCGAACAAGGTTCAGAATATGCAATAAGCCATATAGGCGCTTATGTTGATGATGGCAGTATAGATACTGGACAAGATAGTGTGGGATGTGCTGCTCCACAAACGCTCTTCACTCCGCAGGTTGTCGAAAATACTGTAATCAACGACACACTTAATTGGGTAAAAGTACAAGGTAGTTATACTGCAATAGGAAATGAAAGATTTATCACAATAGGTAATTTCTTTGATAAAGCGCATACTGATGCTGTAATTAAACTACCAAATACTGGCAATAATTTATCGTTATATTTAGTTGACGATATAAGCGTAATAGAAAGTGATGCAGTAGCCAGTGCCGGGTCTGATATGGTAATAGGCGTGGGCGATAGTGTGCATATAGGCACAAGTGAAGAAGGTATGCCAAATACATGGTATATTCAGGGCAGCACCACGCCAATAGGCTATAGTGGTGGCATATGGGTGCGGCCTGATACGACCACAAGCTATATAGTAGAAATGGATTTATGCGGAAACGTGACGAGGGATACCGTGACTGTATTTGTTGCTCCTGCGGGTACGCCAGTATTAAATGCAGAGCGTTTTCTGATTTACCCCAACCCTACAAGCGGAATTTTTACTATAGAAAATGCAAAGGGAACAACGATAGTTATTTATGATGTTGTGGGCAAAGAAGTATATCGTGCAAATGTCGGCACTAACAGGCAGCAGATTGATATTAGTAGCTTGCCAAATGGGGTGTATATGGCACACATAACTAATTCTACGGGCAATCAGGTAGTAAAGAAAATCATTAAAGGATAAGCAATATGGGAACAATCAAACAGCCCCCCGCCTCGGGCAAATAGCCTTCAATAAACCCCTATCCGGCAGTCCGCCGCCGGACTGTCCCGCCGTGACAAGACGGCAATCTAAAAAGCGGGCGTAGCCCATCAACATCAAAACGTCTCCTATACCGTCCCTAATATGGTTAGTAAAACCATGAAAAGCAATACTATGGCTGTTGTACGAAAAGTTAAAAATGTCCTTTCAGGGCGTAACCATACCCCACAATCCACACGCCCTGAAAGGGCAAAATCCCTTAAAATAGGGCATTGCCCTATTACGCGAGCGATGAACACAACAAACCTTGAAATGGTGGAATGATTTTTAAAATGCAATTGCTCACACCTTAGCGGCCTTTGCGCGAAACAAACGCAAAACAACATGCTTCTACCTCATCGTCAAAAATGCTTTCCCCAGGCAGCCAATAATATCACCTGCTATCAGCGCTTCCTCCGAATTTTCTTTTGCTGCAATATCGCCTGCCAGGCCGTGCAGGTACACGCCCATTATAGCGGCATCGTGCGGCTCGTAGCCCTGCGCTATCAGCCCGGTGATGATGCCTGTAAGCACATCGCCTGCCCCGGCTGTGGCCATGCCTGCATTGCCTGTCATATTATACCAGCAATCGCCTTCGCCCGTCACTATCACTGTATGATGGCCCTTCAATACAATATTGATATTGTAGCGCATGGCCTGTATGCGCGCATGGTCCAGCTGTATCATGCTGTTGGTGTTCTCGCAAAACAGCCGCGCAAATTCTTTGGGGTGTGGTGTCAGTACAGATCCCTTCGGTAGTTTGGCCAGCAGGTCCTGTTGCCTCGCTATGAGGTTCAGTGCATCTGCGTCTACTACTACGGGTGTTTTGCAGGCATCTATAAAAGCTGCCAGTGCGGCTGCCGTTTTTGGGTCTGTACCCATGCCGGGTCCTACGCCTGTTGCCTGCATCTTTTCCCAGCCTTCTATCTTTTCTATATGGCGCTCTCCGCTGGTGATACACATTGCCTCCGGTACATTGGCCTGTATGGTATTGTAGCCGCAGGCAGGCAGCAGTGCGGTCACCAGCCCCGCACCCGCGCGTAGCGCGGCTTTTGAGCTGAGGGTTATGGATCCGGCCTTGCCATAGCTGCCGCCTATCAGCATAGCATGGCCATAAGTACCTTTATGCCCGAAGGGCGAGCGGGGTTTGTATATGGCCGCTATATCATCTGCCTCGGTGGTTTTGTATTGCGAGTGTGTGGCGTTGATAAACGTTTTCTCCAGCCCTATATCCAGTATGTGTATGTTGCCGGCATAGGGGGCAGACTCTGCATGTAGAAAAGTACGCTTATAGAATTGAAAGCTCAGCGTGTCATGTACTTTCATCACCGCCGAGTCGGCATCAGGCAATACATCTGCGGGCAGGCCGCTGGGTATGTCTATGGCTATTTTTTTATTCGGCAGCTTGCATATCTGGTTGATGAAAGACGCTATCCATCCGCTGGCGGGGCGGCTGAGGCCGGTACCCAGAATGGCATCTACGATCACAATATTGGCAGGTATGTCTGTGATAAAAGTATCGGGGTACACAATGCCCGCAATGTCTTTATCTATAGCCTGTAGCCGGGTAAGGTTGGCCTGGCAGTCGGGTGACAGCTCTTTACTGAACAGCAGCAGGAATGCCTTTACGCCATATCCTCTCTGGTGCAGCATACGGGTGATGGCCAGCCCATCGCCGCCATTATTGCCGGTGCCGCACAGCACTACGAACAGGGTATCGCGGTGGAAGTTATCTTTTATCCAGGCAAAGCATTTGGTGGCAGCACGTTCCATGAGGTCGGCAGAGTGCATGGCCGATGCCTTGATAGTGTATGCGTCACATGCACGTATCTGTGCCGCTGTGAATATCTTCATTATGCCAAATTAATTCAAACTGTTGAACATTGCGATGTGCAGCACAGTTTTTTTATTAAATATTGTTGCAATTCAAATTATAACGATGAAAATCAAAACGTTATACTCATTTATTAATGTTCAGTACTAAAAAGCAGCTATTAGAACCAGCCTGGCTTTCTACTTGCACCCTTTTATATGTTCATTATCTGGTTAACCTTACTTTGGATATTATCAATTTCCGCGAAAAATGAAATTAATTCTGGATCGATCCATTCAATCAGGCTATATATTTTTGCTCTTATATTCAAAGCATCTGAGCAATCAATTGTATGACCATTAAAGCATATTGGCTCACAATGATTAACCCTATTTCTGAAAGATCTTATTTCATCAAGCTTAGAATAAATACTTGCCCTGTCATCTGTCGATGGTTTATGAGCAAATATATGAATCGGCTGCCCTCTGACTAGTGAGTAATGATGTGACAGGAAAAACGCCAACCAAAAACCAAAAGTTTGATCTGAAATTATTTTTCCACTTGTTACAGGTATTAATCTTGCGGCCAATTTATGCTCACTTTTTTGAATGCAGCTTTTCAAAAAGAAATGGGATGCCCGTAAAGTGGGACTGCGCATAAATCCTGTTTTTTGATTAATGATCCAATCTGGATCTGCGAAAAACGCAGATAACTTTATATTGAGGCTATTTCTTAAGACAACTTCAAATTGGGATAAGATAGGATGAAATGCTTGTGCTAATCTAATATTCGCATTGTATAACCTTTTTGCTCTGTTTTTATCAATAGCCGTTGCTGTTAAATACCTATTGTATCTCGGACTAGATAAATACTTGTGCCTTAATTCAATTTTCATGCTTGGCAATTTCGAGATTTTATTTTAAATTTGCAACATATAGACTTGGTAAAGCCTCTTTCTTTTGTAGAAACGTAATCAAGTAAAAGATTGAAGGGGTTCATACGAACCCCTTTTTTAATTTATGCACTCCCGAATTCACACGCTAAACATCAGATGATTATAGAGTCTGATAATGGAATCTCAAGCAGGCAATATTTTGAATGCGACAGATATTCAAAATAAATAAATGGTATCAGCCGCTTTATTGCGTTTGCGGACATTGCGGTTATCCCTATCTTTGCCCGACATTTTTCCCTTTAAGGAATTAATGCCTTACTCAACATTATTTTTATAAAACATTATTCTATGCGCAAAAGCATTGGCCTGGCAGCTGCTTTTATATTCCTGTTCTTTTCTGTTGCGATGGCGCAAAGCCATGAGGGTGTAGTGAAGGGCTTCGTCTACGATAAAAAGACAGGGGAGCCGCTCATCAATACTACTATACAGGTGATCAATGGCAAGACAGGGGTGCAGACGGATGTGAATGGTTACTTCTCCATTTCGCTCCCTTCTGGCACATATACTATGGTCGCTACCGCATTGGGATATGACTCCAGTTCTTTTACCGTCAACCTGCTGCCCGATGCAGTTTCCACAAAGAAATTATTGCTGGCACAGAAAGAAACAGAGCTGAAGAGCGTAGAAATTTCCGGAAGGAAAACTGAGAAGATAACACACATCAATACAGGCGTTACCAATATCTCGCCACGCGAGCTGAAACTGCTGCCCAGTGCCGGCGGCGAGCCCGATCTTGCGCAGTACCTGCAGGTAATACCCGGTGTGGTATTCACCGGCGACCAGGGTGGTCAGTTGTATATTCGTGGTGGTTCGCCTGCACAAACCGGTATCTATCTTGATGGTATTACTATATACAGCCCCTTCCACTCGATAGGCCTGTTCTCCGTGTTCGAAACAGAAGCGATCCGCAATGTGGATGTATATACTGCCGGCTTCGGTGCGCAATATGGCAACCGTACTTCTGCTATCGTGGATGTCCATACCAAGGATGGTAATAAGAATGAGATGTCGGGTGTTGTATCTGTATCGCCGATCATGTCGCGTGCTTTACTGGAAGGGCCATTGATCAAGTCAAAGAAGAACACCGGTGCAGGTATCACCTACCTCGTTACCGCAAAGAGCAGCTATCTCGATCAAACCTCTAAATCATTGTACAGCTCATTTGGAGAGCCATACAGCAGCGGCCTCCCTTATAAATTTACTGATGTATATGGCAAGGTTACCTTTAGCGCAGACAATGGCAGCAAACTGAATGTATTCGGTTTTAACTTTGACGACCATGCCAACCTGCTCAATGATACATCACATGTTTCTATTGCCGATTATCACTGGCAAGCCAAAGGTGTAGGCGCTACATTCGTTGTGTCTCCGGGCAACAGCTCTTCGCTTATTGATGGTAAGTTTGCTTATTCTAATTACAACATCAGCCTCAACCAGCAAAGCACACCGCTCGACTCATTGCCACGTACCAGCCAGATCAATGGATTTGAGGCTGCGATCAACTTTACTTACTTCTTGCCCAACTACAGCCAGCTGAAATACGGCGTGGAAGTAAGTGGTTTCCATACAGCGCTCAGTTATTATGAATCTCCGGGTGTGCCTACTTCCGAAGACCGCCAGAGTACACTCGCTGGGTTGTATTTCTTGTTAAGGCACAATTTCAGCAGCAAGTTCATATTTGAACCCAGCATACGACTTCAATACTATTCAGAGATCAACAAACTGTCTCCCGAGCCAAGGCTGGGTATCAAGTACAATATCTCCGATAACGTGCGCATAAAGGCTGCAACAGGTATCTATTCGCAGAATATCATCAGCACCAAATCTGACCAGGACATCGTGAATTTATTCTCCGGCTTCCTGCTTAGTCCTGATCAGCAGATCACTGATGCGCATGGCAATACCGTGAAAACAAACCTGCAAACCGCTTATCACCTCGTAGGTGGCATTGAAATAGACGTGCAAAGGGTGGAGTTCAACCTGGAGCCATGGGTGAAATACTTTGGACAGGTAGATGAGTTGAACAGGAACAAATTACAGCCAACCGATCCCGACTTTGTAGCCGCTACGGGCCTTGCTGATGGCGTTGACCTTTCTGCTAAATACAATTACGACCGCATATACCTATGGGGCGCTATGGGCTACCAGAATGTGAACTATACCAGCATTGATGCGCAGGGCAATATACAGACATACCCTACGCCATTTGACACCCGCTTTAATGCCAATGCGGTGGCCGCATACACCCTTGGTAAAAAGAAGAACTGGGATGTGTCTGCACGCTTTAATATTCACTCGCCATTCCCGTTCACACAAACGCAGGGCTTCTATGAATCGCAGCCCGGCCTTACATTGGCGGCGCCTACAGCAAACCCTACCACGCAAAATGGTACACTCGGCGTTCTGTATGCCAACCAGATAAATGGTGGCCGCCTTTCCTGGTACCACCGTCTCGATCTCTCTGTGAAAAGGAAGATCATCCTGACCAAGAAAACCAAGCTGGAAGCCACATTTGCAATAACGAATGTGTATGACCGCCAGAATGTGTTTTATGTGAACCGCATCACTAATGAGATCACTTACCAATTACCTATATTCCCAAGCATAAACCTGACATACAGTTTTTAATGAATAGCGCGCGATGCTGCAAAAACAAAGAACAAAAAGGTTACGGTCGGTTTTTATAGCAGGCATTTTATTGTCGGGCACGGGTTCTTTCGCGCAGGTGCTTACACCGGATATGCCTGTCAACAGGCCGCTGATACTTCTTGAGGAGCAATACAACGAAGGCCATTATGCGCTTGCGGCACAGTCGGCCCGGCAGGTAATCAATAGTAATGACAGCAGTAGCATCTATCCACGCCAGGGTGCTGACATAGACAAGGCTAAGTACTTTCTTGCACTGGCGCAGGTGAAAACAGATGTGCAGGATGCCGAGCCTTATGCTGTTGCAGAAATGCAGGCAACTTCAAATGAGACTTACCGCCAGCGGTTAGGGTTCACGCTCGCGCAATACTATTTCAGGCACGATAAACTATCCAAAGCTATTCCTTTATACGAAGCTGCGGGCATCAGCAACCTGGATAATAAAGAGATTGCGGATGCTAAATTTGAGTTGGCGTATTGCTATTTCAATAACCGCCAGTTTGATAAGGCAGAGCCATTGCTTTTGGCGATCAAAGAGTTGAAAGATGGTAAGTACTTCATGGCCGGCAATTATTATTACGGCTTGCTGGCCTACAACGAGAATAAATACAAACAGGCCCTGCAAAGTTTCGACCGTATAAAAGACGAGAAGGAATACAGCGCTATAGTGCCATACTACATTGCTGAGATATACTACTTCAGTGGCGCGCGCGATAAGGCGCAGAAGCTTGCTGAAGAGCTCATTAAAAGAAAAGAAAAGTCGTTCTACAATAACGAGTTGCACCTGCTGGAGGCGCAATGCCTTTTTGAGAATGCGCTGTACAGGGAGGCCAAGCCATATTTTGAATATTACTACCAACATAAAGACAAGATACGCAAGCAGGAACTGTATGAGATGGCCTACTGCGATTACAAAACAGATGACTGGAACGCGGCCGTAGACAAATTCAAATTACTGAGCGGCACCAGTGATTCGTTGGGCCAGACCGCCATGTACCTCCTTGGCGACTGCTACCTGAAAACAGAAGACAAGGCCAGTGCACGCAATGCCTTCGGTATTTGCGCGGATATGAGCTTTAACAAAGGCCAGCAGGAGGCAGCTATGTTCCTCTATGGCAAAATTTCTTACGAAACAGGCTTTAACGACGAAGCCCTCCGCCAGTTGCGCAACCTGCTGAAAACATTTCCCTCAACCGGCAATAAGGATGAGGCTAATACCATGATCTCATCGCTGCTGCTGAAGACTAATGATTATGACGGTGCGTTGGTACACCTCAAAGAGGTTAGCCATAGGGAAGGTGATTATTGGGCAGTATACCAAAAGGCGGCGTATGGCTATGCCGTACAGCAATACCGCGCAGGCAAGATGAAAGATGCCCAGGAATATTTCGATCTTTCATTGCAGCACCCTGTGAATGCCGATTACGAGCGGGCTGCTTACTTCTGGAAAAGCGAGCTGGCTTACCAGGCGCACAAGTATGCCGAGGTGATCGCTAATGCGCAGAGTTTCCTGGATAAGAAAACAGGCAAGGGTGGGGTAGAACACATCAGTCCGCAGGCCACTGCGCAGCATGCTTACCTGAATATGGGCTTTGCTGCGATGCAGCAGCAGGATTATACCGCCGCGCAGGATTACTTCAGCAAGGCACAGCAGGAGCCTTCGCAGGATGCCTATACCGGCATGATGGCCACCCTGCGCGAAGCCGATGCGGTATTCATGCAAAAAAACTTTGGAAGGGCTATAACGCTGTATGATAAGATCATCAACTCGGGCAATGCCGATGCCGACTATGCGAGCTACCAGAAGGCCATCATCCTCGGCCTGCAAGGGAAGAACAATGAAAAGATTGTATTGCTCCACTCTATTATATCCACTGCGCCGCCATCTGCCTATGCCGATCATGCCCGCTACGAGATCGCCATCACCTACCTCGAATCAGATAAATACCCGCAGGCTTTGGCTTACCTGCACCAGCTTACCGACTCGGTGAGCGATAAAAGTTTTGCACCCTCTGCGTGGATGAAGACCGGCTTCATTTACCAGCAGATGAATGATAACAGCAAGGCCATCAATGCCTACAGGCACGTGGTTAAGGATTATCCCGGCGCTGATGACCGCCTTGCGGCTCTTGATGCGCTTAAAAGCCTCTACATACTCAGCAACCAGCCGGCAGAATACACCAGGATGCTCAAAGAAAGCGGCCTTCCTTCTGCCGACAGCAGTTCAGTAGACTCCACTTATTATGCCGCTGCCGAAACGCAATTCAGTAATGGCAAGCTGGACGATGCAGCTTCGGCGTTCAGTAATTACCTGCAACAGTACCCCAATGGTATATTTGCCGTTAAGGCGCATTACTACAGGGGCGAGAGCTACTATAATCTCAAAAAATACAAGGAGGCACGTGCCGATTACGACAAAGTACTCGCTGGCCCCTGGAACGACTTTTACGAGAACAGCGCCCGCCATGCCGCAGCTATAGCCTACCAGGATAAGGACTACGCAGGTGCATTCGGCTACTACACCAAACTGCGCTCGACCGCAGATAACGATGTGGTGCGTATGCTGGCCTACGAAGGCCTGGTGAAGAGCGGCTACAATGCAAACCGCTACCACGAGGCTGCTACCTATGCCGATTCACTGATAGCCATGCCCGGTGTGCAGGACGAAACACTGAATGATGTGCTTTACTACAAAGCAAAGTCCCTGCAGCAGTACGATAGCTCTGATGCCGCTCTTACCCTATACCAGCAGCTCAGTAAAAACAAGAATGGCGATATAGCTGCCGAAGCACGCTACCGCATAGCCGAGATCTATCTGAAAGATTGCAAGCTGAAGGAAGCAGAAGCTGCTGCCAATGAGACCATACACCTTTCCTCAGGCTACGATTATTGGATCGTAAAATCTTATCTGTTGCTGGCAGATGTGCTGGTGCAGGAGAAAGACTTCTTCAATGCCAAAGCCACCCTGGAGAGCATAGTGAAGCATACTAAAATAGCTGAGGCTAAACAAGAGGCACAAAAGAAACTGGAAGAGGTAAAGGCATTGGAGAAAAAGCAAAGCAAACTATCAGAAGAATAACAGCATATGCGCGTGAAACATCTTTTTATATTATCGTTGGTGGCTGTGGCTACAGGTGCAAGGGCGCAGCATGCGCCTGCCGGCGATACAGTAATGAAGGGCGCTACCATAGAGGTGCTGCAATCCTACAAGCCGCAGGTGAAGCAGGCCCCAAAGCCCGAATGGATGCCGCAACTACCACCCGCTGATACCTCGCACCCCACCTTTAGTTATGATGTGCCGCAGCAGTCGCTCTACTATACCTATAGCTCCTTGCCACTGCGCCCGCTTGCGCTGGGCAAAGACCCGCTTGCGCTGCCTTTTGAGAACTATGTGAAGTTGGGCGCAGGCAATCTTTCTACGTTGTACCTCGATGCGGGCATCGGCAGCATTAAGGGCAGCAATTACGAAACTGCAATTCACCTGCACCACATATCGCAGTCGGGTAGCATTGATAATGAGAAGACTGCCCTGAGCGGCATAGAGGCCGAAGGCATACTGCACAACGACTTCAGCGACTGGCACGCACTCATCAATGTAGAGCGCAACCAGTATTATTACTACGGTTATGATCATGACCGCTTTATTTACAATGCCAATGATGTAAAGCAAACTTACACCACTATCAGGGCTGTTGTGGATACGAAAAACAAGCCCGACAGCAACGAAAAGTTTACGTACAATCCGTCTATCAACGCATCACTGTATACAGCTGCGCTCAATACTACCGAGACCACCATAGGCTTCAATGCCCCCTTCATGTACCAGTTCGATCCTGCGGTGCAGGGCCAGGTATCTGTGCTGGGTGCGGTTACCGGCCTTAAGACCGATCTTGGTACTTCCAACAACAACTTTATAGAGTTGCTGCCGGGCATCAATGTGCATACAGGTGGCTACAGTGGCCATGCACTGCTGGGCTTTGTTGCCGGTGAGAGCAAGGGCTACGTACTGCCCGATATAATGGCCGCCTATGCAATACCGGATACAAAATTCGGCATCAGCGCGGGCTGGCAGTCGCTGCTGCGCCGCAACACCTACGAAGAGCTGAGTACCGAGAACCCATATATTTTCAATGCCTATACGGTAACGCAATCCCGCAGCGATGAGCTGTATGCCGGCCTTACCGGCAGCGTGGGCAACTACCTCAGCTTCTCCGGCAGGGCCAGTTGGTGGAACTACAGCGGCCTCCCGGCCTTCCTCAACGAGGGGCCAATGACAGGAGATAAGCAGTTTGTGGTACTGTACGACAATACCAATGCCCTGTCCCTGCAACTGGCCGCCCGCTACAAAGTAGCAGATATATGGACCGCAGGGGCCACCGGCACCTTCTACCACTTCATGAACGGCTCGCTGCCCCATATATGGAATGAGCCCCAAATAAAGATAAAAGGCGATTTTTCGGTGCTGTTGTTCGATAAACTGTCTGTTTCGGCCTATCTTGCACTCATGGGCGGCACTTATGCCTTAGATATTTCCGGCAATACGCAAACGCTGGCTCCCGCATTCGATGCAGGCTTTGGCGCAGAGTACCCGCTCATTAAAAGGCTCACTGTTTTCGCGCAGGTAAATAATTTGTTCGATGACAAATACCAGCGCTTCTACGGCTACCAGGCATATGGCCTGAATGTTTATGGCGGGCTAAGGTTGAAATTTTAAAATAGAATGCTTAATTTAACAGCATTATTGTAGTAATGGATATAGCTAAATACATAGGATTATTTCTTTTAAAAAACCACTTTTGTTACGTTCACGGGCTTGGTAACCTGGAGTTGGTGAAGCGTTCTGCCACGTACGATGGCAAGGCTTTGCAGGCCCCGTATTACGAGGTCATCGTTACCCCTGGTGGCTCTATTGACGATAACCTCGCCAACTTCATTGCCACCAACGAGCAGATCAGCATTTCAAAAGCCGCCAATGCCCTGCGCGACTACAGCATACAGGCCCGTAAGGATATGGCCGCCGGCACCGAAGTAGCTATACCCAACATAGGCAAACTTATAGAGGCTAATGGCAAGGTACAGTTCGTTACCGATGCCAATTTTAAATTCACCCCCGCCGGCATACCCACCATCCGCAACAGCAAGCAGCTCGAAGAGCAGAACTCAAAGCTCTCCCATAAGCCCGCCTACCCGCCGCCACACAAGGCCGACTCGGTAAACTGGAGCATGGTGATACTCGTTATTGTACTGCTGCTCGTTATAGGCGGCGGCGCATTCGGCATCTACTACTACACCCGCCAGAACAGGACTATTGTAGCGCCACCACCCGTTGTTAAAGACACTGTTGTACCGCCACACGTAGCAATAGCGCCACCACTCGACACCACCACCACACAGCTGCAGCGCGACAGCATGGCCGCAGTATCTGCCATGCCTGAGGACAGCCAGCAGATCAATGCCTATAAAATGGTGATAGGCAGCTATGCCACCAAAGAAAAAGCCGAGAAGCGCCTGCGCAACCTCAAGATCAACGGCAACCGTGTAGAAATGTTAGCCATGGACTCTGCCAGCTACCTCATCACCACTACCGTCAATTGCCGCAGCTCCGATACCACCCACGTCATAGACTCCCTGCAGCGTATGTTTGGCTACAAGAATGTGATGAGCGTGAGATAGAATTTTGCATCGCCCGCCGTAGTTTTTAGCGAAGGAGGGTCATCGCCCGCCGTAGCTTTTAGCGAAGGAGCGTCCAAACTGCTTGCTACTATTCAGCTTGATTGGCGACGGCACCATTCAAGCTTCACTTATCTATTGGCAAATATATTATGAGATTCATCTTGATCCGGTCGAACGGCTCACAAGTTCCCCATCCTTTACCTGGTAGCTGCCATTTACGATCACTTCATTGCCTGTATGCAGGTTGCCGAAGACTTCGGTGGAGTCGTTGCCCTGGTTGCCTTCCGAGACATCTATCCATTTGGCCATGTTGTTGACAACTGCAATTACATACTTACGCTCCGTTGTGCTAACTACGGCGCTTTTGGGTACCACATAGGCATTGGCGCTGCCGCTGGTGGGCAGTGTTATTTCAGCATACATACCCGGCTTGAATTTGTCACCTGCGTTCTGCACGTCTATTTCCAGCGTTTCAGACCTGAAACTATTGTTCAGGCTATTGGAGGAGCGGGATATGATGCCTGCAAAGGTTTGGCCGAGCAGGGCATTTATTTTGTACTGCACCTTATCCCCATCCTTTACCTGTGTAGAATACTGCTCGGGAACATCCAGCACAAGCCTCAGTTTCGATAGCTGCTGTAAGATCAACATGGGCTTTGCATTCTGTGTGCCGGGGCCTGCCAGCGCGCCGGGGTGTACATTGCGCTCGGTGATCACACCATCAAACGGCGCTGTAATGGTAAGGTAGGCACCCATGGCCAGTTGCGCCTTGTAGTTGGCATACTCGCCCTGCGTGGTAGCGCTGTCGCCTTGCATCTTTGATGCCGCTGCTTCGAGGTCGAAAGGAGAAACGGTACCCGGTGTGCGGCTGGTTTCCAGTAAGCGGTGATAGCGGTCCTTACTGGTAATGTAGGCTGCCTGCGCCTCGTTATATTTCAGTTTGGCTGCCGCCTCCTGTTGTATCACTTCCGGCGCATCGAGGGTCATCAGTACCTGCCCTTGCTTTACAACCGAACC
>Ga0316218_1002233_pt1 | contig 18410 bp, 24 predicted proteins | sample TBH18003metaG_FD_203634 | JGI IMG/M metagenome (GOLD analysis project Ga0316218, IMG submission 203634) | Freshwater microbial communities from Trout Bog Lake, Wisconsin, USA - TBH18003 | ecosystem: Environmental > Aquatic > Freshwater > Lake > Hypolimnion/Profundal zone | place: USA: Wisconsin...
GCCGCCGGCCGAAGCCAGCGGCGCGCGCCGCGCCTGCGGAAGACCGTCCGCGTGCTAAAAGATTAAACGCGTCTAGTCGTCGCGCTTGCGCTTGAGGCCGACCAGGCCAAGAACAGCGTCCACCAGCGAGGGCTTGGGAGCCACAATCTGCCTCGTAAAGACAGCTGGCTGCCGCAGTGCGTAAACCGTCGATACACGGTCCTGCGTTATAGTAAAACCGATTCGAAGCAGCTTATCTATGAACAGCAGGGCATGTTCCGAATGCCTCGCCCGGCCGAACTCCCGAACAAAGATATCCTCGTCGTTTTTGTTGAACATCATGTCCTCTCTCTCTTTCTGCGTGAGTCCGGTCAAATCGTCCGCCATAAAGTAAATCTTACGGGGACTGGGCACAAGGCGGATGACGGTTTTTTGCTGGCTCATATTTGATTTATTCAAACAATGCTAATCTGCGAGGGCTTCTTTATATAGTCCAGTCCACTACGATATTTCGCGTTTCCACACCATAACGCCAGTTTACTCAATCGGCGACGCATAAGCGCCTAAATGTTCACGCCCGAGGCGCGCGCCGCCGCCTCAATGATCTCGAGCGCCCCCGGCCCGCGAAGCTTGACGAGACTCGAGGCGAGGCGCTGGCGCTGCACGAGAATTTCGGGCAAAGTCTCAGGCGGCGCATTCCTCTGCGCGAGAATGACCGCGAGCAAAGCCTGCTCGACGCGGTGGGCCAGGCGAAGCTCGTCGGGGGCCTGCCACGTCTTGAACTTGGCCACGTAGTCCGTCGTCTCGGCGCGGAGGCGCCTGCGGAGCGGAGCAGGCAAGTTCGAAGTCGAGAAGTTGGGCGTCTCCATCACCAACGCCGTAATCTGCTCAAAGGTCGCGAGCAGCGCACGCGCCGCATCGAAGAGATCCTCCGCCGCCCCATCCATGGTCCCGAAAGTCTCGCCTGCATTCAATTTCATTATAAACATCGAAAAAATTGCACCGAATAATCGCGCTCACCGGGGAAGCAGACAATCATGTACATCGCAAGGATCACCCGAAATTTGATCTTATTTTCGGCATTGGCGTTCGGAAACTTCTCGCCGTCCATCAAAGCCGCCAAAAGAAGAAGGCGCTGAAAAGCGTGCTTACCGGTCTGAATAACATTTTCAGTGCGAAGCAAGGTGACCAATTGTTCGAAAGTCATCGAGTTTTCCACATTGATTTTCGTAAGTCGCAACTCAGCAAATTTTTTCACCAAATGCTTGGTCGATTTTTGTTTGATCGCACCAGCGAACTTCTGCAGAACGAAAGTAGCTTTCGACATTTTGGTGACGTCGGTCAGCATTTCGATTTTGTTGCAACGCAAAACGTTTCAGATCACTTTTATTCTGATTTCGGACTGTAGAAGTCGCATCCATAAATGGAAATAACTCAGACTGAAATTCGAATTCATGTTGTTTGCGGAAAATATCGACTCAGACTGAATTTCGAGTTGTTCATTTGACCGTTGGCAAAAAAAGCACTTACGTCTCGTATTTAAACAAATCGATTTCTCGGCGCCAACCAACATATTCGAATGTCGTTGTCGTCGCGCATTAACAACCTGTTTGCCATCCACGTGCTCTCTAAGGAGTTTCCGTCGGAATTCCGAAATTACAAAATCATTCGGAACGAATTAGCGACCTGTAAGGAAAGGGAGATCGAGTATCTTTCCCTTGAATGCAAGGATTTGTGCGTCAAGTATTTGCTTGCGAAGGAGGAGTTGGCTATTGCGCATACACAGGGAAGCGCCACCGATCGATTGATCGAGCTGAAGGACAAGCGCTACAACCGCTGGAAGACGCGTCTTAATAAGCTGGTTGAGCTCAAGAATGAGCTTACAGAACTTCGCAGCGCGGCTGCCGACCTCTAAACACCCGCCTTCTGTGCAATGCGGTAATAAACAGTTTATTCCATCGATTAGCGACCTTAATCCGCCTTGGCGGCGCTGCGCGTGACGCGCCTCTCCGTCGGCGCATCCTTCAGGACCTTCGCGGCCCTGGCCAGCTCGCGCGCCACCTCGCGCTCCGCCGCGCGCTTCCGGCTCTCCTCCTTCTTCCAGTACTTGCGCTGCTCGGCGGCGGACAGCGATTTGAACGCGCGCGCGCGCTGCTTCCTCATAGTCATGTACGGGCGCGCGGCCGCGGCGCGCGCCGCTTTTATACGGCGCCGGCGACACGGATTTTGTTAACTTAAAGTGTGTTTATTACCCCAGAAAGGTGCGCGCGCCCCAGCGCCTTACAAAGACGGATTCGACATGTAGAGCCTGTAAAAGAACAGGCTTGGAACGACGGTGAGAGCATTTTGGGCCTCAGCCTTCTTTTTCTGCTGCTCAGCCTCCCTTTTCTTCTGCGATGAAGCGATGTACAGATTATACAGATCGGCGCCGACTCGCAGAAAGTCATCTCCTGCCTTTACAGGGATGCGAGTTCCGCAAGCGGCCACGATCGTGTATTCCACCTGCGACCACATGGTCGGCTCGCTCCTGCGAACATGGGCATACAGATATTCCTTTCGCGTCACTCCATCATTGCACAAAGCGCTGCGGTACAGATCATACTTGCAGTCATAGGAAGTCTCCACGAGGTTTCTCACAACGTAATACGCCTTCCTGTGGGGGAAGGCGGCATCGAACTCCGGATTGCTGTCAATGTTCTCGCCATTCCACCACATGGCGTGCCATTGGGCACGAGTGATCTTGCGATCGTTGTACTCAACAATCTTGTCAGCGTAAGTCTTGGACATGGTTTCAAATTCAAGTTGACATGCAATTTGCATGCACTTAAATATGCAAACTGACACTCGATTTTACGCTGAGCTACACATGATTTTAACATGTTTTATTCACACTTTAACCATTAGCGTTTTAGAAAAATTGGCGAGCAAGACGCCATGCAGCAACCGGCGAGCAAGACGCTATACACAGAAAAATGGGTAAAGAGTTTATTCCCCCGCCGCCGCGTCTAGGACGTGGCGGGGCGCCGCGTCTAGGACGCGGCGGGGTTGCGCGCGACGCGCGCGCCGCAGCAAAAGCGCTTTAGCGCGCGGTCTCAGCCTCGGCCTTGCGCTTCTTCTCCTCCTCGTACTTGACCTTCAGCACCGCTGCCTTGGCGTGCTTCGCCTCGATCTGCGCCTGCGGATACTCGGGCAGCGCCGCGTGGATCGCCGCGATGGTCTCCTCGACCACCGTGGGCTCCAGCAGCCGCACGGCCTCGGCCAACTCCTCCGGGACCTCGAAGTCCAAAAACTCCGCGGCGAACCCGTAGTCCTTGGCCACCGCGCGGATGGCCTCGAGCTCCTTGCGCTCGGCAGCGGGCATCGGCGCGACGCCGATCTTCTCCCTGACGATGAGGGCCAAGGCGTTGTAGGATTCCTCCTGCAACTTCTTGCCCCCCGCCAGGATCGACGCCGCCGCCGACGCGCGCGCCTCCGCGTCGTGCATCATCCAGCCGATGAAGCCGTGGGTCTCCTTGAGCTCCTTCTTGGGCTCCAGCTTGTACGCCCAAATGTGGTCAAACGGGTTGACCTCGCTCAGGCGCTGGTGCGCCTCCAGGAGGAGGCACATGAACAGCCGAGAGCAGCCCTCCTGCTGCACCATGAGGTGCCCACGGAAGAGCGCGACAAGCCACTTGCGGGCCGGGCCCGACTCCCAGATGGGAGCGTAGGCGGCCCAAGGGACCTTCTGCCCGATGGCCTTCGCCAGCTTCGGGTTCATCGCCGTGAAGCGCTGCTCGAGCGCCTCGAGCAGCGCGATGAAGCTGGCCAGCTTCCCCTGGGGGGACTCCGGCAGCGCGAAAGCGCCCACGATCTTCTCCACCTCGGCGTCCGGCCGCTTGGCCAGCTCCTCCTTGATGGCCTTGACCATCGCGCCGGAGTGGGACGGCACAAACTCGTCCAGAAACTCATCGAGGTACTCCCCGATCAGCTCAGGACAGTCCTTGAGCTTCTTCTCCAGAGGAGAAGGCTTGGTCGCGTTAGCCAAGTAGCGGTCCACCCCCTCCGCATTGTTGAGCTGCGAGAGGACGGGGAGCGCGAACTTGACCTTCGCGTACGCAAACACTTCCTCGGTGAAGCGCCCCTGCACCGTCTTCATGTTGCCGGTGAAGGACGAGTTGGCGCACATGGTGATGCCAGGCAGAATCATGTCGCCCACCATCACGTCCGTGCCGTCGGTGTTGAGCGAGGCAAAAGCCTTGATCGCCGCATCCTCGGTCGGGTAGCGGTAAAAACCGTCCTCGACGAGGCGGGCGGTCACGGTCTGAGTGTAGGCAGCAAGGGAGAAAGGCATGTCGAAAAGTCGAATGATGCGCGGTGCCAGACAGTCGTTTAAATAGTCCGGAGGGCTTCCCGTTCTTCCCCACCGGTGAAAAAGGCAATCCTTTAAGAAAAGACCCTGCGTGGGTCTATTTAAAGCACGCCCGCGCGTCAACCGCAACCTGTCCCACGCGCAGCGATGACCCAGAAATGCCTTAACGCGGCCCCCGAGCTTCCCCCTCTTTGGTTGCTCGACCAGAATTTGAATCTTACCGTCACGGAGTGGGGCCTTCACACGCTTTACGCCGTTTTGCAGAATCCAGGAGCGGAATCGACGAAACTGCCTCACATCGTGCAGCTGTTGTTGGCCAAAACGCCGTCGCAAAATGTGCTCGTCACGGTGAGGGACCTCCTGGCATTCTTGCCGGAGGAACTCGAGCCGTTTCGACGCCTCATTGACGATCTTCGGGAGGAGCTGGAGATCACCGTGAATCCGCAACTGTGGGGCGAGTCCCTCGCGGGAATCGCGGACTTCCAGAACCTCCCGCTGCAGTTCAGGACGTACGTGCATCGCTTTCCGTGCCTCGAGCTCCTGCAGGAGATGATGGAGGTCGTCAGGAAGATGCACGCGGTGCCGGAGCATCGCCCGTTCTGTGACGTGTTCGAGGTCATGTACGAGACCTTGGCGCAGGTCGACCTGGTCAAGCAGATGTACGCCGACGTCAAGGATTCGGGTGCGTGGCCGCAAATCGCGGGCCTCTACGACGCTCTGGAGGCCAGGAACAAGCCCAAGCCGCCTCCGCCCAAGGCGGAGGCGCCCAAGGCGCCGAAGCCTTGGCCGGAGCCCAAGAGGACGCGCACCAAGCGCAAGTTGACCCTGAATGAGCTGGTGTCCGCCACCTTGAAGGAGGCGGACATCGGGATTGGGCGCAAGATGCGTCTCCTCTCCTTTCGAAAGCCGGCAGCGGCCAAGCTTCCTCTCGATTTTTCCAGCGACAGCGGAGAAGACGACATGCCCGAGCTCGCCGATCAAATCCGCCGCTATTCGCACGCGGATCTGACGTTCGAGCAGGCCAGGAGACGCCTGTTGGACATGAAAACTGAGGGGCGCATCGTCGAGTTGCAGGATTTGGTGGCATCCGTCATGGAGAACCGTGCAGGATACACGGAGATCCAGACGCAGGAGCTGCTTAAGTTGGCCTTGGACGAGTAGAGCGAGTGGTAGGTCGGGGGTTGGCGTGCGGGTCCGCGCAATTTGCGCGGGCCTGGCGGGGAATAAACCATAATTATACCATTTGTCGCGAATATTTAAGTGAGCGCGCGCGCGATACCACCGAAGCTTCACGAGATGCAACAGTCCAAGGCCACGAGGGAGAACCCGATCACCTGTTGGCTTTTCTTCGACAGGAAGTTTGGGCAGGTCACGTGGACCCCGCCAGGCGAGCACTGGCCGAGGGAGAGGATCGAAAAGACCCGCCTCCCGTCGTGGATGCTCCAGCATTACGACAAGCCCGACCGCGGTCACATCGAGCGGTATCGGAAGTTTTACCGGGCCGCTCGTCGAGCCAAGGAAACGGGCGATTCGTCTAACGCGCAGTATCTCGACGCGCGCATCGCCTACCTCGGCGCTTGGCTCACCATCCACGATCCGCTGCCGGAGCGCGATCGACCCGACAGCTCTGAGGTGCTGCGCCTCGCAGCTCGTCTTCGCATGATCTAAGCGCGCGGCCGCGCGCGTGGTTCGGGAATAAATACTAAAACGATTCATTTTGACCCACGCCGTTCAGGCGTCCTTCTCATTCTTCCCTGCAAATCGGGGGAGGCACCTGAGCGAAACCGTACGGAGACATGGATGGCGGTGAGAATGCCTGGAATGTAATAGGGGGAATAGGGTATACCACCAGATCAGGAAGCCCATCCAACTCCAAAGGATTAGATGTAATCATGCTCAGCGCTTGTAATGACCCATCTGCCCCGCGCGTTTTTAATAATCGAAATCGATTTATTTCCCGGCGGCGGCGCGTTACGCGCCGCCGTCGCTTGAAACCACCCGCCGGCGGCGCGTTACGCGCCGCCGTCGCTTGAAACCACCCGCGCTTTACCAGTCACAGTCGAACGACTTGTGGCTGTGCCTAGCGACCTCCGCGCGGAGGCTGGACTCATGGTCGAACTCGTCGTAGTAGCACTCGTAGTCGTCCTCGTCCTCCTCCGCGCGCTCGTTCGCGGCCTCAGTCTTGCGCCGCTTTTCCTCCTCCTGCTGAGCGTAGTACTCCTCAGCGTATTGCTGATCCTTCTGCTCCAGTTCGGCTCGGTCGACAAAGTCGTCGTCGGAATCATCGAAGAAGCAGTCATAAAAGTAGGGGGTGTCCACGTAGGTGACGGAGTAATTGACGCCATGGTCATCCGGACGCGTCTCGTAGAGAATCGCCTGCCATTCCTCATCCGTATACTCCCTGCTGTTTACCGCCAAACGGTCGATAAGCTGCAATATGTCGGTAGGAAGTTCTGCCTCCCACGAATTGCCCGCGCGACGCTGGTAATCCATATAGTCGCGAAGCTGCTCGGAAAAGACGAACGACTCGTTCTGAGGAAGGCTGGAGAACATTAGATCAAAAACTTGGTTTGAATTAGCCCGAGTCGATCTACTGCCTTAAATACAACGCGCTCCACTGATTTTTTTCGCGGCCTCGGTTTACATTCTGCAGCTGGGCGCCGCCTCACCGGCAGTTGCTTTCATGGGCGGCGGTTCAATAAATTTTTGACAAAAATTAGTAGCCGCGCGCAATATTTAAAGGGTCCCTACAAGCCCCTGCACTTGTGATTACACATTATCCCAAATGCAGACCGCCGCTTTCCAGTCGATGATTGTCTTCCCCTCCGCTCTCGGGGATGCCGAGACAATGGCTCTCGTTATCTCGCCCAACGATCCGTATCCGCAGTGGTACAACTATCAGGATTACCTTCGGGCTCCTGTGCACATCAAGGCGCAGAAGTTCCACGATGATCTGCAGACTATGCTTAAGACCACCGTGGTGCCGAAGCCGATCGGGGACTCTTGGTGGACTCCATATGGCGAGTCTCAGTGCAAGGCAAATTACGCCTTTCACTGCAACAGCGACAAGTTGCTGAACATTCTTCTGAGGGACGACTTTCAGAAATTGCCGATGCCTCTTTATCGGGTCACCGCTTGCTTGTTGCAAGAAGCCAAAGAGAGGAGCTTGGAGATGTACCTTTGGGGCTGCCGTCTGACAGAAATGGCAGACGGGCAATTCAAGCTCTCTTTTTCGGTGGACTGCAACAATCGCACTGTAGAATTCGAAACGTTGTTCGTTTCGGTTGACCGTGTGGCTTTGATCACGAAGCAGCACGGCAGTGTCGTGTTCCTCTATCCGCCGCACGCGGACGACAATCTGTGCGACCTCACCAGCGTGTTCGGCACGGACTTTTCGTGGCTGCACATCACCAACAACGAGGTGATTGAGGGGTGGCTCGCCAAACGGCGTCTCACTGGCGTCTAAGGCGCGCCCTTTTTTCGGCCTGACCGGCTCTTCGCCACCCTTGTTGAGCACTTAGTGCTTTTCTTGGGTGGCCCCGTAATAAACTTTTGCATCAAAAATTCGACATAGCGCGACCCTTAGCTAAAAAGAGTTTGATTATCGGCCGTTCGAAATCATCCTTAAAATCTTAATTCGATGCCAGGCCGACGCTGTTTCTTTTGTTTTATCATGCTTGTCATGACGATATGCTTGCTTCTCGTAAATTTTGAGCAAAACGTTTTGATCAGGTTTGAGTCGCTGGAGGTAACTGGCGGTTCCGATAATTTGACAGAATTTATCACAGCCTCCATAGAAAACACAGATTCGCTGGAAATGACCGGATTTTCCAACAATTTGACAGAATTTATCATGAAATCAATAGAAAAAACAAGCAATGATATTGATAACGAAACGGAAACCAGCGATGCCTGCGAATGTCAAACAGCGACTTCCATCAGCGTCATACATTGCAATTCGGGAGGCCACGGCAAATTCCTGATACGATCCAACACCTCGAGTTTATCCGAGCACATTGGCGCGTTTGTGCGCGTCAACGGACCTCTGATCGACACTATTTTTTTTACATGGAGCGACTCCGACTTAGCGTGGGTCGCCAGCTATAGTTCCTGCCTCCAAGGCAGTTATTCGGGCGCCGTTTACATTTACATGCAGAGCTTTCCGGACGCGGAAGCAGTGCTTCGGTCGGAAGCGTGCTTACACCGGCTGTTTACCATTCCCTTCATCTTTTCATGGGTGGAGCGAGCCCCATCCGCCGACAACTGCTCGAGCCTATGGCGATGGGCTGAACGACAACCTCAAGACATAGCCCAAGAATTGAACCTGTTTTCGCCATGTCCACCACGTGATGATTACATTCAAGCATTCGGCGGCTTAAAGACGCTTGTTCCACCCGTCGATTGGGCAGCACAGGAGCAACGACGGCGGGCGAACACATCTGCGCTAATCTGTCTGTTTGGAGACTCGCAGGTTCGCAACCTCATGAATTCAATCACGGCTCAGATCGACCCCCAAGCCTGCGATCCGATAGAATTGCAGCTGGGCCGCGCAAGCTGCAATTATCCTGGCTTCCACTACGGAAATTTTCACTTCTTCCTGTATGATAATGATTGGAGTGCACAGCACGAGAGCAGCTTGGAGGCTTGCTCGCACGCTTTCATCAACTATGGCCAGTGGCCAGGGTCTTGGGGAGCCAAGATCCCATGGCCAAGACATAAGTACAAGGAATCTTTAATCCAGTTCAGCAAAAGGCTCTCGGAACTTAAATTGCTTTTTCCAAACGTGCAATTCTTCTTTCTCGGTACAAATTATCACTCGTTTAGTCCAGGCATGAAAAGCTGTCCAGCGACAGACTTCAGATTTCCACACATAATCGACTCGTACAACGACGAGGCGCGCGAAGTATTCTCCGCTAATAACATGGTGGGATTCATAGATACCGCAAAAATCATCCGCCCTCTGTTCGATTTATCATTCGATTGTGCACATTATCAAGGCGCGGTGGGAGTTGCCCTGGCAAATCTCGTCGGAAACTGCTTCTACAACAACGTATGCCAATTTTAGAAAGTGTAAAAACTTGTTTATTACAGGAATTGCGCGTCAAATGCGTCCTAACAGAGGGAAATGATCAAACTAAAGTTGTCAGCAGTGAGTGACTGCAACTTGCTTCTAGCGCCAAGCCTCTCATGGGTTCCCATACTAAGCGCCAGTGCAATGTTTTGGCGCCATTCTTCGTCGCTAATGGGGCGCTTAGCCTCCCAGCGCGCGTGTGCGACGGCCCGCTCGGCCCTTTCAAACGCGTCCCAGGGCACACAAGATGCGGCCAGACGGGCCCGGTACTCCTTCTCGAAGATCGCGGCCTCCGCCTGCCTTTTCGCCTCATTTTCGGCCTTCGCCCTGTTTAGGCGGGCGTTCCACTCGTCCATCGCCTGCCGCATGGTTTGGCCATCCTCCATGGCCACCTTCACGAACTTCGCAAAGAGCTCGGACTCCTTGCGGTTCTCCTCCATCCGCTTTTCGATGGAGGTGACACGCTCGCGCTCGTCATACTCACGATTCTCCTCTTGTTTCAGCCATCTGGCGACAGCCTGGGCAACAGGATCAGTCGACTTACGGTTCCTCTTGGAAGGCATGCTTAAGTGTTTGGTAGCTTGTGTGCTCAGGATACACACAAGCCTTTAAATATTGACACGCGGTAACGAATTTGGCGCGCGGATACGAGGCGGCAGTCGAATAGAATTTATTACCCCGAAAACGCTTGAACAGCTACAGCGCGTCACGACACACTGAGAACGGCGATTTTGGCCATTAACTCGTCATCGAGCATGTTCATCACCGACGATTGACCCACACGCTGGTGACATGCCAACATGACTGCCAACATCCGATGCCCCAGATAAGTTTGCGTCTTTACGAGCATAGCCTTCAGACGCGCTAGATAGCGCTTGCAATTACGTACTCGACGAGCAACAGTTGGGAGAAAATACAGCATTATAAAATGAGTGTTCCAATCCGTTTCGTCCCCTCCGTTTTCGGCCTCGTTCTTGTACTGCCTAGCTAATCCTTCTATCATTTTCTTGAATTCCTTGTGAGCAAAGATCTTGGCTTCCACAAACTTACACTGCTCTTGGAGTAACACATTGAACTCAATTACAGTGCCCAAAGCATCGATCCTAAAAAGGAGCGGCTTCCCAATCAGCATCCTGGAAAGAAACTTGATGGCGTCCCTGTTAACTTTGAAAGCGTTCGGGGCGGTGATCATTGTTAACTTGCAATGAGCGCGCGAAAGCAAACTAAAGTCTTAAATAGTAAACCAATTCATAAAAAATGCGACGCAAAGCGCGTAGTATTTGTTCCAAATTATAGAAGAATTTACGATATAAAAGGGCCTCCGTTGCATAGGCCAGCCTTCGATTTTACATCGATATGTCCGACGTTCCCAAACGGCGTTTCATTTTTGATGAGCACATCGACAAGCTGCAAGCTGAACTGGCGGAACTCCGTATCCAACTGAGGGATGCACGTATGGAACTGGCAGATCACATGAACAAAGAACCTCGAGATGGAGAGGTAAAAATATTGATGTTTGGTATGTGGATGTCGATCAAACTCATCCAAAGGAAAATCGCGGAAAAGGAGAAAGACGTTGAGGGCTTGGAAGCCTTACGCTGATCACGTTCACACCCTGACGTTTAAACGTCTGCGCATGTGATTTTCGTGTAATAAATCTTGCACATCCATTTCACGCCTGACGCCGACGTACGCGCGTTAGACCCAAAAAACATGAAAATAATTTATTACGGGCGCACGCCACCCAACGCGCCTGCCACTCAGCAGTCGAGGCCACTCTCCCGCAACATGCACGCCAGGAAGCCGCCGTAGTTGCGGATTACCGGCATGCATCGATCATGCACATGCAAGAAGATGAATCGGTTGTCCCTTCCCACTAGAGTGAACTTGCGACGGTTCACTGTGCTGTGAAACGTATACGTTAATAAGCCTTCGCGGAGCCTTACTTCACATCGCACCCGGATGAATGAGGATCGCCATACAAACCTCTCGGCGCGCTTGAAGAAGTTGAGTCTCCAACGCTCGTTCAAAGAGTATCCGAACCGGAAAGGATCGAATACGTTATTCCCGCGGTGAGTGGGGATAAACTGGTAGTGCTCCCAAAAAAGCATGACAATGTCTTTTGTGAGATGAGAAACATACTTGCTTTTATATCACTCAACAAAGGTAAAAAATAAGACTAAAGTATGCATGTTTCAAGTTGGAAGTTATCGGCGGGAGCCACATTACCATGCGACGCAACGAAGTCGAGCACGGACGAATCTTTCTTGTGCTTATAAAACGGGATGCCGCGTTCTCTCCACGCCGTTACCGGCGATAAACTATGAATATCGTTGGTAAATGTAAGGCAGCGCATCTCAGGCGTCGAACGCAGCAAGTGCTGCACCATGCTGCCCTCATAAATTAACATGGCGCTCCATTTTCCACAAGGGAAGCGAACGAAGCGCCAGTACTCCACAAACGCTTGGGACTCGAATGCCGCCCTATTGAAGATCAAGCCGCTGCCGCACACACACACGTTCTGCCACACAGCTATCGTGATCACAGTGGGCGTTTCAGATGTGTCGAACGCGGCTTTCAAGTTGATCCACGGCCCCACGATGGAATCGTTTAGGATGATCAAAGCCGAGAAGCCTACAAGATTGCGCCCGAACAACCGGAACGCTTCCAGGATGCCCTCTTGAAATGCCGCGGCGTCGTAAAAGCTGTTGGGTGAGATAAAATCCGCATGGACGATTACATCCGCGTCTGAAAAGGATTCGGTCGAGTTGGGCGTGGCTTCTACCAATATAATGAAGGTGCTATTCTCTCCCAGAGTCCATTTTAAACGCCGTAGATTGAATGTGGTGATGGCGCGATAATACTCGCTGTGCAGGGTTGCACACGCGTATACCACTAAGAAGCGCGAGAGTGACACATTTCGTTGGTATGTGATTCCAAGAGAAACACCGGCAGAAGGAATGCCTCGCTCAACATAGTCTTGAATCAACTTGTATTCTCTGCCGTTACCATTGGCATAAAACCAGCGCTCGCACTCATCGCCATGATTCACATGATGGGCCTCGGGATAAGCGGTTACACTTGCTAACTCAGGCCCTATCAAGTTCCGCTTGACATATCTAACGCCGATTCCACACGCCGCCTGCGGCATCATGTTTAACCTCAATCTGCGCGTCACCCTCCCGCTGCAGGCCATAAACGTGCAGACCATAGACTGGTCTGCAAAACACTGGCGCGATTCAACTGAGCGGAGCGCGTAGTAATCTACCTCTGTCCAAAAGGAAGTCGAGCCCTCTTCTTGTAACACACAAAATAAGCTCAGCAATACCGCAAATGCAAACAAGATAAGCACAGGAACGCGCATAATACCACACGCCAAAACAAATAGTTTTATTAATGAATGGCGCGCGTACGCTCTCGTCAACGCATTCACAACTTATTTAAATCAAAAAAGAAACGCGTTATTTGATGGAAGAGTTTAAACTGGAATTCGGGAAGCACGTTGGTGCCACGCTGGGCCAAGTGGCGAAGATAGATCCGTCATATGTACTGTGGCTGTCTGGAACGGCCACGAAATACACGTTCAGTCAGGCATTTCAAGACGTGAAGAGGGACCATCCGGATGCCATTGAGGCAGCGAGAGGATATGTGAAGGACATGTGCCTTCACTGCTTCATGAAGAAGGATGCCAAACATGGCAACTGCAGTATGAGCGGCGCGACACGTTACAATTTTCATCCTTATGGCCGGCGATGAGAAGGTTGAAAAGACGCGCCAAATAATTGTATTTAAGCGTGTGCCACCCACGATCTTAACATGGGACGTGCTATTCTACTTTCTGAGTACAAATTATCACTCTTTTAGCCCAGGCATGAAAAGCTGTCCAGCGACTGACTTCAGATTTCCACACATTATCGATTCTTACAACGATGAAACACGCGAAGTATTTAGCGCTAATAACATAGCAGGATTCATAGATACCACAAGAGTCATCCGCCCCTTATTCGATTTATCATTCGATTGTGCACATTATCAAGGCACGGTGGGGGTTGCGCTGGCCAATCTGGTTGGAAACTGCTTCTATAACAACATGTGTTAATTTCGAAAAAAAATAAAGCGCTTAGAAAGTCTCACAACAGCTTAAATTTTATTCAAGTAAACGACAGCGCTTCATGACAGAGTGAGAAGTACTCACGACAACGCCTCACGACAGAGTGAGCAGCGCGATCTTAGCCAACACATCGTCATTGAGCTTGCCCATCGGCGATGCTTGGCCGACACGCGGGTGAGAAGCAAACGTGATTGCCAACAGCCACTTCCTCTCGTTTTCTCTCCGATTTTCAGCATTTGCGAGCATAGCCTTCAAACGGGCCAGTTCTCTTTTGTGTTTACGTACTAGACGAGTAACATCTTGGAGATGCAGTTTTTCTCGGCGATATTGGAGCAAATCCAAGTCGTCACGTGATTTCAAGTAATCATCCCCGATTTGGCACACTAATGCAATTAAGAACTGGTTATCTTCTTTGAGGCCTTCGATCTTTGCTGCCACCAACTTACACTGCTCATCAAGCAACGGTATCAACTCATTGAGAGCGGCATGAACATCGATGCCGGAGACCTGAGGGCCTCCAATAATCATTGTCCAAAGTAACTTGATGGCAGTCTTGTTCACGTCGTAAGTGCTGAGCTCGGTCATCATCATAGTGTCGGTACTAGAATGCGCGGCACCTAACGCAGCCTTTAAATAGTAAAAAATTTATCGAAAATGACGAATTAACTCGTGACTGCCGGCATCTCGCCGTGACTGCCGGCAAATCGCTTGTATTTAAGCGTGTGCCACCCACGATCTTAACATGGAATTCCCGTTCCATGACCCGACACTTTGTGATTTAAAGTACTGGAATGGCAATAATCACAATATGACGGACGATCACGCGAGACGGACGGAAGTGCAGCAGTTTCAGATCAAGTTTTTTTCCGATACGCATTGGTACCGGACTTACTTGGTGTTATTGGTGTACAACCACAACACAGTTGTCAAAATCGGGACCGTGCATATCATCAGGCACGACATCGACGACGAGGAGTACTTGTTTCATTCGCGCTTCCCCTCGCCTTACACAGGCAAGAGCGAGATCTGGCAAGGCCCATTGCAGGATTTGTCTCGGAACCAGAAGCCCATCATGGAAAGCCTCATTGCTTACTATGATGAATGGCGTAAAAGCAGAGCTCCCAAAAAGGAGAGGAGGCGGCGCGTTGCGCTCGCGATGGCCTTTCATCCGCGGCTCGGCGCAAATGCTCCCATTAAAGTCTTGGATGGCGGTCTGATCACCGAGATTTGGAAGTATTGCACTTGATTGGTCGGCGTCGCGCGGTTAATAAATCATTTATCAACCATGGTATGGTTCGCGATATGAAAACGCGACTCAGACAGACGCTTGACTCAGACAGACGCTTGACTCAGACAGACGCTTGCAAACCAAAAAGAGTTTTATTAATGAATGGCGCGCGTTTGCTGTCGTCAACGCGTCTCAGGTGCTGGAAAGAGGCGCGCCAAACTGTCTACAAGTAGAGACCGCCGCCTCTGTTTCTGGAATGGCGTTTGAGTGCACTGAAACCCTGCTTGAAAGTAGAGACCGCCGCCTCTGTTTCTGGAATGGCGTTTGAGTGCACTGAAACCCTGCTTGAAAGTAGAGACCGCCGCCTCTGTTTCTGGAATGGCGTTTGAGTGCACTGAAACCCTGCTTGAAAGTAGAGACCGCCGCCTCTATCTCTGGAATGGCGTTTGAGTGAATTAGAATGTTCTGCTGTAATCCACAAAAAAAAAACCTAATTACGCTGGTGCGTCGCCTAAAAGCACTGCAAGGCACAATAAAATGATCCTCAAACTTCTTGTGGGGGATGAGAACGCCATTCGTGGAATGCATGCCTCAGATGGATTACAAAGGTTTTCTGTGTATGATTTCCTTACAGTTGCCTATTTGTATGAGGAAGAAGGAACCAATCAAAACAAAAAGAATGCTACTGGCAGCGCCCGAAAGTGTTTTTCGCGTTTGATTACCGAAGATTCTGAACATCGCGATGAGATTCTGTCAAACGTGGTGTATATGAAGTTTCCAGGGCAAGGCCAGAAAGATACTCCTACGATGACTTTGGCTGGTCTCCAAAAGTTGATGTTGCTTGTCGGTGGCGCTTTTGCTAAGAAGGCTCGTGACCTGCTGAATGACACGTTCAGGCGTGTTATGGCTGGAGATCTCAGCATAATTGAGGAGGTTCAGGCCAATGCCATGTCTAACTCGCCGATACAGCAGGCTTATCGTGCATCTCTTGCTGAGGAGCCGCCTGTCGGGCTGCCTGGTGGAGTTGTAGCCGAGGCTCCTTTGATCAATCTGGATCACAAGAGGAAGCTGGAGGAATTGGAGATGAAGAAGATTGAAGTGGATATCGAGAAGCAGGAGATCGAGAACCACGCCAATATGGTAAGGGAGTACAAGATCCTCTGCCCTAATGGTGAGTTGGATGAGGCTGCGCGTAAGAGATTCATGAGCAACATTGAAAGTTTGGCGAACAAGCGCATGGTGAGGGCGCTCACGCCGAGCGAGAGGCTCAACGTGCGGATTACTGTGGACCAGATCGCGTCGGAGCTTGGAATAGCGTTGGATGCCAACCAGCTAATTGCAGCCAAGATGTGGGCAAGCAAGGCATATGAGGCCAAGTACGGAGAGAAACCGATAAAGCACGCGCACGTGTGCACCTACACCATGAAGGATCGGGACATACTCGTCAAAGCCGTGAAGAGCGTGGTGTATCATCCGTAACACCCGACTCCATATCGTTCTTTATAAGATACTCAAGCGTCCGCAGGCGCACCGTGTTCTGCCACAACTCCGTTTTCAAACGGGAAACCTCTTGTTCAACCTCTCTTTCCTGGCCTAATCGCCAGATGTGGTAATGAAGCTTCCCGTTCCGTATCTGCAGTAGCCTGCGTTCCGTGTGATACGCCGACGACATCGCGCGGTCGCGCGAGCGCGCTTAAAATAGTCGTGAAGTTATTTATTTACAGCTAACCAAAAAGCACGACGATTACTCGTCATCTGAATCACTGGAATCACTTCCCGATTCATCTGAATCACTGCCAAACGCTTCAAGGATTTTCTTCAAATGGCGCTTCTCTTCCAAGAGCTTATCATGAAGATCAAAAAACTCTCTAGTCACACCCCGCGTCGAAAGACTATAAGTTCCCCACCCGAATCGTTGATTCATTCGGTCGTTATACATATGTCTCCCCCACGCACTGCACTCCTCCCTTATTTGGCTGTTGATATCGCGAAGCTTTCTCTTAATCTGCTTAAGAAAAGTGCGGAACATATGGTTTATGTCAACCACACGAATTGGGACGGCTTATATACGCGCAATTACGAGTGATTTCGTGCGGTCGCGCAAGCGCTGAAAATAATTGCAAAGTCATTTATTTACATCCATCCTAAAACATTAAACGTTTATTAAACGTAATAGACAGACAGCCACTTACTGCTTACGGCTCACTTTCGTCATTTCGTAGTGGCGATGCCAGAAATCCCCCAGAAACTTCGTAACACGCTCGTTGGCCGCGATTTTTCCGTCGTTGACCACGATTTGAACGAACAAATCTAAGCGCTCCTCCTTCGTTTCAGCCCTGCCATGCCGCTCTTGAAGCAAGTCATTCTTCTCCTCGAGAAAAAAGGACTGGTAAAACACAAAGATGCGCTCCATCCGGAAAAGCATTTCTATACAGCTTTGCCAGCACAAATTTACCTGTCTTAAATATTAGCTTGTAGTGCAGATTTCACATCGAATATCCGGTTGACCAGAGGTTTACTTTCATATAATACCGCCTTATTATTTATTTGAATCAAGACATATTCTGCACATGTCTTTCCCCAGCATTTTCGGGACTTGGGCGACCGAAGATCGATTAAACGCTTTACAAACGGAGTTCGCGCAAGCGCAGCCGTTTCCACACATAGTTATCGACGACTTTTTTAATGCCGAGCTGGCCCACGCTTTAGAAAACGAATTCCCGATTCAACAAGGCGAAAGCAACAAAGAAGTGTGGCAATCCCTCGGCTGGCACGTCTACGACAATCCCATCGAGGGTAAACTCGCCTTCGACCGCATTCAAGCGTTGGACAAGTGCTTCCAGACGGCGTGGAGCGCGCTGGAGTCGCCCGACACCGTCGCGCGCCTGCGAAAGATCACAGGTATCCCAGACCTCGAGACTGACCCATATGTGCACGGAGCCGGCCTGCATTATCATCCGACACATGGCCGCCTCGAACTCCACCTCGATTACTCCATCCACCCGATCAGCGGCATGGAGCGGCGCATCAACCTCATTGTTTACTTGAATTCCAACTGGCGACAGGAATGGGGCGGAGACCTGCAGTTGTGGGAGGGCGACGCGCAACAGCCGAAGAAACTCGCGCAACGCATAATGCCGCTTTTCAATCGAGCTGTGCTTTTTCGGACTTCCGACATCAGCTGGCACGGCATGCCAGACGACCTCCAATGCCCTCACAACACCGGTCGCAAGAGCCTCGCAATCTACTTCGTGTCGCCGCCCACCGCCACAGAGGGGCGCCCAAAGGCTTCGTTCAGGCCACACGCCGATAGTATGACGAGCGAAAATTATCTCGAGCTGTGTAAAATACGCTCAGAGCGGCGTTTAACCCCAGAAGATGTAAGTCAGCACATGCCGGAATGGATTCCGCGCTGGTTTCCGTAATCATTCGCCCGCCGAGCTGATGCATGCAGCCACACTGGCGGCTATGCACAAGGAAAGAACTTCGGAAATGCATTCTGACATCGGAAAGTTGTACAGACAGACCATGCACGAATGCCAGCATGATGACATGTGTTGACGCATTGCGATGCACATTGTATTGTGTTCGAAAATACGAGAGATACCAGTAAAGTTCGAATTCTTTTTTGAAGCGTCGCGCTGTCACATAAACTTTTTTGAAGCGTCGCGCT
>Ga0316218_1002237_pt1 | contig 18374 bp, 29 predicted proteins | sample TBH18003metaG_FD_203634 | JGI IMG/M metagenome (GOLD analysis project Ga0316218, IMG submission 203634) | Freshwater microbial communities from Trout Bog Lake, Wisconsin, USA - TBH18003 | ecosystem: Environmental > Aquatic > Freshwater > Lake > Hypolimnion/Profundal zone | place: USA: Wisconsin...
GTTCCAATCGTGGGAGCACCGGGGGTTGCAGGCCAAATGGTCTGCCCTTTAGCTTGATACTGCTGGCGTACTGTCCAGATTCCTGAAAAATTAGGCATTATGGGCTTCCTGCACAAGTTGATGGGAATGCTCGGGTAGAGCCGGGCCAAATAATACGAACTGCGCCACATGCGCCGCCTGATCCTGCTGCTCCATAGCCAGCTCCGCCACCCGGAAACCCACCGTTATAACCCGTTGTTGGTGTTCCATTAAATGTTCCACAGGTTCGATTTGTGCGTCCACCATAATGACCACTTTGTGCTCCTGAGCCACCGCCACCACCGCCGTTGTTTTTACTGGTAGCTGCTGCTCCATTGGTGCCTTGGCCATTTAATCCGGTTCCACCACCTCCACCACCTGCTCCACCACCGCCTCCACCGCCAGAGCCAGCAATAGGAGTAGTTGCATTTATATCTCCGCCATGTCCGCCAACACCAGCATATCCGCCTGCTCCGCCACCACCACCGGGGTGACCACAACAACCAGAACCAGAATATCCATAACCACCAGCAAAACCGGCTGTGTATGTTCCAGAAGGAGTTCCACCATTTGCATTACTACATGTGCTCCGTGCGCCACCGCCTGCAACAGCAGAAAAAGCAGAAGATGAACCACCAGAAGCATTTGGCGCTCCAGCACCAACTACAATTGTGTATGAATTCCCGGGAGTTACAGAAATGGCGTTTCTATACGCTAAAGCTCCGCCACCGCCACCAATATATGGCCCACATACATATCCATCTCCTCCAGCTCCAACAACAACTACTGAAACGGAGGTAACTCCTGTAGGCGCAACCCACGAATAAGTACCTGAAGTTGTATATGATTGTGAGCTAGCATTTACGGCTGTAATGGAATTGCTTGAAGCGCTTACTGGGCTTGGGCCATAAATGTTATTTGCGGCAACTTGGAATGTGTAAGAGCTTCCTGTTGTTAAACAACTTACAGTTACTGGAGAAGATGCGCCGGTTGCGGTTTTTACTCCACAACTTGCAAAAACGGTGTATGTCGTAATAACGCTACCGCCTGTGCATGAAGGAGCAGTAAAAGCTACTGAAGCACAATTAGAGCTTCCTGCCGTGGCAGTGCCTATGGTCGGTGCGTTAGCAACCTTTAAAGCGTTGTACCCCGGGCGATTTATACCGGCATTGTAGCGAAACGACATGCTTTTATCCTAATTAGGAGATTGCTTCGTAAGAGATCGAGAATGTGAGGTAATTGGCTGTACCCGATGTAATGCTGATTGATTGGTTTTCCATCAAGTAAATGGCCGTTGTTTTATCAACTGCAATCAAAGAAGCATTGGCAGGAACAGACACTGTAGATACTACAGGATAAGCCGTACCACCGGAAGGTGCAGAACCCTGCGATACAGAGCCATTTGTGTAAATGGAAACTGTTGCATTGACTGCGCTTGATCCGTTTGTGTTTGAAACCACGATCTGATTGATCTTGTACACGGTATTGCTACCTGTCGCATTGGCCAACAAAACAACAGCAGATGTACCGCTGGGTGTGTAGAAAGTGGTTGTGCCGTATATGTTTGACGCAGCGGCAATATTAGGATTTGACATGGAATTTCCTTATAGTCCAAAAACAATTGAGAAGGCAATCGCATTGCCCTTGGTTGCTACAGTTCCACTGACTGGCAGTGTAATGCTTGAGTTATTCGTTAAAGTCAAACCCAATGAATATGCGCCTGAGAATGTGATGGTATTGTTTGCATTGTTTGCTACCCCAGTACCACCGTTTGCAGCAGACAAAGTTCCTGTTGCAGAAGAAACGTTTGTAAAGCTTGAAGTTGTCTTTACAAAGTCAGAAGCTGTGATGGAATCATAAAAGACAATTGCCACTTCCCCGTTTGCAATCGTTACCCCAGTTCCACCTGATTTCTTGATGGTGATGGCATATCCGCCAGATGTCTTGTTATAGACCAAGAATGCCCTGCTGGTTGCAGGAGCAATAATGTTTCTTGCCGCAGTTCTTGAACCTGTGCAGTTTAGGATGTAATACTGCGCTGTGGTTGAGTTACTTCCGGTCGTGGCAAATGATGTTGAATTCGATCCGTTTAAGGTACTGAGCGTGATGTCAGAATCTTGTGTGATGTTGTTGGTTCCAGCAATGGCAATGTCAACAATAGATGTAAAACCATTGTTTACGTCATCGCCCCAAACCCCGGATTCTTGACCCGTGACAGGTTGAGCAAGACCTAATAATGTTGTGTTATTGATTGACATAATTTCCTCATTGTGTTGGTATCAAAGACCAAGTTGCTCCTGTGGAATCAGTGATATTCTGCCATGAAGTTGTGGTGTTGTCATTAATTAAACTCCAGTAGTAAATACCCATATTCCCTGCTGTTGCAGATGCTACATTGCCAGTCAACGTAGCCCCTCTGCCAAACATTGTTACCGTTCCTGCCGTACCCGTTGCTCCAACTCCTGTCAAAGCAATTGTTAGGTTATAGCCTATTGCACCAAGCGTTCCTTGCGCTGTATCCCCACCAAGAGGTACAGATACTGCCCCAACCAAACCTGCGGCATTATTGCCTGTCAGGCCAATCTGTGGGTTGGCTTTAACAGATCCAACAGCACCTGTAGCTCCTACCCCAGTCAAAGCCAAGGTCAGGTTATAAGAAACGGTTCCTACGCTTCCAGAAGCATAGTTACCAATTTCCTGCTCTGACCCGCTTGCGGTTGGAGTTCCTACAAAACCAGATGCATAAACACCTGTCAGAGATAGGCTTGGCGTTCCCGTGACACTGCCAACAAATCCACTGGCTAGAACACCGGTTAAAGCCTTGGTATCACTGACTACAACAGACCCTGCAAAACCACTAGCGCCTACGCCAGATAGGGCTATAGAGATATTGACAGACTGGGTTCCAACTGAGCCTGATGCGTTTACACCAGAAAGAGTGACCGTTACATTACCGGCTACAGTTCCCGTTGTACCTGCTGCGTTTACACCAGCAATTGTTGGGTTGTCAGTATCACTGACCGTCCCAACAAGACCAGAAGCTCCAACCCCAGTTAGGGCAATTGTCAGATTGGGGGTGACAGTGCCTGCATTACCTGCTGCATTGTCGCCCGTGATGATGGTTAACCCATACCCCCACGGGCCAGCCCCCCAAGTGCCACTGCCCCATCCTGCCATAAATCACCTATTAGGTGGTAGACAAGCGCAATAAAGCTGTACTTGTTGTGTTGGAAGGCATTGTCAGTGTAAACGTACCTGCGGTGATGGTCTGAGCACCAAACGTATGTACGCTCACAGCTTTGTTAGACTGCGTTGAGTTGTACAACAAAACAGTGTCAAAAGCTGTAGAAATGGTAACTGTGGAATACACAATTGAGGCTGATGGAGTCCAATATCCCACACCAGCAGTTGCAGAACTGTTGGTAGAAGTTGGGTTGGTTGCATTGGTTACAGACACACCACCTGCGGTGTAGTTTGTTCCACTTACCTCGCCAGTTGATGTATAAGCCGTAGTGGCTGCGTTGATCGTTGCAGTTGTGTAGTACAAAGCTGCTTTAAACGTATCAGCGGTGTTGGCTGTGTGTGCAGGATTAGATGAGCTAAAGTTGTGAGTTGCGCTTAACAACTCGCCCAAGAAAGAAGTGCACATTGATTGGGTATTTGCCATGATGTTTCCTTTAGCCCATTGAGGCTGCTATTAAATCCATGAAGGGAGAGGTTTTAAGGGTAACGTGAGCAGATCTGTGGACAAGTTCATCATCCAACCAATATTCAACCCATGTTGTTAACTCGATGTCGTTATCGATGGTGCCTTCTTTTTTTACGAGAAGAGAATCGTCCATGTCACCTTTAGTAGTAGTAACAATCAATTTGAACTCCTGATTAATGCTGTAGTTGGGGTATTTGCAGGCATTGTAATTGTAAAGTTCGCCATTGTCTTGCTTGATCCGAAATCAATGACGCAGATTGATCTGTTGGACTTACTACTGTTGTATAACAAAGCGCACCGGGCGGTGAGAAGAGAATTAGGCCAGACAACATTATTAAAATTAACATAGGCCGTGTAGTTCCCATCATTTGAGACCGTTGCCCCCGTCACCTGAATACCACCTGCCGTGTAACCGGTTCCGGTGATTTCATTGGTTGGCGTGTAAACAGTGGTTGTGTTGTTGATGTTGGCGTTTCCGGTATACAAAGACATATACAGGGTATCCACCAAAAGGTTGTGGATGCCTTCGTACAGCTCCGTTTTGAAGCTTGTGGTTTGTGTTTGAATAATACTCATACGACAGGCACCCTAACTTGACCATCTCTGTATGCATCCATACGGAGTTTGCCATCACCCAAGTTCTTGAGAAGAGCCATTGCTGCTGCGTATCTCTCTTGATACAACTTGAGCATAACGCCTTGTTCATCACCACCTTTGACATAGGTAATGGCTTCCATCAATGTAGCATTGAGCAGGGCTGAGTCAAAGTTATCCCCAAGCCATGTTTCGCCATATTGATTATTGATGCCAGTAACCTGACAAGTAAAGGAATTCCCGCTATCAAACGTGGCGGTGAGGGAATCCCCAACCACGTAATAACATCCGCCATCAACCAGCGTGACTGAGTTTACAACCCCACCTGCCACAACAATATTGGCTGAAGCACTATTACCAGTGCCGCCAGTAAGAGGAACATTGTAGTAAGTACCATTTGTATATCCTCCGCCCGGATTGGTGATGGAAACTGAAGCAATCGCAGCTTGAATGATTGAAACAGGGTAATAGTAATAATGGAGTTCTGTGGTGTAAGCTTGATCTGGCGTTGGGCCAAGAATCAAGGTTAACAAATTGGTATTAGAGGAAGAAGGCCCAAAGATCGCATAATGAGCCGGTTCGGCATAGTAACCTGAAGAAGGATATGCCTCTCTAATAAAGTTCACATCTTTGTTTAAAAGATACGTGTATTGCCCATTACTGATCACGGCATATGAATATACCGATAGAAAATCACTGGGCAATGTAATGTATTGGCTTTGGGCAACAACAGGCCCTGTCACATTCTTACGCAAAGAGGGCAACTGCACCGTGTTATAGATGCGTTGCTCCGCCTGCTGAATCATGCGATTCAGATCTACAGTGGGAAAGTTATTCTCAATGTAGTCGTTTACGGCTGTGACAAGGTCGCTGTAATACATTATGCTAAAGGCCCTCTAGCTATAGTGCCACGCTCTGCTGCGCCATTGCCACGGGTTTTAATGCCGGTTGATTTGATCTCATCATTGTTGCCAATGGATACGCCACCGTTCAAGGGTGTCCAGTTATGGCGAGTAGGCATCTTGACTGCCATGCCAATATCGGGATGATCGGGATTCTCTTCAATCGCACCAGCATTGAACTTTTTATCGTTCATGTGATGGGGAGGAGCGTACTCCTCGGCAGATCCATTGAATTTGCCGGAAGCCTTGTGGATAGCTGGGCTATCTTTTTTGGTTGCAGGTATTTGTTTAGCCATTATCCACCCCTTGAAGAGCCACGTTGGTTCATGGCTCTAGCCACGTTTCTACCATAAGCTTTCATGGAATCGCCAGAAACACCAGCAAGCCCACCTTTTTTCAACTTGCTGAGATTCGTCTTTTTGTTCTCATGCAATTGTTTGTCATGCATACTGAAAGCCTTTTTGATCAGCTTCTTGTCTTCTGCGATGTCATCATGTTTAGCCATTTTTAACTCCCTGTAATTGTTACTGTACCAACCGCCGTTATTGCCACCAAATAGTTAGGAGTTAACCCAACATCGTTTGCTGATGCTCCGCCAACAGGGTTCCATCCCCACTGCGTATCTCTTGATCCACCCGATTGGACACCCTGTCCTTGTTGAGTGTAATCATTAGGATTGACAGAATCAACCAGCAATCCATTCTGACCTGATGTGTAATACGACAAATCTGGCCTTGGCTGTCTAACTGCTTGAGGATCATCCACAGGATACATACCCAGTTGCAGTTGAGGCTGATCAGGATCCCAGCATTCAGGACAAACCTTCAGTTGGTAAAGTTTAGTCTTAATGACCTCAAACTTCAACTCTTTTAGCTTGTACCTCTGCCCACATCTGTCGCATTCGGCAATCGAATACTTACCAGATGAAAACCGATTGCCCATTACACAGAACCTCCGCCGATGAACATCTGACGAGGTACAAACCGCACAGCAGCTTTCTCTCGATCTTCACCAGCAGCTAAATCAAATTGTTCGTCATATTGCTTTTTCAGCATGTCAAGACGAGGCATTAATTCTGGTACTTTTGTAGCAATATTGTAGGCTAAACCTGCCACCAATACAGGTAAGAATCTGAAATTCATATCTGCGGTGTTAATTCCTGTTCCTGAATCTTGGACTCTTCTGAGTCTCCAGTAGGCAAAGGTATAGGTTGTGCTTCCATCGGGCGTAGGCCAAACCGTGATGGCTGGAAGACGCTGTAGATTAACTGCCGCACCCACGTTATGAGTTGCTGCAACTGTATTGTTCTGTGCTCTAAAACAATTACCAAGGGTATTCCCTGATAGGTAGTTGTAGTAGATGGTTTCGTTATCGATCAAAACATAACCCGTAGCAGGCAGATTGACTGTGCTTGTTAGGGTAATGGTTGTATCTGTCACGCCTATCGCAGAAGCCACTGTAATAGCTGTGTTGGTGTTGTCGTATACAGGCCCAGTTTCACCTGAATTTCTTTGAATCAAGACTTGGATTGGCCTAGCTTGAGTCAGCTTATTGGGGATGGTGGCATACGTACTGACACTAATGCGAGTGATGGTGAGGTCAGACTGATTGCTAGTCTGGTTAGCATTTGTACGTATAACATGATCCAAAAGATCAATGGTATCCGTAGGCAGAGGATATGTGTTTAAACCCTGTACGAAAGTAATCGTACCGGAGTCTATTGTCCACATATCTATGCCACGGTTTTGCCATTCTATGGTGAGTAGGTTCATTGACCTGCGGGCAGTCCGCAAGTCATATCCGCTACGCATTTCACGGCCAGCACGTTCCCACGCCTCCTCGGCGATCTCCGTGAAGTTCATGTCAAAGAGGGTGGTGCCGGACGTTGCCATATTATTTCTCTGTTACTTGTGTATCAGCCACAGGATCAGCAGGAGCAGGATCAGATTCAGAAGTAGTTCCATCTGTTACCTCTTGTGCTTCAACAACAGGATCAGCAGGAGTATCAGCGACAACAGGTGCAGTATCCTCAGCGGGTGCATTATCGTCAACATGATTTTCCAATGTTTGTATGATTGCCTTTAAACGATCATCATGATCGCCGTATGCGCTGTTATGCGATGCGGCCAATCTTTTCAATTCGCTGAGTAAATACTCGGCTTGTTCCTCAAGGTGTGACAGTAAGCTCATTTTAATGCCCTTAGATTATCGATCAAATTTGGATAAGGTCTACCTGCTTTCTTAGCCATTGACTTAGCTTTTGCCTTTTTGGCTGGGCTAAGTTTCTTGTGCTTTTTGGCAGGATTGGGGGTGTCCCAGACTTTACCCCCGTCCTTATACAGCGACACATCGTTTGGATGATCCTTACGATGTATCACCTTTTTACCCGGCATTTTTGACGGGTTGATGTCACCCATGCCACGGCTGGGCCTCATTAGCGCATCCTACCCTTCGTGTGACCACGCATGGCAATACCATCAGCACGACTTGAGGCAGAGGACTTAACATGACCACCTTTAGCATACTTCTTGGTTACACCGCCCTTTTTGAACTGTGAACCCAAAGATGCTCTCATGTTTTTACCCAAGAAACCATCGTCTTTAGGGGGCATTGGTGAACCCATGTTTCTTGTGGCTGTGGCAAATCCGTCATCTTCCATATCTCCTGCGGCATTCGCTGCTGAAGACTTGGCTTGTCCGGCTTGCTCCTTGGCAGCAAGAGCACCCAAAGCTTGCGCCGCAGCAGCAGATGTTCCTGCGGGCATATTGGCTAACATAGCTGAGGCTGTTTGAGGATTGGTGGATTGCGATGCTTTAGGGTGGCGGCGAACCAAATTCAACTGAGCATTCATGTAGTCAGTCAAATCTTTATCAGCGCCGTATTTAGCTTGAAAGTCTGCCAATTGTTTCTTGGTGACGATTGCCATGATTTACCCCTTGTGGTGTTTGTGATGCACTTTACCACCATGCTTGTATTTCTGGTGATCGTGCAAATGCTCTACTGTGTCATGATTCAGGGGATGACCTGCTGCATGCTCTTTGTAGTGCTCTGAGTGATGCACGTGACCGCCAGCAGCATGGTGCTTGCTGAGGTGTTCGTGGTGCATCTCATGCTCATGATGATGCTCATGGCCTGCGGGGTGAATGTGTCCGTGATGATGTTTCATGATGTCTCCTTAGCAGATTCTGCCGCCACGCTTTTTAGCGTTGATGATTGGGCCGTTACCAATGGTATTGCCCTTCATTGTTTCTTGCAATGCACGGGTGTGCCCACGCTCTTGAATAGCATGTTCGCCATGTTTCTTAATGCCACCGGCTTTAACTTTAGACATTGGCTCTCCCAATGCGTATTGGCCGGGAACAGAACCACCTTTAGCAAACTTAGCAGTTTTACCGCCGTGTTTGAGCATCTTTTCGCCCATGTCTTTGGAATGGGGTTCTCCCTTTTCCATAGTCTTACCACCCATTTTCATCGCCATTTTGAGGTGATGATGAGCCATCTTCATGTGATGATGGTGATCTTCATGGGTTTTACCGCCATGCTTCATGCCCATTCCCATACCTGCTGGCATTGCAGGAGCCATAGCGGCTGAGGGTGCTCTTTTTGCGGGTGCTCTCATTGCTGCACCCATCATTGGTTTGCCTTGTTTCATCATACTACCACCTTGTTTAAATGTGCGGCCTGTGTCCGCCTTAGTGAACTCCTGCCCCACACTTTGCGGGACTCCTACTTTCTTGGCAAACGATGGGTTGTTGGCCACCGCCGCCATGAAATTGTGCTGTTTCTTGCTAGTTGATGGCATGTTGGCTCTCCATTAGCCTATCAATCTTGCTTTCCAGCCTGTCCAACCGATCCAGAACTCTGTTTATATCGGCATGGACTTCTACTTTTGTCACATATTCTTTTGCTAACTCTTCCCGAGTCTTGTTCAGCAAAATAGTTATGCGTTGCAATTCTGCTGATTTCTCTCTCAATACCCAGCCTAAGATAGCGACAAGTAAGGAGAGAACTGCATTCCAAATCGTTGAGTCCATCAGACATACTTCCCTTTTGTCAAGCCACGCACAGCACAGCCATCAGCGCATTTCCAAACTCTCAAAGACTTGTTAATCCTGCTGTTTGGATCGTTGGCGGTTTTGGAAGAGGTGAGTTTCTTTTTCATCCCCTCCATCCTCGCACAGAAGGACTTCTTCCTTGATCCGCCCTCGGGTTGGGGAGCTTTTAAATGCATCCCCTCCTTCCTTGCGGATGCCCGACCCTTGGCGTTTAAGCCACCATTCGGATTCTTCCCTTCTTTGCGTTGCCATGCGGGGGTGCTCATTATGTGCTTCCGACATCAGCATTGTTCTTAATCAAATAACCTTCTTGCGAAACCGTTAAGGCCGCAGTGCCAGTGCTGGCTTTTGCCTGCAATTGGATATCTGTTTTCTCCGCCACTGCTCTGGGCATAACCCTTTGCGTATGGTAGTTGTTTGTAAACGGAGCAATGATCGTAACAGTGGATACACCAGTGCTAGTTGTTTGATAGTTTTGATACGTTGCGTAACCAGCAGGGTTAGCGTTCAAGCTTGTATTAATGTCAATACGGCTTAAATAAAACGTATAACCCGCAGGTACGGTATAGATGCCCATCAAAGTGCGGCCATTGCCAGCTAAAATTTCTGCATACAACGTAGTGTCAGTTGTATCTTTTAGCGTGATGTTTCCTGTAGGTGCACCGGCCGTTACTGCCATGCTGTTGATACGGAAATAATATTTCACTGTAGTTACAGCGGTTGTACCGTTCAACTTTATAGTTTCCGAAATTTGGTTGTAGCTTGCATCCAACCCACTGATAAGAACAGAAGTAGCCGTCTTATCATCGCCAGTATTAACAGAGCTAGCAATGTGCATTTGGATTGCAGAAGAGGGAAAAGTGTAAGAGCTATTACCTTCCCATACAGGCACAAATGATGTGCCTACCGCTGCTTGGTAGCCATAAATGTTTAGGACACTGTGCCCATAAACCTGACCACGAGCAACTTGTAAATCAAATGGCTCATATTTACTCTGACGAGTAATTGAATTCAAAACGTTGTTTGTTGCTGGTACATTTGTAGCCATGAATAATCTCCTTAAAGTTTAAAGATGGGGGCCGAAGCCCCCAGAAGATTAATCAAAGTTACCGTAGGGGTAAGTTGTAGAGTTACCAATATTCATGTCAAGTTGTGTGTAACGAACTGTTACTTCAATCTGACCTGATGTTGGAGTTGTCAAACTTGTATTGGTAATCTTCAAAGTCACAACAACTTGAGAGAACCATGAAGGCTGTGTTCCAACTTGTGGGTTTTGGAAGTCTTGCAATGTTGCGCTTGCATAAGGCAACTGTGTGCCTACAAATGTAGCAGTACCACGAGTTGCAGAAGTGATCGCAGCCATCGTAGCGTAAACACCTGTGCTTGTCGCAAAGTTGTTTGACACGTAAGGCTGGATGGAGTTAGCTGTTACGCTACCATCTGTGGGCAATGTACCTACGTCAACGATCACATCAGTGATGTTAGAGCTGTAAGGCAAATAGAACACTACGCCACGATAAATCGTGCCGGATGTATCCGCAGTGGGGGCTGATGCTTTGGTAGGCCCAGTGTTACTGAACACGCCAGATTGAGGAGTGTATATAACACCTGTGCTATTAGGAATGTTGTTTGAAGAAACAAACACGCCTGATCCACCGCCATAATTGGCCGTGTTAGGTGTTGTGACTGAGAAGTCCAACAAAGCTGTTTGAACTAAATCTGTGTATCCGACATCACGGATAGGGCCAAAGCGGTTGTCGCCAGATAAAATTGGCCCTTCAAATGTACTGCGTCCCATGATAATTCCTTATGCAAAAGCCTCTTGTTAATCGTTGCATCGTCTGCTGGGCCAGTGGCAACAAGAGTAAAACTCCCAGATGTCCATTTATACCATGTAGTTTAAACATGGTCAACAAAAAATGGGGGTTTTTTAGGCCCCCATTGTTTTTAGTACGTACCGTAGATTCCGAGAGGATCTGACCAGCCGAAGCTATAACGCTCACGAGCTTTGTAACGGACGTTGCCTGTGTCGAAGTCACCGTCCATGCTGTTTTGCATGGGGGTACGCTCGAAGTGCTTCATACCGTTAGGTACATCAGTGATCAAGAACCAAGCATTAGGTGCTGTCAAGAAGTGGTTAATGGTGTAACCCTCGGGGATTGAACCATTGTTCTCGATAGCATTAATGTCGTTGTTGTTGGTTCCAACACGCAGTTTTGTGTCGAGCAAACGAGTTGCAACGAACTGCAATGCTGGGGGAACAATCAACTTCTTGGGCTTGGCAGCGATCAAAAGACCACGCTCATCAGTCCATGCAGCGATTTGAATAACTGCATTTTCCAATGCTGTTTCGTTCAAGTCTGCGGGGGTTGATGGAGTGTTGGCATTTGTACCGCCGTTCACCAATGGGTGAGCAGAGTTAAACAAAGAAACGCCGTCACCACCAGTGTAGGCTGAGTTGAAGCCGTTATTCAAAACGGCAGCAGCTTTAACCTGCTTGGTGTAAGCCATACCACGGGCCAAAGCTTTTGTATAACGTGCAGACAAAGAGTCATACAAGTTATCTTCGATAGCCTCTTCAGTGATTGAAAAGCCCATCGCAATGGTTTCGTGGTTGTAACGGGTTGTCCATGCTTCCTGTGCGTTGTCATAGGCGATGGCAGAACCCTCGGCCTTGACTGGAGCAGCAGAGAAACCAGACAATTTGGTCTCTTCTTCAAATGAACGCTCAGAGGTCTCTGTTTCATAGATCTCTTTGTGTTCTTCGCCGTAACGAGCATATTCCAAACCAAACAAAGCGTTTAGGCCGGGGAGTAACTCTTTAAGTAGTTGTGCACGTGAAATAGCCATTTTAAGTTACTCCTTATCTAGCTGTTGCGTCATAGTATTCATGAATACCAAAGTTCAATTTAACGAGAACTTCAGGGTATTGTGTAAACACTAAGGTTGAGGAAGCGGCAAATGCGGTGATAGGAGCTGCGTTCAACACAACAGTAGTTGCGCCTGCGGAAGCTGCTGTAGCCACATAAGAACCGGACTGAATGATTTGACCGTTAGGTGCAATAGATGCCACATCTGTTCCCACGGGGAGAGCAAATGGAATACCTGATGCAGTGGTAACAGTGGCTGTACTGATGCTGGTATAACCAACAGAACCCAAAGATTGGGCAGTATCACCAACCAAACCAACCACACGAGCAACATAAGCAGAGCTTGTTGTAGCTGCGGGGATGATCAAACCGTTAGAGCTGTCGCCAGTGTTGACGTTACCAGCCAAGTCAGAACCTTGAAGGTTTTGACCAACCATAGCAACGGCAGCAGAAGTAACAGTTGTTGAGCCAGAAGAAGCCACGATAGCTGCTTTGAACACAGTATCAGGATCATCAGTAACATAAGCTTGGATATCACCAGCCAAAGTATTGGCAGGATAGTATTGGCTGAAGCGTTTTTGCTTGGTAACTGGATCCGTGAAGGTACAGCCCAAGAAAATACCAACCATACCGGATGCGCCGCCACCAGTGGTGACTGCTAAACGGTTGACCAAACCACGGCTAAGGTTAACAAAATCACCATAAAAGATGTTTGTACCGTAGTTGTATTGGATAGGAAGTAAACGGGTAGAACCCGAGAACACCTGTCCGCCAAGCAAATTGATTGGCTTTAGCCCGTAAGGGGCAGAGACAATTGGATAAGCCATTTAAGGACTCCTGTGTTAATTTAAAAACCAGAACCGAACGTCACCTTGCTCTGTCTCTCTTTGAAAAGAGGCATTCTGGGGTCACTGTTTTTCATGAAGTTATTGTCAACAGAATCCATTTGAGATTTGTTTTGATTCTCATAGTAGGCTTGCGCTTGTTGCACAAACTCACTTGGAATCCTGCATAACAATAATCCGCCAATTTCAATATTGCCTTTGAATTGGCCATCAGGGTTAGCATGCACCATCATTTCGGGATACTCTTCCGCTTTCACGGGTTCATATCCTTCACGGAGCCTAGAAGAAATATTCTTGGGATCATTCTGCCCCATCATACTAATACGAATGTATCTATGATCCCAACCCGGACGGGGGTCTGGCATAGGTAACATCTCTGGCGGCCTCCACGCTTTAGGACGCTCATGAATAGTACGTGATTCGGAATCACGGCGGGTACGAGTTTGTTCAACCATTTTGATTTCTCCTGAGTTTAGCTACTTCCCTAGCGTATGTTTCCAATGGAATTTGCAAACGCTTGGCAATCTGTACTTCCGTTGCAGTAAGGGTAATCTTTTTAGGGGCTACACTTCTGGTCGCAGAAGCAACAACATTTGATTTTGGGCGCTGCTTCGTATCAGCGGTCTCCTCAGACTCAAACTTATCTGGGAAGACTTGACGAATTCGGGTATCTAGTCGTTGATAGTATTCGTCACTCTTCGGGTCAACGCCCGAATTAACCAACTTGGTATGCACCGCTAGGGCCAAGCTGGTCATTTCTTCGTCTTTTCCGAACCAAGAGTTGCTACGTTGCCAATCTTGGGCTTTGGAATCGATCTCAGGAACCTGCGGGTGAGTAGTTTGTACTACGTTTTTGGGTTCCTGTAAAGGGGCAGGCTTAAAATTGTTAACTTTTTCAGCCTTTAGTGCCGCCAAAGTTAATTCTTTTTGTGCCTTTAGCAGTAAATCGGCATCGCCGGACTCATAAGCTTGCTTATAAAGTCTTTCTGCGGTCTCGATTTCACTGTTTACAACCTTCTTTGCTTGGTCAATTAGGGCTGTTTGAGAGACATTTACGGTGTTTTTAAGCCGTTCATTCTCTTCATAGACCGCTTTTGCGATCTTTAAAGCCTCTTCTCGCTCACGAATCGCAGCTTCTTTAGCCCTTCTTTCTTCGTGATAACCCTTCGCAAATTCACGGATTTTTTGGCTATTTTGCTTCTTTGTGTAGCTTTCTAGCTCCTCATCTGTGGGTTCTTGAGGGGGTGTAGCCATAGGCTTCCTGTTTCTATCCTCTGGAGGTGTGTCATCTACAACCTCAATTTCGGGTTCATCAGGCTCCTCGACTCTATTTTCAGGCTCAGGTTGCACAACTTTGCTTCCTAGCCTAGACTGTTTCTCTTCAACCTCATCGGGGAATTCAAATTCAATTTTTTCAGTCATGATTTACTCCTTACGCACGTGCTATACCACGGGGGTCTTGCACAACAGCCTCAACAGAGTCATCATTTATGATGCGAAACTCCTTCCCGTGGATCTTCAATCTTGTGCCTGTGTTAGGTCTAACAACCACAAAATCTCCAACCTTGCAGGATGGCCCATTGGGGAACCGCTTTTCGTCCTTGTAGCAGTCAGGCCCCATCTTCACCACAAAAAGAACCGGTGAAAGGATCTCTTCATAATGCATGGTTTGGCTGGCTTTCAATAAACCGCCTTCATATTCCTCGTCAATGTCTGGTAGGACTGTAAGGATGTGGTACGTGGAAGGATCAGGCAATTGTTTTGCCTTGTCTTCTGCGTTGTCGGGGATCGTTGTCGTTGACGCTCCGTCACTGATTAAAAGATCACTCATCGTTGAATTTCTCCATTTGTCGTAAAAGGTCGTTGGCTATGGATTGTGCGAACAAGAGACCTTTGATCTGTCCACACATGTTTTGGTAAGCGGCATAGTCCGAAGCCACGCCGTCACCTAGACTCGATGCGAGGGATTGCTCCCTCTCTTTCAATTGATTGAGAATGATCTTTAAGATTTTTTCTTCCATTAACTACCCCGTTTAAACAGCTCTGTTTGAATCTTTTGATTGGCTTGCCTTGCGTCTTCCCTGAGTTTTAAGATCTCAAGTTTCATGGCATCTTGATCTTTCTTCATTTGCATTTCCAACTGAGCCTGCGTTCTGACGGAGTCAGCTTGCGCTTGGAGTTGCATCTTCATCTTGTCGAGTTCAAGTCTTGCTTGAGCCAACTGAGAATCTGCCTGAACCTTAGCTGCCTTGACCTGCTGGTCTTGGATCTTGAGCTGGAGTTCCTGTTGTTGCATTTGAACCAAAGGATCTTGTGCTGCTTGTTGAGCTTGAGCCTGCTGTGCCTTGGCTTGGTTACTCTGCAACAATTGAACCGATGCCTGAGCTGCCAATCTAGAGATTTGAACCTCCATGTTGGCTGGCATGGGCTGATTTGGAGGAGGCAATGGAGTACCCATCTGCTGTTCAATTTTGGCCCTGTAAGAGAATGCCAAGTGTTCAGCAATATGAGCCTGAATCGCAGACATCATCTGGTTGGCCATTGGGTTTTGACCAATCTGTTGCATGATCATTGGATCCTGCATAAAGGTGGTATGAGCTGCAATGTGGGCATCATGATCCTGCGTGATGAAGGCTTTTGTAGGCTCACCTTTTAGGAACCCCATGTTTTCGGAAATGGGATCTAATGGCACCTCATCATCTTCCGTGGGAACCAGCTTATCGCCGTTCTTGATTCCTAATACATTGATCATCTGTCTATGCAGATTGGGAAGGTTATAGATTTGTGGCGCTTGAGATGACAACTGGATCACGGCTTGATATTGCATGATCCTCTGCGCCATTGTGGATGAGTTGGGATCTGATACGGGTATCACATCGCACATCTCATAATCTTGACGGCTGGCAAAATGATCGCCTTTGTCTGTATCCAGTTCCAATTCATCAGGAACATAGGTCTTGATGATGTCTCTTAGGAGTTTAAACTCCTGCTTCATGGCGTAGTGAACTCTAGCCTGAACCGCAGACATGGTTTTTAGGGTACGCTCTAAAAGAGCCAAAGTTGTGCCGACTGGCGCATTGGCTGACATATCAGAGATCTGGAGATCCCCGATAGAGCCAAGTCTTCTGCCTTCTTCTGTGATTTGATTAAGCAGAGTAAATAGAACATTGGATGGTTCCTTGTAGGGAAGCGGCATGATGTTGTCACGCATAGCGCCTGATGGCACATCCACATCCCTGAATTCTCCGGGAGCGATAGGGGTGTCGTCCCCTTTGATCCTTGCGCCTCTAGCCTTTAAACCGCCGGGCAAGTTACTTAAAGTTCCTGCGTCCACCAATTGGCGGATGATGGATGTTCCTGCTCTAGCATATCCACCGATGATGTGGATCAGCCCAAGACTGTAGAAACCAAAGCCGGGGATGTAGTGGTAGTCCGCAAAATGGTTGCGTTTAAACTTACGTTTGTCATCCTCTTCCCAGTTCCTGCGGATACCCAAAACCTCTTGGGTTCCTCTATCGATGGTGATGACATAAGGAATGGCAATACCGGTAGGCTCACCGTTTTCATCCAAATCCTCCAAGCCTTCCAAATCCCAATCTGTATGGACTTCCAGCAATTGGTATCTGTCATCATCTAAGGCTTTATAGCCTTGTTGATTGGCTTTCTTTTTTTCAATGTCGGACATGATCTGGACGGGTTCACCCAAATCAACATCCCGATAAAACCCGGCTACCTGAAGTTTTCGGATTTCATTCTTAGTCTTCCTCATTACGTGGGTAACACGTTCTGCCGTCATAAGGCTTGTAGCGCCATAAGGCACAATAAGATCTTCTGCGGTCACGTAGATAGAGGCTTGTCTACCCAATGTTGGATCGTTGTAGACCTTCTTAAATGATGTTCCGGCCAAGCCTAGACTGAACAAAAGACGCTCATGCTCGGGTCTGTATTCCGGCATTTTCTCTGTCAGCTTGTAGTTCATGTCGGTCTGGACACGAGATGCCGCATCTTCTTTTTGTTTGGTAATGTCTCCAAAGATCTCAGTCTTGACTGGCCCTGCGGCTGGGAATGACTCCATGATGGATTCAGACTGAAAGCGAATGGCGGCTTCCGTCAGCACTGTAGAGAATACTCCACAAGCTCCATTCCAAGGCTCTGTTCTTTCCTCATATTTAAGGCCAAGAACCTCTAAACCTTTGACATATGATTCAGCCCATTCTGATCTGGAATGAATATCTGCGTCTACCAATTCAATGAGTTCTGAAGCAATGCTTTGTAGGGTTCTTGCGTCCAATACCTCGGCCAAGTTCTCATGGAAGTCCCCGCCATAATCTTTGCCGGGTTCTAGAGTGATCTCAATTCCATCGGTATGGATAGAAACGGAATCTGGGTTTTCAATCTCTATCTCCATGTCTGGTTGTAAAGAATCTATTCCCTGTGGCGCTTGATAAACGGCTTTATCGATACTCATGATGTTTCCTTAAATTAATTTAACACGACCGCCAGTGCGGAAGTTGTCTGGCATTGTTACTGCGTTTTGTGCTGTCTGTGTGTCCATAGGAGCCAAAGGCGTTCCTTGCACATTTGGGTTTGGCACTGCATTGACCTGCGGTGGGGTGTACCCTGTCTTTTGTTGTATGAATTGATACAACTGTGCATTCTTTGGGTTATCCACAACGTTCATGGCATTCTCTACCCGTTTGTTGTAGGCCCGAGCTTCAGGCCCAGCCCCATTCCAAACTTGGAAATATGGCTTATTTAACGAATCTGCCACTTGCATTTTGTTCATGATGGCGGCAGGAAACCCTGCGGCATATGGATCAAATCCTTGTTTAACCAGATCCTGTTGTATTTTTACAGCTTGAGGATTGTTGTAGTCAAAATCGTTATAGCCAAAGTTAGAACGCCCTTCAACCAAAGCCATAGCTGTTAGCTCTTTAGGGGTTAGCTGAGGCACTCCATGCTGAACTACTGCGGCTTTGTATGCATCCAGTAACCGGCCCATTGTCTCTTTATCATAACCGGTATTGGTGGTTTCAAGACCTGTCTTGGTTGACTTGTCTGGCCTTCTAGCCGGAATGTATTGGCTGGCTGGTACCTCTTTGACATCTGGAAAATAAAATTCTGGGGTCTTAACAAAGTCTGGTTTTTTGTGCATGTTAAGATCACGCCATCTTTCATATCCAAATAAATGCCCTTCCGGTTCAGTTCCCTTTGGATAATATCCGCCATGTACTTCATAAATCTTTTCTGGCATTTAGTAATACTCCAATTTACGTCTGTATGAAGGTTCATCTGGCTCATCGGAGTCGATGGTAATAAACCCGCCTTGTCTGAAACGCAATAATGCCTGTGAGCTTGAGTCCACCAAGTCATCATGATCC
>Ga0316218_1002241_pt1 | contig 18351 bp, 37 predicted proteins | sample TBH18003metaG_FD_203634 | JGI IMG/M metagenome (GOLD analysis project Ga0316218, IMG submission 203634) | Freshwater microbial communities from Trout Bog Lake, Wisconsin, USA - TBH18003 | ecosystem: Environmental > Aquatic > Freshwater > Lake > Hypolimnion/Profundal zone | place: USA: Wisconsin...
ACTCGTTCTCAATAGAGAAGGGAATGAAACTTGAAGCCTCAACCCCTTGTGGGTGAGGTAGTTCACAGCCAGATATCCACCCTCAGGCACATAAATCCAGTTTCGACCATGATGAAAGTTAATAATATTTTTTAATGAGCATTGATTATGAGTTTCAAAACCGCAAATCAAACTTCTGGCCATCAAAATTATTGTCAATAAAAATTTATACATTATGTTTATCTTCCCTCTTGCTCCTGGCGAATCGTATAATTCTTCCAAGAAAAAAATCGTCAATCATATGAATGAAAATCATAATCATTCCTACAAAATATAGAAAAATTCCTATTAAGAATCCATAGTGCGCTATGTCAGATAGGAAAGATTCATGACCGAGTGGCACATTAAAGGTAAAATTCATTATGCCAGAGATAATTATAAAAATTGATCCGATGAACATGATGTTGCTAGGGTATTTAAGAAGTTTATTCATTGATTGTTTGTTTGTTGTCTTTTTTCTTTAAAATTCAAAAATGCATCCACAAGAAATTCAATAATGATTATTATAATGCCTACAATTGATGCCCCTAGACCAAATATCATTATCAAGTTATGTTCATCTTGACCCATGATGGCACATATCACTATCATCATCCATCCACAGAATAAAATACAAAATCCAAGGCTATTCATTTTTAAAGCACCTATCGAAAAGTTTAGTGTCATTCACCAGAGCACTAAATAGAACTGTCAATACAGTCAATAATGATCCGATAAAAGCTATAATTGTGAATCCAAATACATGAAGAATGTGGGTGTTGTCAAGCAGCAAACCAGTTGAGTTTAGTGCCAGTCCTGCAAAAAATAAATTGGTATTGATGCGGTTGAATTTTGTTTTAGTAATTGTTTTCACCTATTATACCATAGAATGTGTGTAGCGTCAACTGGTATATTTTTCCGTTCACTTGGAAGAATCGGCATTTCCATTAATTTGCCATCTTTTACAGGATTTCCGTATCCATCATAATCAATGAATTCTCCATATTCGCAACAATCTAAAAATTCCTCTACTGTGAATAGAGCACCATCATCTTCATCAAAATCGACCACATAATTTTTAGATTCATAATCATCTTTAATCTCTAGGCATTTTGTGTAGTGCGAATCCAAATCCTCAGATAACTGCTTACGCCGATTGTCGATAATAAATTGTTTTGCTTCTAAATAATCCGAATAGTTATACATGTTAATGTGCTCCAAATAATATAATTGATAGTGTGGCAATGATTATCAAGGCAGTGAGAACCACCACGATTTTAAGAAAGAACTCTGATTGTTTTGGATATCTAAACGAAAGAAAAGATGCTACCACAAAAGCGATCATGGCGGCACACATGAGAAATAAGTCCACATATTCTAAAAAAATCATTTAACTACATCCATTATCATACCTGAAATAAACAGAAAAAAACCAATCCAAAAAATTGGATCATAGAAAATACCAAAAAATAACATAAAGAACCCAATATTGGCTATAATCGCTCTTTTGTTTCGAATTACACGATATATTTTATTCATAATCTTTGACCTTATTGTGTAGAATATCGTTTAATATAATGGTGTCACGCACCAACCGAGTTCGAATAACAGTTTTTTTAAACCAGCCTTTTTCATAATATTTTGCAAAAATATGATTGCTATGCTCACCATGGCCTATGGAAAAACCCACACCATCCACAATAACTTCGTTTTTATCATTAACCTTATATTCAAAAGGGAGGCTGATGCGCTGTTGATAGTCCATTCCCAAAATCCCACATAACTTGTTCACTGTGAACCAAACATCCATATCGGATTCATTTTTACGATCCTCTTCAAGTTTTTTATTAATTAGTTCTTTAAGCATAATCCTGCACCTTATTTTTAATAATTTTCCTCAAATCATCTTGGCTATTAATTTCTTTAGTGATAAGCACCGGATTTTTTCTGTACCATCTCTTCACATAATATTTTGCAAAAAGCCTGGTATAGTATGTGCCAAACCATTCTCTTTCAGAATAGAATCCAATTCCATCAAAAATCACTTCAAATTTATTGTTTATAGTGTAATTGAAGCATTTTTTGTTGTAATAATAATCTTTGAAAATACCCAGATAATATGCTAGCTGATCTAAAGCATATCCTGCTAATTTTCTTTTCACTTCTATATCTGATTTATTTAAATATTCTTCTATCATTTATTCTCTATTTCTTTTAAAGCAAGATTAATATTACTTAACTTTTCTGAAAGTTGTTTGGATTGTTCATGGGTAATTTTATTTTTGTTAGTTTTGTTTTCTATTATTTGTTCCACAATCAAATTCACGGTATAGCGTTCCTATTTTCATATAAATATATAAATCAGGTTCAAATTTCAATCCTCAAACGATGATTCTTCTTAGGGAGTCGTCTGGCTTGTTTATGCTGAGCAGCGATGCTGCGAAGCGGATTGATAATTATGGGCGTTGCGCCAACGCTCCTATCCCATTCGGCACCGAAGGTGCTGTCAGGGATTACTTTTCTTCCAATGTTTGCTGAACCATTGACATCAGCATTGATTAAAATTCCATCTTTGCTTTTATATAGTCCTCTTTTAATTCTCTGTCCAGAAAATTGATAATTTTCAGTATTCTTTTTATCATAAACAGGAATATTATCTCTATCTAAAAATGAAGCCTGAGATGTATAGGATTCTTCAGTAAAGATTACTTTAATTCCAGAAAGTTCAGCTTTATATTTTATTTTTTCTAAAAGATTATCAAAAGGAATATAAAAGAAATTCTGTCGATGTTTCTTATCCATTTTAATATCTTTCTTCCATCCATCATTTTTTCCAATGATTATTGTTGTTATATTGTTTTTTAAACAATTATCAATAATAAATTTAGAAGTATGATGAAAATAATTTTCTAATCTAAAATATCTTTTTTTAGTATGATGTTTATTTTTGTTTGATTTGTTGTAGTAGCGATTGAATGATTTGACAACACGACCATTGATAATTATTGGAATATGTTTATCTGAAGTTATCGTACATAAATTATTCACACCTAAATCTACACAACAAAAATTGTTGTTTGGTTTATGAATGACTGTTTTTTCTTTTTCATACATCACATCTATCATAAATCCAAATGATTTAGGTGTGATGATGACCTGTTGATAATGTCTGTTGGAATTAATTTCAAAACATTTATTGTTTGGAACAATTGTTCCAGAAAAACATTTTTCTATGTCTTTCGATTGACCATTTTTGATTGTTGCATTATGAAATATTACCTGACACAATTTCTTTTTATAAGAAGGAGGATTTGGTTCTTTTATAAATTTATTTGGATATTTCTGATATGCATTTATTGATTTTTTATAGTTGGACCAATCATTAATCAATTTCCTGATAGTCTGCATTGGAACTTTAGTGTTATGAAAACTTTTAAAAGAATCTAGATCTTTTGCAAAGTTATAGAGAAATGTGATGTCTGGTAATTTTTCTTTTTTGAAGAAACACTGTCTCATGATATAGTTGCATTTATTATAGAGATCTTTGCTCAGCTTGCAGAGCCTTAAAATCTCTTCATTTCCATCTATATGATGTCTTTCAGTAACAGTCACATATATTATTTAGGCTATAGCCATTATTTCACCTTCTTTGGTTTTTGGTTTTTTTTAATAATTTAATAAATATGTATATGAATTTGGAGATTATTTATAAGTCTTCCCTAACATATGCGAATAGCGACGTATCCAAATTATTTGGAAATTGTTGCATCAATTGTCGAATTGTCATGATCTATTATGATAATTATTTTTATTGAGAAATATTTTTATCCAAATAATCTTCAAAAGATTTTTCCTTAATCAATTGTTCAAATTCTTTTCTATATTTATCACGATTCCACCAAATTTGATATCTTTTACTTATATTGTTGTCAATGAATATATCAAAATTAACTCTCTTGTGCATTTTTCCGCAGATGAATTTTAGATAATTTATCACATCTTCATCATTAGTAATGAATAAAACGTATGGCGCGGATTCTTTAAACATACCGTTTTTGCCAAAATGACCTTGGCATGAAAATAATGTGAGAGTTTGAGGAAGATTATTGAAATATTGTACTAAATCTACAATATCCTCATCGGCTTCAATCTCCTTGGTTATATTGATTGTAACTTGCCTATGTAAATAATCCATTTTATCGATTGAAACTTTTAAAAATGTCCTCTCCTTTTTGTTTTAACACATCCTCGGGATATATATCAACCGCATATATCAAACGAACACAATTCACACCGTAATCATCCATATATTTTTCAGATCGAATCGGCTGACTGCATGCCATTTTATAGGCATCGCATTTACAGATATAATTAGTGACCGTTCGACCATTTCTCACCTGTCTAGATGGCAATTCCCCACAGCCGTCACATTTAATTTCAAACAATTTTTTAAATTTAGACCATAAATTCATCTTTAAACTCCTCTAAACTCCATTCATAATCATGGTATTCGATTGTTTTAGCGTCTCTAGAATAAGATTCTGCGCAGTCATAATCTGGAAAATATCCTTCATAGATATATGTTTTAACAATTTTATATTTTTTCGGTGGTTCAGATGTTTCAATATATTGAAAAAAATCTTGAATATCATCATGAAAAGATGTGTAGAGTTCTAATCGACTTTCATCATCTGATACATAATAATATTCCACATTATTTTTTTCAATTCGAATTTCTGATTTAAAAATTGATCCTTCAATTGGCTTTGAATATATTTGTGATCGGCGTTGCTTCACGTATTTATTATCTTTTAACCATTTATGAAGTACGATCTTATTTTCTTCGGCAACTAGTGTGCGAAGACGCTTAATTTCTTCTTCTTTCTTTTCAATTTCTTCGAATAATGTCATTTATTCTTCAATCTGCTCCACAATTCTTAGCACTTCATAGATATCCACAGTGTCTGCGCTGGGGTCTTCAACCCAGCGACTGCCATAAGTGGATTCACCAGTCATTCTATTTCTAGAAAATGTGCCCTCATGAGTCCATCTTTTCAATAATTTAATTTTGATAATTGCTTCGGATTTAGTCATTATCTGAATCCCATTCTATCTCTATCATCTTCAGAACTTTGTCGAATTTTCATATTTTTTAATCTCTCAAGAGACTCTTTATAATCATCCTCAAAAATCACTACTGAAACAAATAATTCCTTAAGATGTGCAATTGACAAATTTTCAGTGTCGCTGACCCATTGATTCATGTCAATTTTCACATCTTTATCACCAATAAGATATTGAAAATAAATTTCTCTTGATTCAGCGCTTAAAAATCCAATCTTATGAATTTTATCAAACCTACTAGGTCTATTGAGCACCCGATCTTCTAATCTTTCTGGAAAATTTGTTGTTGCCAAGAACACTATTTTGTGCAATTTATCCACGCCATCTAAAATATTGATAATTGTGGATTCATTAAAATTATTAATAATAGCATCTAAATCTTCCATCAAAACCACAATCGGTGTGTCTGGCTGAATCGTTCGAATTTTTCGTAAACCTAGTATAAAAACATCAGGCGATGTGAACTTCAATACGATTCCGCCACGACTGATCACATCTTTGCTCACAAGCTGCAGGGTTGTCGATTTACCTGCGCCCGGCGAGCCTGACAGCAGGATGCCCCGTTTGAATGTAATATTAAATTCTTCAAACAATTTTTCTTTATTCCAAAAATCAGAAATTTCTGACACAACCTTGTTTGTGGTGGCGTCAGGAAATACAATAATATTTTCTAGATTAATGTTGGTTTTTTGAAAATAAAGTCCAACCTCCATACTTGTAAAGATTTCATAATATCCTGGGGGAAGTATAGGTGTGGTGTTGGATGTAGGAATAAAAGATGCGCCGTCGGATGAAGACCATTGTACAGGCTTGGATGTAAAATCCTCTTTGGGCTGCACGGGAGCCTCTGTAACATAAAAGGCCTTATCATAAGTTAATTGTGATTGTGTTGTTGTTTCGTAATTCATAGTAATTTAAAATATTCTGGACAAGTTAAAACGTTAAGAGCCTTTCGATATTCTGCTCTGCTAAGATATTTTTTGCCGTGAATGAACCAAAGTTTTAAACCATTCTTATTAATAACCGCAGGTCCATCTAGTCGATGGAGTTTATTGTCGAAAAACCATTTTTCTTCGAATGGCGTGATATACGCAGGCCCGAATTCGCGATGTAGTTTTCCACGAAAATACCACATCAGGCGCATGCCACCGTAGCCCCCGATTTCCTCGGCTGCTGGTCCATTTTCACGATGTAACTTGCCGTTGATGTACCAATATTTGTTGCCGTCAGCTGCTTCCACAGCAGGTCCATTAATCCTGTGAAGCCTACCGTCAATGTACCACTCCAAAGCGTCTTCATATTTCACAGCAGGACCATCTTCACGATGTAGTTTATCATTGGTCCACCATTCAAAATCGCCATTCGAATACTCTACGGCGGGACCATCCAATCGATGTAATTTTTTGTCAACGTACCATCTTTTAGTGCCTGCGCTATATTCTGTGAAATGGCCTGAATCTGTTTGGGTGTAGAGCATAATTTATTATGCTAATTATTTTTATTGGGAAATTATCTACCCTTAAGGACAACAATTGATCCATTTATCAGGAAATTTTCGTAGTTTTAAAATTTTTTTATATATTCCTCAAATTCTTGTTCGGTATATTCTTCTCCATAAATATACCATTCCTTATCTCCGTTCCAACACTCAACCGCATGTCCGTCGAGCCGATGAATAAGTTCATTTAAAGTGTATATCGTCCAATCTAATGTAGTTTCTTTTCTATTATAGTTTATTAAAATAATCCGGAATTTTTTTGCTTTGAATATATTCATTAAATTCTTGCTCAGAATAATGTTCTCCATGAATCCACCATTCTTTACGATCACTATAATCAACAGCAGGACCGTCTAAACGATGTAGTTTGTGGTCTAAATAATATTCTTTATCCCCATCATTATATTCTATAGCAGGTCCATCAATACGATGCAGCTTATCATTTAGGCGATATTCAGTGTAGTGTTTAAGAACTGCTTTACTATTATAATTCATTGAAAAAATTTCTCTGCCTCTTTACGAATATAATCATCAGGATCAGCCATCATATCAAACAATCTAGATGTGATATCATCATTTTCGCCATAGCGATTTTGCATGCCAATCATTGCTCCCTCTCTCACTAATGCATCTTCATGATATGATAATTTTAGCAATAGACCATCATTATTGGGTGTGTAGGAAAGATACTCGGCAAAATAACTGAGATCTACATTGTTTAATCCATCTAGCACATCCTCTGTTAAATTTGGAGTTTGTGCTAGATCTTTTAATTCATTTCTGGTCATAGTTCTATTTATAATTCCACAATAAATCCACGATCAGAATCATTTCTATATCCACATGACATTGAGCCGTCTATGTTGCAGGTGCGATTGTTGTGTGAATATACAGGGTTATTTCCGATGAATCTCGTATGACCATGAAACACACATTCACAATCAAAAATACTCAAATAATCTTCAATATATTGCTGCTCTGATTGTTTGTTTCGATGAATATATTCATCCCAATATCTTGCATCAGTGATTCGGCAAAACAGCTGCCATGCGCCTATAGGATTGTGTAGGGCATTATGTCCAATCTGATTGATTTCATCAATAGTATGGGCAAGTTCTTTGTAGCATCTCACCGAGTCAGCATGTTGAAATAGATATTTACCTTCTTTCCAAATTAATGGGCGATTTTTAAACCATTCAAAGATTTCTGGATTATCTGCCACAATTCTTGCTTCATCTTCTCTTCCGCCATTGATATAAAATACTTCAGAGCATTGCCAATCCACATCATAGCCCTGCATTTCATAGGCTCTTGCCAAGATCAGCGCATCATGATTGCCACAGAGCGCGATCAAATCTCCGCCATGATTTTTTGCCTTTTTTTCTAAATTCATCAATAGTTCAATCACTTCAATGCCTTTATTTCCGCGATCAGTGGCATCACCTGTGAAGATAAGTTTAGAATCTCCTGCGATCCAATTATTTTGATTATCAATGATATTGTATTGAACCAAAAGTTCAATTAATCTATCATAATCGCCATGCAAATCGCCGATGCAGTATATGTTGCTCATAATTTATATTATACTTTTATTTTAACTGAGAAATTTCATATATTCTGGTTTAGGAATCATTTGTTTTTTAATATCACCAGAATCAATATAATCTTGCAATTCTATTTTTGTTGCGCATTTTAAATTATGTTGATAATTTGAAAAACTACTATAATTTTCTTGAGAATCATCGCCAGAAAAAATATAATAATATGGTTTGTTAGAAGCATCAGGCGCAATCCTTGCGAGCTGAATAACAATATTTCTCTGTACTGATAGAAACCTATCTCCGACTTTAAAATCATCTACCTTCATTCTAATCTTTTCTCAGCACAATCGGCTTCGTGAGTTCAGCAATAAATTTGCAGTCAACCTTTGGATGCTCTTGTTTATATTCAACCAGGCATTCTTCACATGAGGTCTTCTGCCAATGGCCAAATGATGCTGGTCTTCCTGGAGAGGCGCAGTATTCACAGATTTTTCCTGATTTATCCTGATATTCCTGCACCAAATCTCCAATCTCTTTTTCATGAATATTCGATGAAAGATCATAATAAAATCTCAATAAACCAAATTTTTCTTTGATCTGAGCAATTTTATAGTTTGGATCAAGCGCAATAATCTTGTTATGAAGTTCATAAATTAAATCTGCCCATCCTCCATCACATTCAATGTAGCTGTGATTATTTTCCCAGTATGGGCTTAGCGTATCGTTTAAATTTTCTAATGTCATAGTTTTAATTATATTATAGGTATTTCTTGAAAAATAATACCACAAATATGGTGATAACAAGCGCCACAATATTTGAAAGGCATAGTTGGAAGTGAGTGGCAAACAACTGCAACAAAAATAGTCCACCAAATATAAAGGTGATCAAATAAATCAATGCTTGTTTAGTCATAATATTTTTTAACCTGATCTGATAATTCTTCTAAACTATCCGCAATCTTAACTCTCTTTCTGCCGCCTAGCAGAGACAATTGCATTTCCACATCAAATTTTCTGGCATAGTCCGGATGACATCCGACAAAAATTTTCTTATCCTGACCAGCCCAATATCCAAGTTCATACAATGTGATTGGGCATAGTGTTTCGCAGGTAAACCAAAGCAAAATTGAATCGGCAATCCTCAAGTGATCAAACTCCCATTTAATTTGGTTCTCTGACATTGATAAATCGCTGGTATCAAAATCATCGCGCCTTGGATTTAACAATATTAAATCAGCGACAGATAACATTTTTACCATATCTCTTTGCCAATCAGGACAATTAGTAATGCCTCCGCCAAGGAATATGGATTTATTTGAACGATATGTGAGTGATGATGGTGGCTTAATTTCTTTCATTTATTATCCTATATTCATTACCTCAATTTTTGCGTTTTCATAACACTTAATATCCGTGGATAATGAATTCAATCTTTCAGTGACTGTCATGCATGATTCACTGAATGAGGCAATTATCTGCCTATTTTCCTCAATCAACACTTCATTGAATTCTTTTAGATTTAATGATTTTTGAATTTCTTGAATAGATTCAGTGGCTGAATACAGCGTTTTGAGTCTTTCCAGGCTTTCTTTCACCGGGGCAATTGAAAGATCTGCCTCAACTTTTTGCGCTGCCAGCTGCTCAATCTGATTATTGAGCTCATCAACGCATTTTTCGGCCATATGAATTCTCGATTCAATCAGCATGTTATTATTTTGGTTTTCAGATTTTTGGTATTTCAAATTGCCAATAATTGCATTAAGAGAGCAGATCTGTGTGTTAGATTTTTTACAGGCGTCATCAATCGCAATAATGAGATCTTTATATTGCTTCAATGGCTTATCTGAAAGATATTCCATAATAATAGTGATTACTTTAGAATTATTAAGATCAAATTTAGGATATTTTTGTTTTTTTCGCAAACTTAAAAACTCAATAAAAGTGTATGGCCCAATAACTACAGCATATTCTTTTGATGGAGGATTACAAAAACAAACGGAATATGCTAAAAAAACTTAATATTGCTACAAGTAAAGATGAGGGAATAGGCTGGAGATTTTTGTAATAATTCAAGTCAATAATGTAACTGGCCACAAACATAGACAGCACAATATATAAACCAACATCTCTTAAATAATTGTAAGACACTGGTATCTTCACATTAAAAGTGGCTTTCCTATAGATATCTTTCAGTTCGGTCTCATTATCAATATTTAAATTCATAATTTTTCTCCATTAATTTCCATCATAGCGTTATAAGTTTTTCTATAAACAATACTATTAGGTACATAATACTTATAAAACAGCATATCATCTTCATTCAGAATTTTTGATATCGCCGCGCCAATTCCTGCACTTCTGCTCACGCCCATTTCGCAATTTATCACTAAAAGTTTTGCTGAATTTTTGTATTTTATCACAAACTCTGCAATCTGAGATGCCTGATCATCATCAAAACAATAATTCCCATCCTCCACATCACGGAAACTCAGCACAATACTGCTTAAGCGATTGTTATCATAGGTGAACTGCACAGGATGATTCAGTGGATCATGAATTGAGATCAGTATATAAGGAATATTGCCGATGTAATCCTTTACGAGATCTTCCGACAATATTAAAATTGGAAGATCATGTCCATTATATAAGATTTGTCGATAAGTTTGATTGATCATGTGTTATTATTGTTTTTATTTTAATTGAGAAATTTCTTAAAATATTCCGGAATTTTTAAGCTGTGAATATAATCATTAAATTCTTGTTCTGAATAACGTTTATCATTAATCCACCATTCCTTATATCCATCATCCCATTCAATGGCAGGACCATCAGTACGATGCAGTTTATAATTTAAAAAATAGGCTGTATATCTTGACATGACTTCTTTTCTATTATAGTTCATTAAAATAATCCGGAATTTTCATAAAGTGATTGATCGGTGCAGTGAACTGCCTCACCCACAAGGGGATGGGGTTTTCTTGCAGGATCACTATAAAATTTCATAAACATCAAAAGTAGAGGATTCACTGACAATATATCCGATTGTGCCAGTTTCAACTACAAATAGATCTAGTCCTGACGCTATTTTGCGAATAAAATCTGATGGCTCAACAAATTTAACCTTTCTTCCTACATTACTCATGTTTAAAATATTCTGGACATTTTAGTGATTCTAATCTAAAATAAAAATCTTTTTCATTATATTGTTTGCCTAACACCCACCATTCTTTATAATCTTCATAATCCACCGCAGGTCCATCTAATCTATGAGGCACACCTTTGTACCAATATTGAGTGTTGCCATTATCAAAAATAATGGCGGGTCCGTCAGTGTGATGGAGATCGCCGTTTTTATAAAAGCGAATTGAATCATCCACACGAATCCCTTCGTTCTCACACAATGATATTGGTAAAGTCTTCAATTTCTATTCCATTATCTTGACAGAGTTTCTCAACAGTGATTTTAGGATCGGCATAGAATGGCTGATCCATCAGCACAGTTTCAGATAGTTTCTTCTTTAATTGTCCTGCCACAATCATTTCCAATGATTTTTCTGGTTTGCCTGATTGTCTCGCCTTTTCCATTAACTCATTCTTCAATAATTCTAATTCATCCATCGGTACGTTGTCCCTGCTGATATATTTTGGATTTGTGGAAACAATATGCGTGGCTACACGGATTGCAGATTCATATGAGTCACCTTTATACGCCACAAAAGCAAATCTCTGATTGTTGTGGTGTAGATACGGTGCGATTTTTTGTGAGGTGATGGTTGTGATGAGTTCCACAGCACAATTCTCTTTGAAACTCGCCACTGAGTTCTTAAATTCAGATTCAATATAGGTCTGAGGAAGATTGTTGCTGAGATTGATGGTGGCGGTCTTCACAGCCTGAAGAAATTTTTCATGTCGGGCTGTGAAATCTGTTTCGCATTTGCCAATCGCAATAAAAATTCCATGATCTGTGAGAGAATAGGAAATAGCGCCATTCTCTGGCAAAACAGTTCTTGAGGTGCCAAGGCCCATCTTCTTCAGTTCTTCTTTGGCAAGTGTGATGTCGCCATTGGCAAGTTCAAGCGCTTTCTTGCAATCCTGCATAGGTGCGTCTGTAAGGGATCGTAGTTCTTTAATTAATGTAATCATATCCATATCCTATTATGATTATTATTTTTATCGGGAAATTATCAGAACAATCTAATCATATTCTTCATCAAAATTGCAGCTTGCTACATATTGATATCCACATTTTCTGCACTCCACAATATCTAAATCTAAATGACAATACACTGTGCGACCATAGTGAGCACATTTGTCTAGTATCTTCAAATCATCATGCAAAGAATCTCCTTCGACAATTCTATATTGCGAAAGAGATTCCATATCATTGATATTTTTAAGTTCTAATTCATCTGATGTGATGCGAATTCTATTATCGTTCATTTAATATGACCTTTGCCACCACATTTTTGACAATCGTTGCCACTGTATCGATTAAATCCTAAACCCTTGCATTTTCTGCATTCTTTATATTGATATGCTTCAATTGCGAGTTTACGCTCATCTTCAGGAAGGTCATCAATATTCATCAATGTGTGGGTATAGGAATAGGGGTTGTTAACATCTCCGGTGCCCTTAACATCAACAACCAAAATATCCATAGTTTTCCTATCAAATAATCTTTTTAAAAAATTTATTATCATATTATCTGCTCAAACATTTCCAAGTCAAAATTGAGTCTGGATTGCAGAGATCTTTTGTGCAACAATTTGAATTCGTGTATTGAATGTTGCATGCGCCGCTACATTTTAAGTGGTCACAAATCATTGATCCATGGAAGTTGCAGCAGCCTTTGCCGGGTGTGGCTGTGGCTTGGCATGTGCCGTTGATAGACACAGTAGTTCCTTTTGTACATGAGTTGTCATCTGCGGGTTTAGTGCAGGAGTGAACTCCACAATAATAATCAAAATCGCCTGTGACTGCGTTGCCGTTGCAGTCTTGAATATTTGATGGTCTGGTGAAAGAAAGAGTGCATCCATCTTTAGCATAATAAATTCTAAATTTTCCTGGATCTGGCGATGTTTCGCCTGGAGCGCATGTTGATGTGATCGGAATTTGAATATAATCATTGGTCATATTGTTTCCAGAATCATAAATCCAAAATCTAACCTGACCTGGTGTGCCACCTGATGCAAGGGCACCACAGTCGCAAATCATTTCGCATGATGCCATGTACGATAAATTAATACTTGAAAAATAATAGTCACCTGGCTCAAAGATTAATGTTTGAACAGCACAGCTGTTGTTGTCATGATTCCACCAATTGTCCCAAGTTCCTGGTTTATAGTTGGCAGATTGAAAGCAATAATTATTTAAACTATATCCACATCCCTGAAATCTTGTGCAGTTATTTGGATTTAATGTAGCATTAGGAGCCCAATTGTTATATTGATAGATGCCCGTGTTGTTGCATGAATGATTTTTGCATGTATTGTAGGCATCTTGATCAGAATTATCACTGGTACAGCCTGCTCCAGAACCAGTTCGCTGAATGCCAAAACACGTTCTACAGGCATCGCTGGTTTTCGGGCAGATCAATGGACCTGGGTTTGAACCGATTTGGCCACCATTACAGTTTGATGATGTAAGCTGATTTGTGGCGTTATTTGTATTCCAGTTGACGCAGTTTGTGGAACGAAGTTTACAATTCTGTGCCACACTTACTGATCCATTTACATTAAATGAGCCTGTGAGTTCCACATCAGAACAGGCTGTTGCGGGATTTGTGCATGAAGGGCTCGGCACAACCGTGACCGGTGTGGACGGACTACCGCCTGTAGAGCCGCCACCGTTAAAGATCGATGCTGTCTTAACAGAAATCTGCACAGTCTGCCATACACCATCTACAACAGCGCTGCTGGTAATATAAAATGGTGATGTGAGACCATCCCATGGAATAGTTGATGCGGAATCATTGCTGCTACATACATAATATGTGCCGTTGGTGTATCCTGCCACAGTTCCTGGTCTGCCAATCACAGTATTTCCTGATGGCAGTTTTGCTGTTACACCATTATAAACAACAGGCTGAGAGGAAAGATTTACAGAGTTGGATGCGCCAGTATGAAGTCGAATAAATTGAAGTTCAGAGTTGATGCCTGCATCGCTCAGCTGTACAGCACTCTGAGAAGACACCTGTCTATATCCCAATTTCCCAGAAGTCATTGCTACAGTTAATGAAGCAGATAACAGCAAGGCGACAGCCAGCGATACTAAAAGTGCTGTAATTAGTGCTGCGGCTCGTGTTCTTTTATTTTTATTCATATATTTTTCCTCATATTAATATTCAATTCTTAAATATCTTCTTCCTCAATTATCTGCACACATTTGAATTTCATATTTTCCAATTTCAAGTCTTTTGGAGCGAGAATTACATAATTGAAAATTGGTGTGGCGCTTAACGGATCTTCATCTGACCAAAACGGAGAGGTGTTTCCGATAAATTCAATAGGCTTAATAGCTTTATTTCTCATAGGCTTAATGCCAAATAACCTTAAATCTTGCTTAGGAATGTCCACCCATCTATCAAAGGCGATTCTTAAACTGATATTTTCTCTATCTTTATATGCCTCATTTTGTGCAACAGAGTATAGGCGATCATTTAATAGAAATTTTGTGGCATCATCTACACTACATTCTTCATGATTTTCCAGATATTTTTCGTAGATTTCTAAGTTTGTGCTCATAGCGGATATTCCTCCAGATGCGCTTTTAGTTGGTTGTAAAACAATTCCACATCACAAGATTCTATAATTAAACTAAATTTCATACTAAAGTTTTCAAAACCATAAACAGATATTTTATGTAGTTCAATATCGTTTCCCGTTTGTGCTACCGTGTCTCGTGATATAAGTGCGAGCATGCTTATTTCAGGGGCATCGTTGTCGGATGTATTGAAATCAAATTTAAATCTTTCGTATTCATCAACATAAAATGAAATATCAGTGATGAATGGCTGACTTTTAATCAAACCTATAAGAATTCTCGCATCAAATTGATCACAGGTAAAATATTTTGCGGTACAGACCGGGCATTCTTTTACTCGCCCGTCTTTGTCATTGACTAATTCAGTGTCTTGACAGAAAGTGCATATATATATATATGCACTTTCATTTCACATCTCCTTCAATCACAATCTCCAATTTAATTTTATCAGGATTATCTTTTGAATAATCTCTAATAATTTCAAAAAGATCATTTAGATTATCAATATTTTCACGGCCTTCAAAAAATTCATAATTGCCTAATAATTCTTTCTTTTGACATTCAAGATGAATATTGGGTCTTCTTTTCCAGCCATCTTTAATTTTAGAATGTGCGGATTGGCACTTAATGCAAATTGATCCTGACATTTTTTCAAATGGAGAATCCTCAAATCCAAAATATTCTATTTCATTGCCACATTCGCAGATATTGTCACACCAGCATTGTGTTTTTCCTGGTTTGATATATTCCAATCCACAGTCGGATCGTTCGCATTTCGTGCAGCTGTGTCCATGACCATCTTCAATAACAAGATCATTATCGTCGCGCCTAGAACTTGGCTCTAGTGCCACTGGTCCACAGAGTTCACAATCCAATTGAAGTTCCCCATACGTGTCCCACAATAGCTGAACACGGCGAATATCATCTAAACTATCATAAATTGAAGAATTTCTGATTCTGACCACACCCATATTCAGAGTCTGGGTATCGCCAGACCAATCCAGCACATCAACATCTTCCGTGCTAAAAGCCATTTTCATGGCAAGCAACATTTTCTCTTTTTGTAGGTTCATTTATTGTTTCCTAATCTTCGCCGGATACACAATCGCCTGAAGTTTCTGTCTTCCAAATCTGCGCATTTCTGATCTTGACATCAAAATATCCAAATGGCGACCTTTAATTTTAGATCCTGTGTCAGCGCAATAAAACCATCTTTTAATTGATGGTATAAAAATTTTACTTCGTAGTGGCACATATCTAGGGTCACAGGCAATAATTCCTCTCTTCAATGGTGTGCCGAGATAAGTGACTTTGCCCCACCCATTTTCAGATGGCGCATCGGTGTATGCCGTGACAATAAATTGTGCTTTGTAGTGATGCTGCTCTTTTTTTCTAAAAGGCTTAATGAGTTTAGAAAAATTTGAAGAACCTTTATAGGTGTAGTTCAATGAAAGTTTTGGTTTTAAAATTGAATTTACCAGTGTGGTTGCATCGGTCATAGATTTCTGATTGCCCAACAATAGGCTCATCATTATTACAATGATCATATATATTATACTCGAATTATCTGAAGATAATTTCAGTTTATTATGGTTTTTATTTTTATCGGGAAATTTTCTCTTGAAAATTGATCCCTAAATCGGAAATATTAGAATAACTTTAAATCTTTTGTCAAAGGATCAAACTTAGATTTAAAATGCGGGCCAAGTGCGAGGCAGGTAATAGTGGGGATTCCATTAAATTCTGTGAGTCCAGAATCAGTAATGAGGTGGGCTGTGAGGTCACTGAGTTTCGCTTTTTCATAAATATCCAGCAATTCTTCTTCTGAATCAACATACAAACAGATTTTTGTGAAAGAATTTTGAATCCATAATTCTTCTTCTTCGGTGAGAGGCTCCGGAATATTTATATATTCTTCAAAATAATTGCCAGATTCATCAATACCCGAGATTTTCTTTTTTGTGGAGTTTCTAAATTTTTGAGAAAGAAATGCCATAGCGGCGTGAGCGCCTTGGGATATGAGCTTTCCCGTGCGGAGTTTTTTAAATCCACCGTTTCCATCTGGAAACCTAGATATCATTATAATTGTTTGCTGTACTTTATCCATTGTTTAATTTCTTTTATTTGCCATCTATAACATTGTTTCATAGTTCTTTAAAATACTCCGGGCACAATATTCTCTGTATATCGTGACCATCAGTGCGAATATATTCTTGCATATCATTATCTGAAATATTTATAGCGGGAAGCGGGAAATCCCCGCCCCTTGTGGGTGGGGTAGTTCACCTCTCATAAACACCTTTAATATAATTCTTGCCTTCTTCTAATGTAAAAAAGCACCCTATCTCTTCTTGGGTCCATACTGTGGGTGAAGTATAACTCCTCACATCTAGTCTCCAAAAATAAATATTGTTGCTGTTGCCATCATCTCCTATAAAGTTACCGTCTTCATCATTATAACAATGAGTAATTTGAAATTCTTTTTGACCATGAGGATTAATTAAAAAATAGCTTTGATTTGGCATACTCAGATCACATTCAACCCAACCTGCTAAATTTCTGATATAAAAACACTCCAATGGCAGATGCATTCTCAGTAATGCTAGTTCGTTGATGGAAAATTTTAATGAATCAAAAATAGCAAAATCATCTTCAAATTTTTCAAAATAATAAAGATTACTTCCATCTATTGACATATTATCTCCATTATTTTTATCCATCATCAATATTTGTTTTTTTGCTTCAAATAACGTCATGAATATTAATACTGATTAAAGATCATTATCGGCTACAATTTCTGCCTCAATTTCTTTAATATTGTTGGAATAATATTTAATAGCCTCATTCATCATCTGCTTGGTGATTTGAGGGCAATCATTTAATGCACCATTTTTTCTTAACTTAATCAACAACGACACAGGTAGTTCTGTGCCATAAATAGTCGCCCTGCCTCCACATAGTTCCGGTGTTTTAACGATCATAATTCCTCTGTTCTTTATATAAAATCATGATTTATTATAGAAATTATTTTTATCGGGAAATTATCTATGATAATTGATCCCTAATCAGACCATTTGCTGTGCAAATATGTCTTTAAATCGGGAAAATCTGAAAGATTTGAGCCTTTATTGTGAAATTTTTTCTTAAAACTCGACTTATTTAGAAAATTTAAAAATTCTCTAAAATTGATTCATCAAAGCTTTCAAAACTTTAATGATATTCTCCAAGCAATTCAAATGCTTCTTTCGAAAATTCAGTTAAATTAGGAATTGTGTCGGATATAAGCAGTGAACTACCTCACCCACAAGGGGTTGAGGCTTCAAGTTTCATTCCCTTCTCTATTGAGAACGAGTCCACTTGTTTTTGTTTTATATCCGAATTAGTTCCTAACCCAGATAGATTGTTTAA
>Ga0316218_1002244_pt1 | contig 18345 bp, 20 predicted proteins | sample TBH18003metaG_FD_203634 | JGI IMG/M metagenome (GOLD analysis project Ga0316218, IMG submission 203634) | Freshwater microbial communities from Trout Bog Lake, Wisconsin, USA - TBH18003 | ecosystem: Environmental > Aquatic > Freshwater > Lake > Hypolimnion/Profundal zone | place: USA: Wisconsin...
GCCCAAGACCCTGACCCCCATCGCCGGGGATGACTGCGCGACCCTGATGAAGCTGATCAACGCCCTCGACGACGACGACGACGTGCAGAATGTCTGGGCGAACTTCGACATGAGCGAAGAGGACCTGGGCAAGTACGCCTCCTGAACCTTGTCACCGCCGCGGACGCAAGAGGGCGCCCCGCATCCGGAGGGACACGGGGCGCATGAGGTGGGTCGTGCGGAGAGGCTTGCCGCGGCATCCCGGCGGACGCCGCGGGTGAGCGGTCAGCGACCGGTGCTGGCCGCCCCGGCGGAGCTGCCGTTGCGGGCGATGCTTCCGGGCAGATAGGCGGGGCAGCGGGTCTGCAGGTCCGCCTGGGCGCGGGCCCGCCAGTAGCTGCCATGACGGGCGACCCCGGCGGCGTCCGCCTGGGCGGACTGGGCCATGGTCAGGGCCAGGGGCTCGCGCTGGGCGCTGCCGGCGTCCATGGCCCGGTCATAGGCCGCGGCGTCCTGGTTCAGGCCCTGGGCCAGTCCGGCGCACCGCGCGGCATTGATGAACCCGACATCGGTCAGGCGGCTGTCCGCGGCATTGGCCTGGGACGCGGCAAGGACACCGGCCGTGAGCAGGGTGGCGGCGAACAGGAGCGGGGCGGCGGCGGTTTCGATTTTCATCTTCAATATCCTCGTGCGGGTTTGAGTAAGAGTTTCAACTCTGGTTACGGGCCCGTCCGTTTCGGCTTCGACCTTGGCGGCGGACCAATTCAACGAGGCTCTTTTCTCAAAGTCGGACCAATATTAGAAGTTAAATCGCTGTCATTTTACTCAATTACACTCTCGTAATGAAGATCATTACATAACATTCATTGAATAACAGGCAGGTAATGTTTCGGGATCGGGCGGGATGGTGCGCGGCCTGGAACTTTGCTAGGAAGCCCCATGGCTACCCAACCGCCCGAACCCGTCGCGACGCCGTGCATCAAGGTGTGCATGGTGGATGGCGAAAGCGGCCTGTGCCTGGGGTGCTACCGGACCCTGCCGGAGATTGCGGGATGGGCCAGGCTGTCGGCGGACACCCGCGCCGCGCTCATGCAGTCCCTGCCCGGCCGCCGGGACCGCATCTCTCCGGAAAAGCTCGGCCTGATCTGACCTCACGAGGTCGTTCAAAAAATTGCACCTGAGGCCGCCGGGATTCACCGGATGCAAAGGACGATCCCCTAGTCTGCTGTCAAAGAACAGAGGCCGGGATCAAGGCATGGCGAATTCAGTGGGCGTGGTGGCGACGGCAACGATCTGTGCCGTTCTGGTGGGCGAAGTGGTGATGCACACCCGGGATTTCGGCCATCTGAACATCCAGTGGACCCCGGCGGCATCTGCCCAGACCGCTCCGGCCACCCAGGCGGACCTGGCCGTTGCCCCCGCGGCCCGGGATGGACAGCCTCTCGCCGCCTATGTGGGCAAGGGCAAGGACGGCCACTACTGGGCCTGGGCCCAGATCGACGGCCATCCGGTCCGCGTGCTGATCGACACCGGCGCCTCCGCCGTGGCCCTGACCCCCGAAGATGCCCGCCGGGCCGGGGTGGACCTGGAACTCCTGGTCTACAACCGGGATGTGAACACCGCCCAGGGCGTCACCCATGCCGCAGCGGTGACCCTTGGCCACGTGTCCGTGGCAGGGGCCGACGTCAGCGGGGTCGAGGCCCTGGTGGTTCCCAGGGGCCTGTCCTCCTCGCTGCTGGGCATGAGCTATCTCGGACGACTGGAAGGCTTCGAGGCCACCCGGTCCGGGCTGATCCTTCACCCGTAGGGTCGACGCCCGCGCCTATCCGGCCGGCTTGATCGACACCAGCTCCACCTTGAAGACCAGGTCGGCATTGGCCGGGATCGGTCCCACGCCCTTCTCGCCATAGGCGAGGTAGGACGGGATGTGGATCAGCCACTCATCCCCCGGCCGCATCAGCTGCAGCGCCGCGACCCAGCCCGGGATCAGCTTGCCCAGGGGAAAGGTCGCCGTCCCGCTCTTGTCGCCGGCAGAGCTGTCGAACACCTTGCCATTGGTCAGGCGACCCTCGTAGCGCACGACGATCTCGTCGGAGCGGCGGGGATGGGGCCCCGTGGCCGCGCCGGATTTCAGCACCTTGTAGCGCAGCCCGCCCAGGGCCACGACACCGGGGGCCCCGACGGACAGGGGGTCCGCCGTCGCGCCGCCGGAACCCGACGGGGTGACGCCGGTCTCGGCGCAGGCCCCCAGAGTGAGGACGGCAGCCAGGGCCGCGGGGACCAGCAGGCGGCGGTGGCCGCGGGGTGTCGCGGGGGTGGGATGATCGATGGTTGTCATGACTTCAGTCCTCTGCTCGCGGTCGCGTCGGGAAATCCCCCGGACGGCCGTTGCGCCCCCCTCCCGTCAGGGACACCTGATCGATTGAGACAGACTCAACAGAAATGCCGAAAATCCGCAAAACCTTATTGCGGTGCTGTGCCGCCGGTGTGCTCTTCGGGGGCGAGGACCCGGAGCGACAGGGCGTGGACCGGGCCCTTCAGCTCCTCGGCCAGGGCGGCATTGACTAGCCGCTGGCGGGGCACACGGCCCAGCCCGCGAAACGCCTCGGCAACCACCGTCACGGTAAAGTGGCTCTCTCCCCCCTCCCGGGAGCCGGAATGACCCTGATGGTGCGCGCTGTCGTCCACGACCTCGAGAACGCTCGGCGCAAAGGCCGCCGTGAGCTTCTTGACGATGGAATCCCGAACCTGGCCCAAAGCCGTCTCCCGTTTGTCGCCCATATCGGCTCAAAGCGGGTTTCAACCCGCAATTCCGCGTCGTCAATTCTTGAATGTGAAAACTTCGACCGCATACTGAGCCCATGAGTGAGGCTTTCCGATACACCCCCCGATTTGTCGACATCCGCGTCCGTCCGCCCAAGCCGGACGAGGAGGCTGCGGCGGCGGAGGACGTGCTGAGGCTGAAGCCGGGCGAAAAGCCCTGCGAATGGCCGGGCTGCCGCACCGCCGGAGCCGCCAAGGCACCCAAGTCCCGGGACATTCCCAACGAGCACTACTGGTTCTGCGTGCCCCATGCGGGGGAGTACAACCGCAACTGGGACTATTTCGCCGGCATGAGCGAGGCAGAGGTGCGCAAGGTGCAGGAGGCCCGCCTCACTGGCGACCGGCCGACCTGGGAGTTCAAGGCGTCCCGCTTCAGCCGGGAGGCGGCCAGCTTCTCCGCCAAGGCCGGGACGGGGCAGGGCTATTCCGACCCCTTCGGCATGTTCGGCGCGGCCAAGGCCCGGGCCCGGGCGGAGGCCGAGGCGTCGGACCGGTTCCGCCGCATGGGCAAGCTGGAACGCAAGGCCCTGGCCGAACTCGACCTCGAGGACACGGCGGACGGCACCGTCATCCGCACCCGGTATCTGGAGCTGGTGAAGCGGTGCCACCCGGACACCAATGGCGGCGACCGCTCCACCGAGGCCAAGCTGCAGCGGGTGCTGAAGGCCTACAAGACGCTGAAGTCCGCCGGGCTGGTGCAGTGACGGATCGTCAGGTTTCCGCTGCGGCGCCGGTTTCCAACCCGCCCAATCCGCGCTAATCGGAACCCATGACCCGCGAAGCTCCCTCTGATCCGTTGCTCTCCATCGCCCCCGACCACAAGGTGTCGGTCCGCGAGGTGTTTGGCGTCGATTCCGACATGATGGTCCCGGCGTTCAAGACGCCCGACTCCCATGTGCCGGAGGTGGACCCCTCCTACCGCTTCGACCCGCAGACGACGCTGGCCATCTGCGCCGGCTTCGCCTTCGACCGGCGGGTGATGGTCCAAGGCTATCACGGCACCGGCAAGTCCACCCACATCGAGCAGGTCGCCGCCCGGCTGAACTGGCCGCTGGTGCGGGTGAACCTGGACAGCCACGTGAGCCGCATCGACCTCGTCGGCAAGGACGCCATCGTCCTGAAGGACGGCAAGCAGGTCACCGAATTCCGTGAGGGCATGCTGCCCTGGGCCCTGCAGCGCCCCATCGCGCTCGTGTTCGACGAATATGACGCCGGGCGTCCGGACGTGATGTTCGTCATCCAGCGGGTGCTGGAAGTGCAGGGCAAGCTGACCCTGCTGGACCAGAACCGGGTGATCCGGCCCAATCCGTTCTTCCGCCTGTTCGCCACCACCAACACCATCGGGCTCGGCGACACCACCGGCCTCTATCACGGCACCCAGCAGATCAATCAGGGCCAGATGGACCGCTGGTCCATCGTCACCACCCTGAACTATCTCGCCCATGACGCCGAGGCGGAGATCGTGCTGGCCAAGTCCCCGAGCTATGACTCGGTGGAGGGTCGCCGGACCCTGAACGCCATGGTCCGGGTGGCGGACATGACCCGCAACGCCTTCATGAACGGGGACATCTCCACCGTGATGAGCCCGCGGACCGTGATCACCTGGGCGCAGAATGCCGAGATCTTCGGGGATGTGGGCCTGGGCTTCCGCCTCACCTTCCTGAACAAGTGCGACGAGCTGGAGCGCCCCACCGTGGCGGAATTCTACCAGCGCGCCTTCGGCACCGACCTGCCGGAAAGCGCCGCCCGGGTGAAGGTGGTCTGACCCCGCCCACCTAGCGGGGCGCGGCCTCCGCGGCGGCGGCCAGCACCGGGAACACCTTGGGCGTGTCGCGGATGCGATCCCCGCTCCAGCCCGGCTGGCGCTTCAGCCATTCCGTATCCGGCGCAAAGCTCTTCGCCGCATGGCTCAGGGCCTCCACGGCGATGCCGTGCCGATCGGTCTGGGCGATCAGGCCGCCTACCACCCGGACATCCCAAACCTCGAACGGGCCACGGCTGTCGAGCCCCGTGGCGGCAAACACATAGGCCTGGGCCGGCTGGCCCCGGTACTGGCAGGAGAACCGCGTCTCCCCCGCCTTCACCAGGGTGCGGGCCGCGGGCGGACCATCCACCCCGGCGAGGGCGGCAGAGGCGTCGGGCAGGGATTGCCCCCCCGTGGGCGTCACCTGGTCGCAGTGGCCGCCCAGCTTGCCCCGGCCCCATTCGGCGGCGAAGGCCTGACCCTCGTGATAGGGGGACACGGTCAGGGCGCGGCCCTCGCCGGGCATGTAGATACGGCCCTCCGTCAGCCCGGCATCGGCCAGCGCCGTGGTCGGCGGGGTGAAGTCGGGAATGTCCGGATCGCCGATGAAGATCTCCGCCGAACCGTCGGGGGCCGAGGCCCGCAGCCAGGGCCGCACCTCCCCGGTGGTCAGGCGTCGCAGGCCGCCCTGGGCGGGCCAGCCCTCCGGCAGTTCCACGGTAAAGGCATGCTCCGTCGGCTCCGCATAGGGAGCCCAGTGGGCCTGGTCCGCTGACGGATGGGCCCCGGAGGACTGCGATGCCCCCTGCGCCGCCTCCTCCTGACGGGAGCATCCCGTCCCGGCGAGCAACATCGCCAGGCCGAGGCCCAGGCACAGGCCTGCCACTCTGCCGATCGGTATCCCCCGCCCCGTCCTGACCGCGTCCATGGTCGTGCTCCCCCGCCACGACCGGATTAAGGCCCCCCGGCCGCGCCAGTGCAAGGCCTGCGGCATTGTGCGTCTTGCCTGGGGTCCCCGAACGGCCTACCGTCAGTTCAAAGTTCTCCGGGGGGCCGCGCGTAAGCGGCTGAGAGGCGGGTGATCCCGCGACCCGCGAACCTGATCCGGGTCATGCCGGCGGAGGGAGGGAACAGCGAGGCGCACCGCCAGACGCGGGCCGGGCCTTCATGTTTCCAACCGAAGCAGCTGATCGCACCTCCTGTCCGAGAGGCCGACCATGAACGCCCCCGTCAACCCGACCGTCATTCCCGTCGGCGAAGTCCCCACCGGCCCCATTCCCGGCAGCCGCAAGATCCACGTCCCCGGCGTCCTCCATCCGGAGCTGCGGGTCCCGTTCCGCGAGGTCTGCGTGCACGAGAGCGCGGGCGAGCCGCCGGTGACCATCTACGACCCCTCCGGCCCCTATACGGACCCGGACGCCGTCATCGACCTGCAGCAGGGCCTGCCCCGCGCCCGGGAGGCCTGGGTCCGCGCCCGGGGCGATGTGGAGGAGATCTCCGCCCGCCAGATCCGGCCGGAGGACAACGGCCGGGTGTCGGAGGCGCTGAAGGTGCCGGAATTCCCCACCCATCGTCCGGTGCTTCGGGCCATCGGCGGCGGGGCCGTCACCCAGCTGGACTATGCCCGCCGCGGGATCATCACCGCGGAGATGGAATATGTGGCCATCCGCGAGAACCTGCGCCGGGAGATGATCCGCGAGCAGATCCGCGACGGGGAGAGCTTCGGCGCGGAGATTCCCGAGGTGGTGACCCCGGAATTCGTGCGCGACGAGATCGCCCGGGGCCGGGCCATCATCCCCGCCAACATCAATCACGGCGAGCTGGAGCCGATGGCCATCGGCCGCAACTTCCTCGTCAAGATCAACGCCAATATCGGCAATTCCGCCGTCACCTCGTCCGTGGGCGAGGAGGTGGAGAAGATGGTCTGGGCGATCCGCTGGGGCGCGGACAATGTCATGGACCTGTCCACCGGGCGCAACATCCACAACATCCGCGAGTGGATCGTCCGCAACAGCCCCGTGCCCATCGGCACCGTCCCCATCTACCAGGCCCTGGAAAAGGTCGGCGGCATTGCCGAGGACCTGACCTGGGAGGTCTATCGCGACACGCTGATCGAGCAGGCGGAGCAGGGGGTGGACTATTTCACCATCCATGCCGGCGTGCGCCTGCCCTACATCCCTCTCACGGCAAAGCGGGTGACCGGCATCGTCTCCCGCGGCGGGTCGATCATGGCCAAGTGGTGCCTCGCCCATCACCGGGAGAGCTTCCTGTACGAGCGGTTCGACGAGATCTGCGACATCATGCGGGCCTATGACGTGTCGTTCAGCCTGGGCGACGGCCTGCGCCCCGGCTCCATCGCCGACGCCAATGACGCCGCCCAGTTCGCGGAGCTGGAGACCCTGGGCGAGCTGACCCACCGGGCCTGGGCCAAGGGCTGCCAGGTGATGATCGAGGGCCCCGGCCACGTGCCGATGCACAAGATCAAGGCCAACATGGACAAGCAGCTGAAGGTCTGCGGCGAGGCCCCGTTCTACACCCTCGGGCCGCTCACCACCGACATCGCGCCGGGCTATGACCACATCACCTCGGCCATCGGCGCGGCCATGATCGGCTGGTTCGGCACGGCCATGCTCTGCTACGTGACGCCCAAGGAGCATCTGGGCCTGCCCGACCGCAACGACGTGAAGCAGGGGGTGATCGCCTACAAGATCGCCGCCCATGCTGCCGACCTGGCCAAGGGCCACCCGGCGGCCCGGGCCTGGGACGACGCCCTGTCCCGCGCCCGGTTCGAGTTCCGCTGGGAGGACCAGTTCAATCTCGGCCTCGATCCCGAGACGGCCCGGGAATATCACGACGAGACCCTGCCCAAGGAGGCGCACAAGACCGCGCACTTCTGCTCCATGTGCGGGCCGAAGTTCTGCTCCATGAAGATCAGCCAGGAGATCCGCGACGCCGCCAAGGGCCAGAACGATGTGGCGGAAGCGGGGATGGCGGAAATGTCGGAGAAGTTCAAGGCCACCGGCGGAGAGATCTACGTGCCCACCAAGGCCTGAGTGATCGGCGTGGGGGCGGGCCGGCGATTGCCCTTGGCAGTGCAACGCGCTAAGCCCGCCCCTCGCCTTTCATCCAGAGCCCGATCATGTCCGACACCCTGCCCGACCGCCTGAGCGTCAACCCCAGGAGCCCCTATTATGACGAGGCGGTGCTGTCCCGCGGGGTCGGCATCCGCTTCAAGGGCGAGGAAAAGACCAATGTGGACGAATACTGCGTGTCCGAGGGCTGGGTGCGCCTGACCGTGGGCAAGCAGGTGGACCGCAAGGGCAATCCCCTGACGGTGAAGCTCGCCGGCGAGGTGGTGCCCTATTTCCTCACCGAAGCCGACGGCGAAACGGCGGAGTAGCGCCCCCTAGCCCGCGGCATGCAGGGACGTGCCGTGGGTCTTCAGCCAGGCCCGGGACGTCTTCAGCGCCGGATGCAGCCGGGCATTGATTTCCCAGAAGCCCGGCCCGTGATTGGCCTCGATCAGGTGGGCGCATTCGTGCGCTGCCACATAGTCGAGCACCGCGGGGGGCGCGAGGACCAGCCGCCAGCTGTAGCGGATCTGCGCGGGCTCCCCCCGGTGCGCCTGCTTGCACGAGCCCCAGCGGGCCTTGGCATCGGTGATGCTGATCTGCGGCAGGGGCTGGCCGAGGGCCGCCGCATGGACGGCCGTGCGCGCCACCAGACGGTCCTGGGCCAGGGCCTTCAGGCCGCGGACGACGCCCCGGGCGAACACATCACCCTCCCCATAGGCCAAGAGGCGGGCGGGCTCGTCCACCGTGGCGGGCTTGAAGGTCGGGCGGATGCGCATGGCCGCCCGCTCCAGCCGGCAGGGCCGACCCTCCACCGCGATCATCTGGCCGGGGGCAAAGCGGATCGGTTCAGGCAGACGGGCCAGCTGGGCGGCGATCCAGGCCTGGCGCTGGCGGGCAAAGGTCACGGCATCGGCCAGTCGCGCCCGGTCCGGGGCCGTGGCCACCACGACCCGCTCCCGGCTGTCCAGGCGCAGGCTGATGCGCCGGGCCCCCGCATGCACCCGCAGGCGCAGCGGCAGGCCGTCGATCTCGATCCGGTCCCCGTGGTCCAGCCGGGGTCTGGGGGTCAGGAGCGTGCGAAGGGACATGACCGCAAGTCTAGAGCAGGTTTCGTCGTCCGGCTCTAGTCGGCGAGGTCCAGCATCATGCGGATGTCGCAGCGGGCATAGGGGGACGGATGTCCCTCGCCGCCCGCCAGTTCGCGGAACCCAAGGCTGCGGTAGAGGCTGATGGCCGGGGTGAGCTTGCGGCCGCTCTCCAGATAGATGTGGGCCGCGCCCAGCGCCCGGCTGCGGGCGATCGCGGCCTCCAGCAGGGCGTGGCCGAGGCCCGTCCCGCGATGGGTCTCCGCCACCGTCATCTTGCAGACCTCCAGCGTCTGCGCGTCGTGCCACAACAGGGCCACGCACCCCACCGGCCGGTCACCGGCCACCGCCATCAGCACGTCGCCGCCGGTGTCAACGAAGACGCCCTGCGGGTCGCCCAGCACCCGGCGATCCTCGTCCTCCAGGGCGAATTCCCGGGTGATCCAGGCTTCGTTCAGGGTGCGGAAGGCCTCGGCATCCGACGGCTGGAAGCTGCGGAAGGTCACCTCCGCCGTGTCGGCCCCCATGTCAGACGATCTCGTGGGCCGTGATGAACGACCGCACCCGGGGATAGATCTCCTCCCGGAAGCGGCGGCCGTTGAACACGCCGTAATGACCGACGCCCGGCTGGACATAGAGCATGCGCTTGTCGTCCGGAATGCCGGTGCACAGGACGTGGGCGGCCTGGGTCTGGCCGACGCCGGAAATGTCGTCCAGCTCCCCTTCCACGGTCATCAGGGCGATGTCCTTCACCGCGTCCGGACGCACGTCCCGTGCCCGGTGGGTCAGGAGACCCCGGGGCAGCAGGTGCTGCTGGAAGACGATGTCGATGGTCTGGAGATAGAACTCCTCCGTCAGGTCGAGGACCGACAGATATTCGTCGTAGAACTCCAGGTGCTTGGCCGCCTGGTCCCCGTCGCCCTGCACCAGATGCTCGAAATAGGCCTTGTGCGCGTCCTGGTGCCGCTGGGCGTTCATGCTCATGAAGCTGTAGAGCTGGACAAAGCCCGGATAGACCCGCCGCCCGACCCCCGGATGGGGCGGCGGCACGGTGTAGATCATGTTGGACTTGAACCAGGCGAAGGGCCGCTCCTCCGCCAGCTTGTTGGGGGCGGTCGGCGACAGGCGGGCATCGACGGGGGAGCCCATGAAGGTCATGCTGGCGGGACGGGAGGGGTCCTCGTCCTCGGCCATCAGGGTGGCGGCGGCCAGCACCGGCGGGCCCGGCTGGCAGACGGCCACCACGTGCGGCCGGGGCCCCAGCACCCGCAGCATGTCCTGGATGTGGTCCACATAGTCGTGGAAGTCGAAGCGGCCTTCCAGCACGCTGACCTGGCGGGCGTTCACCCAGTCGGTGATGTAGACCTCGTGATCCGGCAGGAAGGCCTCCACCGTGCCGCGGAGCAGGGTGGCATAGTGGCCGGAAAGCGGGGCGACGATCAGCACCGCCGGGTCCAGCGTCCGCCGCCCGGCCTTGCGCAGGTCCGCAGATTCCCGGCTGAAATGCACGAGGTTGACCCAGGGGCTGGACCACACCGTGTGGGTGTTCACCCGCACCGGCTGGCCGTTGATCAGGGTCTGGTCGATCATCCAGTCAGGCTTGCCGTAGCGGCGGGTGACCGTGGCGAACAGGTCCGTGGCCGCCGCCATGTTCCGGGCAAAGGGGTGTTCGGCCACCGGATTGTAGGGCGCGCTCCAGAAGTCCCGCGCCGCCCGGGCCAGGGTCCGCATGGGCGTGCCGGCGTGATATCCCATTTCGTTCAGGGCGTAGAGCATGGCGACCTGTCGCCTCCGCATGACAACGTTTGCGCATGAGCCATATCATGCTGCACTTGCGAAATAGGTAATGTCGATGCGATTCCCCTGACAAAATCAGGCGATTCCGCACATTTTTCGGTGATCTAGCCGCCGTGCATGGCCTTGGCGATATCCTCCGCCAGCTTTGCGGGCCCCTGCTCATAGGACAGAGGTGCGGCAAACCGGCCCTGGGGATCCATCAGATAGATGGCCGCGCTATGCGCCACCTGATAGTCCTTGTCCTTGTTTTCCTTGGCATAATAGACCCGATAGGCCCGCGCCACCGCTGCGATCTCCGCCGGTGAGCCGGTGAGGGCCACCACCGGCTTCGGAAAGCCCGGCTGGTCCAGCCAGGCCTTCAGCTGGGCGGGCGTGTCCCGGGCCGGGTCCACGGAGATGAACACCGACTGCAGGCGTGCCCCCTCGGGGCCGAGCTTCGCCTGGGCCCCGCCCAGGGTCTGCATCGTCGCCGGGCAGATGTCCGGACAGGACACATAGCCGAAGAACACCGCGCTCCAGTGCCCCTTCAGCAGGGTCTCGCTGACCCGGTGGCCGTTCTGGTCCGTGAGGACGAAGGGCCCGCCAATGTCGGCGGTGCCGTTGCTGGACTTGGCCGCGGGCTGGGTCATCCACAGCCATCCCACCAGACCCAGCACCATCACCGCCATGGTCAGCAGGAACAGCACCGCCGGGCTGGCCAGGGGCAGCCGTGTCGTACCACCGCTCCTGGTTTGCGCAGGTCCGGGTCCGGAGTAACGTTTCATAACAGGCTCCCAGGCGAGACTGAGTCATGTCCTTGACCCGATCCTTCCGCCACCTCCGGTCGCCGGGACCGTCCCGCGGCGACACGACCGTTAAGCCGGGTTCGTCCGGGCTTCAAGGGCCGGGCGTCACGGACGGACACCTGTGGGACTGGACCGAGGCCCGTCGCGGCCTGAGGCTGCGGACGCTGATCGTCCTGCGCTGGGTGTCCCTCTTCGCCCAGCTGACCACGGTTCTGTGGGTGGCGCTGGGCCTGCACTTCACTCTGCCCCTGGGCCCGTGCCTGATGGTGCTTGCCCTCACCGGCTGGATGAACCTGTCCCTGGAGCTGGCCTCCCCCGCCGGACGGCTGACGGGGCGGTGGGAATCGGTGTTCCAGCTGAGCTTCGACCTGATCGAGATGTCGGTGCTGATCGGCCTGACCGGCGGCCTCGCCAATCCCTTCATCCTGATGCTGGTGGCCCCGGTGACGGTGGCCGCCGCCACCCTGCCGGCCCGCAGCGCCGCGGCCCTCGGCCTGCTGTCCGCCGTGTGCGTGACGGCCCTGTTCTTCTTCGCCCTGCCCCTGCCCTGGTTCCCGGGCGAAGTCTTCCCGTCGCCCTGGCTCTACCGCTTCGGCATGTGGGCGGCCACCGTGTCCGGCATCGGCTTCAACGCCGCCTATGCCTGGCAGGTCTCGGCGGAGGCCGCGCGGATGGAGCTGGCGCTGGCCACCACCCAGGCCGTGCTGGCGCGGGAGCAGCGCCTGTCGGCCCTCGGCGGGCTGGCCGCCGCCGCCGCCCACGAGCTGGGCACGCCCCTGGCCACGCTGCAGGTGGTGACCCGGGAGCTGCTGCGGGACAACCCCGCGCCCTCGCCCCTGCGGGAGGACCTGCAGCTGCTGTCGGAACAGAGCCAGCGCTGCCGGGACATCCTGATGCGCCTGTCCCGCTCGCCGGACGCGGAGGACGCTCACCATGCACGGCTGGCGGTCATTCACCTGCTGGAGGAAGTGGCCGAACCCTACCGCATGCAGGGCATCACCCTGCGCTGTCAGGTGGAGGGCGGCCCGCCGCTGGAGGTCCGCCGCCTGCCGGAGGTGCTGCACGGCCTGTCGTCCCTGGTGGAGAATGCCGTCGACTTTGCCGGGACGGAGGTGGAGCTGCGGGCCCAGATAACGGCGGACGCGCTGCGCATCGAGATCCGCGACGACGGCCCAGGCTTTGCCGCCGACGTGCTGGCCCGGCTGGGGGAGCCCTATCTGACCACCCGCAGCCAGGGGGAGAATTCCCGCACGCATCATCAGGGACTGGGTCTGGGATTCTTCATCGCCAAGACCCTGCTGGAACGCTCCGGTGCCCGGGTGGAAGTCGGCAATCGCCGTCCCAACGGGGCCGTGGTGACCGCGATCTGGTCCCGGGCGAGCCTGGAGGCCGCGACCGGCTAGAGCCCCCGCCGCCGGGCGCGCCCGGCAATGTTCAGGGCCAGCCGCTCGGCGATCAGGCCGTCGGGATAGCCGGTGGTCTTGCACTGACGGTCCGCCTCCAGCACATCGGGCTGCAGGGCGTCCAGGTCCGACAGCCGCCAGGCGCGGAGCTGGCGCAGGAACTCCCGCTCCTGCTTCCAGAACACGCCCACGGCCTTGGCCGCCTCCTGCGGGCCCATGCCGGTGCCGAGGAGGGTCGCGGCCCGGCGCAGGCGCATCAGGTGCTGGCCCATGGCGCGGACGGCGGCGGGTCCGCCCTCCCCCTCCGCCCGGGCTCGGCGCAGCCCGCCCTGGGCCTCGGCCACCCGCCCGCCGAAGGCATCGTTGGCGGCATCGAACAGGGAGGCCTCGGGCTCCACCCCCAGATGCGCCTCCAGGTCTGCCGCATTCGCGGTCACGCCGCTGCCGGGGCCCAGATACAGGACCAGGCGCTCGATCTCCTGGCGCATGACGCCGCGCTCCTTGGGCAGGCGGCTGACGAACATCTCCAGCGCGTCCGACGTCAGGCCCACCTTGTCCGCCGCCAGGGCCTCGCGGACCAGGCGGGAGACGTCCCCTACCTCGTCCTCGTAGACGGCGATGGCCGCGGCCAGCTTGCCCGCCTCCGCCGTCTTGCGCAGGGGGGAGCTGCGGTCGAGGGCCGTCGCCTCGATCAGGAAGAAGGCATCGGGATTGAGCTGGCCGTCCAGATGCGCCTTCAGGGCGTCGGCGGCGATCCGCAACGGCCCCGCCTTGTCGCCGGTCAGCTTCAGCCGCACTAGCCGCCGCCCCCCCATCATGGACAGGGCCGCCAGCTCGTCCATCAGCCGGCCGGCGTCCTGCTCCAGATCGGTCTCGGTCAGCAGGGAGACGTCGAAGGGGTCGTCGATGTTCGGCACGATCCGCCGGGCCAGGCCGTCCGCCCGCTCCCGCACGCCGCCGCGGTCACGACCATGGAGCAGGCACGCCCGGATGTCCGGCGGCGGGTGCCCCAGGAAGCGGTCGACCTCGGGCCGCTTGGACAGGATCACGGGGTGCCGGTCACGGGGTGGGCCGTGCCGCGAAATAGCGCAGCAGCCGCAGGCGCAGCAGGTCCGCGGCCTGGGCGGCCACCCGGGCCTCGCCATCCTGCTCGGCCGCCAGACCCGCATAGGGCTGGTCGGCGGAGTCATAGGTGGCCATGGCCTCGATCTGGTCCTTCAGCGCCACCTTGCCCGTCGCCGCATCCCGCAGCTCGAACTTCACCGTCATGGTGATCTCGTAGCGGCTGGCCACGTTGTTGACCCGCAGGCCCCGGGGGACGCGCCGGCTCGATGGGTCCAGCATCAGCTTCCAGGAGGCGTGGTCTTCATGGCGACCGAAGGCATCGTTCAGGCGCTGCTGCAGCAGGAAGCCGCCGCGGCTGTGTTCGGACAGCTGGACGGAAATGTCGTCCAGCGCGCTGCCCGCATCCGACTGGGCGTACATGGGCGTGAAGCCACAGCCCGCCAGACCGACGGCGCACACGGCCGCGCCGAGGAGAAATCCGCGTCTCAGGACGGCCGTGGCCTTCGCAATCATGCGCGTTTCCTCTTCCCTGACATCGGCGGCGCCGGGCGGGTCAGCCGACGACGATATTGACGATCCGGTCCCGGACGACGACCACCTTCCGGACCGTCTGACCGGCAATATGCCGCTGAACATCGGCATCCGCGAGGGCAATCGCCTCCACATCCGCTTCAGCCGCCCCCTTGGGGGCACGGATCTCCGCCCGGCGCTTGCCGTTCACCTGCACGGCCAGCACCGACTCGTCCTGCGCGAACAGGGCCGGGTCGGCCTTGGGCCAGGGGGCCTCGGCCACCAGCCCGTCCTCGCCCAGCCGGGACCAGCATTCCTCGGCCAGGTGCGGCATGAAGGGCGCGATCAGCCGGGCCAGGATCGACAGGGCCTCGTGCCGTGCCGCCAGCCTAGCCGGGCTCGCATCCGCTGCCGGATGGGCCTTCAGCACGGCCATCATCTCGTGCATGCGGGCCACGGCCAGGTTGAAGCGGAAGGTCTCCAGCCCCTCGGTGATCTGGCGGGCCAGCAGATGCGACGCCCGGCGCAGGGCCAGGCCGTCCTCCGACAGGTCCGGCGCACCGGGTCGTCCCTCCGGCTGAGCGTCGAACTCCGCCCAGATGCGCTGGATCAGCCGCCACGCCCCTTCGACGCCGGCGGTGGACCACTGCACGTCCCGCTCCGGCGGGCTGTCGGAGAGCACGAACAGCCGGGCCGCATCGACGCCGTACTGCTCGAAGATATCCTCAGGCGCCACGACATTGCGCTTGGACTTGGACATCTTCTCGACGCCCACCACCTCGACCGGTCGGCCGAACTCGGTGTCCACCCACAGGCCGTCCCGCTTCTCCACCTCGTTGGGCTGGAGCCACAGGCCGTTCTGCGTGCGATAGGCCTCGTGCGTGACCATGCCTTGCGTGAACAGGCCGGCGAAGGGCTCCTTCACCCCCACCAGACCCTCGTCGGCCAGGGCCCTTGTCAGGAACCGCGCATAGAGCAGGTGCAGCACCGCATGCTCCACCCCGCCGATATACTGGTCCACCGGCAGCCAGTAGTCGGCGGCGGCCTTGTCGATCGGCGTATCGGCGCGGGGATTGGCGAAGCGGGCGAAGTACCAGCTGGAATCCACGAAGGTGTCGAAGGTGTCCGTCTCCCGCTCCGCATCCTTGCCGCAGGTCGGGCAGGGGACGAACCGCCAGGTGGGGTGGCGCAGCAGGGGATTGCCCGGCATGTCGAAGGCCACGTCGTCGGGCAGCAACACCGGCAGCTGGTCGTCCGGCACCGGCACCACGCCGCAGTCGGGGCAGTGGATGATCGGGATCGGGCAGCCCCAGTAGCGCTGCCGCGACACGCCCCAGTCCCGCAGGCGGTAGACGGTGGCCCCCTGGCCGCGGCCGTCGGCCTCCACCCGGGCGATGGCGGCGGCCTTGGCCTCCTCGATGGTCAGGCCATCCAGGAACTGCGAGTTGAAGATCCGCCCGGGACCCACATAGGCCTCGGTGCCCACGGTGAAGCTCGCCGCATCCGCCCCGGCGGGCAGCACCACCGGCGTGACGGCGAGATCGTACTTGCGGGCAAAGTCCAGGTCGCGCTGGTCATGGGCCGGGCAGCCGAAGATCGCCCCCGTGCCATAGTCCATCAGGATGAAGTTCGCGACCCAGACCGGCAGCTTCCAGTCCGGATCGAAGGGGTGCGACACGGTGACGCCGGTGTCGAAGCCCTTCTTCTCCCCGGCCTCGATATCGGCCTCGGACGCGCCGCCGCGGCGGCACTCGGCGATGAACTCCGCCAGAGCCGGGTTCGACTCCGCCAGGGCCAGCGCCAGGGGATGGTCCGCCGCCACGCCCACGAAGCTCGCCCCATAGAGGGTGTCGGGGCGGGTGGTGTAGACCTCGACCCGGTCTAAGCCCGAAGGCGCGCCGTCGGCCACGTCGAAGTGGAAGCGCAGGCCCTGGCTGCGGCCGATCCAGTTCTCCTGCATCAGCCGGACCTTGTCCGGCCAGCGGTCCAGGCCCTTCAGCCCCTCGATCAGGTCGTCGGCATAGTGGGTGATGCGCAGGAACCACTGGGTCAGCTTGCGCTTCTCCACCGGCGCGCCGGAGCGCCAGCCGCAGCCGTCGATCACCTGCTCGTTGGCGAGCACGGTCATGTCGACGGGGTCCCAGTTGACCACCCCCTCCCGGCGATAGGCCAGGCCGCGGCGGTACAGCTCCAGGAACAGCTTCTGCTCCTGGCCGTAGTATTCCGGGTCGCAGGTGGCGAATTCCCGGCTCCAGTCGATGGCGAGGCCCAGCTGCTTCAGGGGCTCGCGCATGGCGGCGATGTTCTCGTAGGTCCAGCCCTTGGGATGGACCCCCTTTTCCATGGCGGCGTTCTCGGCAGGCATGCCGAAGGCGTCCCAGCCCATGGGGTGGAGCACGTTGAAGCCCTGGGCGCGTTTGTAGCGCGCCACCACGTCGCCCATGGTGTAGTTGCGCACGTGCCCCATGTGGATGCGCCCCGACGGATAGGGGAACATCTCCAGCACGTAGTACTTCGGACGGTCCCCGGCCTCTTCAGGCGTCAGGGTGCGGAAGGTGTCTGTGTCCGCCCACCGTGCGCGCCAGTGGGGTTCGGAGACTTTCGGATTATAGCGGCCCATGCGGGCGACTTATCAGCCCTTCACGTTGATCGTCGAGAGCTTTAGCTGCCGGGCGCGGGTCAGGATGGCGTTTTCCACATCCACGTCGGTCTGGCCGGACACCGGCGCATTGGTCCAGCCGCCGGCCGTGTCCTTGACCTGCTTGAAGACCGTGACCGACACCCCGTCCGCGCGCAGGCGGGTGTCGAGGATGTAGACAGTCGCCTTGAACCGCTCGTCCGGCTTTTCCGGATTGGCGTACCAGTCGGTGATGATCACGCCGCCGAACGGATCGGCCGAGGCCAGCGGCATGAACGACAGGGTGTCGAGGGAGGCGCGCCACAGGAAGGCATTGACGCCGATCCCGGCGGGGGCAGCGGCGGCGGCCTTGTCGGGATTGCGCTTGCCGAAGGGGAAGGTGCCGGTTCCGCCGGACGCCTGGTCGCCGCCATGGGCGCAGGCCGTCAGCAAGAGCGCACCGGCCATCACCGCACCGACCCTGAGAGTAAACGACATCTTCCACTGCTCCATCACGCTGGTCCGACGATGTCGGCGTATCCTTCGCCCTCGACGCAACCGGGCCCCGCCCGCCACGCCGCCAAGGACGCTCCATATCTCGAACTTGGTACTATACCACGGCGGGAAAGCGTCCAAGTCGCAAAAATTTACCATCGGTCGTGGCCCTGCCGCCACAGGGGGGGAAAGTTCCTGACGAAAATCACCCCTTTTGATTGACGCTTATCAATCATGCGGCTTAAGCCAAAGGTCAGGGTAATCCTGTCTACTGGCCGTGGACATCGGGGATTGGCCCGTATCCGGGTCCGACGCGACGTCGGCCCCGCAGTTGGGATGGAAGTGACATGTCTTGGAAGGCGACCCTGGCTACGGCTGCGGCGCTCCTGATTGCGGGGGCGGCCCATGCCGCGTCTGCAGACACAGTCAAGACGACGGCTCAGAACAACTTTGCCGGGGAAATCGATCCCACCGGCCCGTGGACGGTGACGCCGGACCACAAGACCCTGCTGTTCGGCGGCAGCGGACGCTGGGGCCTGAAGCTCGACATGGAACAGCCCCTGGGCCGGGACATGGCCTGGAAGGACGTCAATGCCGGGGCCTATCTGAAGCTGACCCCCACGATCCGGGTCGGTGGCTCGGTGGGTCTGGGCGACCGTCTGGCCCAGCCGCAGAAGGTGACGCCGCAGGACACCGCCCCCCGGGTGCATCTCGAGACCGCCTTCAAGTTCTGACGCGACCGCGGCCCGGCCGGGCCTTGCCGATCGCCTCCACTGCCGCGAACCCTACGACGCCCGTTCCCTTCAATCTCGCCACCGTTCGAGGGCCGACCCCACCCAGGGCCAGCACCGGGATCGTGGCCGTGCGCACCATGGACGCCAGGCGCGTGACTCCGAGGGGTCGGCCGGCCGACGGGCTTCGGCTGGGAAAGACGGCCGACAGGAAAGCGCCATGCGCCCCCGCCCGAC
>Ga0316218_1002245_pt1 | contig 18332 bp, 19 predicted proteins | sample TBH18003metaG_FD_203634 | JGI IMG/M metagenome (GOLD analysis project Ga0316218, IMG submission 203634) | Freshwater microbial communities from Trout Bog Lake, Wisconsin, USA - TBH18003 | ecosystem: Environmental > Aquatic > Freshwater > Lake > Hypolimnion/Profundal zone | place: USA: Wisconsin...
ATTCAGGTAACGGTTTCACCAGTATATTTTTGAAGTGGACAATGCTTTTGGGATCATGTCCCTGTAAAGCAAATGTTCCGCTAGAAATAACGCGTTGCAACTCATCAGGGGAGCGTTGAACATTCTCAGGTTCGGTATAATCAACCACTACCTTATCATTGATTTTTATGATGACCCTTTTTCCAACCACTTTAATGTATTCGGTATACCATTCATAGTCTTTCACATACACTTCTTTCACATCATCAATCCCATATAAACTGCCGGTTCTTCTCCAATCTGAATGCGAATTATTGACCTGTACTTCATATCCTTTTTCGGGCCAGCCGCCTTGTTGAAAAGCAGTATGAAAATAGATTCCGGAATTTGCACCCGGGTAGGTCATGACTTCGGCTTTGAATTCAAAATTTTTGAAATGATGATTGAGCACACTACCATTATAAAAAACATGTGCGGTATTGCCATGTACAACGATCATCCCGCTGTCAACTGAAAACGTAGCCGCATTATCACCCACTTTCCAGTCGGCAAGCGATTTCCCGTCAAAAAGAGACAGCCATTTGTCTGAATGAGTTTTCCCGTTACCTGCGCAGGAAAACAGGAAGGGCAATAAGCAATAGGCGAAGAGGGACTTTTTCATGGTGGCAGATTATAGCTGCTATGAATTTACAATAATATGGCGACTTTTATTCCGCTATCCTAGAAATTATGGCAGTGAAACCCGACTACCCATTCTTTGTACCGGAATTGCCGTTTTTTTGCTTAATTACCAGTAGAAATGGGCTGTTTGCTACGAAGTTTTAATTAGTTTTATTACAATAATAGAAATACACCAGAAATGGCAGAAATACATATCGTAGTGATAGACTCCGCTTCCGCCTATGTTGAAAAACTCAATAAGCGTTTATATGATGAAATCGGCCGGGCTTATTATTACCATGAAATTGCTGACCTGACCAATACCCTTCGGCGTTCTATTCATTTATTCAATGGACTGGAAGACCCAGGCTATCTGGCCATTCTGCTAAGAAGCTATGAATCTCTGGAAAATACATTTATCTATTCAGGCAAAGTATTGTCAATTAAAAGATATTATATACAGGGGTCGCATGGACCTGTTGGGAGGCTGAAGATTCATGCGGATAATAAACATTTATACGATATACCGCTGGAAGCTTTAGAATTATTGGGGATGAACCAGTAATGCTATTTCAAGTATTGCGAATCTGTATCATTCGCATTCCCTTTTTGATTCTCTATTCTTCATTCCGTACCTTTTAGGGATAATTGACCCATTTTGCTTTCAAAACGCCATAAATTTTTTCTTTACCTGGCCTGTGCCAGTCTTTTACTGGGAGGCTTTATATACCTGTTTTTTCAGCCTCATATAGTTTTTTTCAGGATGATAGGATGGCAGATCCGGCCTTTTCAAATACCCAATCATCTCATTCACGTATGGGTTACTGGCTATCTGGCCGACTTTCTTTGGTGCTGCTCGTTATGTTCTGTGACACTTATTTTGACAGAGCGCAAATATTTGACCAAGTGGAATAATATGATTATCTTAAGTGTACCATTTGCATCGGAAATCGCTCAGAAATATCATTGGATACCCGGTACATTTGATTGGATAGATTTTGGTTTATATGCGGTAGTTGAATTCATTTTTATAACCCTTATTTTCAAAATAGATTGCCATGAGAACCCCTAGCTCTTCTGCCGTTACGGCAATGATTATTGCTTTTTTTGCCTTACTCGCTGTAGCCAGTGCACCAACCCCACAGATTGCTTCTATCAGTAAGTACGACGGAATATTTCGATATACACCTGGTAACGATGAAATCGTAACCAATAAATCCAAACTGGAATTTATTAAAAGTGTCAATAATCCTACGATTGTATTACGTGTTCCGGATGCGAATAAGGGAGTATTGGAAGAAGATAAAAATGTAAAATCGGATGGCCGTAAAGATGATGGTAATAACAGCCTCTATAATATCAATGTATATAATATTATAGAGAAAGAGCTTTTAAAAGGCGGTTTTACTGTTCGCGACAGGGCTTTGTTTCAGAAAGTACTGGGCGATAAAAGTGTGAACGATTATTCCAAGATCAAAGAATTGACTGAAACCGATCTGATACTGGAACTAAGTACATTGGAATATGTAAGTTATCCATTCAATAGTTTTGATGTTACCACACAAACCCGCAGAAATGGTGGGGTGAATAGCCGGATCAGTTGTTCCAATTATTCCTCTATATATGGTCTTAAACTTGAGTTCCGACTGATTAAAGTAAAAGAAAACGATTTCATAGGTTCCTTTACCTATTTCTATTCAATGTGTCCGGATAATACCTGTTACTACTCCATCAATGTAAATAATGGCACCCATGGTTGCAGCGAACCTTTTCTACAACAGGGGAACCTGGTGTATTCAGGAATTCACCTGATCTCACAAGCCAACCGGGAAAGTTTTGTAAAACAGGCTTCTCAGAAATTGGTGAATGCAATTATGATCAGGTAGCAAAAATTTGAAATGCTTGCCTTGTCTAAATAATTTCAGTAAAAGCTACTTTGAAAATTCAATACCTTTTTCTCATTATTGCCTGGTTAATTTTTGGGCTGTTACATAGTTTATTGGCAAACTATCGCGTTAAGCAGGTAATTATGCGTTTAATGGGAAGGTATTGTTCTTATTATCGCTTACTCTATTCGATATTCGCGGCAGCTATGCTGTTGCTGGTAGTTTATGATCATTATTCCATACCTATTTACGTTTTGTGGCAGCCTGGCTTAGCAGAGAGAATTGGCGCACAGGCAACTGTTTTGGTAAGTGTTTCCATTATGGTTATCTGTATTATAAAATACTTTCCTGATCTAAGTGGCATTCGTGTTGTAAAAGGGATACAAAAACCTGATACTTTGCAGAGTTCAGGGTTGCATGCCTTTGTCAGGCATCCATTATATTCCAGTACCCTACTGTTTGTATGGGCGCTTTTTTTCCTGCATCCTTATATGAATAATCTGATCAGTTGTATTTGTATTAGCCTGTATACGCTGATAGGTATATTATTTGAAGAACGAAAATTGATTCAGCAATATGGTGAATCTTACCTTGCCTATCAATTGCGGGTTCCTATGCTGATGCCGCGCTTTTTTACCTAAATGGCCTGAAGGGTATTTCTTATCAAAATCCTAAAATCAGGATATTCGAAAATCTGGGCAACATTTTCTGTCAGGCTTGTATCTCATCACTCAAAGGTTTTTGTTTGATTTTTCGTCAAACTGAAAAGCCTGTATCCATTTATGATTCTACAAAAACTAAGATCACCGAAAAATTGGGTGATGCTACTCAGTATTTGTCTGCTGTTTAGCAATTGCAAAAAAGATATTACTTCAACAGCTGGTTCATCTAGCTTAGAACTTACACTTAGTTTGCCAGTTAATACCTATAATTATAGTCACCTCGCACTGCCAGCCTATTTACTTAGTTCCGTAATTCAAGGCCAGATCAATATTGCGAATAGCAATACCGTAACAGATAATGGAGCCACCCTGGGAAGGGTGTTGTTTTATGAGAAGAATCTCTCCAAAACCCAAACCATCTCCTGCGGATCCTGCCATCAGCAGTCCAATGCTTTTTCAGATACGATCGTGCTGAGTAAAGGATTTGCCGGCGGGTTAACTGCCCGTAATACGATGACATTAATGAATACGGCTTATTATCCAGATGGTAAATATTTTTGGGATGAACGTGCCAATACACTGGAAATACAGGTATTGGCACCAGTGCAGAATGTGGTGGAAATGGGTATGACACTGGATTCGATGGTAAGCAGACTGCAACATCTTTCTTATTATCCATCCTTGTTTACCAAGGCATTTGGAGACCCCGCAATTACCAGTGATCGGGTTTCACTGGCGCTGGCACAATTTCTGAGATCCATTGTTTCATATCAATCCAAATTTGATATAGGCCGCCAGTCCTTACCAACACCAGCACCGCCACTTGATCAGGTAGCTTTCTCCAATTTTACTGCCCAGGAAAACAGGGGTAAGCAATTGTTTTTTAGTCCACAATTGGCCAATTGTGCCGCTTGCCATGGTACAGAAACTTTTACAGCCGCAAAACCACAAAATAATGGACTCGACCTCGTATCTGTAGATCTGGGAGTGGGCGGCATTACCGGGCTACCGCAGCAGGTTGGAAATTTCAAAGTTCCTTCCCTTAAGAATATTGCTTTAACAGCCCCCTATATGCATGATGGCAGGTTTACTTCATTGGATCAGGTGGTAGAACATTATAGTACGGGTATACAGGCAAATAGAAACCTCTCAGGCCCGTTGAGAAACCCGGACGGTACACCCCGTTTATTAAATTTGTCGGCAGATGATAAAGCGGCCCTGGTTGCTTTTTTAAACACATTAACTGATACCAATATTACAAGCGATATAAAGTATTCTGATCCGTTTATCAAGTAATGGCGGATATCTTTCCGGAATTGACTATTTTTTTATAGATTCAATCCATGAAAAACATCCCTAACTACCTGCACCGCAAAGCCGTTAGTGTTACGGCTGTATTTGTCATCATTTGTTTATTGACTGCGCCATCAATTTCAGCGCAATCCGTAATCGATGCCATTGTAAAGGAAGAAACCGATAATTCCCAATTAAAACAATTGGCGCATGAATTGTTCGATCAGATAGGGCCTCGCTTAGTAGGTACACCGCTGATGAAAAAAGCCAATGACTGGGCTGTATCTAAATATACAGGTTGGAATATCAGTGCAAGGAATGAGCAGTGGGGTGAATGGAAAGGATGGGACAGGGGCGTAACACATATTGATATGCTGTCTCCACGAATTCATACACTCGAAGGCACCCAATTGGCCTGGAGCCCTGCTACCAAAGCAAAAGGAGTAACTGCCGGACTAATCATTATTCCTGATCTGGCAGATTCGGCAGCATTCCAACAATGGCTTCCCACTGTAAAAGGAAAATTTGTGATGATTTCTATGTGTCAGCCTACCGGCCGACCCGATGATAACTGGCAGGAATTTGGATTGAAAGAGTCTATTGATAAGATGAAAAAAGACCGCACTGCCCAAACCACCGCATGGGCAGCGAGGTTAAAGAAAACCGGATATACTAGTCATGCTTTACCCGTAGCCCTTGAAAAAGCCGGCGCATTGGGTATTGTATCTTCTAACTGGTCAGCAGGGTTTGGGGTGGATAAGATTTTTGCAGCTTATACCCAAAAAATTCCAACGGTGGATATTGCGTTGGAAGACTATACGCTTCTATATCGATTGGTAGAATCCGGGGATAACCCGATTATCCGGATTCAGTGTGAATCTAAGGAGTTGGGAACGGTTCCCACTTTTAATACCATTGCTGAAATCAAAGGGACTGAAAAGCCAGATGAATATGTGATGCTATCTGCGCATTTTGATTCATGGGATGGAGGAACCGGTGCAACTGATAATGGTACCGGAACCTTAACCATGATGGAAGCTTTGCGTATCCTTAAAAAAGTATATCCCAATCCAAAACGAACGATATTGGTTGGGCATTGGGGCAGTGAAGAAGAGGGCCTTAACGGATCAAGGGCATTTGTAGAAGACCATCCGGAAATTGTAAAAAATCTGCAGGCTTTATTTAACCAGGATAACGGAACCGGACGTGTTGTGAATATTTCCGGACAGGGCTTTTTACATGCGGGTGAATACCTGAGTAAATGGCTGGCCGCAGTACCTGATACTATGCGTAAAAGAATTGTAACTTCTTTTCCAGGCAGACCAGGAGGCGGTGGATCAGATTTTGCATCCTTTGTAGCCGTAGGAGCGCCGGGCTTTTCACTGGGTTCTCTCAACTGGTCATATTTCAATTATACATGGCATACCAACAGAGACACTTATGATAAGATTGTTTTTGATGATCTTCAAAATAATGCTATGCTGGCTGCTATGATGGTATATATGGCTTCTGAGGACCCTGAAAAAACATCCACCGAAAAAGCGCCATTGGGTAATGACCCCAGAACCGGTCAGCCGGTAACATGGCCTGCCCAGGTAAAAGCCATCAGAAAAGGACCGGTGAATTAGCAATTAATAATTGGCAGCTTATAATTTTTTCAAATTGAATGTAATCCTGTAGTGACTAATATTGGCTAGTTTATTTTAATATGGTAATAATCAGGTCATTTGTTTTATCAATATTAACAGGTATTTTATGGATCTGGTTAAGGTACGTTTAGTGATTACGGGGATTTTATTACCTCTGTTTTTATTATTTTGTCAAATATCTTCTAGCGCCCAGCAAAAATTTATCACCAATTTATCAGAGGATAGTGTTCCTCCCTATATATTACCGGATCCTTTGCTAACAAAAGATGGGGTAAGGATTGGAACTGTAAAACAGTGGGAGAGTGTGCAACGACCCTATATATATCATCTATTTGAAGAAAATGTCTATGGCCGTTATCCGATAAAACATACCGCAATCAGGTATCAGGTTTTATCGCAGGTTAATAATGCGTTGTCAGGTAAAGCCATTCGAAAACAGATCAGGGTATATTTTTCTGCATTGGATACAACAGCCAATATGGATATCCTATTGTATATCCCCGCCAATGCCAAGCAAGCGGTACCTGTGTTTATGGGATTGAATTTTTATGGCAATCAATCCACCATTGCTGATACTGGAGTAACCATCACTGATAAATGGGTAATAAAAGGAGCCGGTATTTTAAATAACAAAGCTACCGAAGCATCCAGGGCAGTTCAATGGCAGCAATGGGATATTGAAGAAGCCATAGGTCGTGGATATGCAGTAGCAACCGTGTTTTGCGGTGATCTGGAACCTGATTATCCTGAAGGATGGAAAAAGGGTATTCGTTATAAACTACAACATGAATTGGCTATTCGTCCGGAAGAATGGGGCGCAATGGGTGCCTGGGCCTGGGGATTAAGCCGGATGGTGGATTACCTGGAAAAAGAACCCTTGGTAAATGCAAAACAGTTAATCCTGATAGGCCATTCCCGTTTGGGTAAAGCGGCTTTATGGGCCGGTGCATCTGATAAACGTTTTGCGGCGATTATCTCAAATGAATCGGGAGAAGGAGGAGCCGCTTTATCAAAAAGATACTATGGTGAAACTGTTGCTATTATAAACCAGAAATTCCCTCATTGGTTTTCGGAAAATTATAAGAAGTACAATGACAAAACAGAATTGCTACCCATCGATCAGCATATGCTTTTATCTTTACTGGCCCCACGCCCTTTGTATGTAGCCAGTGCTATAGGGGATCAATGGTCAGATCCCAAGGGAGAATTTTTGAGTGCATGGCATGCAGGAAAGGTATATGCTTTGTATGGCAAAAAAGGAGTGGGCGTTGATACAATGCCTGCCATTGAGCATCCGGTAGGTAACCAGATCAGGTACCATATCCGTAATGGCAAACATGATGTAACTGAATATGATTGGCAACAATACCTTCGGTTTGCAGATGATTTTTTAAAAGGTAGGTGAGAATGGATGGTTTTATTGTTTAATGGATAGATTGATGAATGGTTTTATGGCTTAATGGTCATTAGTTAGGTGTATGCTATAAAATGGGGATACAATATCTGAACAACTTAATGAGGTAAATAATTAAGCGATAACACAATGAAGCCAAATACCAGTTAAACCTAGTAACAATTCAGCCATATAACAATGTAACCCTGCAGCAATTAACCCATTCATGAACCTCTACCACTCTTTCCATACTGTTTTTGAACCTGAATTACTTGAAGAACTGGAACAAAAAGCAAGTTATAGTACCATACCCGCTGGCACTAAACTGATCAGCATGGGTCAGATGATACGGCAAGTGCCGATTGTTTTATCGGGTTCGATTAAAATATCCAGACTTGATGAAGAAGGAAAGGAATTATTATTATACTACCTGAATCCTATGGAGAGCTGTGCCATGACCTTTACCTGTTGTATGGAGCAATTTCCCAGCGATATAGAAGCAGTTACCGAGGAGGAAACCCATATACTATTTCTTCCTTTACAGGTAATGGATCAGTGGATGATGAAATATCCATCCTGGAAAACCTTTGTTATGCGTACCATCCGCGAGAGGTTTCATGAATTGATGAAAACGGTTGACCAGATTGCGTTCCAGCAATTGGATGAACGACTGGTTCATTATCTCAAAGAAAAAGCGAAAATAACCGGATCTCCATTACTGAATCTTTCTCACGAGCATATTGCTACCGAAATGGCCACTACCCGGGTGGTGATATCCCGGTTGCTAAAAAAACTGGAAAACCAGAAAAAACTCCTTCTTTACCGCAACCAGATCCGTCTTCTGGGAGATATGTAACATTTGTAACAGAAAATGCGCATGGCCCTAAAGTAAATTTGTGACTTAACCAAAAGATACAATATGAAACTGAATATGGGTAATACCGACAGAATTATCAGGGTGGTGGTAGCCATCGTTTTAGGCGTTTTATATTTCACCGGTCTGATTACAGGAACTATTGGCATAGTAGCCATGGTATTGGCAGCTGTTTTTATACTCACCAGCCTGGTGGGTACTTGTCCGCTTTATCTGCCATTCGGTATCCGTACAAATTCAAAAAAAGATAAAAAATGACACATACGATTGAAGCCCAGTGGATGGGCAAAATGCAATTCAATGCATTGGTGAATGGGCATGCCATTATTATGGATGCACCCGAACGAGTGGGGGGCGAGGACCATGGTCCGATTCCCAAACCCTTTGTTCTCTCTGCATTATCGGGTTGTACCGGAATGGATGTAGTGGCCATACTCCGTAAGGCAGGGAAAGAAGCAGATGACCTGAATATTATTGTAACTGGTGAAATCAGTAAACAACCACCGATAGAATATATTGCCATTCATGTACTCTATGAATTTAAGGGGCCTGAGGCAAACAAAGATGCCGCATTAACTGCCGTAACCGATTCGCAGGAAAAGTATTGCGGCGTTAGCCATATGCTGAAAAAAATTATGCCAGTGACCTGGGAAGTAACGTATAACGGCGTAAATATTTTTAATAATCAACCAGCAGCATTGCTGTCAGTAAATTAATATCTCATGATTGACTCATTAAAACAAATGCTGGGTTTTGGCCCCGCCACAGATTATCATGCCCTGCTCAAAAAAGGGGCCCAGATTATTGATGTAAGAAGTCCGGGAGAATACCAAAGCGGACATATCAAAGGATCTGTCAATATTCCACTTGATGTAATTGGAAAACAACTTTCCAAAATCAAAAAAGACAAACCGGTTATTACCTGCTGCGCATCCGGTATGCGAAGCGCTTCTGCCAAACAGATTTTAAAATCAAGCGGGTTTACAGAAGTGTATAATGGTGGGGGATGGATTGGGTTGGAGGGGAAATTGGGGTAGGGGGAGTAATGGCTAAATAGTTGAATAGTTAAATGGTTATATTGACTATTCTATTCGTAAAAAAAGAAAATCATTTAAAGTAATTCTCCCATAATAAATAGGATAACTAGATAAAAACCAAAGGTAAGATGAGAAAAAGAATATTTACCGGATGGACATTCCGAAGGTTCCTATACCTAGGAATAGGGGTAATGATTGTAATACAATCTATACGAGATCAGCAATGGGTGCTGGCATTGGCGGGTATTTATTTTGCTGCTATGGGACTGTTTGCCTTTGGTTGTGCTTCAGGCAATTGTTATGGGGGGAGTTGTTATGTTGAAAAAAAAATTAAAGTATAGTTTCTAATTATTGATAAATACCAAAAATAATAGTGATATATAATTTTATTATTCAAGCGCATGTATGTATTGATTTTTTAAATGGTCATAAAAAGATTTTTTATCAATAAAATGTGCCATAAGGTTGGCGGTTAGTGCTGCAAGCATAAGATGGAATATGATATGATGTCCTTCTGTCATTTCCAGAACAAGAATAGCCGAAGTAAAAGGAGATCGGGTTACTCCGGTTAAAAACGCAACCATTCCTGCCAATATTAGTAAGTTGGTATTAGAGGCAGAAAGGCTCAGGAAGCCTGAAATAGCAGATCCAATGCTGGCGCCTGAAGCCAAGGCAGGTGCAAAAACACCCCCTGCCGCACCACTGGTAAAGCTTACGATTGATCCGAGCATTCTTAATAGTGGTACATACCAGTGTACAAATTTATTTGATGAAAAAAGGGTTCTTGACATCAATTCTTTCCCAGAATTGAGTGATTCTTCATTGGCATAAAATGCCATCGTTGCTACAATAAGTGAACAAATAAGTATATAAGTGCCTGATTTCCATTTTTTGGTGAAATGCGATTTCCATATCATCAATTTCAATATCAACTTACACATTATACTGGCAGATAATCCGGCAATCACGGATACTACTAATGTGCCAAAAAATATAAGCGCAGATAAATTGCTCACATCCGGATATCCAAGGTATAAATAAGGACCCAGGAATGCTTGAGCTGTGATGCCAGCAATAATAACTGCTGAAAAGATAGCAGTTTTATAAAAACTGATATGCGTTTTGGTTAATTCTTCCATGGCAAAAACAATTCCTCCCAAAGGTGTATTGAAAGCAGCAGCAAGCCCTGCAGCGGCCCCTGTCATAATCATATTTCTTTTGGATACTTTAGGCCACCATTCGGGGAGCCATTGGTTAATTTTTCTAAATATTGAACCTGCTATTTGAATCGTTGGTCCTTCCCTTCCAATTATTCCACCTCCCAAAGCGAGAATACTACTTGATATGATTTTAGTGATTATAACTGGAATACTCAATAATTGATTTATCCGGTCATGACCTTTAGGGTTTGCTAACTCGATTGCGGCAGTAACTTGCGGTATGCCACTTCCTTTTGCAAATGGGGCAAATGTATTAACTACCCAAACGGCTGTAAAAAAGCAAATAGGAGTAATTATAAAGGGAAGCCAATGGTAATGTTGGAATAAAAAATGCGATCCGGCTTCGGCTAGAAAAAAAAGCTTAGAGTATAATACAGCAATGAGCCCGGTAACTACAGAGGCAACCCAAAAAGGCAAAGCCTGTAAAAGGTTGGCTTTAAACTTTTCATTTTTTATTTTATGAAAATATTTCCCTGCTTTTTCGTTAACCCATGTCCAGTATGCCTGCATAATACATTTTTTGTTTACTGATCAAAAAAACACTGAAAAGTAAAGAAACAAAGTAACTTTATAATTCTTATGTTGAGGATTAGAACTGCATTAGAATATCCAAGAAAATAGCGCTAATTCCTTATAAACCAGTAATTATGTATTCAATTGTTACCTCAAGCTATTTAGAAAATGGAGGAAAGAAAAATTTTACTAGTAGAAGATGAAACAAAAATTGCCAATATTCTGAAAAAAGGCCTGACAGAGAAAGGGTATTGGGTTGAAGTGGCTTTTGATGGATTGATTGGCAAAAGATTGATCATGGCCAATGATTATGACTTGATTATACTCGATATTAATTTGCCTGGAATGAATGGGTATGACTTATGTAAATTCATCCGCCAACGGAATCAGCAGGTACCCATAATAATGCTAACGGCCTTAAATACAACGGATGATAAAGTAGAGGGGTTCGATTCTGGTACAGATGACTATTTGATCAAACCATTCGAGTTCAAAGAGCTGTTGGTGCGTATTCGGGCACTTTTGAAGCGAACGATGAACCAGCAATTACCTACTGGTAATATATTGTCTATTGCAGACCTGGAAATGAACCTTGACAGTAAAGAAGTGAAAAGAAACCAACAGCAAATTATGTTAACTGCCAAAGAATTTCAACTATTGGAATATTTATTGAGAAACCGGAACAGGGTAGTTTCCAGGGCAGATATTGCGATAAATGTGTGGGATATTGATTTTGATACCAAAACCAATGTAATCGATGTATATGTGAATTATCTGAGAAATAAAGTTGACAAACAATTCACAACAAAATTAATACATACTCAAGTTGGGATGGGTTATATTTTAAAAGAATCCTGATATGAAGATCAGATTAAGAATTACGATACTGTTTACACTTGTGGTAACTTCTATTCTACTGATCGTTTGTTTGTCAGTGTATTATTTTTCAGGGTTAAACCGGGAAAACGATTTTCGAAAACGACTTCGAAATCGTGCGCTTACCACTATTCATTTATTGCTGAAAGTTGAGGGTATTGATAATGAACTTCTGCGAAAAATTGATGCGACAACTGTAATCACTATCCAGGATAAGAGTGTGGTTGTGTATGATAATATGGATAGGGAACTATATCGTTATTCGGATTCAGGCATTATACCTGTATCTGCTAATAAGAATTTGTTAATTAAAGCAAGGCAGTCGGGTGAGTATCTCTTTAGGGAAGGTGAAAAAGAAGCATTGATACTTGATTATGGGGATGACCGAAAAAAATATACAGTTGTTGCAGCAGCTTTTGATAAAGATGGATTAGAGAAACTTTCACAGCTTCGGTTTATATTGGTCATATGTTTTTTTTCAGGTAGTCTGATCACTTTTATATCCGGGCTCGTTTTTTCCTCCGGGATTGTTTTGCCCATTAAAAAAATTAACGATGAAGTGAAAGAGATCACTTCACAGAATCTTTCCCGCAGGATACAAGTAAATGAACGGAAAGATGAATTGGATGAGCTGGCACATACTTTCAATGATTTGCTTACCCGTTTGCAGGAATCCTTTGAAATTCAAAGGAGATTTATCGCAAATGCGTCTCATGAATTGTCAACTCCACTTACTTCCATATCCAGTCAATTAGAAGTGACTCTTCAGAACAACCGAACTGTAGAAGAATACACTGCTATTGTGTTGTCGGTTTATGAAGATGTTCAGCATCTTAATCAATTAACCAGAAGCCTGCTGGAGATCACCAAAGCCAATGGCACTTCTGATGGTGTTGAACTATCGCTTGTAAGGATTGATGAATTATTGATGAAACTTCCTGCTGATTTTAAGAAATCGGAAAAAGTATATACGATTAATCTTCATTTTGAAAATTTCCCTGAAACAGAAGATACTTTATTGGTTTTTGGAAACAGTGATTTGTTATATAGTGCTATAAGAAACCTGGTAGCTAATGCATGTAAATTTGCATTTAATCAAACTGCGAATATAACCCTGCAGTTTTCGACAGATCAGATTCACATACTAGTCAAAGATAATGGAACCGCTATTTCTGAGGAGGACAAGGAAATGATTTTTCAGCCGTTTTATAGAGGCAAATCGGGTAGTCATATAAATGGATTTGGCTTAGGGCTTTCTTTAGCATCAAGTATTATTAAACTTCACAAAGGAGTTATCCGTTTGGAATCCTCTTCTCAAGAGGAAACAGTATTTTCTATTAGTCTGCCTTCGGCGAGACAGTTCCACAAATTATAGCTTCACGATTTTCTAATAGTAATCTAATTCCTTTCTAAACTTGGCCTAATACCAACAGGCTATTTTTGAATTAGATAATGAGTGTATTTAAAAATATAATGATACTTGCAGATGATATTGATACCTGTTATATGGCATTGACAAAGGCAAAGGATTTATTGGCTATTTCCGAAACACAAATTCATCTCATACGTGCTTTGCAAAAAAAGTCCCTAAGGGAAATTTTCTTTGACTTATTTAAGAATAAAACCGTTAAGGAATTAGAATATGGGAGAAAATCTGGCAAAACATATCTCTACGAATTAAAAAACAGGATTAGGAAAGTAAATCGAAATTTTATCATCGATTCTAGTTTTGAGATTAAGAAAAAGGATACAAATTTGATTAATACGTATTTGCTAGCAAATCAAATTGAATTAATGATACTGGTTGAAGATGACCTTTTGGTTAAAGGAAATAGATATTCTGGAAGTGAACATCTTTTTTTGCCAAATCATTCAGCTCTCCAGATTCTTTATTTCTTAAAAGAGATAGAAAGCAGCAATAACAGAATTCTCTTGATACCTGTTTTTAGTATATTTTCTGATAAAAAAATAAAAGAGTCACTTGATATTGCCCGGAGATTTCATGCGCATATACATATTGTGACTATTCTTGAAGATCAGCCATCAGAAGATATTCGTAACAGAATGGATGCATTTTACCTTAATTATAAAGCTTTTTCTGATTTTGGGCATCGACCTCAATACAAAATTATAAGTCGGAAACAACCAGAGGATATTTTGCTATCTTATGCGAAGAGAATAAAAGCGAACATGATTTACCTAACAGGAGAAGATATTCATGACTTTCGTTATTCTATAGGGAAAAACCTCAAAAATATAGCAAATCGTGTTTCTGGATTACAAGTTTTGACACTTAAAATGCATGACTTCTAATTGATGAATTATCAGTAAGGAAAGCACTATTCTAATGTGGTATAATAATATGAAAAGATACTAATTCTCGTTTCTGCTAATGTGGAGGTAGAAAAGTATAAAGATATTCTGTGAAAATGAGTGACCCTGCTAATACAGGGCAAAGCCCGAATAAATAAGTAGTTGTTTGGTTTAGATCGAGGCCGGGAAATTCTTTTCCCGGCATTTTTTGAAATTTTATTTGTAATGGAGTATACCTTATTTAATTCGGTTCTAATCTTATTATAATTGCCTATTAATAGTATAGATAAGAATATGCAAAAATGAACAAATTGGAAGAACATATCTAAACTTCTAAAGTACATTCGGGTCTTTAGTAATGAAATAAAACGGTTAGCGATATTTAATCAAATACAATCAATTATTATGAAATCGAAAATTTACTTATTTGCGGCATTTGTTTCTTTGGCTCTCTTTTCCTGTGTAAGTCCCAAGAAACTAGAAGAACAAAAAGCGAAATACAATGAACTCAGTGGAAATTATCTTGCTTTGCAGGGTAAATACCGTGATTTACAAGATGAATTGAAAAAATGTAATGCCCAAACAGATAAAGCGAATGCTACTGCTAGTGAGGGTAAAAGCAGAAACACTGATCTGGAAAACCAAATCGCCACATTACAAAAGGAAATAGATTACCTAAAGAAGAATAACAATACATTTCTCAATAATCTGAGCGATTTATCTGTGGTCACAAATGCACAGGCTGAAAGTATCAAAAAGTCATTGGATAATATTGGTGCTAAGGATATGTATATAAGGGACCTTCAGGGTTCCATTGCGCATAAAGACTCCCTCAATATGGCCCTTGTTATGAATCTAAAAGGTGCAATTGGCAACCTGGAGGATAAAGACATCAATATTAAAGTTGAAAAAGGGGTAGTATATGTGGATATATCCGATAAACTTCTGTTTAAAAGTGGCAGTTACGATGTAACAGAGCGCGCAAAAGTTGTATTGGGAAAAGTTGCAAAAGTATTAAATGCTCAGCCACAAATTGAGTTTTTAGTAGAAGGTCATACGGATAATGTGCCCATTAATAGCCCTGGGATTCAGGATAACTGGGATTTGAGTGTAAAACGGGCTACTTCAGTTATTAGAATATTACAAAATTCATACGGGTTAGATCCTAAAAGGATGACTGCAGCAGGTAGGGGTCAATATTTACCGGTAGCAGATAATGCTACTGTTGAAGGGAAAGCCGCTAACAGAAGAACCCGGATTGTGATTCTACCTCAACTGGATCAGTTTTTTAAATTGCTCGAAACAAAAAAATAGAGTCTGTTTAATCAAGAAATTGAAATAGAGGTAATAATGGTTGCATTGCTAAATTGTACAATTGTTTGGAAACCAATTAAGCTCCAAGCTTTTCTTACTGGTAAATACACCAACCATTGAACAATTTAGCAATATAACCATCCAGTTATATAACAAATACAACCTACAATTCCCTCAACCAAATATTCCGATAACTAATCGGCTCACTTTTATCTCCGTGTGCCTGTAGTCTGATAGGTGCTGGTCCATGTTTATGGTATTCGGGCTGTCCAATATAAGGTGTATCTCCTTTGAGTATGGTATTGTTCTGAACCAGTACTCCGTTATGTAATACGGTAATACGTGCAGGAGATTTTACACTGCCGTCATCATTAAATCTTGGGGCCGTCCAAACCACATCATAGGATTGCCATTCGCCGGGTTTGCGGCAGGCATTTACCAGTGGCGGAGTTTGTTTATAAATACTGCCTGCCTGTCCGTTTACATAAGTACTATTATTATAATTATCCAGTACCTGCAATTCATATCCATTCGCTCCTTCAGGAATCGATGCCATGAACACACCACTATTTCCTCTGGCCTGACCGGTACCGGTGATATTGGATGGAATCATGTATTCGATATGTAATTGGAAATCGGTAAAACTTCTTTTGGTCTGAATATCACCCACCGCTTTGTTCACCGTCATATATCCATCATTCAATGTCCATTGAGCAGGCGATTTCGGATCTTTCTCAGAAACCCATTCATCCATACTTTTTCCATCAAACAAAATAATTGCATCCGAAGGTGCATCTCCCAATCTGGCACCGGGTGTAATCACTTTCGGCACCGGAGTATAATACTCGGTCTCTTTCGGATCTCCTTTTTTCTGACCAAACCCAATGGCTGAAATCAATAAGCAGGGCAATAAAATGGGAAGCAGGCTCTTTTTCATTGTATCTATTTTTATGTATCTAAAAAAATATGAATTGTTAATTGCTAATGATTAATTGTTGTTTACACCTTAGGTAAGCTATATCCATTATGGTATTCCTTCATTAAATACTGTTTGTTGATGGCTTCATTTGTAAACTTTTCTTTGTCTTTATCCCAAGCCAGTTTCAGTCCGGATCGATAAGAAATATTACCCATCTGCGCTACGGTAGCTACATGCGCACCGGCTTGAATGGAGCAATGCAGGTCTTCCGTTTTCCGTGATTTAACTACGCTAACAAAATTGAGCCAGTGTTTATCCAGGCCATTATCAGATGATTTTTCAAAGGGCTTGCTGATTTTATTTTTGCTTTGTCTTTCTTCAATTACCTCCCAGCCACCACGGTTTAATACCAGGGTACCGTTATTGCCGATATAAGCTATTCCATGATCTTTTCCATAAGATCCATTATCAATACCCATGGCCGAATCCCAAACCAGGTTAAAGCCATCAAATTCATAAATGGTGGTTAAGGTATCCGGTGTTTCTTCCGATAATTCAGGATAGGCAAATTTTCCTCCCATACCATCAATGGTTTTGGGTACCCCTGCTTTCATACCCAACAAAGCATAATCCAGTAAGTGCACGCCCCAATCTGTCATCAATCCACCCGCATAATCCCAGAACCAGCGAAAATGAAAATGAAAACGACTGGCATTAAAAGGGCGTGTGGTGGCTGGTCCCAGCCATTGGGTATAATCCACACCCGGAGGCGGGGCACTATCGGCTACAACGGGCTGAGGCCGCATCCAGCCCTGGTAACACCATACTTTTACGGTTCGTATATTTCCAAGCTGACCGCTTTGTACAAAATCAACGGCATCTTTAAAATGTTGCTGACTTCTCTGCCACTGACCACCCTGAACTACTCTTTTGTACCGCTGTTGTGCTGCCACCATGGTTCTGCATTCGATAATCGAATTGCCCACGGGTTTCTCTACATATACATCTTTACCTGCTTCACAGGCATGTATCATAATCAGGGCATGCCAGTGATCGGGGGTGCCAATAATTACGGCATCAATATCTTTCTGATCCAGTAGCTGGCGATAATCGCCGTAGGTTTTTATTTTTGAAGTATCTATGTTTTTAGCAGAGAGTTCTTTCAGCCTTTTATCAATTACTGACTTGTCTATATCACAAACTGCTACCAGGTTAACCCCTGGCACTTTTAAAGCAGCCTGCACATTTGACCAACCCATACCGTTGATACCAATGGCGCCAATATTTAGTTGATCACTGGGAGCAATTCTGTTTTTAAAAATGGTGAATGTTTCATTGGGAATAGCACCGGTCAGCAAACCGCCACCGAGTAATAATGATGACTGGTGTAAAAATTGTTTACGAGAGCTCATGGCAGAATCGGTTTAGCAAGGTAAAACAAGGTATCAATTCCAGTTGCATTCGCAAAAGGCAAGGGAAGTTAACTATTAATCAGGAACCAGCCAAGCTGATTTCGAAGGGATGCAAATCAAATGGCCAGCTAAAATTTTAGCTGGCCATTTGTCATTTTGTATGCATCCAAAGAGGCTTTGTTTTCTGTATTTTCTTAAATACACTACAATCAGCAGAATGCGCTCCGGGTGGAAAAACCACTCAAATTGACCCCCTGATACCAGAGTAAACTGACCCCCTTCCGCCAGAGCAATGTGACCCCCTGTCGCCATTTCAAAGTGACCCCCTCAAA
>Ga0316218_1002250_pt1 | contig 18273 bp, 7 predicted proteins | sample TBH18003metaG_FD_203634 | JGI IMG/M metagenome (GOLD analysis project Ga0316218, IMG submission 203634) | Freshwater microbial communities from Trout Bog Lake, Wisconsin, USA - TBH18003 | ecosystem: Environmental > Aquatic > Freshwater > Lake > Hypolimnion/Profundal zone | place: USA: Wisconsin...
GTTGCTTGTGAAATCTGGCGATGTTGTTAAACAAGGCCAAGCGATTTCTAAAGTAGGCTCTAGCGGTCGATCAACAGGACCGCATTTGCACTATGAAGTATTAAGAGATGGGCAGTCTTTAGCGCGGAATTAACTATATATCTAAATCTTCTTTATTTTTAGAGAAGATTTAAGATTTTTTCAATAGAAGCGTTAATCACTTCAGCTTTACTGCTGTCTATTATGAGTTCTGGCTTTACAGGGGGCTCATAGGGGCCGGAGATACCGGAAAAATTAGAGAGCATTCCGGATCTTGCTTTTTTGTATAAACCTTTCGGATCTCTAGACTCACATACTTCTAGTGGCGTATTAACGAAAACCTCTATGAAGTTATCTTTTTCAATCAAGGTTCGCGCTAAACTGCGCTCCCTTTGAAAGGGTGAGATAAATGCTGTGATGACTATTAAACCTGCGTCGAGCATGAGTTTTGATACTTCTGAGATTCGCCGAATGTTCTCAATTCGATCTGCATCAGTAAAGCCTAGATCTTGGTTGAGGCCTTGGCGGATATTATCTCCGTCTAATATATAGGTATGCCTACCTAGTTTATGTAATTTAATCTCTAGTAAGTTCGCTAGTGTAGATTTTCCCGACCCAGATAATCCAGTAAGCCAGATGACTTTGCCCTTATGTTTATTGAGTTTTTCTCGATGCTGACGAGATATGGCAAATTCTTGGTATACGAACGGATTTTCACTGTTTTTCATAGCTAACCAAAATATAATCGATTTACCTTCTTGGGCGATAAAGTGCTCATGTTAACCTGCTGGTAATTTCTTTATTAATTGGATTAGTGACTTGGATACCACCATTGCAGCCCTATGGCAGCAGGCTCAACAATTTGAACTAGCAGGAAATGGGGTTCAAGCAGAGCAAATTTATCGTCAGATACTGCAAAAAGAGCCTAGTAATGCTCAGGTATGGCATCAACTTGGTTTGTTGGCTTATGGAGTTAATAATTTAGAGGCTGCATTTCAGAATATCGCTCAAGCAGTGAGGCTTGATCCCCAGGCTACTTTGTACCATCGTAATTTAGGTGAAATCTCGCGTCGATCTGGCAAGCTAGACCAAGCTATTTTGTCCGGTAAGGCTGCTTGTGCGCTATCTCCTAATGATATTGATGCTCATTACAATTTAGGCTTGTCTTATACCGATTCCGAGCAATATACCAAGGCGATCTTCCATTACCGTAAGGCAATCAAACTCAATCCTAGACATGGACTTTCTTGGAATAATTTAGGTTCTGCATTAGAGCAGAGGGGCGATAAAAGTGGAGCCTTAAAGGCGTATGAAAAGGCCGTAGAACTAAACCCACAAAATGCTGAAGCGCAAAATAATCAAGGAGCCATTTATAGCGAAGAGGGAAAGTTAGATGATGCACGCATCAGTTTTAGTGCAGCCATTGCCGCTCGCCCCGATTTTGTAGAGGCCCACTATAACCTTTCCTCATTAAAGACCTACACAGTTGAAGACCCTCATTTAATAATGCTCGAAGGGGTATACGCTAAAAGAGACCAGCTTAATTATCATGCCCGTATTCGTTATGACTTTGCTTTGGGTAAAGCTTTGGATGATATTGGGCAGTACGATCGCGCTTTTGCTGCGTATGAAGAGGGTAACCGCCTTCATCATGCTATTTTGCTGATGGATGAGGTGCGCGCGGATTCTTTAGTAAAAAGCATTATTGAATTATTTACACCAGAATACCTTGCGAAAAAATTGGAGTTTCAGCCTATAGCTAATTCTCCAACAACCCCCATATTTATTGTGGGTATGCCACGCTCAGGAACAACATTACTTGAGCAAATTTTGTCCACCCATCCGTCGGTATATGGGGCTGGTGAATTAACCGTCTTAAACGAAGTCGTCATGAAAATGACTAAAGCATCTGAGGACAAATTATTCACTCATGCGCTCCCTAAGTTGTCTAAAGCGAATTTGCAAAAGTTGGCAAAAGACTACCTGCATAAAGTGAGTAAGCTTTCTCCGGAAAGTACTTACATTACCGATAAGATGCCGTCCAATTTTTTCTATATTGGTTTGATCTACTTAGCTTTTCCGAATGCCAAAATTATCCATGCGATGCGTGATCCCATGGATTCATGTTTTTCGTGCTATTCCCGTCTCTTTAATGACACTATGGAGTTTGCCTATGACCAGGGCACTTTAGGTCGCTACTATCAGCGCTATATGCGTTTGATGGCGCATTGGAAGAAAGTATTACCCCCCGGAATAATTTTAGATTTGCCATATGAATCACTCGTAGAAAACACCGAGAAGGAAGCTAGGCGAGTGCTTGAGTATGTGGGGCTACCTTGGGATGAAAAATGTTTACAGTTTTATAAAAATGATCGAATCGTAAAGACAGCTAGTATTGCTCAGGTAAGAAGGCCAATTTATAAAACCTCGATTGCACGTTGGAAACCTTTTGCAAAACATCTTTTGCCTTTATATGAATTGGTGAAAAAGTTTCGAGACCCTCAAGATGCCACAGACTTTGAGCGCGCATTAGATATATCTGATGGTTCAGTCCTTTTATCTCGGCAAGGGCCTCAAGCTACGAACTTGCATGACTTGCTTAATCAATGTTTAACGCACCAAGGTAAAGACGAGCATGAGGCTGTGGTGATGTTACTGAGCCATCAGCTTCTTCAGTCCGAGCAGCGCATTGATGATGTTACTGCCGCTAATTTATGGCACCTCCAGGGAATTTCTTTGTATCGCTTAAATCGGTTTGAAGAAGCGCTGGAGAGTTATGAGCGCGGTCTACGGCGATATGCACAGTTTCCAGCGCTTTTAAATAGCATGGGATTTTTATTGCAAGACATTGGACGTATGCGAGAGGCTCGTGACCGATTTGGTCAGGCATTGTCTTTGGCCCCAGAAATGGCTATGGCGCGTTTAAATTTGGGCATGGCACAGCTCAAGTTGGGTGATTTTGCTAATGGATGGGACAATTATGAGGCGCGCTGGACTGGGTCAGCCGAAAGTAATTTAGGTACTTTTGTTCGTCCTGCTTGTCCCTTACCCCAATGGAGCGGAGAGGGAGGCACTCATAACCAGCGATTATTGGTAATCACTGAGCAAGGGTTTGGTGACACCTTTCAATTTGTACGTTATTTACCAGAAATAGCTCCTCGGTTCAGCAAGGTAGGATTTGTTTGTTCCGTCCCCACTTTGCGATTAATGGAGTGGGCCTATGCCCATTCGATTGTGCTATTTACTCATCTACCTTTGGATTATGGGGCTTGGGATTTGCAGTGTTCTTTAATGTCACTGCCGCGCGCTTGTCAAACACGACTTGAGAGTATTCCTGGGATTACCCCGTATTTAAAAGTTGTCCCACCAGCTAAACAGCACTGGTTGGATCGCTTGGAAAATATTGCCCCACAGCGCATGCGGGTTGGAATTGCTTGGGCTGGTCGAAAAGCTCATCAATATGATGCACGTCGTAGCCTAACCTTTGAAAAGCTCTCGCCTTTATTAAACACCCCATTTGTGACGTGGGTAAGTTTGCAAAAGTGGGCGCCTGAGGAAGTGCGCCCCCAAATTCCTAAAGAAATCGATTGGGTGGATTGGACCGAAGAATTAATAGATTTTGCTGATACTGCTGCATTGGTAGATAGTTTAGATTTGGTAATTTCGATAGATTCCTCGATGGTGCATTTAGCGGGCGCTTTAAATAAACCCGTATGGATGTTAAATCGCTTTGATAGTGAATGGCGTTGGTTGGAAGGGCGAACAGATAGCCCTTGGTATCCAAATTTACGTATCTTTAATCAACCGCAATTTGGCGATTGGAATGCTGTCATTACTAGTGTGTGCTTAGCGCTACAAAATTTACCAATACCTCAAGTCCCAGCCAAGACCAAAATTATAAGAGCATTGCCAAGTCCTTCTGATACAAATTTAGTTTCTTCTGTGCATCATGCATCTTCCGCCAATTTATCGATTGAGCAGGCTATTCAGTTAGCTGGTCAATTTCAAGCGGGGGGACGCTTGGAGCAGGCAGAACAAGTATTGCGCCACATTCTAAAAATAGATCCAAAGCATGCTCATGCCTTGCATTTATTAGGCGTAGTGACCTATCAAGCTGGTCAAACAATTTTAGCTATGGATCTTATGCGTCAGGCCATAGTAAGTGATCCCTCAGTAGCCTTGTTTGAAAGTAATTTTGCTGAAATGTGTCGTCAGCAAGGGCGGCTAGAAGAAGCGATTGAGCATGGAAAAAAAGCGATTCAATTAGACGCTACTTTGAGTTCAGCTTATAGCAATTTGGGTATTGCACTCTTTGATATAAAAAATTACGATGCCGCCCAAGAGGCTCATGAAAAAGCATTGGCTATAAATGGGCAACTGTTGCAGTCTTTAAATAATTTAGGAAGCATTGAACGTGCGCGAAACAATCAAAAAGGTGCAGTAGATTGGTATCGAAAGGCGTTGGCGATTAACGGAGATTTTATTGAATCCCTAATTAATTTGGGAGCAGTTTTGGTTGAAGAGGATCGTGCGGAAGATGCGCTGCCAGTTCTGCTAAAGGTGCTTACAAATCAGCCGAATTCTGCTGAAGGTTTATGCAATCTTGGGTTGGCATATTACAAGTTAGAAGAATTTGATAAAGCACAGTCGCTCTTGCGACGTTCGTTGCTTGCTCGCCCCGGTTACATCGAGGCAATGGTGGGTCTAGCTCGTGTCCTCCAGGAAGTGGATGGTTTTTCTGAAGCCCTAGGATTGTTACAGGAAGTTGTTGCTAAGGAGCATTTAAAGTCTGATGCCTGGTGTTTATTAGGCACTCTTTACACAGAGATGGCTGAGTCTGATTTAGCCAAGGCAGCCTATCAAAGCGCCTTGGATGCAGATGGAGAAAAAAATGCAGATGCACTTACTGGATTAGCTAATCTAGCACTTGAGGAGGGTGATATTAGTAAGGCTAAAGCTTTGCTGAGAAAAGCGCTCAATATTGATCCAGAGAATTTAGCGGCCCGCTTTCATTTGACTCAAGCTGCAATGGTAAAAGAAGGTGATGAAAACTTTAGCTCATTAAAATCCTTGGAAAAAAATATAGATAGCCTTTCAAATGAAAAGAAAATATCAATCCATTATGCCTTGGGCAAAGGTTATGATGATTTGGGAGAGTTTTCAAAAGCCTTTCATCATTTTTTGGAGGGCGCGCGCTTTAAGCGTTCTAAACTTAAGTTCAGTTCGAAAAATGAATCTGAGCATATTGATCGAATAATTGGAGGTTTTACTTCTGAATGCTATGCACGGCTTTTAGGGGGCGGTAATAATGATGCGTCGCCTATTTTTATTCTAGGAATGCCAAGGTCTGGAACTACCTTGACGGAGCAAATTATTTCTAGCCATTCACAGGTTCATGGTGCCGGGGAGTTACGTTATCTGCTGGATGTTATTCAGGATTCTTTGTCAGTATCAGGGGGTGAGGGATATCCAAACAATCTGATCGATTTAAATTGCGATAAGCTAATACAGTGGGGGCGACAATATATTGATAGATTACGTTCACATCATCCAAGTGCACTGCGTATCACAGACAAAATGCCCGCTAATTATTTAGCCTTAGGCCTGATTCCTTTAATGTTGCCAAAGGCAAAGATTATTCATGTAAAGCGAAATCCTATCGACACCTGCGTTTCTTGTTTTACGCGATTATTTAATCGGCACCAAGAGGCTACCTATGATTTGCAGGAATTAGGCCGTCACTATAAAAACTATGCGCGCTTAATGGATCATTGGCGGTCTATCTTGCCAAAAGAAAGTTTTTTTGAAGTGGAATATGAGCATATGGTGTGTGATATTGAGGCTGAAGCGCGCAGATTAATAGAATGGGTTGGCTTAGAGTGGGATCCTGCTTGTTTAGCCTTCTATGAAAATAAACGCAGTATCCGCACGGCAAGCCTTACACAAGTACGTCAACCCATTTACTCTTCGTCAGTTGAACGGTGGAGAAATTATGAAGACTACTTGGGACCGCTTCTTGCCGAGCTTGAGCTTCCCTTGAGGCCCCAATAATTGAAGACCGCTGAATATGATGTGTGTAACAATTTTTTATTTACTAGGCCGTATTATTTTATTAAGTTTTTTTGTCGGATTGGTATGCAATCTGCAAGCTTGTGCTTTTCCTGGTGCTGATGATCGCATTGCACAAGCTAGGCAGTTAGCTTATGAAGCAAATTGGCAAGAGTTGGATTTACCCTCTAGACCGTTTGCTTTGCGTTCCTACATCAATCAACAGCCAACCATTAATGGTGAGCTAACCATCTATATAGAGGGTGATGGCGTTGCTTGGGTGGATGGGCAATACCCCTCTCGTAACCCAACCCCGATAGAACCCATTGCGCTTAAGCTTGCTCTTAAGCAGCCGATTGGAGCATCGGCTTATTTGGCTAGACCATGCCAATTTATTGGGCTTGAAAACCGAGAGCTTTGTAATTCATCCGCTTGGACGTCGGCACGTTTTTCTGGGGACGCAATCGATTCGACCAATCAAGCTATTAATCTTCTTAAGATGCAAACTCGAGCTCAAAAGCTAGTCTTGGTTGGATATTCTGGCGGTGCGGCGATTGCTTTACTGACTGCTGCGGGTCGTCAGGATGTGAGTTTAATTATTAGTGTGGCGGGAAATGTAGACCCGTTTTCTTGGGTGGCTACACATCAACTTGATATTCTAGTAAGCTCACTCGATACTAAGGACAGCATCTCCAAATTGTCTGGTATTCGTCAAATCTATTTTGTGGGGGGAAATGATCGAGTCATTCCTCGTGATATTGCAAAAGCCTTTGCTGATAAATTTGAAAAAAACACTCGCCCAATCGTTATGGAAATTGTTGGCAATGGACATTCTTGCTGTTGGGTGCGGCAATGGCCAGAGTTATGGAAGTTAGCAACTGAAAACTAGATTTATCATTCTTGTGACTCGTTATTTCTGCAATCTCAATGTAGATTATTGGGACTAACCCTAATTTACCTAATTCCTTGCCTTTTTAGCCTCAATTCTGTGCATGCAATTTAGCTAATTAATTAATACTTTTGTTATATTTCTGCTGATACATGCCCTTAGGCTTATTCGTCTATTACCTTCTTGCCTATTAGTAAAGCGTTACTATGAATAAAACCTACCGAATTATCTGGAATAAGGCGCGCAAGTGCTTAATGGTGGTAGGAGAAAATGCCAAGTCCGGTGGCAAAGGTAGCGCAGGAAAAAAGACGATAGTTGATGCGGTTGCTGCTGCGGTTTTAGCCTTGGGTTGTACCCAGGCGATGGCAGAAGATTTCAATATATCAACTTCCTACACCTCAACATTGCAATTGCAAAATGGCGACACCTTAACCATTCAGCCTTCAGGTTCAGTGAATACTGGGGATGCTATATCCAATACACCAGCTGTAAGCAATACTGCTGGTGCAACAATTGGCTTTATTGTGAATAGTGGCACTATTAATTCGGCTGGTCCGGCCAATAATGCCAGTGCTCTTGCGCTAAATGCAGCAACCATTTCTGGAAGTGTTGTCAATTCAGGGGCAATTTTGGGTGGTGTTGTTGGAATGGGTATTGTTAACTCATCTATTGCTGGGGTAATTATTAACCCCGGCTTGATACAAGCTACCGGTCAAAGTGCGAGTGGAATGCTTTTTTCTGGAGATTTCAATGAGGTGCAGCCAATTAAAAATAGTGGGCTGATTCAAGGGATTAGCTCAAGTATTAGCCGTGACCTTGTGGGCGCAGCTATTGGTGTGGGAATTAACTCTACTGTTGTTTTAAATAAAGCCTATGACTGGTCGGGAGGGTCCGAAGGTACCTTTTTGCAAAATACGGGAACAATCCAGGGTTTAGGCGGCAGTCTTGTGGGGTCTTCTGCACAGGCTGGTGCAGGCTATGGAGTAGATATTAGAACTGCAATAGTCTCTAATTTTTATCGTCCTGATAGTGTGGTTGCTAATTCCGGACTGATTTTAGGTTTTGGAGGGGGCGCTTCGGGTGATGAAGCTCGAGGAGGGTATGGTGTTGGAATCAATATTCTTAATGCTAGTGTCGGCATTAATGCCGGACAATATTCTGGAGTTATTGATAACAGTGGATTGGTTAAAGGGGCTGGTGGCGACTCCTTAGGTGTTAGCGCATATGCGGGTAATGGTTATGGCATCAATATAGTGAACGCCCAAATAGGCGCAATTTATTCTGATGGAAGTAGTGCTGGAATTAATAATTATGGAAGCATCCAAGGCATCGGTGGAAATGTCATCGGGGCCTCTGCAAGCTCTGGAGTGGGTGAGGGCCTGTCAATACATAGTAGCCAGGTATACGGCGTAACAAATTCGGGTTTGATTCAGGGTCTAGGCGGTAGCGCTTCACAGGATGGTGCTGTTGCTTCAGAAGGTCGTGGAATTGTGATTTCCAGTAGATCCAGCGTTGTCAGCGGCTTATTTAATAGCGGCATCGTTCAAGGCGTGGGTGGTAATGTCTCGGGTATTGATGGGTCTGCTGGGACGGGTCAAGGGCTAGCGTTATATAGTGTTTCAAATATTCTTACCGGTCTTAGTAATAACGGCACCATTCAAGGGCTTGGCGGCAGCGCTTTAGGTATAGGAGCGCTTGCTGGGACGGGTCGCGGTATTTCTTTGTTTTCTAGCTCTTCAATTGTTGGGGGTCTGAGTAACAATGGCTTTATACAAGGCTCTGGTGGCAGTGCATCAAGCATTGGGGCGGCGACTGGTGGTGATGGTTACGGTATTTTTCTGCATGATTCCTCCACGATTGCTGGCGGCCTAGCTAATAGTGGAACAATACAGGGGTCTGGTGGTAGCGCTATTGGAGCATCTCCTTTTGCTGGCAAAGGCGTCGGAGTTAATGTATCTGGTCAAAGTCAAATTGAGGGATTAGCGAATACTGGATTTATTCAGGGTATTGGCGGTAGCGTAAGCGGACCTTCTGGTGTCGCTGGTGCTGGTAAGGGTATTTCTCTTTCCAGCAATAGTCAGATTAACAGCTTGAATAATGGCGGTCTTATCCAGGGTATTGGTGGAATTGCAAGTGGCGCTGGTGCCACCGCCGGCAATGGTTATGGTATCTACATATCCAATGCAACCATTACAGGTGACCTTAATAATATTCGCGGCACCATTCAGGGTGTTGCTGGAACTGGTTCTAGCGGCGCATCTTCTGGCCTTGGTTATGGCGTTTATATTGGTGTAGGCGGCAGTATTGCTGGAAATATTGCTACTAGCGGTCTTATCAAAGGTGATACAAACTCGATTTTTATAGATGCAGCAGCTACGGCATCAAGAATTAATATCTTTGGTGATAACACAGCCTCGTTTGCAGGATCTATTTACGCACCTAATACCGCTGTTACTGTAACTGGTGGATCGGCTTATACGCTAAATACTAATTTCACCGTGAGTGGGTTTAGCAATGCAGGGGTTATTAATTTAAATCCTGGGGATTCTTCTACTATTACGGGCGCAACACCAGGAACGGGGTCTTTTAGTCAAGCAAGTACCGGTACTCTTCAGGTGGGAGTGAGTACCGTTACTGGCGGTGGCTATGGAAAGTTATATGTTGATGGCAGTGCATCTGTTGATGGGGCCATTCATCTCAACTTACTAAATGGAGCTGCGACTGGATTTACTAGTGGGACCACGCTCACTGGTTTATTGAGCGATACAGGCGGAATTGTTTCTGGTGGCGGTGGCATTGATGTAACGAGCAATAGTGTTTTAACAAGTTTTAGTGGCGTGATTTCTGGCAATCAATTAAATATTGTTGCGCTAAGCTCTGCGCCTAGCGTATGTGCGGGTACCGTTTCTAGTAATACAGCGGGCCCTTGTTTGATAGGTTTTGATTCACCTTCTCTAGCAGTGAGCTCTGGAGTCACAATTTCATCTACATCATCTGGTATCAAGGTGTTCTATGGATTGAGTGATGGTGCAAGCACCTCGGGTTTTGGAATTAAAAATCAGGGCGTTGTTAATGGAGCTCTTTTTGGTATCGAATTCCAGGCAGGCGCTACTTTAACTGGCGGATTGACAAGCTCTGGAACAATTAGCTCTTTGGAGCAAGGGATCCATCTAACCAAAGCTTCGCTTAGTGGAGCCATTAATAATAGCGGATCTATATTTGGAGCAAATGCTGGTATTAATTTAGGGGCTAGTTACGTAGATGACATTATTAATACCGGCACTATTATTGGTACCAATGCTATTTATGTAATTGGTGGCTCAACAATTAATGGGCAGTTGAATAATTCCGGCTCTATACAGGGAATATCTGACTATTACACGAGTAGTGGTCATTATGGTATCGGGGTAGCAGTTGGAAGCTCCTCGCTTCTTGGGGGTTTAAATAACTCTGGAACCATTACGGGTGGTTATCAGGCTATTGGTTTGAGTAATAGCACTTTGCTAAATGGTTTAACCAATAGCGGAAATTTAAATGGTCTATCTGGCGGAATTTCTATAAATAATTCGCTTGTAACAGGTGGGATAGTAAACAGTGGAGTTATTACTTCTTCAATTACCTCCACAGGGTCTCTGACTATTGGCGGCGGTGTTGGCGGCATTAATCTTGGCCAATCAAGCGTTATAGGCAATATCCAAAACTCGGGTGTAATTAATAGCATCTATGGAATTGACGTTGCCGGATCGAATATAACTAGCAATATTAATAATAGCGGGACTATTACTGCATTTGCGGACCTAGTTGTATTTGATAGCACTATTGGCGGAAATATTGCTAATTCTGGTTCGCTTACTGGCTTGATAAATGTTGTAGTAGAAAATTCTTTAGTAGGTGGGACCATTAGAAATGAAGCTAATGGTGTAGTTGATGGTTATATTGGCATTGGGATTGTCGGCTCCACTGTGGTGGGTGGGGTGATTAATGAAGGCTTGATCACTAAGCTTGCAACTAGTGGCTATTTTGGCGGGGGCACATCATTAGCCGCAGGAATTTTTCTCATTGATTCAAAAATTGAAGGTGGTGTTACTAACTCCGGAAGTATCTCAGGTTATTCCTCTGGCGTAACAATGGAATCTAATCCAGAAATCAATGGCTTTGGAAATAGCGGGTATATACAGGGCGGTGGCTTGCTGAATGCTCAAAGTTCGGTTGGGGGTTGGTATGCCAATGCCACTGGAGGTGTGGGGTACGGTGTTGTCTCTTTCGCCAATGGCATATCTGGTGGATTTATTAACTCTGGAACTATTCTTGGTAACGGGGGAATTAGCGTTCTAGATTCTGTTGTGCTTGATACCTCATCTATTTCGGCATATACATCTTCTTTTGTTTATGGTGGTAATGCTGGTGGAGTTTTGTTAGAGAATTCATCAATAGCTCTAGGGTTTAATAATTCAGGGTTAATCGGCGGATATGCTGGCTCAGCCTCATTTGAGGGTGCGTTGATTCAATCATTTGACCCAAGTCCATCTGTTGGCGGGTCGTATGGACAGGTAAATGGCGGAAGTGCGTTCGGAGTGGCTATTTCACAAAGTAATATAGAAGGCATTTTTAACCAAGGTGTAATAGAGGGTGTTGGTGGCAGTGCTAGTGGTAGGGTTGACTTTACCAACAGTGGCTTAACTTCCTATATTAATTATTGGGTTCAAGGTGGGAGCGGTAACGGTCTTCAAATTAATTTATCTTCGATTGGTGGTGGAATCTTTAATTCTGGCGTTATTCGTGGTGTAGGTGGCTCAGCCTCACTTATCACTCAAGATTCGATAACCCCCTCCTCAACATATTATTCTGCGCAAGGAGGTTATGGTGCGGGCCTATCTGTAAGCGCTTCCTTAATTAATGGCAATATTAGCAATTCTGGATTAATTCAGGGTACTGGTGGATCAGCTTATGCAAATAGCCCTCTATCCTCCGTTCAAGGTGGTCAGGGTTCAGGTTTACAGGTGAGCAGTCGATGGGGTGGCGTCAGCGGTGGACTAGGCGCCCGCATAATTAGTGGTTTTAATACTCTTGTTAATGGCGTTGTTCAAAATTCTGGCACCATACAGGGGGTTGGTGGAAGCGCCTTGGGTGGTATGGTGGCATTTGCTGGAGAGGGTTCGGGGGTGAGGGTTGATGGTGGATTCTCTTATGGTCCAACCTCTTTTGATATTGCCCCTTCTATCTCTGGTGGCGTAACTATAGCGGGTAGCGTTAATAACTCTGGATTCATTCAGGGTGTTGGAGGAAATGCTACAGGTATTGTCGCAATAGGTGGCAATGGCTATGGAATTTTCTTGGGTGGAGGCACCCCTTCAGTTGGTGGAGGTATGCTATTTGCGCCGGCACCCTATCTCTCGGGCGGTGTTGTAATTAATGGCAGCATCAATAACTCCGGCTTATTGCAGGGTATTGGTGGAATTGCAAGTGGCACTGATTCCAATCAAGATGGCCTTGGATATGGCCTTTATTTAGGATCAAACACTTCGGTTAGTGGCGGCATTAATAACTCTGGCGCGATTATCGGTAGTGGCTTTGCTCTTGCAGCCTTTGGTGCCGCTATATCAGGAGGTATAACCAACTCTGGACTGATGCAAGGTCTTGGTCAAAATATTTCAGCTTATTCATCTTTAGGAGATTTAGCTGGAATTTACATTGCTGGGTCTACTATTGCTGGCGGTATCCAAAATTTATCTGGTGCAACAATTAGTGGCGGTAATACTGGCATTAATTTAGTTTATGCAAATGTTGCTGGCGGCATTACAAATAGTGGTCTCATACAAGGTCGGGATGTTACTAGCTGGGATAGTCGCGGTATCAACCTTGACAACACAAATATTAATGGTAGTTTGGTTAATAACTTTGGAGCGACCATTAGCGGTGGTACCGCCGGAGTAAATCTGATTGATGCTACTATTTCTGGCGATATTGTTAACCATGGACTTATTGAAGGAACCTACTCGCTAAGGCATTCTGGAACGGGCATTTGGGCTGCGGGAAGTACCATCGGTGGCGGCATCATTAATGCTGGAGTCATCCAAGGTGTCGCATATGGAGTCATCTTCAAAGGAAATAACACCAGCTCTTCTGGACCTTATGCCCATGCACCTTCATTGATTTCTGGTGGAATCATTAACTCCGGTACGATTATTGGATCTAATGAATCGGGTATTTATATTGTCGATAGCCTTGTCACAGGTAAAGGTATTAGTAACTCGGGTTTAATTTCTGGTGGTAAGACAGGCATCTCCCTTGCCTCCAACACCCTTCTCACTGGCGGTATCAATAACTCTGGCACTATTAGTGGCAGCACTTATTCTATCTATGTGGACACTACCAGTACTTTATCTGGCGGCATCAACATTACAGGAACTTCTGCAGCCTTAGTTGGTGATGTTAGTGCGAACGCCGCAAATATGAACCTTAAATCAGGTGCAGCCTTTACCAATACCAATGCGATTAGCGTTAATACCTTTAATGTAGAAAACGGCGCTATATTTAACTTTGCAAATGGTGCGAGTACAACTTATGGCTCCACCACGACTGGAGCCTTATCGATTGCTAGTGGTGTACAGGCTATCAATGGTGTTAATAATTCCGGTACGATAGCTGTGGCTGCAGGCCAAACCCCCACCATTACTGGTAATTACCATCAAGTTAGTGGGGGTGTTTATCAACCACAACTTATTTCTGCAACCAACTACGGTAAGTTAAATGTCACTGGTATTGCGACATTAGATCCTGGCGCTATCATCAGCGTCAATGTCGTAGGTACGCCTTACCTTGTTAACGGCTCTACGGTCTCAGGAGTCTTCAATGCAGGAACTTTAAGTGCCGGCACTGTTACAGGTAAAGCCTCGAATGTAACGGTAGTCGATAACAGTGCCTTGTTAAGTTTTATTACAAGCACGGCAGCCAACCCCAATAGCATCGATTTAATTGCTACACAGACTCTGAATATGGTCACTGCTGTGGAGCAAAACAATAATCCGGCTGCTATTGGCGCTGCCACGGTGTTGCAGGGCATGAGTTATGCTCCGCCAGCGTCTATGCAAGGAGTTCTTAATGCGCTATATCAGCTGCCTACTTCTTTGGCTGTGTCTAATGCAATTTCTCAAACCTTGCCAGCTTTGACAGGTGCTGGGTCATTGATTGCCGCTCAATCTCAGCAAGGTCTTAATCAAATCATGCAAGGTCGCCAAAATCAATTGCGTGGCCTCTCTTCGGGTGAAGAGTACATTGGGAATCGCAATGCCTGGATGAAGGGTTTTGGTAGCTGGGCCAGCCAGGGTGATCTGAATAATATCTCGGGCTATAAAGTTAATACGGGCGGTTTAGCAGTTGGCATTGATCATGAGCTCTCGCCAAAAGCCAATATTGGCGCGGTGTTTGCTTTTGCCAATAGCAGCGTGAATAGCAATAGCTCGGTGGCAGCGAGTGGTATGACCGTAAATACTTATCAATTGGGTGCTTATGGAGACTATACAGTGCGTCCCGATATACAAGTTAACTACCAAGCAGATTTTGGTTTAAACAACAATAAAGAGTATCGCAATCTGTCTGCTTTTAATGGTGTTCAAGGAGTGAGTTCTAGTGCTAGTGGAGTAAATGCTAATGGCAACTACAACAGCTATGTTGGACATCTGGGTGCTGGATTACGACAGTTCTTCCCGGTGGCTGAGAACACTACGTTAATTCCATCGTTGCGTGCTGATTACACCACAGTACAAAGCAATGGCTATACCGAGTCAGGTGCGGGTAGCTTAAATCTAAATGCAAACTCTCAAACATACAATATGATGTTGCTCTCGGGGGATGTCAGGGTTGATCAGATGCTCTCTGAAAAGCTCAAGCTCTCAGCCAATATAGGTGCGGGTTATAACACCTTGAATAATCAAGTTCAAATGACCACCGCCTTCCAAGGAGGCGGCCCAGCTTTTACAACAAATGGCTTGCAAACCTCGCCTTGGTTATATAACGCTGGCTTGGGACTATCTGGGCGCATTAGTAAAGAGGTGGAAATGAATGTGCGTTATGACACTCAGTTCAGCGCTTCAAGCTATAACAACCAGATGGTGAGTGCTAAGCTCAAGTTCTTTTATTGAGTAGAGGGTGGCGTAGCTTTTCTAACTCAAGATTCCTTTAATGGCAATCTTGAGTTGAGAGTTAATAAATTATTGAATGGCTAAAGCCAGGATATGGTTTATAGCGTCCTTTAGGAGATCTCCATTTTCCTCGTGCATTAGACTGCCCCCTAACCTTGGATTAATTTCAAATATTTTTAACTTACCTTGAGGTGTTAATTTGAAATCGATATTGCATGGGCCGTTAAAATTTAATGGCTTTAATATGCCCTGAAAAATAGATAGTAAATCTGCAGAAATCAAAGTGCGTTCAGTTTTTTTTAAGCTAGTTATTGTTTTGATGGTATTAGAGTGAATGAGGTGGTAGCAAAATGAGGTGTGCCATATTATTTTTCCATTTTTACAAATTAAATGGGTAACAAACTCTTGTTCCCCAGCAATAAACTCTTGTATAACGGTCTGCTGGTTTTTATAGAGCTCTTGGTTTAAATGGTCCGATAGATTTTTTTCAGACTGAACTATTGCCACCCCACTGCTAGCATTTTTGTTTACTCGTTTGAGTACTGCAGGATATTTAATAGCATGTAGGTCAATATATTGTTGTGGGCAAAATTGACTGTACCCAATCCTCTCCATATATTTTGAAAATTCACTTTTTATTCCTAAGGTGTGTATTACTCTCTCATCAGAGATTAATGAGAAATAATCTTTTGGACATTGGATGATGTGCCATTCCATAAGCGGCAAAATTACCGTTAAAAAGCTTGAGTGTCTTGGAGCCGGAATGTGAACCAGATTGGTCTCTGCAATGATCAAAACCTCCCTAACATTTGGATGGTTTTGCCATAATTTTGCTTGTGGCCCTAAAGCATTCATCCATTCGGAGGTCCAAGCCCCAAAAATGATTACCTGGAAGGAGCTAGTTATATTTTTAAGCATTCGAAAAGACTCGCTATTTTTTGTGAGAAAATTTTTGATTAAAGTTTAATGAAATGCTAAGTTAAAATAAATCTTGATAGAACTCAAAAGCAAAGCGTGATCTACGCTTTGAAAAGTAGCTTTGAAAAATCAAAGCTAAGTAACTAAATTTCATTGATATTTATTTCCCCCAAAGGAATGGCAGGCGCATGAAAAATAGCAACCTCAAAAAAGTACCTGTAGTTATTCCACATTTTCAGGCGCCCGAGGCACTTAAAACTACCATTAGATGTTTGCAAGAGCAGTCAGGTGTTCAAACGGACATATATGTTCGTGATAACTCAATAGATAACATTCTCTTTACATGTGCTATCAATGAGGGATTAAGGAAATTTACTTATTCAGATGCACACGACTACATTTTGATATTAAACCAAGATGCTTGTTTACATTCTGAGTCTATTGCCCAATTAATCAGGGTGATGGAGTTGGATTTAAGGGTGGGCATTTGTGCTCCCATAGCACTTTCAAAAGATAAATCAGTAAATTGGGCGGGGTCTGCCGAAGCGTTTCCATGGGGCAGGCATGTTAGCTGTAACTTAACTCAATTGCCTAAGAATCCCTTTGAGACCTATTGGATAAATGGCGCTTGCATGTTATTACGTACTTCAATGATTCGCGAAATTGGCTTGCTAGACGAAAATATGAGATTTATATGTTCCGATGCAGATTACTCTTTTACAGCACGCGCACGCGGTTGGAAATCCTGCGTAGTTCCGAATGCATTTGTTGATCATGAGCCAAGCGGAAGTGCCAATATGACAAATGCTTGGTTAAATCAAATAAAACTCGAAGATCAGATCTATTTTGCTAAGAAATGGCTATCCGGAGATTTGTACAGGCAATTATCGATTGAAGGTAAAAACTTAAGTATTGAATATATTCAAAATGAGGTAAGTCGCACGCAATCCAGCTTAAATGCTTTAATGCAAAGAATTTGATAAATGACTAGTAAAATTGATCCTTGTGATCTTTCGATAATAGGATTTTTCCTCTCTGAGATTGGCTTGGGGCAGGCTGCCAGAAACATAGCTTCTTCACTCATGGAGGTTGATACCCCCATTAATTGCGTTAATATTAATCTTCCGGGAAGATCAAATATGACGGAGTTTTATACTCGATGTGTTCCATGGGTCCCCGGGGTCAATAATTTTCTCGTAAGCGACCTAGGGACTGCAGTTAGATTGCCCGATCATATCAGGCAAGCTGGCAAAGGAAAAAAGGAGTTTTTATATCCCTCTTGGGAGTTAGATAGACTGCCATCTGAAATTGTAGAAATCTTAAGTTTTTATGATGAAATCTTTGCGCCCTCTCAATTTATTGCTGATACTTTTTCAAAATACTTAGACGATCCAGTTGTGGTAATTCCTCAGCCTGTATTTATTCCTAAAGACGTTGAGCCAAATATTTTGTTTGATGACAGACTAAGAATTTTTAGTTTTCTTGATTTTGATTCATTCGTTTCCAGAAAAAATCCAAAGGCTGTATTGGATGCATTTCAGATGGCTTTTCCTAAAGGTATTGATGATGTTGAATTAGTCCTTAAAGTGAGAGGCGGAAGGGATGACGGTGCCAGGCGAATACTTTTAGAATATGCGCTTAAGGATCCAAGGATCAAGATTATTGATAAAACTTTGGAAAGGATGGCTATGGATGAGCTGATTCAAAGTTGCAACGTATTTATCTCATTACATCGTTCTGAGGGGTTTGGATTTGGCCCCGCAGAAGCGATGACGAGAGAAAAAATCGTCATCGCCACCGATTATGGTGGTACTGCCGATTTTGTTGATCATAAGACAGGATTTCCGGTGGGGTTTAAATTGATTCCAGTAAAGCAAAATGAATATCCCTTTGCTCAAAATCAATTATGGGCAGATCCTCTTCTGGATAATGCTGCATCATGCATGCGAAATGTTTACGAGGATTTTGCAGCTTCTCAAAAATTGGGAGTCGCGGGGCGTAAGCTGATGATCGCACAACATTCTTTTGAATCGGTGGGGCAAAAAATTCAATCTTTATTTGAGCGCCGAGGATATTTTTAAGAAAATATCTCAATTGCGATCACCCCCTTTTGCTTATGGAATAAGACTCAAAAACAAATATTCAAAGAAGATGATCAGATGAACCATTCCCTGAAGCAAAGTGGTTCTACCAATCACTAAGGTAAGTGCGCCAATAAAGAAAGATAGGTACATCAGAACGATATTGAGATCGCTGATG
>Ga0316218_1002257_pt1 | contig 18218 bp, 16 predicted proteins | sample TBH18003metaG_FD_203634 | JGI IMG/M metagenome (GOLD analysis project Ga0316218, IMG submission 203634) | Freshwater microbial communities from Trout Bog Lake, Wisconsin, USA - TBH18003 | ecosystem: Environmental > Aquatic > Freshwater > Lake > Hypolimnion/Profundal zone | place: USA: Wisconsin...
AGGTGACTTGGGATAACAAGTACACAACTGTCAGGCGGAGCCTTTGGCCCCTGACTTGCTTGTTGCTACCTTGCCTCATAGCCAATATGTTAAGGAGTCTCTATAGGCACTGTGGGTGCCACTTCCTGAGCACGGCTTACAGCAGCTAAAATAGCTGTGTGTGCGGACTTTCGGTAAGTGTTTGATGCAAGGCCATTAGGGGGCGGAGCCCCGTCAGACCTAAGCATAGCGAGACCCGGGCCAAGCTAATTCAATAGCTGAGCGCCCCATCAAGACATACTATTTCTAGCATGCCGAGCAGCATCATAAACCTTGGAAGATTCATGTTGTTGGAGATTGTTTCCATTCTACCCTTTTGTAGGGGTCTTATCCTTAAGTCAAATTAACCCTCAATAAGTTGTGAATGACATGTTTCATATTCTTGTGTTTATGGTGTTCCATTATTCACTTGTCAGAGTGTAATCTCTTATTAGAAGCCATGATTATATTAATTATTGAGATAATATATGCAAATTTAGTGTAAGCTTGAAATAAAAGACAAGTACATGTCGGCTTAATTGTTCAACAATGCGAGCAAGTGGTCCTTGTCGATCTTGTCATAGTTGAACATGTACTCGTTCATCCAGTCGTGGGTTGGCAAGTGTAGCTTGGCTGGATTTATTGTGAGTTTTGTCTCTTTTATGATCACGCCAGCGGCTGAAATATGTCCATGTTGTTTGAGCACATTCTCTGGAAAGACAAAGAAGGTTTGCTTGTCCGGAAAGTTTAGCCAGTAGAAATCATTCTCCCCAATGCAATATGCCTTTCTTTGTGATACTTTATCAATGTTCCCATTCCTTCGCGATATAGAAAAGGAAACACTTGGGGCTGTAGACTTGCCCACTTTTTCTTGTATTTTCTTCCCATTGACAGTGAAATCGTAGCACAATTGAGACTTTGTAGGAATGTCAAACTTGAGAAAGTTGCATTTGGTTTCACGCAACTGGGCAAACTCTTTCTCCTTGACCTGGTTATTGGAAATAGGCGTATCAAGCTTGTCCATAGTGAAAGTCTCCATGGTCTTATAAAAATCTAACAACTTTGTTCCAAGATCGGCCTTTTTCATTTGAAAGCTATCATATTTTTGAGACTTATGTAGTCCAATAGCTATCTTTAACTTACCCGTCACATCTTTGTTTTCGAAAACCCACATCCTCTTATCAGACCAACACAAACATATGATTATGCATTTTTCATATTTGTCGTCTTCATTTTTCATTGCAAAACGATATGAGTCGCTAGGCATCTCAGTAGACTTCATTTGGACCATCATCCATTTGTCCTCATCCATTCCTTTTGGCCTGATAATGAAATCCGCAAGGCAACCTTCCCGAGTCTTGAATACGTCGATGTCCTTTTCGATCTTCCTGGTAATATATTCGACGCAATTGTCTTCACATAAATGAGAAGAAGCTTGGCCATCATCAACTACATTTGTTTTGGCCTTTTGTAGAATGCGCCTCTGGACTATTGAGCAAGTTGGGCACATCAATCCATTGTCGTGTTTGATCTTTTTATGAAACACCTTATGTTCATGGCCACATGTTGCAATATATCGGGTCTTGAAACAAACACGGGAATTCTTGTACGTGATGCCGTTTTGGATACTCTCATTGAACTCTTCGAGAGTGTCGAGCATCACACAACCCTTGCTATCGAACAACTCTTTGAGTTCGGTGTAAGTGACCATTGTGCTTATTTATATTGTTTGCAGCTTGACAAGGTATATATGTACTATAGTGTTTAAGCTATTTTTAGTGTTGCAACACACGATAAACTAAAAAGCATATAAGGATTTGATGTGTTTATATATCATAAGACCTATTGTTGTGAGAAAAGATACAAACATGCCCACATACACCCAAGCCGTTCAGAAGTTCGCCGAGAAGAATTGCCTGTTGTACACTACCGAGGAAGAGTACAAGGACATGCCGTGTGCAGGTATGAAGGGGATAATGCGTTTCAGGGCAGTGTGCGGGCACAACAATACTGTGACACTGACCAATTTTTGGTACAAGGACACAGGTCTGAACTGCAAGGATTGCATCAAGGACGTTATTCGAAAGAAGAACAGTGTGTCACATACTGACTTTTTTCAACAGGAGTACGAAGGCATTGTAAGGATATCGTCTCATATCGAAGATGAGTTTGACATCCAGAGGACAAATGAAGGATGCTTGTCTGACATTTTGATTAAACCGAAATACCAAAAGGACGACAAGTGGATGATGGTACAGGTCAAGACAACACAAGACATTTGTCACAACCTTTACACGTTTGCAATCAACATGAACGATTACAACGATTGTGTTATTTTGTGTATATGTCTAAAAGACGACAAAATGTGGGTATTGGACAACACACAGGTCATGCTAAAAAACAAGCTAAATATTGGCGTAACAGAGAAATCAGAGTATTTCATGTACCAGGTCAAGACTACAGACTTGGCAGAAAGCATGCACTTGAACTATGCGTTGTATAACAAGTTCAACAAGACAACTGGTGTATTACCGATCACCATTCAACAAAAACAGGAACAAATATACAGGAGACTAAGGGAAAATGCCATTCCATTCATTGACTTTGTTTATCCAAACTATGAAAGTAGGGTGTACGATTTCACAATAAAAAAATACAAGATACAGGAAAAGGTTGCATCGATTGCCAAAAAGAGCAGTATGAATCCTTGCTACGTTGTAGAACTTTCGCGTCACAAAACGTGCTACAATAAAGGCGACAATGATTTCTACTGGGTTTGGAAAAAAAAAGACATGGAAACATTTTATATCATTCCCGAAGATATTCTAGTCGAGTACGAATATGTACAGACAGATGGGAACATGAACAACAAGTCAAAGACATTCACATTAAAGAAGTGGACAGAGCCTTACAAGTATTCCCTTTCCGATAAGGATTTGCGGCAAAAGATGGAAAGCATTTTCGGGATTTGAATAATAATTTAACAAAAATATATTTTGGTACTCGCGGTGGGTTACGATCCCACTTCTTCCGCTCATAAGGCGAAAATTCTATCCAGTGAACTACACGAGCCAAAATATTAATAAAAATGAGGATTTAATAAATGTACAACCAGATGCGTAAGGTGGAATTCGAATCCACGAGGACTTGCGTCCACCAATTCTTGAGATTGGCGCCATCAACCACTCGGCCACTCACGCTCTGGTTATACTAAAAACTAGGAACAACTAATTTAGGTAAAAGTAGCATCACCTGTAACAATGGATGGAAATTATCCTTATACCCTAATCTACAAGATTGGTGGCCACTCCGAATGAGGGAGTAGCATCACCTGATGTAAGTGATGTTTCTTATCCTTATATACCTTTTCGGCCCATAGGAAATCAATGAATATATGATAGAATCAGACTAGGCAGGCAACACAGTGGCAGTCCTGAACGGCGACACCCTCGAGCTCTTGAACAAGCCCTTGAGCGTGGCAAATTCCTCGTTCATCATGTCGTGGAACTTGAAGATCTCCTTGGCCATTGGCCTCAGGGTCTTCACGTCGGCACCCTTGATGGTGCACAGCTGGTTGTACATGTCTCTCATGGTCTCGAAATAGGCCATGCGCATGTTGTGGATCTCGGTGCGGAACGCGTTCTCCTTGTCACGCTTCATGATGGTGGACTTCCACGACTTCTCGTCGATCTCGTTGGTGATGTACTTGACACCCAGGTCAAGGTTGGTCTCGGAGAGGATCAGCTGGATGCGCTCGCTCTCGGCGGTGCGCTGGAAGATCTCCTGCAGCAGCACCCACTCTATGTTGGTGGTGATGTACTTCTTGCTGGTCAGGACGTTTGTGAACGCCTTGGCATTGATGGAAAACCTGGGGAAGTCACGCCAGATGTTGTTCTCCCTGTAGTTGCAGCCGTTGCCTCCGGGGATGTCGCCCTGGGCGCGGGGCACAGTGATGCCGTTGGTGCGCAGGTAGTTGATGTAGTCGGTGGCGTGCACCGTCCCAGTCTCAATCTTGCCCGTGCTCCAGCTCCACGCCTTGTGGCAGTTCATGCACCACACCTGGTTGCAGCCCTCGGTCTTTTTCGAGGCCGCGCCACAGCCCGGGCAGGGCTTGGTGTCCTTCTTGAGCAGCTCCACCGTCTTGACGTCGTCATCCTTGCAAATGTGCTCGTGCACCTTGTCTTTGATCACGTGGCACTTGCCGCAGATCTCGGTGTCGCACACCCCGCACTTGTAGCCCGGCATGTTGATGAAACCGCGGCACTCGTTCATGGGGCAGCCGCACACCAGCTTGGGCTTCTTCTCCTCTGCCAGCACGTTGACCTTTTTGGTCTCGAGGTCGCTGCGATTGCGCATGAGCGCATCCATGTGTGCCCTCACATTCCAGATCTCGTCGCTGAGGCGCTGGATCTCCTTCTTACGCTCGATCTCCAGCTGCGCCAGAGGCAGCAAAGCCTTCTCGCGGTCCAGCAGGATCTCCTCGCGCTTCTTCTTGATCGTCGAGTAGATGATGCGAAGCGGGATGTTGCGGTAGATAAAGTTGGGCTCCCACACCACGTTGCACGACATGCACTTGATGTCGTTCTTCAGCGTCTTGACATAGGTGTCGAAGCAGGTGAAGCAATACTCCTCGTTGCACTTGGTGCAGTTGATGAAGCGGGACTCGTGGACCTCCTCGACGCAAATGGAACAGGTCTTGACCATTGTTGAATGTCTGAATGTCTGAATGTCTGAATGTCTTGATGGGTAGATGATGTTGTCAAGATATATTGGTTTCTTCAACTTTTTGGTAGAGACGGAAATGTGCACGTGAAATCTGTAAAGATGGTGGCAACTTGCTCTTTTAACTCGGTGTTAAAATATACCTTGTCCTCGATTAATCGGTATATTTGAGCAGTCGATTTTCCACAGACTAGGTAACCCTTTGCCACTATATACTCGAAAGCGTGAGTATCTTGTTTAAACTGGCCATTTACTATGTGTGAGCACATGATCATCTTGGCCATTTGAACAAAATGATCCCGTAGTTGTTTTATGGATCGGGACTTTATGATGGTGTATAGGATAGCCGCGGCGAGCTCAGTATAGGTTTCGTTGTAGCGCACTTGGACAGTCGACTTGAGCTCTTTTGGGATGGGTATCTCTATTGTGGGTGGAAAGATGTCAAGTTTATACGCATGGATTAATTCATGAATGGCCACTTTGCCCGCCTCCTCTTGCCGATACACCAGGATTTGTGGGTTGGTGCCCGCCGATGAAAATGTGACACCGCTATTGATATCTTCAGGTGCGGGGGATTTTCCTTGATTCAGACTTTTATCAGTCAATATACTTTTGGGGGTATGAATATAGACGAATTGTGGATGGATTTGGCTAGTGACCGTTTGTAAATAGGACGCAACACGGGCTATCTCGTGAGCAAACTCGTCGTTTTTGGGTGGTGGGTTGACAAGAGTAATGGTAATGTGGGGATATATATATCGCAAAACTTTGGAACTTTGTGTACACGTTTTAATATACTCGGCAACTTTTTGCGGAACATATACCGAGTTAAAATGAATATCTAACAGAGTAAGTTGTTGCATTTGTGGTGGAGGCTGTGTATACGTACGCATGTGTTTTTGAAATGCCTGGATATTTATCGACATGCTTTTCTTTAAAAACTGACAAATATAATTTGCTTAGTGTGTACAAAAAACAAATGGGTGACAAGACCGACCTCGCCATGCGCAAGCTGATCAAGGTGTGCGGTGGCTACAACATCGTGACTGACATACGCACCCTCGGAATTAGCGACGATGATGTGGTGTTTTTGCGCAAGGCCTGTGTCAAGGAAGAAGTGGATGTAGCCATCTTTTGCGTCATATGGTTTCAAGCTATGCGCTTGGCGGTGAACAAAAAGATGGTTGGAGATATCAGGGACATTATGGCCCAATACCCGTCAGTCATCTATTTGGTGCGCAAAATTAACAAGGAAAAAGTGGTCGAGTTTGAACGGGCTGGCATCGAGGGCTCGCGCCTTTTACAATCGATACATGCTTCAAGGCTGTAAACTCTTTATTATATTTCTTATTGTTGGGCGAGCTCGCAATATAAATAGTTTGGCATTCTATAAAAAATGAAAGAACAAATTATATTTTGGTAGCAATCAACAATCTTGTACAATGTTTAGAATCTCTATGAAGAGCAAGTGGGGAGAAGTCTTGATGAAAGAGTGTGACAATGAAGATGACGAATATAGCGGATTCAAGATCATGACCGACGTGACTCACCACGACATAACGGATGATGAGATAGAGGTTTTACATACCGAGTGCAACGACTGCATTGCAAAGGGCAAGCGCGTGCACGGCGCCCTGTTTTGTGTCATCTGGCTGCAAGCTTTGTTGCTGGCCATTCGCAAGTGCAAGGTTGACAAAGTGCACGGGCTCTTGGCCAAGTACCCTGATATTGTGGAGTGGATGGACACACGTGGAGTTGCAGATGTAGTGGCTGTAAAAACCGAGTTCAAAAAGGCGATTATTATTGCCGTGAGTTTTTTGTCATCTTCCGGCGCCGATACGAGCAACTTTACTACATACTTTTGACTTTTGACTTTTTGCTTTTTGCTTTTGTATGCTTTATTTGTTTTCTGCGTTTAAGGATTTTTCAATTCTTAATTTTAAAGTAGACGGTCAAGACAAAATGCCGAATTCAGACCTGTTGCTCTTGTCTGGTGAGCTTCATGATGTGCACAACGAGATTCATGACTTGCAAGCTTCGGTGCATAGTGAGATTACAATTATGAACGAGACCATCCAAGGCGAGATTGAACGAAAGATGAGCGACTTTAGTGCAACTCTTAAAAAGGTTTTTGAGGACAACAACTTGCTCAAGGAAAAGTACGTGGTGCTCAAGGAAAAATATAAAAAGTTGCTCGAGGAAAACTTGATGCTCAAGGGCGTTATTTCCAATGTTTACAATTGAACTGTTGAAAAAAAACGATGGCATTCATTGTCTGTTGCTGCTATTGCGCCTAGTCTAAGCCAGGGCCCTGCGAATGCTATAGACAATGTTGCGCAGGGTGCTAGTGGCCGCCCCGCACGCTGTGGCCACATTGTTGATGTTGCCGTCCTTGACCTCGAGCTTCTCGCACGCCATAAAGATGAGCGCTGTGATGAGCTTGTCCGTCTTGAAGGGCTTGATCACGTCCATGGTGCTCACACGGTTGTAGAGCTTCATCACTGTGCACTTGACCTTGACCTCTTGGTCCACCGGCAAGAAGAAGAGCTTCTGAACGAGGCGGTGCACGGTGGCATTGTGTGTGCTGATGACCGTGGTAGAGACAAACTTGCGTGCCGCCTCGCTCTGCTCGTAGATGCAAGTCATGGCCTTGTGGATGAGGCCCATGGGCACACCGGTCGTCTCGGCGATCTGGGGAAGCGAGCGAGCGGGGACAGCACAGTGCACAGCTGCGGCCACAAAGGCGAAGCGGCGGTTGTCGCCCTTGTACAAGCCCTTGCACTCTTCCAAGATGCCCTTGATCACGGTGACCATGTCGTTGGTCAGGTTGAGCGGGGCAGCCCACGTGTCCAAGATGTCGCCGTTCAGGTACGTGGACGAAGTGGGCGGGGGCTTGACCGTGAAGGCAGGCTCGTAGTCGGCAAACGAGTGCACATAGTCGGGGAGGAACGTGACCCCCTCGGCTGCCACGAGGCCACATTGTGTGCATGTGAGATAGCTCTCGACCTCGCGAAAGTTGGTGCATCCGCAATCAGTGCAGCGCTGCATCTTGATTAGATTGGTTTACAAGTTTGCGCAAGTTGTGACTGAATGAAAATATTTTTTGTTGTATACCTTTTCATGGCTCATGGCTCATGGCTCAGGGTTCGCCACCTTCTTGGCACTTGCTATAGAAGCTTCACAGAAGATGCTATGGAAGCTTCCTAAAAGCTTCACCTAGTAGCTTTGCAAACTCGGGGGCATCTTCCAATTGATTATGACCGCCTTCTTCGATCCATATCATTTTTGCATCAATAACATGGGCAAGTTTTTCAATAGGCGCAAAAGGACATGTTTGATCTCGAGTTCCATGGATGAAATAAACAAGTGGCAGTTTTCTTTTAGTTTTCTCGATGAGAATATCTTGGACTTGGAATAAATTAAAGAATAATTTGCAAGTGCCGTGAAAAGCACCGAGCTTTCTTTTGGCTTCAGGAGTGTCCAAAACTGAAGTAAATGCCCCTTGCAAAAATATGGCACTTGGGAAAGGTTTTCGATCGATTTTGAGACGGTTCAATGCTTCGGCCACGATGCCGGCACCAATGGAGAAACCATAAAAGTAAACGTGGTGGTATTGCCTGCGCAAAGTCTTGAATGTGGACAATATATTTTGGACGGTTTGTTCACTTGAAACTGGATTCTTGTGATCAACTCCATAGCCGGCAAACTCGAAAGCTACAATGGGACAATGCGTAATATTCGCTATCTTGTGCAAGATGCGTTCATTGCGCAACCGGCCAAGGTCCCATTTGTTTCCATGGGCGTAGATTATCACGGAGTTTTTCTTGGGGCTCGTAATTGGATTAACTTTGACCGTGTACACATTGTTCCAATGTTGAATGTCGGATGTCAATGTTGGCTTTTCTTTTGTAAATACGAGCTTGTCGAAAAAGGGTAGCCACATTTTATTCTATTTATTTTTTACATTTGTGGCCAACTTTTAATAGCTTTTATTCAAGTGTCATCTTTTTAAAAGTAAATGGAAAAGTTGTGAGTTTCCCTATCACATGTCTAAAAGTTTACAAAAACATGTTCTTTTATAATCAGCAATTCACGGAGTACTTTCACGGAGGATGCGGTGCCAACAGTCCATCAAGCGCGGCGGCAAGTCCCACAAGTGCAAAAACAACGCCATCGATGGGTGCAAGTACTGCTATGCGCACAACCCAAAGGCGGTGAATGACTGCGAGTCCGATGCCGAGACCGAAATGGTGAGCGATGAAGAGTGCGAGCCCGAGCTGCCCGTGCCCCCACAGGCCAAGGCCTACAAGCAGCCGTTTGTGCCTGTGCCTGTGCCCGAAAAGACCTTGGTCATCACGGAAAAGGCGTTGATGCTGTTGGTGCAAAAGGTGAGTGACCTGACGCTGACCATGGCCAACAAGGCCACACCCAAGAAAGAGGTGAACAAGCAGAACAAGCTTGTGGAGCGCGCCAAGTACATCCTGTACCACGAGGCCAAGAAGGAAAAGGCGTTTGTGGACGCGGTCAGGGCCTCGTACAACGTGACAACTAGCAAGGTGCCCTGGGTCCTCATCAAGACCAAGAGCGACCTGTACTGGGACTCTCTCGAGCCCGGCATGAAGCAGGCGTACATTGAAAAGGCCAGAGCCGAGTGCTGATGCGTTTCTATTATTGAATCATTATTTCCTATTTTAGTTTTGCAATTGTGTACATAAAGACAAAGTGAATATGATTTGTTATCAAGGCAGTCGGCTGTTTGCAAATGCGGTTGTTTCACATTTCCGATCTCCATATCCGCTCAGGTGATGCCGTGCGGTGCCGCTACGACGAGTACAACTATGTGTTTCAAAAGTTTGTTGCGTTTGTGCGTGATGAAAGGGTTGTTGGTGGTGGCGATTCCGTGGTGATTACTGGAGACATTTTTCACCACAAGAGCAAGTTGGAATCTCCTGGAATCAAGTTGTTCTATGACTTTCTCAAGGCACTGGCGTCCCTTGTGCCCGTGTACGTCATTCGCGGCAATCACGACTACAAGCAGTGGGAGGTGTCTGAGGTGGACCTGATCACTAGCATGTTGATCCCCGGCATTTCCAATGTGACCTATTTCAACGAGACAGGAGTGTACCGTATATCTGATGAGCTCGGATTTGGTGTGCTCGCCATTCAGGATAGCAATGCGTCATTTCCTTTGGCAGGCAAGCTCAAGGATGTCAAGCACAAGGTGGCGCTCTTTCACGGTGTGGTGACGGATGGAGCAAAGTTCAAGGGCTATGACTGTGCACTTCTCGGGGACATTCACACCCAGGTCGTCTATGGTTGTGCGGGTGATGGCGCTTTTGTGGACAACGTTCAAGTTGGAAGCGATTACAAGATCATGAACAAGTGGGACTGGTCTAGGTCAGGTACAGGCATTCCTTTTGGATATGCAAGCAGCATGGTGCGTCAGTCAGTGGGAGAGAGCATCGAGGGCCACGGTTTCCTGATGTGGGACTTGGGAGAAAAGACCGTGGTGGCCTTGCACATCCACAACGTGGTTGACATAGCCGCTGCCGAGTGCGAGGAGCGGCTGTTCGAGAGGCCGGCTCCTGTGGCACAGGAGAAGCGCGACTATGACTGTGACTGTGACTGTGATGATGGGGGCGGTGGTGAAAAGTCAGTCAAGCCAGTGGCAGCACTCTACAACACGCCCGAACAGTGGATCACCTATCTGGCAGAGCACGGTGGCATTCCTGGGGCAGGAGCGGTTATTAGGTCACCTGATATGCTAGTAATTGGGAATGTTGGTGTGGAGTTGGGCAACGAGGTGATTGCCCAAAAGGTTGCTGATAGGAACGCCAAGATCAAGAAGCGACTCGATGCTTACTTGGTGAGCGGTTCGGGTTCGGGTTTGGCTGGTGACACAAAAAATACGTTTCGTATGCTCAAGATGACATGGAACTGGCTGCTCTGCTACGGCGCTGACAACGAGTTCTTTTTCAACAAGTTGGAGGGCAAGATCGTGACCATCTCGGGGCGCAACGGACATGGCAAGACGTCGTTCCTCGAGATCATCTTGTTGGCGCTGTACGGCACTGGGTTTCCCTCGCGGTCCAACAGGCTGCATTCTGGAAGTGTGGTCTCGATCCAAAAGCCGCGCTCAGAGCCCTGCCAGGTGCAACTCACTTTGCAGGTCGAGACAGTGGGCATGGTGCGCGTCTTTCGCACGTTTTATGGAGCCGAGGACAAGAAGCCGACTGCAAGTGCGGTGGCGGTCGGGACCAAGATCGAGTTGTGGAACCCTGACTTGGCGGCGTGGGACTCACTTGTTTCCGGCAAGGTGGCCGTGGACAAGTGGATCGAGGCGCATGTGGGATCCATGGACGCCTTTTTGCTGTCCTGCATGGTGTCACAGAACGCTGATGCTGACTTTTTCGCCATGACAGCAGCTGAGCAAAAGGAGATGTTGGACAATGCACTCTCGATCGACACCCACACCAGATACATGGAGCTCTTGAAGGAGTCGCGTTTAGCACACCAGTGCATCGGGGATCTCATGGAGGCGGCCTTGGCGGGAGTGGCTCGGCGCATCTTGGATGAGGTGGTGGTGGCCAAGATCAAACATAAGATGAATGCACTCGCTGTGGATATTGGGGCTACTGTGGCGCTCGAGTGCACGTTTATGGGTGAGCTGTTTCCTCGTGCCCACTATGAAAAAGTGGCAGCGACAGGTTCGCAGTCGGTGAGCGCCAGCGATTTGCAATTTGAATTGGAAAATATCAAAAGGAGCAAGAGCGCGCGGATGACTTTATCAGGTGGCAAGGCAGTGTCATTTGAGAAGCCCTGCGCCTTTTATGAAAAGCAATTCGAGGAGCACATTAAATATGGCGAGACGTTTGGCTTTGCCAGTAGTGGCAGTGTGTCAGGCAGTGGCATTTACAACAAGCAAGAGTACAAGGCGGCCAAGGAGCGGGTTGATAGTGTGGTGCTCGAGGAAGAGTGCGGGTTTGACAAGGGACCTTACAACACCGATTGCAAGTGCTGCCTTCAGCGCCTTAAGAATTTCGAGGTGCGTGAGGCCATTGATGTGTTCAAGCCCCTATGGTTTTTGCGCAAGCGGTATCTGGAGGACGCGGTGGCTGTGAGCAAGGGATCGCGTGTAGATGAGCTCACGTTGGCCCTGGCACAGGCATCAGCTAGGGACAAGGCAAGATCCGTTCTCGACTCGTATGAGGACATTGTCAAGGCGCGCAACCTCACATCGCTCGTCGTGGAAAAGGAAAAGCTCAATGCCGAATTGGAGGCCCATGTCAAGGCTGTGAGCGAGCACAAGGTCTATTCGGAGAAACTGGGGCAAGTTGTGGAAAAGATCAAGGTGATATGCAACGTACAGGGCTGCTTGGAGGGCTACATCACGTGGCTCTATACGGACAAGGTGATTCCGCTCGTTGAAAAATATACCAACCAGATCATGAACTTGATCGACCCGAGTCTGCACTTGAAGGGATGGATGTTGGAGGGTGGCAAGGGATTCGACTGGTCCATCTACCAAACGGGTGTGGGTGGTGTGTTTAGTGAGTCATTCCCGCCCATTGAAAAGGCGAGCGGCTTTCAACGCTTCATATGTGGGCTTGCGGTGCGTATCGCCTTGGGCAACATTGGTGCTTCTTGCATCAAACCACGGCAACTCTTCTTGGACGAGGGGTTTACTTCATGCGACTCGGTCAACCTGGCGCGAGTGCCCGACTTTTTGGTGGTGTTGCTGCAGCTCTACGACTCGATTGTTCTCGTGACGCACTTGGAGGAGCTCAAGGACTGCTGTGAGAGTGTGGCCATTCGCCGGCACACTGATGGGACTTCGCAGATCAAGTGATTAGCTTTTTATTTACTTGGCAAGTAATGCTTTGAAAACATGTGAAAATCGTGGTTTTGTTTTTCTTGAAATGGTCAATACCATGTTTCTAAGTGTTTCTTTGAGGTCGTTGTCAAGCGGTATATAGTTTACAAATACCGTAAACAGTGTTGTGATGTCGTCAATTATGTCGCACGTTTTTTGTTTTCTGACATATCCTCTTCCAAAATCAATAAATAAAGGACATACACCATGTGTTTTAAAAGTATAGTTGTTTTTACCAATTTGTATTTTCTTGGTAGATGATTTTCCAAGTGTAATCAATATATTTCCCGAGTTGAAATCGCATTGACTTACATCATATTTTATTCCCATATCAATGATAGCCAACGCACATTGAATGAACAATGCTTTTATTTGTTGATTTGTAGCTATTTTTAAAAAACTCACAACATCTCCATTTGGTATGTAATCCATGATCATGAATGTGAGCTTGTCAAGTGATTTAGAGTCTCCACATGTATGTTGTGGTTTTGTGAGAGCTTCCATCCATCGTGTTGTGTCATCCAAGCACGAATACGTACAAATGTGTTTTACAACATATGGACAGTTTTTTAGTAATTTCATAATATTTATTTCCCTATTTGTAAACTTGGAATCTGTAAAATGAACTTTTATCACACATTGATGATTGAATTTTTTTAGTTTCCCAAGCGCAACATGTACAAATTCATTTAGGCCGCTTCCTACCTCGTTGCCATATTTAAAAGTTTGTATAGCTCGAATATATTTTTCAGGATCGTCACATACTACTTTGTATGTATCTTGATATTTCAATCTTGTGCCAGATTTCTTTTCAAGTTTTTGGACATTCATTTGCAGTACACGTATGTTTTTTCATTGCATTGTGTACACCAAAAATATTCTTAAACACATACTATAAATACTATGAAAAACATAGCGTTTGCTCTCGCGTTATTTGTAGGAATACTTTGGGGAATTGCTCCCATTTTTCACAAGGTCTTGCTGCGTGACATTGGGTTCAAAACAATCATGGTTGTTTCCTCGTTGGCCTACTTTTTGTGCACGTGCATCTTTGCTCTTGTATTTTGGAAAGACATTGTCAAGGACAGTAAACATCTCAACGTGGTGAATGTGAGCGTCATATCATTGGTCGCTATTGTCACAGGGTTTTTGGCAAATTTAATCTACTTTTTTGTTCTAAAAGGTAGCAAGTCGTATATAGTATCAGCGCTCATATACTCGTCACCGTTCTTCACACTTATAGCTAGTTATTTGTTTTTGAAAGAAGACATTACACTTGTAGGTGGATTGGGTTGTTTGTTAATTGTCATGGGTGTTGTGTGTCTGGCCATGGGGGATAAAAAAGAGGGATTCTTCTTGCGCGGGGATTAGGAGGCGGACTCGCAATTGTATGAGATATTTATCTATGTGGGTGGTTCAACAATTCATAGAGGTGTTGTTGATGGGTTAAAGTCATTATTGCCTTGTGCGCAACTCGCCGAGGACACGTATAATGCATACATGAGAAGAGAAGTCCCAATGATGTACAGGCCAATGATAAAGCGGGCAACTACACGTTCATTTCGTGTAGACGGTTGATCTAGTGGGTCGTCAATATCGAATGTCATGTGTTGAACTGTAGGTTGGTTTAAAGGCGGTGTCTTGATGAGAATGGTGCGGCACAGCGGGCACTCGACATTGTTTTGGCGCTTGCTCTCGACGTATTCACAAAAGCACTTGCTGTGAAGTGTGTGGCCACATTTTGGAAGTGTGATGAGATTCTTTTCGAGCTTTTCCAAGCATATACTGCAATCTGCTGCGAGCTCGCCCTCGCTTCGGCGTTCTTTGGCCATTTTACACATTTATGTACAAAATAATCTATAAATGTGATGCGAGTTATGGGGGACGCCTAATAGTCGAGTGTGAAATAGCGGTTGGGTTTTATAAACGTGGCCATACTCGTTTCTGTTTCTGGTGTAAACCCATTCTTTTTTATAAAGAGTTGTGATTCTAGTGTTGGACACTCGACTGTAAATTTACAATTCTGATCCGTTTTATTTTTTATAAAGCGAATAATATTTGCTACGAGCTGTGAACCATATCCCTGCCTTTTATATGCGGGGGCCACAATGAGGGAAATGGTAAACTTGTTGCCATCTTTTATATATCCCGCGAGCCCGATGGTGTTCTCTGCGTACGAGAGAGCGAATACACAATCAAATGGGATCGAACGGAGCGTGTAGCTGCTTGTTGAGAAAGTAGCATTCCAAGTATCCAAGAGCTCTTGCGATCGGTAGAGCGCCTTTGATCGGTCACTTTCATCAAGGTGGGAGAAACGTGGGACCGTAAAGTTGTCATATTGAGTGACGGCATACGTGTCGTGTTGAATCTCGCCTGCAACTTTTGTATCGATATTTTGAAACACATGTTCTACCATTTTATCCTTGACATAGTCTACCATTTCACTGGCCAATGAGGAGGCACCTGCAACAAGTATGCTCGCTTTTTGAAAGAGAAAATCCATGTTGGTTGTATTATTGCTACTTTGCTAATTTTATTCCATATTTATACAAGCAGCGAGGACCAGCATATTGATAATTTCAGCTCCGCAGTTTAAAGGAGTTGATGGTCCTTGTGGTGTAAAATTTCCCAGCTCTGGTATAGATCTTTTGTAGTTACACTCTGACAAGTAAATAATCGAACATCTAAAAAGAAAAAGATTAGTGAAAAAGGCATACACATAAGCGAGAATGTTGACATATGGGTGTAACATTATTCACTTGGCGGAGTGTATATTTACTTTGCGAATAGCAGTTGAACTTTCTACGGCAACTTCCATAAAAACCATCTAGCAAATAAATTGAACGGTTTGAGAATTCGTTCAGTACAGCTTGTGCATCCACATTTTCTAATAGGTTGTAAACATGAATATGAGGTTGTGGATCACGGCATTCATCATACGGTAATTTGATTATGGGCTCGTTATCCAAGTCTATGAGAATTATAGAAAATTGTTCACTATCTGTGAGAGATTTCTTTTGAATAAAATCGATTATCTTGTTGGAAATTGAGGTGACATTGTGGTCGTCGTCTATTAAAACACACCGTTTTCCAGAGGATGAAATCCAAGAGTGATCATACGTGTCGAATATGATTCGATTCTTGTTGGCCAAGTCGACCAGCTTTTTTGCCCGGCCTGAACGAAATAGTGAATTGTACCAACCAGGTCATCGCATTACTTTTGTTGCAATTGTTTATATTTTTAAATGCGTATCAGATCAATCGTTTAAAAATTCGATATACTATATTTTTTGACTGGCATATAAAAATGTATAATTTGCTAAAAGGCAAATACGCCGACATGATTAGCGTGGCCCTAGCCATTGCGATATGGCAAGGAGCGCTATTCTTCCTTGTGGGCTTGATTCGCTACAATGCACTTGTCTTGTTGCTTTCGAGTGTGGGGCAAAAGCAGAAGAAAGTGGCGGCCTTGGCATGTGTGCTCTTGTGGTTCCCGGATGTCTTTACACTATTGTGGATGGTCGATTGCGCATCCGTGGCCGACATTTGTTGCTTTTCTGCAGAGAGTGCAATCCCTTTGATAGCTTGCAACTCGCACGTTTTCAATGTGAAGTATGCCCTTGAATTGCCCAAAAAGATCTTGACAAAAAAGTGGTGGAAGCGGCGGCGCAAGGTGAACGGGACAATCGTGGACAGCCTTTTGTTTTTTGCCGTGTTTGAATTTATTGGGGCGTATTACTTTTCATATCTTGGGGCAGTTGTGTGGACGGCATATATTGTGTGTTCGCCCTCTCACAAACGTGTCAAGTCGACTTTGTAACATTCATATTCAGAGAAATTACACTACAAGCAAGTCAGGGGCCAAAGGGCTTCACGCGACAGTTGTGTACTTGTTATCCCAAGTCACCTCTAAGAGGACCACTTTCAAAACCCCCTAATTTTGTGAACATTTATGTGTTCCAGTATTCACTGGGTTGAGTGTATATTCTTTTACTTTCTTTACTTGAATGCGCTCGCTTTGCTTTTTTCTGAAAAATTGAAAAAACAAGTATGGCTTAAACATATCATTCCCTTTACTCAGCAACTACTCTACAGTCTTTTGCCTTTGTCTTGTCTTTCAACTCGTTTATCGATTCGTTTTGACATCATCATGGTTCAGAAGTGCACCCCTGCTGAGCGCGTCGAGCTCGTCGACACTGCCAAGGCGTCTCTGGACCCCAGTGGCAATGTGAACGGCTGCCACTTCAAGAAGATGGCCAGGGAGTTTGTCCCCGACGTCTCCAATGACATTCAGAAGAGCGACATGACTGGTGCGCTGGCCTATGTCCTCTACAAGGACGAGCGCTATTCTGGCCTGACCGTGGGTTTCTACGACAGGCTGTTCAAAAGCCTCGGGTTCCTGAACAAAAAGTACGGCTCGCTGCCCACCAGGGGCGACTTTGTCACGCGCGTCTTTATCAAGGGCGCAAATGCCATCGCCCTGCAGCAGCCCGGCTTCGAGTTCTCGGACATGGACATTGGTGTCTACATCAACCCGACCATGTCCGAGAAGGACTTTGAGACGGTGCACGCTGAGGTGCGCATCATCGTGGGAAGGCTGCTCGCCGCCCACAAGCGCGCCATTGACGCCACGTTCTTCCTTCGCAAAAAGGACGCCCAGACCAATGACAAGAGGTTCGACTATGCCATCTTGAACGAGTCCATCACGGAGGACTTCAAGATTGACCACGTCGACGCCATGTTCAAGGTGGGCGCAACTTCGTGCCTGTTTGCGGACGAGATCCGCAACGCCTGCTCCCGCAACTCGATCTACATCACGCCCACCAAGGACGAGACCGAGTTGGTGCGCATCGACATCCCACACATGCTGGGTGCGGAGACCATCCCGCTCAACCGCACTCCTGTCCCCCTGTCGGTCAACGACTCGATCAAGTACAGCTACGAGTTCCAGGGCGAGAGCCGCAACGTCAACTTTGACCTGTACCGCCTGAAGTGGTGCAGTGTCTATGACAACGAGGTCTCGAGCTACGACTTGCCTGACGGTCCCTCGTCTGACAGCTCCAGCAGCGTCACCAAGATGGCCGCGGACTTTATCGACATCACCATCCCCAAGTGGGGAGACTTTGAGCTCGTCGACTTTGAAGAGAGGTGGGGATTTGTCCGCAACTCGCCGCTGACCGCCGTTGTCCACAAGTTTGGCTTCATGGTCACCGTCTCATCCAAGGCGGAGTGCATCTACGACCTCCAGAAGGGCATCTCGGTTTACACCAATGTCCCCGAGGCCAAGATCGCCAAGAAGATGCGCGTCCTGCAGATCCTCACCGAGTGAATTGTCACTCATGACTCTAGGGTAGGACAGGCTGGTTTTGTATTATATGGGCAATGTTTCAAGTATCACAACAAAAACCAAAACACACAAAACAACAAAAAAAAGGAAAAACCTTTTCCTTTGCAAAGTGACACATCAGTTTTGTTTTTAGATGATACTGTCCGTAAAAAGTAAAATGAAAACAGTGGTTTTGTATAGTAAAGTTTTATTTTTAAAGACTATTTTACAAAAGGTATATAAGCACAATATGACAACACCTTGTATGAAACCAATTGA